>VAPH01067289.1_pt1 | contig 80033 bp, 74 predicted proteins | sample 3393861 | NCBI WGS metagenome assembly VAPH01 (sample SAMN08290439, study PRJNA428436) | hydrothermal vent metagenome | isolation source: Deep-sea hydrothermal vent chimney | place: Atlantic Ocean: South-mid Altantic Ridge | reverse complement strand
CTTCTGTGGTGTCCCGCGACGGTGTTGCCGTGCTTGACAAGGACCAGGCCATTGCCTGCGCACGGCGCCTGGTCGCGAAACACCACAGCAACGCTGAACCCATCAATACTAAGTTGTTAGACCACTGGATTAGTCACAAATAAAATATACGACAGAAACGGGTTCTCGTCTGTAACAGATTGTTTTCATTATGTTGAACATAATAAAAAAATATTAAAATGAGTAGCCTGCAACAATATGGGCTATTGTTGGGCCTGATTGCCGGTACTGTCGGGTTTGTACTGTGTCTATATGCGCTTGCCCGCACATTCGGGAAGACACGACAAGAACCCGGCAAGGACGTTCCCGCCACGGCTGGCCAGTTATCACGGGATCCGGTCTGGGTTCGCTACCACGCACGGTATTACGGGTATGCGTTATTATTTTTAGCCTTTGATATGGAAATGGCCTTTATGTATCCGTGGGCCGTGGTGTATAAACAAGTGGGGCTCGTTGCCCTGCTTGATATGGGTGTTTTCCTGGCAATCCTGTTTCTGGGCCTGTTATATGGCTGGAGTCAGGGTGCGCTAAGGAGACAATAAATGATCGCCGGGGCGCGTCTGGCAACACTTTCAGGTCTACGCCGGTTAGTTGCCTTGTCGATGGCACAAGATCTCGGTGTGTACCTTATTCCCGGACCCGAAATTGCTGGCGTATACGGGCTGGATATCGAAGCGACCGGGATGCATATTGTTGCGAGTCCACGCCATGCCAGTGTTCTGCTGGTGGTTGGCAAGATTTCCCCTGCACTGTGCGAGGCCGCTGCGGTGGTCTACGCACAAATGATGCGTCCACGGGTTTTGTTTGGCATTGGTACAACGGAACTGTCTCCATTACCTGAGGCCGATATTCTGGCCGATGTTTCACAACAGGGTCTCATGGAAGGCGTGCGTCGGCTGCGTATTGCGCTGGCAGAGGGGGCGTTCAACCCCGCTGTTTCAGACTTTGATGCACCAATGTTACAAACCCGTATTGAATACACCTGTTCCATGCACCCTGAAATTATTCGGGACGAACCGGGATCCTGCCCCAAGTGTGGCATGAATCTGATACCACGCGAGGCACAGGCAAGGACGATGCATGCTCATACTGAACACCCGAAAATGGGGGGTGTTGATTATTCCGGCACGGACCACGAAGCCACGATCGAATACACCTGCCCGATGCACCCGGAGATCGTGCAAGGTGAGCCCGGTTCCTGTCCCAAGTGTGGCATGACCCTGGAACCCCGTGATGCGCAGGACGGATCGGCCCATGAGCATCATCACATGGGCCACGAAGCCACCGTCGAATACACCTGCCCGATGCACCCGGAGGTCATACAGAATGAGCCCGGTTCCTGTCCGAAGTGCGGCATGACCCTGGAACCCCGTGAGACACAAAATACACATCACGATCACGCCGGCATGAGCCATGGTGATATGGGCCATAATGACATGGCATTCATGTCGATGGTTGATGTGACCATGGACCTGCCTCGTAGCAGTGATGGTTTGCCAATGGACTGGATTGACGTTCCATTCGGGCCATTTTTCCCGGGTTTACCGGGCGGTCTGTTGCTGACGCTGACACTCGATGGTGACACGGTAGCAGGCTCCCGTGCCGGTACGATGACTGGAAATGAGCCGTTACTGTTACAGTCTGCAATGGATATCAACAAATTTACCGAACGGCTCGCAAAACTGGAGCCCCTGGCACCGGTTTGCTATCAAGTCCTCGCCTGTTTAGCCATCGAAAATGCTGGTGGGCTGGATATCGATACGGAGATTGCCAGGGCACGTGCCATTGCTGTGGAGCGGGAACGTATCGTGAGTCATCTGGGTTGGCTGGCATTGTTCGGACGACAAACCGGCTTCGACTGGTTGCTGCGTCGTGCCACTTCATTACAACAGGACTTTCTGCATGCGGACATAAAACAGATTGTGGCTTTGAAGGCCGCTATATTGGACCTGTCCGGACGATTGCAACACACGCCATTATTAAAATCCCGCACGACGGGCATTGGCAGGCTGGGTGCCGATACCGACAAGATATTGTTTGGTCCCGTGGCTCGTGCCTCAGGGATTAATAATGATGTGCGTAATAATGATAAAATATATGGCGGCCTCGGCTTCACGCCAGCCGGTGGGAAAGATGGTGATGTTCGGGCGCGTTTGCAACTTCGTGTAGACGAAATCGGCCATAGCCTTGCACTTATTGAAAAGGCAGGCATTACGATCGACTCGGCAATGAGTGCCTGTCATGTTTTTGCAACAAACAATATCGACGAGGCAAGCGGAGACGGGGAAGCGGTGATCGAGACCCCCCGTGGACTGGCCCGTTTGCAACTGGGCCTGGAGAATGGCCGGGTAAAAACAGTGCAACTGGCAACACCGTCGACATTTCATCTCGGTCTGATCGAAAAACTGACCGCACAACAGGAACTGGGTGATGCGCTGGTTACTGTCGGCTCCCTGGATCTGTCACCCTGGGAGATACGGTTATGACCACTCTCCTTGTTTTACTTTTATTGATAGCGGGTGCTTACTTTGTTGCAGTACTCGAGGCATGGATCAGCAACGGACGTTTTCGGCTGGCGGCACCATTGTATGCCACCATCGCCTTGCTGGGGCGGGAATCCATTGTGCCACGCAAACCCGATCGGATTTTCTTTGAGGTCGGCCCGGTATTATTGCTGTTATCAGCGTTGCTGGCCGCAACCGTTATACCGCTGACCCCCGATCTGATTATTACCGAACTTGCCACGGGTGCATTGTTCATCAATGCTGCACTGGTGTATGTGCTGGTCGCTTTGCTGATGGCAGGCTGGGGCCCGGACGGTGCTTATGCCATGATTGGCGGCTGGCGTTTTCTGGGCCAGCTTATTGCTTATGCCATGTTAATCGTGATGCCGATCACTGCAGTTGCGATGCGCGCCGAGTCATTACTGTCGACACAGATTGTGGTTTCGCAGCTTGGCCTGTGGAACATTATTTACCAGCCATTGGGTTTTGTGTTGTTTTTCGTCGCCTCCATGGCGCTGGCATTTCTGCCGCCATTCGATATGATGATTGCCAAAGGTGAACTGGCCGGAGGCGTGGAAGCAGAGTATACCGGCGCACGGCTGGCGGTGTTTCGATTGGGGCGGCTGGTATTGATTATTACACTGGCGTCCGCCACGGCTATCTTTTATCTGGGTGGATGGCAGGGGCCATGGCTGCCACCCTGGGCGTGGAGTGCGATTAAAATACTGGTGGTTACTGCAACCATGTTACTGGCCGGACGTTACATGCCACGTATCCGTGAGGCACATTTACTTTCCTGGTGCTGGATGTTGGGCATACCGCTGGCGCTGATAAATATTTTAATAGTCGGCATTCTGGTGCTGGAGTTTCCATGATGACGGCACAAATGTTCTTTATTGCTTTTTTCGGACTCGCGGCAGTGTGGTTCGGTATCGTGGTATTCCGTACTTTTTCGATGGTGCGTTCTGCGTTAGCACTGCTATTTTCACAGACGGCACTCGGTGCGATGTTTCTCAGCATGCAGGCAGAATTCCTGGGTGTATTGCAAATCATGATGATGGCCACTGAAATGAGCATCATGGCCATTTTCATGGTGATGTTCATGATGGATCCCGGCGGGCTGGGTGAAATGGAAATGACCCACCAGAAGCGCCTGTCATTAGTAACGGGTTTTGTTTCATTTGTGGCTGCCGTGATGATCGCGGTGTTCGTTGACTGGGGGCCCATGGCAAATACGTTTCCTGATGCAGCACAACAGACTGTAGACCTTGGTCTGGAGCTGCTGGGTCGTTCGATGCTGATCTTTGAAATGGCGGGCATTACTATCCTGACCGCGATGATTGCCGCCACGGCGGTTGCGATTCAACCGGCTAAAAAAGTGAGTCAATAATGGGCCCTGAACTGGTCATTGCATTGATTGCTGGCGCTGCCCTGTTTGGCGTTGGCATTTACGGTGCATTATCACAGACCAATCTGGTCATGATCATGATGGGTGTGGAACTGGTTCTGGCCGGAGCCATGGTCAATATGTTAGCGTTCTGGCGGTACCTGCACCCGGATAACCCGGCCGGGCAAATGTTCGTGTTGATCATAATGACGGTGATGGCCATCGAGATGTCCGTGGGGTTTGGAGTCGCCATCGCCCGCTTCCGGGCGAAAGGCTCGGTGGAAATGGAGGAAGCGGCGGAATTGAAGGGATGAATCTCATTGCCATTGCCATTCTCGCGCCCCTTTCTACGGCACTGCTGACCATGTTGCTGCGTCGGCAACCCGCTGCGCTGGCGCTATTGGGTGTCGCCGCCGGTTTGCTCGCCAGTCTGGGGTTACTGACAGAGGCCTTTAATGGCCGAGGTAGTGAATTAATTTTGCCCGGGCTGCCGGATATGCCGCTGCGCCTGGTTGCCACACCCTTGACGGCTCTGCTTTCAACCCTGGTCGCCGTGGTCTGTAGCCTGGTAATGGTTTATGCAGTTGGTTACATGAAAAAGGACAATGAGAAGGTACGTTTCTTTGCCACCCTGTTGTTGTTTGCCTCAGCCATGCAGACGCTGGTGCTGGCCGGTGACTGGATATTGCTGTTGTCAGCATGGGAACTCATTGGCCTGAGCAGTTATTTGTTAATTGGCTTCTGGTACAGCAAACCTGGCGTCAAAACGGCCGCCACTCGCGCCTTTCTGGTTACCCGTAGCGCTGATTTGGGGCTTTACATTGCAACATTTATTCTTGTAACCAGTGCAGGTAGCACTGATATTGCGGCCACACTGGACACCCGCGGGGGGTTAGCCGTTGCTGCCGGCTTACTGTTGTTGATTGCAGCGATGGGTAAATCCGCTCAGACACCTCTGCATGACTGGTTGCAACGTGCGATGGCAGGTCCGACGCCGGTATCGGCATTGTTGCACTCGGCCACGCTGGTTGCGGCAGGTGCGATTCTGCTGATTCGTACTGCACCGATGTTGCCGCCTGAGACATTACTGGTAATCGGAATCGTAGGTGGCGTTACCACCGTCGTTACCGGCCTGATGGCACTGGGCGAATCTGATCTCAAACGCATGCTGGCAGCATCCACTTCCAGTCAGTATGGCTTGATGCTGGTTGCCGTGGGGGCGGGTGTGCCCATGGCCGCATTGCTGCATCTCATTGCACATGCAGCAATAAAAAGCAGTTTATTTCTTGGCGCAGGTGTGTTTCAGCACAGCCGCGACAGCACGGTGCTGGATAAACTGCGAGGGATTGGACGTGACCGGCCAAAGATATTTTTCGGTTTCGTGCTGGCGGCACTGGCATTGGCGGGTGTCCCGCCATTGAGCGGCTTTTTCTCCAAAGATGCCATCATTGCGGCCTCCATGACCTCGGCCAATATCTGGATATTGTTACCATTCGCATTGGCCGGTACCTTGTTAACCGGAAGTTATATGGCCAGGGCGCTGCGACTCCTTTGGCAAGGGAACGGAAAAAGCCGGTCGGTGGATGGTCTTGCCTGGATGGGCGCGGGACTGGCCGGGCTGGTTTTTCTGGCCATTATTCTGGGGGCCGCCTTTCCTGCTGTAGAGTCATTACTGGGTGCCCGGCTACCCGAAAATAGCCAGGTTCAGTATCTTCCCGTGGTACTCGGGCTAAGCGCGGCCTTATGCGGCCTGGCGCTCGGCTGGTTCGTTCCCGTACACCGTTTGCTCGGCCCGCTGCTACCCTGGTCTAGGCAAGGCTTTGCGATAGCCGGTGGTTTCGATAACTTGATTATTCGTCCAGTGTTTTTTATTGCGCGCACTTGCGAGAAACTGGAACGTCTTCTGTATGAAAGTGTACTCGCAACAGGTCGGGCGGGGCTCAGGCTTGGCCAGGCCGTGCGCCTAAATGATGAACAGGGTATCGATGGAATAATATTTTCTTTTGTGCGTTGCATGGTCAATCTTGGTGGCAAGGCCCGCACGCTGCAAAGCGGTCTGATACACAAGGAACTGGCCATCAGCACAGTCGCCAGTGCGATGATCCTGGTGTTCATGTTGATCACTTTGCTGGTTTATCAATAAGGAGACTTATTAAGTGTATCCAATCGTATCTATCACTGTTTTTCTACCGCTACTCGGGGCGTTGTTTGTTTTGTTCATACGCAAGGCACCGGCGCAAGCTGTACACGGTATCGGTATTGTTACCAGTGGACTGACACTGCTGGGAGCCATTTTGATGTGGTCGCGTGGTGTTAATGAAACCGGATTTGCCCAGTTCGAACAAATAAACTGGATGCCATCCATTGGCGCGGCATACCGTGTCGGCGTGGATGGCATCAGTTTGCCTCTGGTGTTGCTAACGGCAATATTGTTCTTCGTAACCTTCATTTATTCCGCCAGGGTGCGCAAACAATCTCATGCCTTTGTCGCATTGATGCTGTTGCTGGAGACGGCCTCAATTGGTGCCTTCACTGCGCTGGACGCCATTCTATTCTACGTTTTTTTTGAAGTGTCACTGGTTTCCATGTACTTCATGATTGCGCAATGGGGGCATGAAGATCGTCAACGCGCAGCACTGATGTTTTTTATATACACTTTTCTCGGCAGCCTGCCGTTACTGCTCGCCATTCTTGGCCTGTACCTCGGCAGTGATCCGCATACCTTCGATATGCGAGTCTGGATCAGCAATCCACCATTGGAGGGCATTGCGGCCATGCTTGCACTGGTGGCGATGCTGATTACTTTTGCAGTCAAGACACCGGTGTTCCCGTTCCACACCTGGCTGCCTGCGGCCCATGTTCAGGCACCGGCTGCAGGTAGCGTGATCCTCGCCGGGGTGATGTTAAAATTCGGTACCTATGGCCTGGTGCGTTTCGCCTTGCAGATGACACCGGATGCCTTTCGCGAGGCGGGGTTAGTCATTCTGGTATTTGGTGTCATCGCAGCACTTTATGGTGCCTTTGCCGCGTTGGCACAAAGCGATCTCAAACGCATGGTTGCCTATACCTCGATCAACCACATGGGTTATATCATCGTCGGGGTGGCGATTGCGGCATTGGCAACCGAGCCGGCAATTCGTGCCACCGCACTGGACGGCTCGGTCTTGCAAATGGTCAGCCACGGGCTGGTCACCGGGGCGCTGTTCCTTCTGGTCGGCATGTTACAGGACCGCGCTCATACCCGGGAGATGGGTCAGTTCGGAGGTTTACTGAAGGTCGTACCCATGCTCGGCTGGTCGTTCGTGCTTGCTGCATTCGCCTCACTGGGATTACCAGGACTGGCACACTTTCCGGCCGAGTTCCAGATTTTCCTCGCCACACTACAAGTTGAACCCGTTGCTATCATTGTCATTCTTGGCATTGTGATTACGGCCGGTCTGTATCTTCGTGCCATCGCCCGTGTTTTTCTGGGTGAGACGGGTGAGAAATGGACAACGGCAACCATGTCTGACCTGAATTATCGCGAACTGCTCGCTCTTGGCCCACTGCTGGTACTTATCATTGTGCTGGGCATTGCCCCGGCCTGGGTACTTGATATTATTCACAAGACCACCTCGGCATTACAGCTCTGATGGGACATGATCTTGCCCTGCTGATCCCCGAGATCATTATACTGTTAACGGTGGTGGTGGCACTGATAGCCGAAATGCTGCGTTTTCCCCGTACCGTATTGACGGTGACGATCATTGGTCTGCTGCTCGCCACCGCTCAGACCTTGCCTTTGCTTGGCGTGGACACGGGTGTATTCGGCGGTACATTTCGTGTCGATATGCTCAGTGTCTGGGCCAAACTTATCCTGCTGCCAGCAACCGTGTTGTCTCTGTTGCTGGCTCGGTCAGAACTCGCCGGAAGCGATCGTGAAGGCACTGTTTATATTCTGGTTTGTCTGGTGAGTCTGGCTTCGGTATTACTGGCCGGTGCTGGTGACAGCATGTTACTGGTGTTGGGTATTTTGTTGTCCGGCCTGGCATCCTTTGCATTGGTTGCCTGTCCACGCAATGATATTGCAACCGAAGCCGCCATGAAATTTTTTGTATTCGCATCTGTCACCACCAGTGTGATGATTTTTGGGCTCAGTTACTGGTTCGGTGGCACGGGTTCTACACTTTTTAGTGAGCTGGCAACCCTTCAGACAAAACCGGTTATCGCTGTTATTGGCCTGATGGCCGTCATTATAGGTCTGGGTTACAAGGCATCGCTGGTACCCTTTCATTTCTGGGCGCCGGATGCCTACGAAGGTGCCCCCTTATCCATTGCAGCCTACCTGTCGGTGGTTCCAAAAATTGGCGCCATCATGGCTTTTGCACAAATCGTTCGGGATATACCCATGGTGACGGCCTGGTCTCTGATCATCGCAGTGGTCGCGGTATTGACCATGACCTATGGTTATCTTGCGGCACTGGTACAAAACAATGTAGTGCGGTTGCTGGCCTATTCATCAATCGCCCAGGCGGGGTATTTTCTGCTGGGTGTGGTCGCGGTAGGTGCGAGTCCTTTAGCACTGAAATCCCTGATTGTTTTTGCAGCCGCCTATGCCGCGATGAACCTGGGGGCCTTTGCAGTTGTGATGCAAGTCGGCCGTACCCTTGAGACATTTTACGGCATCGGGCGAAAAAACCCTGCATTGGGCGTGGCGATGGTGGTGTTTCTTTTGTCACTGGCCGGTATTCCGCCACTGGCTGGCTTCGTGGGCAAGTTTTTGTTGTTTGGTGCTGCCATTGATGCCGGTTTTTTGTGGCTGACGGTTGTGGCTATTCTTAATAGTGTGCTGTCACTGGCAGTTTATCTGCGCATCGTGGTTCCGATGTATCAACGGCGCCGCGATAGTGGTCTGTCTGCCGCTGCTGCTGATATCAAGTCAATAAATGACCCGGTGACTGCACCGGCACCGTTGATCACACTGGTGTGGATCATTGCGCTGTTATCCACACTCGGGATCGGTCTGGCAGCACAACTCTTGCTTGGACAACTCGGCTAGGTTCCTTTGATTATACTGTCAAGACTGATCTTTATTTTTTAATTGCGGCCCGGTTCACAAGCCTGCCAATTGGCGCCCGACAAGGCAGCTTGCAGTGGGTTTTTGGCCCGGTATTCAATCCTCGCGCTTACATTCCCCGTCGATGACCCTGCTGCTCGGGGGGGTATCATCGTCATCCGGCGGTTTTTGTGTGTGGGTGGCAACGGTGGTAAAACGTGACAAACCCATGACTTTTCCTATCATCAGACGTCGCAACGGTGTAATCAGGAAAAAAATCCCCAGGGTGTCGGTAATCAGACCCGGCACCAGCAACAGGATGGCTGCGGCAAATATAAAGACACTCTCGAACATTGCCATGGCCGGAATTTCACCCCTTTCCATGCTTTTTCGTATCCGGGACAGGCTATAGGTTCCCTGGTGTTTAAGCAGCAATGCACCTAAAACACCTGTAAAAACAATGATAAAGATGACCGGTATCGCCCCGATGGCGGAACCGGCCTCGATCAGCAGGTATATCTCGAGCAACGGTAGACCGATAAACAACAGAAAAATGAAGATTCGAAGATCCATACAGACACTCTAAATCACGTGATAACACAGTGACAAGCCTTTTCCCAGCAGTTAGGCTATGTCCATCATTAATTAATACTATATGAATGTGCAGACAGAATATCAGATTATCCTCAATACCTGCCCCGACCAGGAAAGTGCCACCAGGCTTGCCAATGCGCTGATTGACGAAGGCCTGGCCGCCTGCGTCAATATCGTGGCGGGCCTGACGTCGATTTATCAATGGCAAGGCAAGCGGGAGACCGCAACCGAGGTCCTTTTATTGATAAAAACGCGGTCTGATCTGTACTCCAGGGTGGAAGCGAGAATCAAATCCCTGCACCCCTATGAACTTCCCGAGATAATATCAGTCCCAATATCTGGTGGTCTCAGTGACTATCTGGACTGGATCGACAACTCCACAGGTAAACTATAATGAAAAAACTGTTAGCGTCCCTTTTTGCCCTGTTACTGCTATTGCCCGGAACCCTGCTGGCCGAGGAAGAACCCCTCTTGCCGGCACAGGCATTCCCGGTAACAGCCAAGGCCAAGGATGCTAATACCCTGCTGGTTGAGTGGAATGTCGTCAAGGACTATTACCTGTATCACGACAAATTTTCCTTCCGTACCGATACAAAAGGCGTTGAGCTGGGCACCCCGGTGATACCGGCAGGCAAGATCAAAAAAGACCCCTACTTCGGCGAAGTTGAAACCCATCGTGGCAAACTTGTGATCAAGGTTCCCTATACCGTCAGTGGACAGGTAACCGGGATGAAGCTGATCACCCGTTCACAGGGGTGTGCCGATCTTGGCATCTGCTATCCACCCTATGAGCAAACAATAAAGATCAAGCTGCCCGCAGTGTCGGCCAGGGCCAACCCCCTGCAGGCGATTACCGATCTTGGCAAGAACATGGGCCTGGAGGAAGAGCAGTTCCTTGAGCCCGACAAGGCCTTTATTCTGAGTACACGGACAGGTAACAACCAGACCCTGGTTGCACACTGGATAATCGCCGATACCTACTACATGTACCGTGACAAGATGCGGTTTAGCCTGAAAAATGCACCCGAGGGCATCAGTCTGGGCAAGGTTATTCTGCCTGACGGTGAGACCAAACATGACGAATACTTCGGGGACATCAAGGTATTCCATAAGGAGGTTACGGCACAGATTCCTGTCATCGGCAACCTGAAAGGTAAACCGGTCGAAATAGAACTGGTCTACCAGGGCTGTGCAGAGGCCGGTCTGTGTTACCCGCCTATCTTTAAAAAGGTAAGCTTTGACCCGACAGCAACCAGCAGCACGATCACCACGTCATCCCCGGTTGCCCCGGTGGCGGTTGCAACGCGTGACGATGACGACCATCTCAGTGAAGAAGAAAAACTGGTACACCTTTTCAGGGATGGAAACCTGCTTGTCATTGTGTCCAGCCTGCTTGGCTTTGGACTGCTGCTCGCCTTTACCGCCTGCATGTATCCGATGATCCCGATTGTTTCCAGCATCATTGTCGGGCACGGGCACAAAGTCACTGCGACCAAGGGTTTCATGCTGTCGCTTGTCTACATTGAAGCCATGGCGCTCACGTTCGGTGTTATCGGTGCCATATTCGGCTATACCGGCGAGGCCAGCAATATTACGGCACAGATGCAGAAACCCTGGGTACTGGCAGGTTTCTCCGGCCTGTTTGTCTTGCTGGCATTGTCGATGTTCGGTTTCTACAACATCCAGATACCCAGCGTGTTACAGTCCAAACTGAACGAGATCAGCAACAAACAAAAAGGGGGTTCCCTGATCGGTGTTGCTGTCATGGGCGTGCTATCCGCCCTGATTGTTGGCCCCTGTGGTGGCCCCGTCCTGATCGCTACCATCGCCGGTGCCGCCGCATCACATGACCCGGGGCTGGGTTTCCTCTACATGTTTGCCCTCGCCAATGGTATGGGCGCCCCCCTGCTCGTTGTCGGCGCGGGAGGAGGCAAACTACTGCCTCACGCCGGAACATGGATGGATAACGTCAAGGGCGCCGCCGGTATTATCCTGCTGGCTGTCGCGATTGTATTCCTTGAGCGCATCCTGGACAGTGTCGTCTTCATGAGCCTGTGGGCCATCCTGTTTATGGTCACCGCCGTTTACATGGGGGCATTCGAACAGATCAAGGAAGGGGCCTCGGGCTGGCGCAAACTGTTCAAGGGCCTCGGTCTGGTTTTATTTGTCTATGGTATCCTTGTTTTACTGGGCGGTCTGACCGGTGCACGTAACTTTGATGACCCGCTACATGGATCAAAACTCATGGGAGGTGGAACCACCGTTATCCAGTCGGCCGGTAACGGTTCACAGGCCGCCTATGTAAGATTTGCAAAGGGTAAAAAATCTGTTGTCAAAGGCGGTCTCACCTTTATCAAGATCAAGACCGTTGCCGATTTTAAACGCGAATTAAAGGCGGCCAATGCCATGGGTAATACAGTCATGCTGGATTTCTACGCAGACTGGTGTACCTATTGCAAACAGTTTGATGACTATGTCTTCTCTGAACCAAAGGTGCAACGGGCCTTATCCAACACGGTATTATTGCAGGCCGATATCACTCTGCAGGATGATGAAGACAAGGCCGTATTAAAACACGTCAACGTTATCACCGCACCTGCGATCCTGTTTTACAATACCAAGGGACAGGAAGCGAGAAAACAACGGGTATTGGGCCTGATAAAGGCCGATGAATTTTTACGGCGTGTGAACAGGTCATTTAACCAGGGACCAGGATAATAAAGCGTAGCGAACTACCATGAAAAAGAATTTACCTGTCATACTATTGGCCATTGCCAGCCTTGCCGCCGGTTTTGCTGTTTATCATTACACCAATGAACAACCGGTAAAAAATGCCAGCGCCAACATAAAACAACCCGTGGTTAAAAAATCTATTTCCATCGTTGGCACAAAACGGGCCGACTTCAGTCTGTTTGACCTGGAAGGAAAAAAACGCCATATCCGCGAATGGGATGGCAGGGTTATCCTGCTTAATTTCTGGGCGACATGGTGCCCCCCCTGTCGTCGGGAGCTGCCTGCCTTTATTAAACTACAGGAACAATACGGGGCCAGGGGGTTTCAGGTTCTCGGTGTTGCCATAGACGAGAAGCAAGCCGTCATCGACTATATCGATGGACTGGGGGGAAACTATCCGATCATGATCGGTGGTAAAGAAGTTCTCGCAATCAGCGCGGCCTATGGAAACCGCTTCGGTCAGCTACCCTATAGCCTGGTCATTGACCGAAAAGGCATCATTCGCTTTATCGGCAAACATGAACTTTCTTTCAAGGATATCGAAAAACAGATACAGCCCCTGCTTTAGCTATTATCATGTCCATATATAATAATTTCATGATATTGCGCCTATCTTCGCCGATCTGTCCTGAAATTGCATTATTATTGGACAATCCAGCCTGTTTCGGGCAAAATTGCGCCAAGTCACTGAAATGTCTACCCTGGCCTGAAATTGCAGACATCTTCAGTATATTGGCGCTATCCTGCCTTTATCTACCCGGATTCGAGATTAACTAATGGCTAAAATTCTTGTTGTGAACGGTCCCAACCTCAACCTGCTGGGTAGTCGTGAGCCGGATCTTTACGGCAACGATAAACTGGCCGACATCATGGACAATCTCGTCAGCAAGGCCGAATCCGAAGGCCATAGCCTGGATTCTTTTCAGGACAATGCGGAACATGCCCTGGTCGACAGGATTCACAAGGCCAAAGATGAAGGCGTCGATTTTATCATTATCAATCCCGCTGCATTCACCCATACCAGTGTTGCACTGCGCGATGCCCTGCTCGGGGTCGCTATTCCCTTTATCGAAATTCATCTCTCAAATGTCAGCAAACGGGAAGAGTTCAGGAAACATTCCTATTTTTCCGATATCGCCGTCGGTGTCATCAGCGGTCTCGGCGCCCAGGGTTATGATCTTGCCATGCAAGCGGCCCTGAATTACCTAAATAAATAATTTAAGCGGGAAGTAACATGGATATTCGCAAGATAAAAAAACTGATCGAGCTTCTGGATGAATCCGGAATTGCTGAAATAGAAATCAAGGAGGGTGAGGACTCAGTGCGCATCAGCCGTGGTGGACCAATGGCAATCGCACCACCCGTTATGCCTGCACCGGTCGCCCCACCCCCGCCCGTCGAGACGCCGACAACCACTGGCACGCCAGAACCGGAAGAAAAAGAGATACCCCCGGGTCACACCGTTAATTCACCCATGGTCGGAACATTCTATCGGTCGCCATCACCCAGCACTCCTCAATTTACCGAGGTCGGCCAAACGGTCAGTGTCGGCGACACCTTGTGTATTATCGAGGCCATGAAGATGTTCAACCAGATAGAGGCGGATAAAAGTGGTGTCGTCACCGCCATCCTGGTCGAGAATGGTGAGCCAGTTGAATTTGGCCAGCCTCTGGTTGTAATTGATTAATAAAATACCTGTAAAAATAATTTAAGAGTGATCCTGATTTATGTTGGACAAGATTGTTATCGCCAATCGTGGTGAAATTGCATTGCGTATTTTGCGCGCCTGCTCCGAACTGGGTATAAAAACCGTTGCTGCACATTCCACTGTCGACCGCGAATTAAAACATGTGTTACTGGCAGATGAAGCCGTTTGCATCGGCCCCGGACCTTCCGCTGAAAGCTATCTGAATATACCTGCGCTGATCAGTGCCGCCGAGGTTACCGATGCAGTTGCCATCCACCCCGGTTATGGCTTCCTGTCGGAAAATGCAGACTTTGCCGAACGCGTGGAACAAAGCGGGTTTACCTTTATCGGCCCGAAGGCCGAGACCATTCGCCTGATGGGTGACAAGGTTTCAGCAATCAAGGCAATGAAAAAAGCAGGCGTTCCTTGTGTCCCGGGTAGTGATGGCCCACTGGATGATGACGCCAACAATAATATCGAGATCGCCAGGAAGGTAGGCTACCCGATCATTATCAAGGCGTCTGGGGGCGGTGGCGGTCGTGGCATGCGCGTCGTACACAGTGAATCCAACCTGCTGAATGCAATTTCGCTGACAAAAAGCGAAGCCGCAGCTGCGTTTGGCAATGACGTTGTGTATATAGAGAAATATCTCGAAACACCCCGCCATGTCGAGTTTCAGGTGCTGTCCGATACCCATGGTAATGCCATCCATCTGGGTGAACGTGACTGTTCCATGCAGCGACGCCATCAGAAGGTTATTGAGGAGGCCCCGGCACCAGGCATTACCCAAAAGATCAGAAACAAAATGGGCAAGGTCTGTGCCGAAGCCTGCCGCAAGATAGGTTATCGCGGTGCAGGTACATTCGAGTTTCTGTATCAGGATGGTAAATTCTACTTCATTGAAATGAACACCCGCGTACAGGTCGAACACCCGGTAACCGAAATGATCACCGGTGTCGACATAATCCGCGAGCAACTACTGATTGCGGCGGGTGAACCCCTGTCAATGAAGCAGGATGACATAAAAATAAATGGCCATGCAATTGAATGCCGCATCAATGCGGAAGACCCTGAAACATTTATGCCATGCCCGGGAAGAATTACGGAGTTCCACGCGCCTGGTGGCCCGGGGATTCGTATGGATACACACATCTATGATAACTACATGGTCCCTCCCCATTATGATTCAATGATCGGCAAGCTGATTGCCCACGGTAATACACGGGAGAGCGCATTAAAACGCATGCGCACGGCACTGCTTGAAATCTATATCGAAGGCATCAAGACAAACATTCCATTACAGCAAAAACTGATTGATGACAGCGCCTTCCAGACAGGCGGCACGAATATTCATTATCTGGAAAGAAAACTGGGGCTGTAGGCGGAAGGTACAGCCCGGTATTGCAACTGTTGTCCGGGGTCTGTTATTAACACAGCATTTTATTATTTACCAATAATCCGGCTTCTGTATTGATTACTTCTGATTACTGTTGTCCCGTTAACTTCATGAAACACATATAAATGTGAGGACATGGAATCGGTAAGCCTGATCAAGACCGTCTACCGCACGGATGCGGCTGCCGAGCCGCCATGGATGGCATGTTTTGTGTGTTTTGATCAGGCTTACCGGGTTCATATCCGGGTTGCGGGTTAGCCCAAAACGTACTTGTCGCTTGCATTTCAACTACATTCGTCACGGGTTAACAGGACAACAGCGACATCTGATTAATAATAAATACAATCCTGAACCTGAACCAATCAGTTAAACCGTAAACGACTATGCCCTGGATCCTGCTCTCCCTTAAAACAGATTCCGACCACGCCCGGCAAGTGGAGGATGCACTAACAGATAATGGTGCCTTATCGGTAACTGCCATCGATGCGGCCGATCAGCCCCTGCTCGAGCCCGGCCCCGGCGAGACCCCTCTCTGGGATCAACTGATTCTCACCGGGCTGTTTTCAGATGATAGCGATATGGACCAGGTTCAATCCGGATTAAAATATTCACTCAAGCTCGATGAACTCCCGGGTATCCGCATCCAGCCGCTGGAAGACCGGCAGTGGACGCGCACCTGGATGGAACATTTTAAACCCATGAAATTTGGCGACCGGCTGTGGGTATGCCCCGAAGGCTTTGCAACACCCGACCCCGGGGCCGTCAATATCCGGCTGGATCCGGGGCTGGCATTTGGAACCGGTACGCACCCGACAACGGCACTTTGCCTGGAGTGGCTGGATTCACAGGATTTACATGGCGCAAAGGTGCTGGACTACGGTTGTGGCTCGGGAATACTGGCCATTGCAGCGCTGCTGCTGGATTCGGAAAATGTATGGGCAGTCGATAATGACCCGCAGGCACTGATAGCAACCATGGACAATGCCATAAAAAACAGGGTGGCCGGCCGGATTATCTCCTGCCTGCCCGATGCCCTGCCAACTGCTCAGGCCGATGTCTGTATGGCCAATATCCTCGCTGGCCCGTTGACCTCACTCGCACCCACACTTGCCAGACAAACCAGGGCAAAGGGTAAACTCATACTCTCCGGAATCCTTTGTGAACAGGCCGCTGAGGTCAATCAATGTTACGGGCAATGGTTTGACATGCATGAACCCGTGATCAAAGAGGGATGGGTGCGCCTGGAAGGGTTTAAAAAGCAGTAAACTGTCACATCACGGGCCGCCAAATTTATTTCCCTGTGGCAAGCGGCTCTGGTAACCTGCGGTTATGCATACTACCTGCCCGGAGTGTTCCAGCGTATTCAGGGTTACACCTGAACAATTAAACATGGCCCATGGGAAGGTGCGCTGTGGTTATTGCCAGCATGTATTTGACGCCCTGAAATTTCTTGAGGAAGACTGGCAGGACCAGCAGGATGAGGGCGCGGAACCGCCTGAAGAAACCCGACAGGAACACCATATTGTGGTAACCGACGCAACCCCTGAATTTGGTGGTGAGCCTGTGGAACAATCAGGACCGCCCAAGGTCTATCAGGACGACGAAGAGCTGCCACTGGACGAAATCCTGTCACAACCTGATCCTGACCCGGGGCCGGGCCAGGATGAGAAACATGAAACCTCGGCCTTGTCCGAGCTGGCCAGGGAGGGCAAACCATCGGTCTTGCCCAGTCTCACCGTTGTTGGCCCGGAAGAAGATCTCTCTGCAACCTCCCCTGGACCGGCGCAGGATGAACCAGACACGGGGAAAGACACCATACTGGAAAACCTGTTTGATGACCTGGCAGAACCCACACCGGAAACAGTGGAAGATTCATGGCCTGACCCGGAGACAGCTGAACAGCCTGGGCCTGCCCCTGAACAAAACATTGACATGGCTCATTCTTCTCCAGCGGGAAACGAGCTGCCTGATGAGTCCATGTTCGATGACGCACCCGGTATTCTGCGGGAGGAACTGGCCGCTGTGACAGGCAGGCAGACGGGTAGCAACACACGGCTCTGGAGCACCGGCATTATTCTCCTTACCCTGACGTTACTGCTCCAGGGTATGTACAGTTTCCGCAACAGTCTGGCGCAAAATGAACAGATGCGTGGCATTATTATCGGTATGTGTGTTTTACTGAAATGCGAGATACCGCTTAGAAATGATGCATCCAGGGGTATTAAAACGATAAAAATGCTTAACCACGCAATATTATCTGTACCACAAGAACCCGACCAGTTACGGATTAAAACCATTTTTACCAACACGGCCACTTATGCACAGGTCTACCCGGTGCTGTCTATCAAGCTGTCTGATGAGTCCGGTGACGTAACAGCAATGCGAAGGTTTTTACCAAATGAATACCTGGCAAAGCACATTAATATCAAGGAAGGCCTGCCTGCAAAGACCGCAGTAGAAGTATTTGTTGATGTCATCAAGCCGAAGCACCCGGTTGTTTCATATCAATTCGATTTTCTTTAATAATAAAGGAACCTCTGATCAATTCATGAACTCGCATCTTGCGCTCAAAAAATTCAGCTTCTGTGTTGCGGACCTTCGCAATAACTTGCTATTACGTGCGATTCGACGCCTTGAATCTGTATTTTCCGAGTACAATCTGCTTCGTCCGGAATTAATCAGAGGCTCCATAATTATTACGGCAAATTTGCCGGCATTCCAGCAGTGTGAAAAAGTCAAGCCTGTATAACTCGCTGATATTTTAAGTTAAAAAAATAAACTTTATCCTGCCTCGAATTAGCGGTATCATTTTCGACCCTGCTAAAGAAAAAAAGTAAAAAAATTAGTTACCAATTTATCACCGGAATGATTTATTAATTTTTTTTATTAAAATGCGCATCGGAAAATATACACTCAAAAATAACCTTGTTCTTGCACCTATGGCAGGTGTCACTGACAGGCCGTTTCGCCAGCTATGCAAAAAACTGGGGGCCGGTATGACCGTTTCTGAAATGGTGTCCTCAAACAGTCTCTTGTGGGGGAGTGAAAAAACCCGACGCCGTGCAAACCACGAAGGTGAGACCGAACCCAGGTCAGTGCAGATCGCCGGGGCCGAGGCAAAAATGATGGCAGAAGCCGCCAGGCACAATGAGGGCAATGGCGCCCAGATTATTGATATTAATATGGGCTGTCCGGCAAAAAAGGTCTGTCATGTCATGGCGGGTTCCGCACTGTTGCAGAACGAGACCCTGGTCGGCGAAATACTCGAGGCTGTCGTCAAGGCTGTCGATATCCCGGTCACCCTGAAGATCCGCACAGGATGGGACAAGGAAAACCGTAATGCATTGAATATTGCACGTATTGCCGAGGAGTCCGGCATACAGGCGCTGGCAATACACGGCCGTACCCGCGCCTGCCATTACAAGGGTGAAGCGGAATATGACACCATTCGTGAAATCAAGGCGATGAGCCGGCTCCCCATTATTGCCAATGGTGATATCACAACCCCCGAAAAGGCAAGACATGTGCTGCAATACACGGGGGCTGATGCCATCATGATTGGACGCGCCGCTCAGGGCCGCCCCTGGATTTTTCGAGAAATTGAACATTACCTGAATACCGGCGAGAAAATGCCTGGGCCTTCCGTGCAGGAAATACGTGCCATCATGCTGGATCATCTGGATAACCTTTACTCTTTCTACGGAGAGTTCACCGGGGTACGTGTCGCACGAAAACACATTTCATGGTACAGCAAGGGACAGCCCAATGGCGCCAGCTTCCGAAATACTGTTAATCGTGTGGAAACCATAAAACAACAATTAGCCATGACGCACGAATTCTTCGCGCAACTGGCACAAAAAAAGGAGGGGTTGGCTGCATGAGTATTTACGGTGTACAGGAATCTCACGGCAAACAAAAAGAAAGCCATCTGAGTATTAGCAGGGTATCCCTGGCAAAACAGGTAAAGGCTGCGATGGAGTTTTATTTTCAGGACATTGAAGGGCAAACACCTTCCGGCCTGTACAAAATGGTACTCAACGAAGTAGAGAAACCGCTACTGGAAAGTGTCATGAAACAGGTACGTGGCAACCAGACACGTGCAGCCGAAATGCTGGGCCTGAACCGCAGTACCTTGCGAAAAAAACTTCAGCTATACAATCTCTGACCTGCGCGGGTCAGACACTACACAGGTTACCCTGCAGCTATCGTCCATCTGTAGTCACTCCACAAAAGTTAATTTTATATAGAGGTTGATATGAGTCGCATCCAGCGAGCCCTGATTAGTGTTTCTGATAAAACCGGTATTGTCGAATTTGCACGCAGCCTGCAGGCCATGAATATTGAAATACTGTCAACCGGCGGCACCGCCAAACTGCTGTCGGAAAATAATATTGATGTAACCGAGGTATCAGATTACACCGGTTTCCCTGAAATGATGGCTGGCAGGGTAAAAACACTGCACCCGAAAATCCATGGCGGACTACTCGGTCGACGGGGTATCGATGACAAGGTCATGCAGGAAAACGATATCCCGCCCATTGATATGGTGGTTGTCAACCTGTACCCGTTTGAGCAAACGATAGCCCGACCGGATTGTGACCTGCCACTGGCCATTGAGAATATTGATATTGGCGGCCCGACCCTGTTGCGAGCTGCGGCAAAGAACCACCAGGATGTAACTGTTGTTGTTGATGCCGTGGATTATGAGAATTTACTGAAAGAGTTGCAGGACAACAACGGCTCGGTCAATGAGGCCATGCGTTTTAACCTGGCCGTCAAGGTATACGAGCACACAGCACGTTATGACGGGGCCATCGCCAATTATCTGGGGCGATACAGGGAAGATCTTTCCATGGGACATTTCCCCCGTACCTTTAACAGTCAATACCTGAAGACCCAGGAAATGCGCTATGGCGAAAATCCTCATCAGGCGGCTGCATTTTATCGGGAGTATTCACCTGCCAGGGCCTGCATCTCCACGGCAACACAAATACAGGGCAAGGAGCTTTCCTTTAATAATATTGCCGATACCGATGCCGCACTGGAATGTGTCAAACAGTTTGATCTGCCCGCCTGCGTCATTGTCAAACATGCCAATCCCTGCGGTGTAGCCATCGGTTACAATATTATGGATGCCTACGACCGGGCATATAAAACTGATCCGACCTCCGCCTTCGGTGGCATCATTGCCTTCAACCAGATCCTTGACGCCGAGACGGCCAGCGCAATTATCGAACGTCAGTTTGTTGAAGTCATCATCGCCCCTGATATTGCTGATACCGCACGCCCCGTCCTGAGAAGTAAAAAAAATGTTCGCGTCCTAACCTGCGGTAAATGGAGTAAGGATCGTATAGCAGATTTTGATTTCAAGCGTGTTAATGGCGGTCTGCTGGTTCAGGACAGGGACCTGGGTATGGTCGATGAAACGGACCTGAAGGTGGTCACCAAAAAAGAACCGGAAGAACAGCAGATGCAGGATCTGCTGTTTGCGTGGAAGGTGGCCAAATTTGTCAAGTCCAATGCCATTGTCTATTGCAAAAACGGCATGACCATTGGTGTCGGTGCAGGCCAGATGAGCCGTGTTTACAGTGCGCGTATCGCCGCCATCAAGGCCGCTGATGCCGACCTTGAGGTCAGGGGGTCTGTGATGGCCTCGGATGCCTTCTTCCCGTTCAGGGACGGGCTGGACTCGGCCGCCGAGGTTGGCATTACCGCCGTTATTCAACCGGGTGGTTCAATGAGGGATGATGAGGTTATCGCGGCGGCCGATGAACACGGCATTGCAATGGTATTTACCGGGATGCGCCATTTCAGGCACTAGCCCGCTGATCTGCGCGGGTTAGATCCCCAGCATCGATACCCTGTTACGACCTTCTTCCTTGGCGGTATAAAGTGCCCTGTCGACATTCTGCAAAAGAATATCCAGGTTACAATCGGATCCGGCAGAGTGGTAATGCACGCCTGCACTCGCCGTTACCTGGATCAGCTCACCTTGCCATTCAAATACCGCCTCACTGACGGCATGAAGTATACTGGTTGCCAGCGTACGGGCCTGTTCTGCATTATCTTCGACCAGGATAGCAAACTCATCTCCGGCAAAACGCGCAACCAGATGATTATCACCCGCCTGTGACTCGATGATTTTCGCCGTCTGGATCAGCACCCTGTCTCCTGCTGCATGACCATAATTGTCATTGATGGGCTTGAAATTATCAATATCCAGCATCATCAGGCAAAATCCTTTTTCCCTTGACGATTCGCTGACTATGATCTGCAATAGTGTGGATTCAAAATAACGTCGGTTGTATAGCTTGGTCAGATAATCCTGTGAGGCAAAGGTCTGCAATTGTCGATTGGCGCCACGCAGTTCCCGGGTGGCGTCATCCACTCTTCTCTGCAGCGACTTGTTCAGGTCGTCCAGTTCGCCTCTGGATGCCTGCAACCCGTTGACCAGACTCGCCAGCCTTGCCCTCAGATTGCTGAATTCACTGGGTGCATGCCGCGAAATATCCGGTATTTCACCTTGTAAGCCGTTATCCACAATGGTGGAGGCAGAATGACACAGGCGCTGTAACGGATTGGTTAACCACCTGACCAGCAGAAAGGCGATAACCAGCGCCATAACAAAGCCGATCACCCCCCATGTCAACTGCGCATAAAGTATCCGGTTTACATGTGCCTCAATTTCTGACCTGGGTTGTGGCACCATCACACCCCAGTTAAATTCCGGGACGGAGGCAAAACCGGCCACCATATTGGCCTTGATAAAAGGTGAATAAAATTCGGTGACACCCGTCTCACCCCGGATCATCTTTTTAACGACCGGCCATGAGGACAGGTCTCTCATCTCGGCCATCCAGTCGGGATTTGGATGGGCAATGGCACGGCCCTTGTTGTCCACAATGGCCGAATGCCCCTTTTTACCAAACTTTATTTTCTTTCTGATTTTATCGATCAGCTCTATTCTTAATTCACCCATCAGAATCGCCGTTTGCTGCCCATGTTCCCCATGCACCGGAAATGACAGCACGATGCTCGGCCGAGCATCCAGCAGACTGCGCTTGACCCCTGACAGGTACCAGCGATCATTTGCACGGGTGTTTACAAAACAGGTCTCCTGTTGATACGCACCTCTCTGCTTTTCGGATAATAAACCCATTGTAGAAACAAGCATCTTTCCATGGGTGTTAACCAGGGAAATCGAACGGAATCCCTCCAGTTTTTTCATCGATTGCCTGACCATTGCTTTTTCTTTTGCATCAAGCACCTCTATGGACAGCCCACCAGACTGGTATGCAATGAAATCAGACAGCAGTCCCAGTGCTGCCCTCTGGTCCCGGATATAGATGGCTATTGGCTCGGCCAGGTTCTGCGCCAGCAACTGGTGCTTCTCAACGATCTCACGCCAGGCCTCTTCCCAGGCCACGTTATACAACTTGAATCCCAGAAAACTGACCGGTACGACGGCAACCAGAATAAACCCGACCAGTAATACCCGGCGAATCGGCTGGGCAAGCAGGCTAGTATACTGATTTTTATTCATTTTTCCCTGATCTATATCCATTGGCCGGTGTTATTGTATTCGTTGTGAACCGATGTCTATTATATAACGACCTTCTGCCGATATAATTAACCTTCATGATCAGGGAACAGGCCTATATAATAGATGCCCGAAATACAACGATACCCTCCAGATCAAGGCTTGATAATGAATATACTGGTAATTGGAAATGGTGGCCGGGAGCATGCCCTGGCCTGGAAGGCTGCACAGTCCGATCGGGTCGATGTGGTTTATGTAGCACCGGGTAATGCAGGTACCGCCCATGAGCCCGGCATGAAAAACATCCCCATCGCCGTCAATGACTTTGATGGGCTGGCCAATTTTGCTGAAAAAAATAAACTCGGTTTGACCATCGTCGGGCCGGAAGTGCCGCTGGTTGCCGGTATCGTCGACTATTTTCAATCACGTAATTTGCCTATCTTTGGGCCGACCCGGGCCGGTGCACAACTGGAAGGTTCCAAATCCTTCAGCAAGGATTTTCTTGCACGGCACAGCATTCCAACCGCTGACTACCAGGTATTCACCGAAATCGGGCCGGCCATCGCCTATGTGGAAAAAACGGGTGCACCAATCGTCGTCAAGGCCGATGGCCTTGCCGCAGGAAAAGGGGTAATCGTTGCGCAAACAAATGAGGAAGCGATCCATGCCATTAAAGACATGCTCGCAGGCAATGCATTTGGAGAAGCTGGCCACCGTGTTGTCGTAGAGGAATTCCTGCCTGGCGAAGAAGCCAGTTTTATTGTGATGGCCGATGGCGAACATATCCTGCCACTGGCCACATCACAGGACCACAAGGCACGTGATGAAGGCGACAAGGGCCCCAATACCGGCGGGATGGGCGCCTATTCACCGGCCCCGGTTGTAACCGCAGGGGTCTATGAGCGAATCATGAACGAAGTGATCAGGCCGACGATAAAAGGCATGGCATCGGAAGGATATCCCTATAGCGGTTTTCTGTACGCCGGCATCATGGTAGCCCCGGATGGCACCCTGAAAGTGCTCGAGTTTAATTGCCGTTTTGGTGACCCGGAAACACAGCCCGTGATGCTACGGCTGAAATCCGATCTGGTCGAGCTCTGCCTGGCAGCGATTGAGAAACGTCTTGACCAGGTTGCCGCCGAGTGGGACCCGCGGGCATCGCTTGGCGTGGTACTGGCGGCAGGCGGTTATCCTGGTACATACAACAGTGGTGATGTCATCAGCGGCCTGCCATCACAGGACGACACCGACAAAAAGGTATTCCATGCCGGCACTGCCGAGAAGAATGGCCATATTGTCACTGCGGGCGGCAGGGTGTTATGTGCTGTTGCTCTCGGTAAAGACGTTACAGAGGCCCAAAAAAACGCCTATCAGCTTGCCAGCCAGATCGAGTGGAACAGGGTCTTCTACCGCAAGGATATAGGCTACCGGGCTGTAGAAAGAGAGGCCCGGATACCGACAGATGGATAGCTGGAAAATCTGTAGTACTGTTACCGTTGCACCGGAAACTGAAATATATTTTTACGACTGTCCCGTTAATTTTATGAAGCACATAACAATGTGAGGACATGGAATCGGTAAGCCTGATCAAGACCGTCTGCCGCACGGACGCGGCAGCCGGGCCGCCATGGATGGCATGTTTTGCGTGTCTTGATCAGGCTTGCCGGTTTCATGTCCGGATTGCGGGTTAGCCCAAAGCGTACTTGTCGCTTACATTTCAACTACATTCGTCATCGATTAACGGGGCAGTGATATATTTTCTTACCTGCAGGAGCGGCTTTGTACATGGAAGTACTTATGCCGCGAGCACAGGGATGTGCAGGAGCGGCTTTGTTACACGGAAGTATATGCCGCGAATCGAATACAATTGCGGCTCACCCTATTGGGTCGCGTCGTTAACTATCCCGTCCAGCAGGTCGCCGATCGCCTTCAGTGCTTTTTTCGATGCGGCATTACCTACCACCAGCGGTTTGCGGTAGGTTATGTATATCTTCCCGGGTTCATCGGTCAGTTCATAGATAGTAATGATGTAGGGACAGAAGGCGATGTTGTGTGGATCGGCCTCCATGGTCGCTCGTGACAAGGTCGAGCTACAGAAGTTATAGGCCTGACCATATTTATAGATATCTTTGGTCGCCCCGACAGCGGCGGCGGTGCGATGCAGCATCTTGCCAATATGGTTAACACCATTGATCTTGATACCACGATCACCGATGGCCTCCTTGATGGAATCGACGACATATGAAAAGTCGTCTTTAATCACCCTGGTGGTCTTGTAATTCGTATTCAGCGGGTCGTTACCCGGGGCACCTGCATATACGGCCAGTGAAACCATCAGAAAAAAGCCTGCCAGAATCCGTTTCAGTACATTCATTCGTCTCTCCTGTCCAAAACAATATATTCATTATAGCGTTGTGGTTTATTAAATATCCACAAATCATAAATTCCCATATAAAACATAACCATTTAGCACCGCCATACATAAAAAAAATGGTATGCTTCAGACCATCACTATATGAGTCGAGGAGCGGAAATGGAGACAGGAACCTGGATAGGTCTGGGGGTTATCGGTGCCATCGTGATCTGGATGATCAGCATGTACAATGGCCTGGTCAATCTGCGCAATCAGGTCAAGAATGCATGGCGACAGATCGATGTGCAACTGAAACGCCGGCATGAACTGATACCCAACCTCGTGGAAGTTACCAAGGACTACATGGAATATGAACAGGAAACCCTGGCAAAGGTCATCCAGGCCCGTAATGGTGCGGTCAATGCACAAGGCCCGGAAGAGGCCATTGCCGCTGAAGGAATACTGTCGGGGGCACTTGGAAAACTGTTTGCCCTGATGGAAAATTACCCGGATCTGAAGGCCAACGAAAACGTCAGCCGCCTGATGGAGGAGCTGAGCAGTACCGAGAACAAGATCGCCTTTTCCAGGCAATTTTACAATGACAGCGTCATGGCCATGAACAATGGCGTTGAGGTTTTTCCGGCCAGCATGATTGCCAATATGTTCGGGTTCAAACAAGCCACTTATTTTGAAGTCCCCGAGGAAGAAAAGGCAGTCCCGAAAGTCAACCTGCGCTGATAGCACCATCTGACCCGGAACCAGCCAATGCCTGCCAGCAAGACAGTCCCCTGTCCCGAGTGTGGTGCCCTTAACCGGGTACACCGAAAAACTTGTCGCCTGTGTGGTGCCCTGCTGAACCCTGCAGCAACAAATAAACCACGGTTACAAAAAAAAATACTCCGGCGCACGGATTTCATCGCCGCCTCACGCGCCAATCAGTCGGCAACCCGGAAACTGGTCATGATATTGCTGGCCATTGCCGCGGTGCTGGGCTACCTGATTGGCTGGACGGCACAGGTCTCGATGGGTGAAATTCCCGCCCAGGCCAAAGACCCACTGCTGTTTTTCAGCCAATGGGGGCTGATTGCATCGCTAATCCTGATTACTGTCAGCCTGCTCTGGACATGGATCGCCTTTAAACGCGGTGACCGGATTGTCATGAAAATGACCGGGGCACAGCTTGCCAGCATGGATGAAGAACAAGTGTTATATAATGTCGTGGATGAAATGGCACTGGCCGCCGGGGTATCCAGGCCCACTGTCTACATCATCGAAACAGATGCCATGAATGCCTTTGCTACCGGCATGTCACCGGCCCGGGCATCACTCGGTGTCACCCGCGGTCTGTTGAACAACCTCAGTCGAGATGAGTTACAGGGTGTCATCGGTCACGAAATGGGACATATTGTTAACTGGGATATCCGTTACGCCACTGCGGTCAGCGTACTGGTAGGGCTGATTGCCCTGATCAGCGACAGTATTTTACGTTCAATGTACTACGGTGGAGGGACCACCCGTCACCGTGGTGGTGGTGGTCGCGGTAAAAACAATGGCGCTGCCATATTATTTGTTGTCATGATTGTTTTTGCCGTCCTGGCTCCCCTGATTGCACGTCTGGTACAGATGGCCGTTTCAAGGCAGCGGGAATTCCTCGCGGATGCCTCCAGTGTACGCCTGACACGAAACCCGCATGGGCTGATCTCGGCGCTGGAAAAACTGTCCGGTGAAACCGTCCAGTTTAAAGGTGCCAACCGGGCCACCCAACATCTGTTTATCATCAATCCGTTCCGTAATTTTACCGAAAAGGCCAGCAGCCTGATGTCGACGCACCCGCCACTTGAACGTCGTATACAACGATTACGGAATCTGGGGGGTAAATAGTCTGACCAACTGCTAATGTCCCGTTAACTTATAACGGATGTAGTTGAAACATAAGCGGCAAGTGTTGTGTTTTGTTTTGTGCTAGCCTCTTCTCATTGATGAAAAGAATTGTTCATTGGTTTTGGTGTCCTTAAGCTTGTTCATCAGGAACTCCATCGCCGCCAGCTCATCCATAGGATGCAGCAGCTTGCGCAGGATCCAGACCATTTGCAGTTCTTCCTGGTCGGTGATTTTTTCTTCACGCCGGGTACCTGAACGGTTGATATTGATTGCAGGGAAAATGCGCTTTTCGGCGATTCTCCTGTCCAGATGAATTTCCATATTACCCGTTCCCTTGAATTCTTCGTAAATAACATCATCCATGCGCGAGCCGGTATCAATCAGTGCAGTCGCCAGGATCGTCAGGCTACCACCCTCCTCAATGTTACGTGCCGCACCAAAAAATCGTTTTGGGCGATGTAATGCGTTGGCATCGACCCCCCCCGTTAATACCTTGCCGGATGAGGGAATGACGGTATTGTAGGCGCGGGCCAGGCGGGTAATGGAATCGAGTAGTATAACGACATCCTTCTTGTGCTCCACCAGACGCTTGGCCTTTTCTATGACCATTTCGGCAACCTGGACATGCCGGCTGGCGGGCTCGTCGAAGGTGCTGGAAATCACCTCTCCACGGACAGATCGCTCCATCTCGGTGACTTCCTCTGGGCGCTCATCAATCAGTAATACGATCAAATGACAATCAGGACAGTTGGATGCTATCGACTGTGCAAAACTGGCCAGCATCATGGTTTTACCTGCCTTCGGGGGTGAGACGATCAGGCCACGCTGACCTTTTCCAACCGGTGCCGCAAGATCAATAATTCTGGCTGTCAGGTCTTCTGAACTGCCATTACCCTGCTCCATACGCAAACGCCTTGTCGGGAAAAGCGGGGTGAGGTTCTCAAACAGGATTTTATTTCGGGCGTTATCCGGTGTATCAAAATTTATTTCCCTGACCTTCAACAAGGCAAAATACCGTTCGCCATCCTTGGGTGGACGGATTTTGCCAGACACCGTATCCCCGGTTCGAAGGCTGAATCTCCTGATCTGGCTGGGTGATACGTAGATATCGTCCGGCCCGGCCAGGTATGAGCTGTCAGCCGATCGCAGGAAGCCAAAACCATCCTGCAGTATTTCGAGGACACCGTCCCCGAAGATATCCTCACCGTTTTTTGCCTGTGCCTTGAGGATACCAAAGATGACATCCTGCTTTCGCGAGCGGGCCAGTCCTTCAAGTTTTAAAGAGGTGGCTATGTCAACCAGTTCAGATGCGGATTTTGCTTTTAATTCTGTAAGATTCATGATGATTTTATTCAAGGATTGGTTGGAAAAACGGGGGCGTCACAGCGGACCACTAAATTAAGTCAATATCTGGGAAATACCCGGTCAGTTATTTTTGTTGCAGTCAGTTTGATTTAAAACGGATTATTCTTGATTTTTAAATGTAGCACGAAATAGATCGGCCGTCCAGTTTCCGGTTAAAACAGCCTGGGAAATCTCACAGATTGCTGTCCAGAAACGCAGTTAACTGTGATTTTGAAACGGCTCCTACCTTGGTCGCCTCGACATTGCCATCCTTGAACAGCATAAGGGTCGGGATGCCGCGAATACCGTATTTTGGTGGTGTTTCAGGATTATCATCGATATTCAGCTTTGCGACTTTCAGTTTGCCATTATACTCACCGGCTATTTCATCAAGAATAGGGGCAATCATCTTGCAGGGACCACACCACTCAGCCCAGTAATCCACCAGAACTGGCTGGTCAGACTTGATTACTTCTTGCTCAAAAGTAGCATCAGAAAGATACATAATCTGGTCACTCACGCTGATTTATCTCCTGGTCCGGGTAGTTTAAGTATCAGTCCCGTCATCTTCAATACAAAACCGGCTTGCAATAATCAATGAAAATTCTGCTTAACTGATGTTATGACCATTATGGTCGGAAACAGCAATGGATTTCAAGCCCCCGGCAAAGTTTCGCTCAAAATACTGAAAAAACAGCAATAAACATACGATTTATGCAATAAACCTGTTAAGATCAATATCTTATTGTCACAGCCGTTTCCGTAAGACGACTTAATATATAAAAAATTACTGAATTATTGCGCTTCAAAGAAGCAGCTTTCGCCAACCCCATGCATGATAAAAAACATTTAACGGAGATTACATTTGATCGGCTCGGACTCAGACCCGAGGTGCTAAAAGGTGTGACAGAGGCCGGTTTCGAATACTGCACGCCTATCCAGGCGGAAACCTTGCCGATCACCCTGTCTGGCAAGGATATTGCGGGCCAGGCACAGACCGGGACGGGTAAAACTGCGGCCTTCCTGCTGGCCCTGTTCAACCGCCTGTTCGAACAGGGCAGCCACACCGGCTCGAAAAATCCGCGTGCCCTGATACTGGCCCCGACACGTGAACTGGCTATACAGATCCATCATGATGCCGTCCAGCTTGGAAAATATACCGGCTTCAGTTTTGCACTTGCCTATGGTGGAACGGGTTATGAAGAACAGAGAAAAACAATTGCATCTGGCATCGATATACTTATCGGCACACCGGGAAGGCTGATTGATTATTTCAAACAGCATGTATACAACCTGCGTGACATTCAGGTTATGGTGGTGGATGAAGCCGACAGGATGTTTGACCTGGGGTTTATCAAGGATATCCGCTACCTTTTCCACAGAATGCCCGACCCCGACAAGCGCCTCAACCTGCTGTTCTCTGCGACAATGAATTTCAAGGTTACCGAGCTGGCCTATGAACACATGAACCAGCCGGAACTGATTGTGATTGAATCTGAAAAGGTCACGGCAGACAAGGTAAAACAAACGGTTTATTACACCGCCAATAATGAAAAAATTCCATTGCTTGTCAACCTGATCAAGTTACATGATTCCAGTCGCAGTATCATTTTTGCCAATACCAAGCGTGCTGTAGAGAGGATCGGGGCATATCTTGAAGGCAATGACATCAAGTCGGCCATCCTGTCAGGTGATGTACCGCAAAAAAAACGCCAGACCCTGTTAAAACGTTTTCAGGATGGTCAGCTACCTATCCTGGTTGCAACCGATGTCGCTGCAAGGGGGCTGCATATCATGGGTATCAGTCATGTGTTTAACTTTGACCTGCCCCAGGACCCCGAGGACTATGTCCACAGAATAGGCAGAACGGCACGGGCCGGTGCCAGCGGTGATGCCATCAGTTTCGCGTGCGAGGATTTTGCCTATTCCCTGCCTGATATCGAGGAATTCATCAGTCATAAAATTGAACAGCAGAGCGTCAGCAAGGAACTGCTGGCCAAAATAAAACCACCCGTAAAAATAAAAAGAAACCAGGTGCGCAAACCCGCACCCAAACGGCATCAAGGCAGGAGAGACAGCAGACAACGGTATAGTAAATAATAATAAACTGCCTGATAACAATACAGGGCATTCTGAATGTCAGACGGTTTTAACGCTTATTGGCTTTATTAATCCCGCAAAGTCATATTATACTTTCAGTCATCACCAATTCGATTGACCACCCGGCAAGACAGTATGACCAACATAAAAAAAGTTGTAATCAAGGCCCCCTCCCAGCAGGAGCACCTTAACCCTGCGGCCATGCTGGATCCGGGCGATCTGACCGAATGGCTTGGCTCCCTGCCCCTGCTCAAGCCCATTCCCACTGTCCAGCAAATTATCGAGATCGTAACAACCCTCAATGCACAACAGATCAGTGTGAAAAAACGCCAACAACTGCTCGATGCGATTTGTGAAACCGCATTGAAAATATACCCCTCTCTCAACCCGGAAACCCTGGCAAGGCTCTCAATAAAAGAGACCGCGCGCAACCAGGTCCACATTCAGACCACGCAATTATGTACCTCAACTGCGGATGGCTACAAAATTATTATCAGGGATGCGATCAATAATGATGCGAAAGATCTGGAAGATGTTATTTTCCTTCCCCTCTATCATGCCATTGAACTGCTTTCACTGGCCCTGTTAAGCAGCTATCGAAATTACAAGGCAACACCGGTAAGCCTGTATCATGATATACACCAACTCTATCTGCTGGCCGAGATGACCGGCCTGCTCGACCTTGAGATTGAAAGGGGCTCATACACCTTGTCGGCAGACACCATCGGGCAAATGTACAGGCAAATCATGATCCTGGCATTTCTTGACCCTTTCCACATGCCGCCGGGTATGGTCGAGAAACTGTATGAACGCCTTGCGCAGATGTCACAGTACTGCACCATTCTCTCACGCGTGCCCGATCCGGATGCGGCCGAAATTTTCATTGTCGACCTCTATACCGATGAGGCACCCCGCGCAATATACAAGGTATCAGAGCAGGCCGACCTTAAAATGCCGCGCGTCTTTGATACCAAGCCACTGCTGAATAAAATCCGTGCCGACATTACCTTACTCCAGTCAGAAAACGAGTCACCTGCAATAAAAAATGAAATGGGGCTGCTGCAAAGACTGATCCCGCCCGACAAGGAGCAGGTGACGCGCAAATCAGAACGCATGGAAACCAGCCGGGTATGCCGGGTCACATTTGGTATAGATGCTGTTTACCATTTTCTTAATCTTGAAAAAAAGGAGCTCGTGCAGGTATTACAATCAGATGCCGACAATTTCGGGAATCACGCCCTGGAATCATGGACGATCATAAACGAAAGTACAGAGGGCTACAGCCTGTGTAACCAGGCAACAACAAGGCATGATGTGCGGGTAGGCGATATTGTCGGGCTGCTGACCGAGGAGGCCGGGGTTGGGCGAAACCATGGAAAGATAGCCGTTATCCGGTGGATGCAACACAGCCAGAATGATGTGATTAACATGGGTCTTGAAATCATTGCTGGCAATATTCTTCCTGCCATGTGCCGTCTGCTTGATGCCGCTGGCAGCAAAGACACCTGTGCCGGTATTTTTATCAGCAGTAATTCCGCAACGGGGATGCCTGCGACGTTAATCACACCGAAAATGATCTATCGCAGGGGGCGGATCATGGAGGTTACCATTGGCGAGCAGCCCATGAAGATTGAAGCCGGGTATTTACGTGATGACACCTTTACATACGATTTGTTTGATTTTATCAGCCTTGATTCCTGATTCCGGAATAACCTGGAGACTGTTATGCCAAAGCCGGCGAAACCCGATATTAAAATTACATCAGATAACAAGTGCGGCTTCTGTACGGGATCAAAATGCTGTACCTACTTTACCCAGCAGGTTGAAACCCCTCGTTCAAAGTACGATTTTGAACATCTCCTGTGGCAAATTTCGCATGAAAATACCAATGTCTACAAGGATGAAGATGGCTGGTATTTAATGATCAACAGTAAATGTACGCATCTGAAAAAAGACGGCCGTTGTAAAATCTACGATGTACGCCCTGAAATTTGCCGTGTTTACGAGAATGATTATTGCGAATACGATGAGCCTGCAGAAAAAGGCTTTAAACTGTTCTTCGCCGACTACAAGGCCTTGCATAAATACTGCAAAAAACGTTTTAAAAAATGGGCAAGATAGACAGGTAAAATAGCAGGCCCGGGAATACGTTAACCCCTGACAAGGTCCCTGACCATATACAGCGCCGCAATACTGCGTGCCTCTGTGAAATCATCCCGCGACATGAGCTTTCCCAGCTCCGACAGGTGCCAGGGTACTACCTCGATTTCTTCAGGCTCATCACCCTCTGCCGTGGATTCATACAGGTCCCTTGCCAGCACAATGTGGGTTGTATGGCCGAGGTATCCCGGCGCCAGGGTGATCGAGCTAATGTGATCCAGCTTTCTTGATGCATAACCGACCTCTTCCTGAATTTCACGATTGGCCGCATCCAGGATGTGCTCATCACCTTCTATCTTGCCCTTTGGGAACCCCAGTTCATAGCGGTGTAACCCTGCTGCATATTCGCGTATTAACAGGACGGTATCATCATCCAGCATCGGCACAATCAACACGGCACCACGCTTCGATCCTTTTAGCCGTTCGTAGCGGGCATGGATACCATTTGAGAACTCCAGATCCAGTTGCTCAATTTCAAAGAGTCGAGTTTTTGCAATCGTTTCAACATTCAGTATTTTCGGTTTTTTCATCATTCAGTATCCGGCATGGCTGGTTGGTTTTCATCACTCGGTGCCTGCTCGTTGTTTCAGTTTAATTCTGGTGATTAACCGCCCTTCAAACCATGCATCAAAACGTATACCGTGTACGCTCTTCGTTACCTTGAGCCCTTTTTGTTCAAGCGGCTCAATGCCTGTAAAAACAAGGTTGTGTGGAAGCCTGACATCCATGGTTACCCACATTGGAAAATAACCATCAAGAAATTTTCGCATAAAAGGGCCATTTTGTATTATAAATGAACCATCAGGTTGAGATATTAATGCCCGGCTTTCGGCTTTAACACAAACACGGGCATCTTGCCTGATATCCGTTAATTGAATGGTTGGCCCTTCAACCCGGGCATCCCCCATATTCTGCCAGGATATTAATTCCAGCTTCCTGATACTATCCTTATGATAAACGATCTGAACCTTGGGAAACTTGTCCATATTTTCATGACACTGCACCAACTTCACCCAGCCTGTTCTGACGCTGTCAGGCAAGACAACCAGTTTGGTCTGATGATGATATATGGGTTTATCGGGTTTTTTCTCAAGAAAAGTCAATTCGCCTTCATTAATGTCTCTCAATGATTTGTCAGGATCGTCAAGACTGTCCCAATCAACCTGCTCCTGTGACCATGCCATCATTGGCAGCAGGAGCATGACAATACAAAAACCGGGTAGTCTGGTAAAAAAACGCATTCGATAAATTCTCCCTGTATGGTTACTACTAGATTAACCTTTTATGAAGGGATAGCAAGGTAGACATATCATCAGGCGATGTTACTATTTCAATTTAATCCCCTTGATGGACGCAACCCCGGTATGAAGCTGGACTGGTCACACATCGATACGATATTTCTCGACATGGACGGTACCCTGCTGGACCTGCATTTTGACAATTACTTCTGGCTCGAGCATGTACCGCTACGCTATGCCCAGATGAATGATATGGATGTCGATCAGGCCAAGCAGGAGTTGTTCCCTCGATTCAGAAAAATAGAGGGAACCCTGGAATGGTACTGTATAGATCACTGGAGTAACGAGCTGGGGCTGGATATTGCCGTTCTTAAGGAAGAGGTCAACCACCTGATATCGGTCCATCCGCATGTCACTGACTTTCTGGGCGCAGTACGTCTGCACAGGAAAAGAGTCGTGCTGGTCACCAATGCACACGGCAAAAGCCTGACACTGAAAATGGAAAAAACACAACTTGGCGGGCATTTTGACGCCCTGATCTGCTCACATGATATGGGCCTTCCCAAGGAAGACCCCGCCTTCTGGAGTTTGTTACAACAAAAGGAACCCTTCGATAAAGACAGAACCATCCTGGTTGATGACAGCCTGTCCGTGCTACGTTCTGCCGATAGTTACGGGATTCGGTATTTATGTGCAATCTACAAACCCGACACACAGTCACCCGTTCGGGATATCGTTGAATTCCCGGCCATACACAGCTTCCTTGAAATTACCCCCGAGCTTCAGTCCTGATATTGAATTAATAAAAAACCATATCACTGGTACAACAGGCAGAATCATTCCTGTTAATAAACCAGCTAAACGCAAAGAAAACCTTTTTAGTGGTTTATACATTATCATTTACAGTTACCGGCATGCCTGGTCAAGACACGCAAAACATGCCATCCATGGCGGCTCGGCTGCCGCGTCCGTGCGGCAGACGGTCTTGACCAGGCTTGCCGGTTCCATGTCCTCACCTTGATATGTGCTTCATAAAGTTAACGGGACATATATGGCCGTGATCCGGGATGATTATAATTGTTTAATGCAAGATACGGTCTGGCGAGATATACGGGCTAGATCTTGCAGGGACGTTCATAGATCAGCATGATGGCCTTCAGCTCTTTGAGCACCTGTTTTTGCTCGTCATGTCCCAACCCATCCAATTCAATATTTGCAAGATCCTGTTCCATTGATTCAATGGTTGCACGGACAGCTGCACAACCGTTCCGGCACAGGCTTTCTACACATTGTTCAATCTTGAGCTTGTTTGTCATACCAATGGGTTGTTGTAAAAGGCAGATAATCTTAAGTTATTTGGCCGAAAAAAACCACGTGCCACGATCACAATGTCATAAATAATTCTTTATATTATTGATTTAAATGGTTAATTATAAATTATCACTGCCACCCCGTAAACTTTTAAAACGAACATTAATGTGAGGACATGAAACCGGTATAGCCAAATAAAGACCGTCTGCCGCAGGGAAGCGGCAGCCGAGCGGCCAGGGATGGCATCTTTTGCGTGTCTTGATTTGGCTATACCGGTTTCATGTCCGCAATGCTCTGTTTAGTTCAGAACCGAATTGCCGTTTACATTTTAATTATAGTTGTTACAGGTTTACGGGGCAGCAGTGATAATTTATAGCGCCACTTCCAACCTGACCTTTCCAGCCGCATCCAATACCCTGATGAGTTTATAATCACCCCGGGGCAGAGCCACAAACAGACAGGGACGGGTCAGTGCCTGGGTGACCATGGCATCGGCCGGGGGTGCATACCAGCGAACATGGATACTGACACGTTTATCCTGTGGCTGAAATTCCCTGTCCAGCAGTTCCAGCCCATATCCCCCCGTGCGTTTCAGCCCCATACTGATAAAGACGATGTGTTCGGCGACAAAGTTGATGTTTATTCCGGCACTCTGCCATTCGCGTTGGAGTTGTCTGTCTCTGGCCAGTAATTTATCCAGGTCACGCCCGCTCGACAGCACCATCATGCCGGGACGACTATCCTGGCCACCACACTGGCCGCCTGCAAAGATCTGTTCAATATTCGGGCTGATCGTGTTTTCGTTACCGCTTGTTTTACAGGCCAGCGTCGTCAATACAAGCATAAAAATGAAAACTGTTTTCATGTCTGCCTTCTGGCCCGGGTCACTGAAAAGGTTGTTTTGGCGAGCTGGCTTTTTTGATCCCGGCCGTTGCCGATACGGCACTGCCGGTGATGCCCGTCGTGTAACCGGTGATGAAATCTGCATTGAGCAGGTCGGCATTCAGCTTGAAGTTTGTCTGATTTGATGAGGTGTCGGGGTACACGCCACAGGATTCACCCGGTGAGCAGATAAAGCCGTCATTATCAAAGTCTGTCCCTGCATACAGTTGGTAGGTGCCCGCCGCGACATTCTTGAATGAATAACTGTATGTCCCGTTGGCGGCCGATGCCGTCACCTGGGTGACCACGCTGGAGGTGGCCGGATCATAAAGTAATATGTACTGCAACCCCGCGTCATCGAAAACTGATGCGGACTGAACCTGCATGATGATCGGGACGGTTACCATATTTGCGTTAGATGTAAATTTAATCGTTGCCGTATAGGTTCCATTGGCCAGCCCGCTCCTGTCAATGGTCACGGTATAGTTACCCAGCTTGTTTGCATCCACGTTTGTTTCCGTTACAGTCAACCAGCCGCCTGAGTCCTCGGTGGGGCTACTGACGGTTAACGTTCCCGTCCCTGCGTTACGCACATCCAGCACCGTACTGGTGCCCGATGTCGCGAAATTCAGCGAGCCGGGTGAAACGACGAGGAACGGGTTATTGGCTGGCGGCGTACCGCCGGCTAACAGCTGTGCCCTCAGGACGGCCTTCAGTGCATCGATCAACCCCCAGCCAAACCGGTCATCACGCCGGGCTGTCCCGAGGTCTTCTGTAATCGCCCCGCTTTGCAACTCAGCATCAAACTCTGCCGGGGTCAGGCCCGGGTGGACTGATTTCATCAGCGCCACCACCCCGGCTATATGGGGGGCCGCCATCGACGTGCCCTGCTTGATACCATAACCGAATGTGATCGTACCGCCCGCATCCGAGCCCTGCGTACTCATGACACCATCGGGATAACGGTCGCCGTTGAGGTTTGTCGAGGCATCACCACCCGGGGCGGCGACATCGACATAGGGACCAAAACTGGAGTAAAAGGCCATGCCCTTGCTGAGGTTGACGGCACTGACCGAGACCACCCCGTTATAGGAAGCAGGGTAAACCGGCACACTGGAGGAATCATTACCTGCCGAGGCCACGATAATCACGCCGGCTTTACTACGGGCATCAACATAGGCCTTTGGTGTCGTACCGGCCCCACCCGGGCCACCCACGCTGAGGTTGATGACATCGGCCCGTTGAACGGGCACCGTGTTGGAGTCGTTGGACAAGCCTGCGGCAAACAGAATGGCCTGTTCGATATCGTAGGTGGTACCACCACCCAGGCCCAGCGCACGTAGTGGCATGATTTTCACATTCCAACCAACACCGGCCACACCGATGCTGTTATTACTGGCCGCACCGATGATGCCGGCGACATGGGTGCCGTGGAAGGTGCTGCTGACACCATAACCCCGATCACCCGGATCATCGGGATTGGCATCGATGCCATCCCCGTCACGGGCGACGGTGACATCCTTGATAAAATCATATCCCGGCACCAGTTTACCGGCAAAGTCAGGATGATTGAGTAATACGCCGGTATCGATCACGGCGACGATTACGTTGCTCGAGCCGATCGTGACATCCCAGGCCTGCGGCAGGTTAATCAGCGGGTAATGCCACTGCGAGCTATACTCGGCATCATTCGGTGTCTGTTGTGGTTGGTAAATATAATTGAGGCGTACCTGCTTGATGTCGGGGCGTTTACGCAACGCCTTCAGTACCAGAATCGTTTCCAGCTTTTCCTGTAATTTTGTTGATGTTGCCTTCACTGTCACCCCGGTGCCTAGTGATTGCATAAGCTGTGCACGTTGCGTGACATTGCCTATGTACATCAACATGCTCCTGCCAGGTGCCCCGGCGCGGGCCTGCAAGCCCACTGAACCAGCCCGGGCGTGCAGGCTGTCAACGGTCACGCCGGCGGGTAAAATCGTATCCCTGAAATCAATAATCAATTCGCCGGGAACAAAATTGTCGGTCGGCCGGGGGTTACTATCCTGCACCGACAACCCGGCCAGGCCTGTTACCAATGTATAGTTGGACTGGCCTGCTACGGCCCTGACCTCAATGAAAAAATCCCGTACACCGGTAAAGTTGGCCGGTGCATTAACACGTTCAGTCAATGCAACCAGTGAATTTGAAAAACCAATTTCTACACCACTGGAATCGTATAAAAAAAGATCCAGATTGGCGATACTATTATGTTCTGTCAACCTGACGGTTTGCCCTGGCGTCAGCTGTATACGGAAGTAGTCGCGATTGTCTCCCTGGTTGGCAAAACGATCACCCACCTTACCGGTGCCGCTCAGACTGACAAATCCACCCAGGGTAACCGGATTCGGTATGGGTTGTGCCGTGTTCAACGTATCATTGGCTGTATAGCTATAGGCGAGATCGTTGACGTCACCATCAACGCGTGAACCACTCGATGGAGTGATCGTGCCGGATATCGTGAAGGTTGAGGGGGTACCACCGCCGCCACCGCCACAGGCAGCCAGTGTCATTAGCAACAACACCAAAGGGGCCTTGTAATAACGTTTGATTATAGCCCGGGGTTTACCCATGAACCGTCCAGTCCTGTGTAATAATATGGTTCGGATATAGCCTTTACAGACAACTGCGGTTGTAACAGATGTGTAATCAAAGCTCCCATTCCATAATCTTTCAATAGTAGCTCATATTGACCGGGTCAACTGACTCGCGTCACACTATCTCCTGTATGATAACCCAGGGTGCGGCTACAACTGCCCTGAATTCAGGCTGTCGACTTGTCCAGTCGACGGCATCCTGCACGGAGGCATGCACCAGGTCTGAGGATTTCATCCAGTGGCTAACTGATTCCGTGTCATCCATAACAACGGCGGCGGCGGCCTTGATCAGGTCTATCCCGACGCTGAGTTTGATGACTACACCCCGTGCAAAGTGGCGTTCCAGTTCCGGCCACGCCATTTTACCGGTCTGTGCATTGAGGGTACTGCAAAGCTCATCCAGGGTATGCCCGCTCATGCCTTTTCCCCCGTTGCAGAAATCAGCATCATGGTCACATCGTCATAGAGGTAGCCGGTATGTTCACGCTTCCACTTTGTCGCACTCCTGACAATGGCATGTAACCGGTCGGCAGGGTTAATATCGGAAAATTTCCTGATTATTTCCCGAACTCCTTCGTCACCCAGCTGCTGGTCGCGCTGAACCCAACACTCGGTCAGGCCATCGGTAAACAGATACAGATCACTTCCCTCATTGTCTAATCTGTACTCTTCAAAAACCACGTCCGGCATAATACCCAATGGTATTGAACCCGCCTCCGGTGAAATAATGTCGCCGTTTTTTCTGACCTGCAATGGTGGCTGATGCCCTGCATTGACCATCGTAATATGATTGGTTTTCGTGTCATAAATGCCTGCGACCATGGTGACAAACATGCCATGGGTTGAATTGGCATACAACTCATTATTAATCACAGACAATAATGCCCCGGGGGCCGTCAGCTGTTTGCCCAGGCAACGAAACAACGAGGTTGTTTTTGCCATTAACAGGGATGCGTTAATGCTTTTTCCCGACACATCCCCAAGACCAAAGTAAATACGACCATCATCCAGCTGAAAGTGGTCATAGAAATCACCTGATACCATTCGGGCCGGGATATTCACACCATAAATATCATAATCTGCTGAATTTTCAGGTAACAGTGCGGCCTGTATCTCCCTTGCCAGCTCCAGCTCCCTGCGGGTACGTTCCTGAAAGACCAGCTCATCCGCCATTTGCGCATTGTGAATTGCCATGGCTGCGGTATTTGCCAGGATGGTCAGCAGATTTTTGTCATGTTCATCAAACAAACCCGTTGCAGTTTTCTTGTTGATTGCCTCGAGTACACCTACCTGGCAATCCTTTAACAACATCGGGGCACACAGGATGGATTTGGTAACGGCACCGCTATGCTCATCCACACCCTGATAGAAATCAGGATCAGCACCGGCATCACGAACCAGCTGGGTCTTGCCCTCACGCAAGGCGCGGCCTACGATCCCTTCACTACAAGACAGCTTTTCACCGGTTATGTCCCAGCTGGAGGCACAAACCCGACAGACCAGATTCTGATCATCGTTCTCCAGTAAAAAAAGCGACACGCCTTCGGCATCCAGGTACTGCTTTACCAGGTTGGTAACATGCTGAAGTGTTGTATCGATATCGAGCGAAGTCGAGAATTCCTGCAAAACGGTTGACAGTAGCTCCAGTTGCTCACATGACTTGTCCGGGTCAGATTTCAGATTTTCTGATATCACTGTATACACTTTCCTTGAATAACTCTGTGTAGTATAACGACAGCTATATAATAAGCTTGAGTTATAGATAGTTAATTGCTGATAAACATCGGCTATATGATCATAACTGTTTTATGATGCGCTGATCTTTTACATTGCAGGTTATTGTTTATACATTTAAATTCACAAGGAATAAACACCCGCAATAACAGCAAGGTCGTTCACAACTGCTCCACTACCCGTCCTGCTTCTGCAGTGCCTTGACAATATCGGCCGGCTCCATTCTTTCCTTGTAGTCATGCTCTGCATGTACCGCCTTTATCACCCCGTCCTTGCCGATAACAAATGTTCCCGGCACTGGCAATCCTACCCTGCCCCTACCATTGAACATTTCCACATCCAGGCCCTTTCTCTTGTAGAGTGCTACAAGCTCGTCCGACAACCTGTAATACAAACCATAACTTTTCATGACTTTGTCATCCAGATCACTCAATATTTCAAACGGGTATTTATCCTTTCTGACCTGCCTGAGTGACTGATCCGGCTGTTGTGGTGTGACGGCAATGACAGACGCCCCATATTGCCTGAAGGCCGATATGCTGTTTTTCAAGGCATGTAAATGGAGATTACAAAACGGGCACCAGGCACCACGATAAAAAACAAGTACAACCGGCCCCTTTTTAAGGTAGCTTGATAAGCTGACCATTTTCCCATGGGCATTCATCAGAGAAAATTCCGGCGCCTTTTGCCCAACCTTCAACCCGGGAGACGGGTGTTTTTGTATAACGGCATTCATTGCGTCATTCATCAACCTGATTTCAGCCTCGCTGAACTTAGGGTCATTTTTACTGGCCACACGCTCCTTTATCATCTGGTCACGGCTTTGCTTGTAACTGACAGCTGTATCAGCAGTTGCGTTATACAAAAAAAATGAAGCAATCAGGAAGATTGATATCGATAGTTGTATTTTTTTCATTTACCTCACCCTGGCACCATCCAGTGCTGGCAAGTATACAACAGGCTACAGTCAAAATAATTAATTCATCGCCTGATGCGATCTCTCTTTAACACCTGATAATACAGGCAGACATTTCTGCTACTGATAGCATACAAGCTGCATCCTGCCTGGTTCTTTTTATGCTTTGCGCCGTTCCGGTAGCGGGTATCCTGGTCCCGTATCAGTCACATGGATAGAACACCAGTGCTCTATCGAGGTGATATTTACAACGGGGTATGTTTATACGCGCCTGAAATGGCGCTCATTTATGGCTGAGGAATTAACTTTATCGTGAATTTACCGATATATTGAATTATCAATGAATGATAACAATATTTATAAGGTATTATGGATTATAAAATTACAAGACATATCGGCCTGGCACTATTACTACCTGTACTGGGCTCCATCCTGGCTGTAGCTATTTTCTATTGGTTTCTTGAACAAACAGAGCCCGGCAACGCCTTCATCAATATCGCCGGTCGTCAGCGCATGCTGTCTCAACAACTGGTCACCTTCACCCATATGGTTCATGCCGGTCAGGATGAGGATCGTGACGAACTGCGGGAGACCATCTCCGATTTTGATAAATCTCTTAAAACGCTGGAGCTGGGCGGACAGATCATTGGACTGAAGCTCCCTCCGCCGCCAGCGGAGATTACAGACGATATCCTGACAGCGAAAAGACTTTGGCTCGAACTCAAACCCTCCCTTTATCTGATCGCCAATAAGCCGATTGATGACAGTGAAGCGATGGCCGCCTACCACGCCTTTGTAACAAAAGGGGATTATCTGACAAAAGTATCCAATCAGATCGTTCAGGCCTACGTTGCGAGAGATGCCGAATTACGAAGATCGATGCTGTCTTACCTGGTGATTTTTGTTGCTCTTGCTATGATTTCGCTTCTAATCGGTATAAGGGTTGCCCGCCGTTACACCGTTGAAAGACAGGATGCAGAAGACAAGTTGCTCAAGGCACGTGATGAACTCGAAAAACGGGTGGAAGAACGCACCACTGAGCTGGTTGATGCCCGGGATAAGGCCGAACTTGCCAATCATGCCAAGTCTGACTTTCTGAAGAGTATGAGCCATGAACTGCGTACTCCGCTGAATGCCATCCTCGGGTTCAGCCAGTTACTGGATATGGATGAAGATTCACCGTTGAACGAAGAACATCATATTTTTGTGCAGGATATTATGAAGGCGGGTTACCACCTCCTGGATTTAGTCAATGATGTGCTTGATCTTGCCAAAATTGAAGCAGGACAACTGCAGACCAAAACCGAAGAAATCAATCTTGTAACACTTTCCGGGGATTGTGTTAAGCAGGTTACTTGTGCCATGGCTCTCAACCGAAAAATAACGTTGGAGAACAGAATTACAGATCCTGATCTCATCATAGCAGGCGACACACGACGCGTACGGCAAGTATTGATCAATCTTCTCAGTAATGCCGTAAAATACAACCGCGATGGCGGCAAGGTAACGATCGATAGTGTGAGTACCCCGGGAGGGTTTGTGCGTATTCAGGTAAACGATAATGGCCTTGGTATCACGGGAGACGAACTATCAAAATTATTCGAGCCCTTCGAACGCCTCACACATAAAAACAGTTCAATCGAAGGGGCGGGTATCGGATTGTATGTTTCAAAGCAGCTTGTTGAATCAATGCACGGCAGTATTGGTGCAGAAAGTATAAAGGATAATGGCAGCACCTTCTGGTTTGAGCTGCCCCGGGCAGAAAAGAGCTCTGCACAAACAACCACTATAGATGATCAACGACTGGTGTCGCAGGACCGTAACAGGGGCACCAGGCAAAGCGTACTCTATATCGAGGATAACCTTTCCAATGTTCAGGTAGTGAAGCAAGCCTTGAAGAAATGCCCGAATATTGACTTTCTCTCTGCTGAAAGTGCAGAAAGCGGGCTTATAATAGCGAAAACGGAACAGCCTGATCTTATATTGATGGATATTATGCTGCCGGGGATTGACGGGGTTACCGCGAATAATTTGCTGAAAGAGGCCGAGACTACCAAAACCATTCCGGTTATAGCCGTCAGTGCCAATGCCATGCCTGAAGATACAGCCCTTGCACTAAGCAGTGGATTTGAGGCCTACCTGACCAAGCCGGTAAACATCGAAAATCTTCTTCAGATTATTGACAACATACTGGATCAAGATCAATCAACACCTGCACCCAAAGCTTTAGATCAGGTGAATGCCATCTGACAACAAAAATATTTCAGCTACAAGACCGGAAATGAGACGCTCATCAAGTACAGTAACTGAAATTTCCCAGTCGCATTTTTTTCAATTTTGTAATCAGTAACTCCAACTCGCCGCTTGCATAAGGTTTCACGGGCATCTTACCCCAGACCGGGGATGGCCAGGCTATATCATTTTCATAACGAACGACATGATGAATATGGAGTTGTGGAACAAGGTTGCCGATCGTGGCTACATTCATTTTGTCGGCATTAAAATTTCTGGCAAGTTCCTCGGACAGATAACATGACTCATGCATAAGCCGGGTTTGATCATCACTTGATAACTGGTATAATTCGGTAACTTTTTCACGATCCGGAACCAGTATAAACCAGGGGTAATTGGAATCGCGCACCAGCAAAAGCCGACACAATGGAAAATTTCCTATCTGTATACAGTTCTGTTCCAATTGGGGATGTAAACTGGCCATATTGTAATTTATGCACGTGAAATAAATTCACCCGTATCCGTATTGACCTTGATAACTTCACCCGGCGTCAGGTACTCGGGCACCTGCACCACCAGACCTGTACCCAGCGTGGCCGGTTTGTTTCTTGCCGAAGCCGATGCCGCCTTCATACCCGGCGCGCATTCAACGATCTGAAGTGATACAGTTCCCGGTAACTCAATCCCCAGTACCACGCCATCTGCTATCAATGCGCGTACACCTTCTATACTGTCAAACAGATATGGTGTCTCGTCAGTCAATGCATCTGCAGGCACCGTATATTGCTCATATGTCCCGGTATCCATAAACGTGTAACCCTCTGCATCGTGAAACAGCATCTGCACGTCGCGTCTTTCCATTTCAACGGGCACAATCACTTCATCACCCTTGAAACTGTGTTCAAATTTCTGTCTTGTAACTACATCCTGTCCTTTGGTTTTATATAAAGTACTTCCACTACGTGAGGATGGCGACTGCACCTGCAAACCCTTGATCAGTATATTGCGGCCATCGACAAGTATAACCATGCCTTTTTTTAATTCATTTGCTTTCATATCGACACAAACCTGAAACAGTGGAGTGTTATAACCAAAAAAATACTGATTATTATTACGGTAATCAGTATTTTCCGCCTTACATATTAAACTATTTATTGGTTTGTTTGTTTAATTATTTTTCCCTCACACCCATTAACACCATAACATTTTCCTACCTGCATTTAACAACCATACAAAAACGCCTGAGATACAGATCACAGCTTGTCATTAAAAAAGTAACGTTCATTAAATTCTATAACAATTGTGAACCAATCGATGAATACCCTTCAGTTAAAACCACTACGATTGGTCAGCTGGGTAAACAAATGGTAATGGATAATGAGCAAGTTATACAACATTCCGGGTATTCTTTTTTTAAGCATCGTATTCACTGCATGTGGCGGTGGTGGAACGAACCCGGGAAGTAAAAATATTGTTATATCAGGAAGTGTCGGTGACGGGCCAATTGTTCAGGCAAACATAACAATACTGGACAGGAAGGGCAATGTTATTGCATCGCAGCTCAGCGACTCAAACGCCAAATACAGTATTTCAATCCCGAATGACAGCAATCTGTACCCGATTACCATCACGGCATCTGGTGGCACAGACCTGGTATCAAATACACAACCGGATTTTAAATTATATTCAACAACACTTAAAAAGTCTGAAACTATAATCAATATCAATCCATACTCAACTATGGTGTATAAAATTTCGGGGGAAATGGGTGGCATAAATGAGGCCAATATCAATCTTGCTAAATCGCGTGTCCTCAATACGCTAAATTTTGGACTTGACCGATCCATTGTGCCTGATCCTATCAATACTGCCATTACTGACAATAACGTTGCCCACCTGGTCAAATCCAGTGAGGTCCTGGCTGAGATGATTAGACGCACCCGTGACATGGCCAATAGTGTTGGCGGCAATGTAAATGGTGATGATATCGTAAGTATGCTTGCGGCTGACCTGACCGATGGCAGGATTGACGGCAGTGGTTCATCGGGTGCAGACAATCGTATTGCTGCATTTGCCAATATTGCATCCCTTTATGTCATTATCGAATCACTCAATAATCGATTGGAGGTAAATGGCACTGATGCAAGGCAAAAGCTTGATGCGGCTATATTGGCCACAAAACCTAATAGTACTTTAACGACAAGCGATATCGGCGCCAACCCTGCCATGATTGCGCAGGCAATAAAAATCATCGATGCCGCCAATGCCATTGGCCCTGACGCTGCACTGGTCAGCCTGAAATCAATAATCCAGGCAATATCACCCAACACCCTTCCCGGGAATATTACAAACATGGACGAGACAGCACTGGACAATACGCTTGCTCTTGTAAAAAACGCATCCACCAGCACCCTGACTACCTTTAATAATCAGGCTGCCAACCCCAGCCAAAACAGATCCCCGGCAATAAGTGGTACACCCGTTACACAGATTGCCGAAGGATCGGCATATAGTTTCTTACCCGGGGCAACCGATCCGGATGGTGATACGCTCGTTTTTTCCATTGCCAGCAAACCTTCCTGGGCCAGCTTTAATCGCAGTACGGGGCAATTAACGGGAACCCCGGGGTTTAATACGGCAGGCACATATGGAAGCATTAAAATAAGTGTGTCAGACGGAACCATCACCGCAGTACTGCCGGTATTTTTAATCACTGTTGCCAACACTGACCGGGCACCAGTCATCAACGGCACGCCAATTACTCAGGTTGCCGAAGGATCGGTATATAATTTTTTGCCCGGGGCAACTGATCCTGATGGTGACACGCTCGGTTTTTCCATTGCCAACAAACCTTCCTGGGCCAGCTTTAATAGCAGCACGGGTCAATTAACGGGAACCCCGGGGTCTAATACGGCAGGCACATATGGAAGCATTAAAATAAGCGTATCGGACGGAACCATCACCGTTGCGCTGCCAGTATTTTCAATCACCGTAACCGGTACCAGCCAAAACAGATCCCCGGCAATAAGTGGTACACCCGTTACACAGATTGCCGAAGGATCGGCATATAGTTTCTTAGCCGGGGCAACCGACCCGGATGGTGACACGCTCGTTTTTTCCATTATCAACAAGCCTTCCTGGGCCAGCTTTAATAACAGTACGGGTCAATTAACGGGAACCCCGGGGTTTAGTACGGCAGGCACATATGGGGGCATTAAAATAAGTGTGTCGGATGGGGCCATAACCGCGGCGCTGCCAGTATTTTCAATTACCGTATCCAACACTAACAGGGCTCCCGTCATCAGCGGTAGCCCCGCTACCAGTGTTACTGCAGGAAATAATTACAGCTTCACCCCGACTGCAAGTGACAGTGATGGAGATACCCTGTCGTTTACCATTACCAACAAACCTGCCTGGGCACAATTCAATACCTCCACAGGAACATTAAGTGGTACACCTGCAAATTCCGATGCCGGTAATTATAGTAATATCATCATTACTGTATCTGACAACGCCAGCAATAAAAGTATGAATGCCTTTAGTATCGCTGTCTCTGCCGCTCAGACTACCTTCAAGGTAAAAATAAGCTGGGTTGCGCCTAATACCTATAAAGATGGCAGCTTTTTACCCATCAGTGAACTATCCGGCTTCAGGGTTTACCACGGTACGTCTGCAACTAATCTGGTCATGATTTCCGATATTAAAGATAATTATGCCACCAGCCATGTTGTTTTAAACCTTTCTGCAGGCACGCATTACTTCTCTGTAACCTCTTATAATGTTACCGGGGCAGAAAGCAGCTATACACCTGTGATAAGCCTTACTTTTTAGGGGATCTCTGATTAATTCTGGACGAAGCAGATTGTACTCGGAAAATACAGATTCAAGGCGTCGAATCGCGCGTAATAGCAAGCTATTGCGAAGATTCACAACGTAGAAGCTGGATTTTCTGAGTGCAAGATGCAAGTTCATGAATTAATCAGAGGTTTCCTGGGGATTGCTTCCCCTCATAATACAATTACCCGGACTCACTGTTGTCCCGTTAACTTTATGAAGCACATAACATTGTGAGGACATGGAATAGGTAAGCCTGATCAAGAACATCTGCCGCATGGACGCGGCAGCCGAGCCGCCATGGACGACATGTTTTGCGTGTCTTGATCAGGCTTGCCGGTTTCATGTCCGGATTGATCAATTTAGTCCAAAATGCACTTGCCGCTTACATTTCCAACTATATTCGTTATGGGTTAACGGGACATTAGCAGTGACCCGGACTGATTATTTTTTACAGCCCCGTCCACCGGGGTTGCTTCCCACGCAAAAAAACAGATGCCACATACCATGGAATAAATGAATAGAATACTTATACTTGATCATGTGACAATATAAAACAATATCATTCTTAATGTCAGGGAAACTGCGCATGACACCTGTTGAACTATACGGCACCATGCTGAGTAAATACGAATACCAAACAGATGAAGCCCAACATGAAACTGTCAGGCATACGCAACGATTATTTGAGGACCTCGTGGAAAATGAAAACAACCGGGGATTTCTTCATCAAATTTTAACCGGAAAAAAATATATAAGAGGTTTATATCTATGGGGTGGCACTGGCCGTGGCAAAACCTGGATTGTAGATTCATTTTATTCATGCGTACCTTTCAAGGAAAAATATCGCACCCACTTTCACACATTCATGCGTGATATTCATATCAGGCTACAAAAACTCCAGGGGAGATCCAATCCACTGAATATCATCGCCCACGATCTGGGCAAGAGGTTTCGTTTGCTGTGCCTGGATGAATTTCATGTTCACGATATTGGTGACGCCATGATCATGACGGCATTACTCAAGGCATTATATGAGCAGAATATTACACTGGTTGCCACATCTAATATTGAAATCAGCAGGCTTTACGAAAAGGGCCTGCAACGTGAACTGTTTCTTGAAACAATCAAACTCCTGAAAGACAATAACGATGAAGTCTCTCTGGGAGACGGCATGGACTATCGTTTTCATGCGCTGGAGAAATCCGGTATCTACCATATAGCAAGTGATGATGCAGGTGACGAGATTCTCTGTCAATACCTGACCAGGGCCATACCCTGCCCTGCCAAGCATAACAGGGCAATCGAGATAAATAACAGGCCCATTAACTACCGAGCCCTCGCAGATGATATCGTCTGGTTTGATTTTGACGAGTTATGTAACACCCCCAGGTCTGACAGCGACTATATTGCCATTGCCGAGCGATTCCATACGGTTCTGGTCAGTAGCATACGGAAAATGAATGAAGAGGACGATAACATCGCCAAACGTTTTATTCACCTTATCGATGCCTTGTATGACCACAACGTAAAATGTATATTCACTGCCCATGATTTACCTGGCAATCTCTACCGGGGAAGATTACTTTCAATGGCATTTAAACGCACGGTAAGCCGATTGGTGGAAATGGACAGCGAAAGATACCTGAAACAGCCTCATTTGCGTCAGGCATCAAGTATCAACCACCAATAGGCCAGGCGGCATACACGGCCTGACAATAGTGATTAATATTCAGTGCAAAATTATTCACTTAAATGGCTCCAAGTATGTCGGCAAATCCTGTACCATTGCGCCCCTTGAGATAAACAACGGGAAGCTAATGTGGCTGAGTTTATACCGGGTCAACGATGGATCAGCAGTGCCGAGCTGCAAATGGGATTGGGTACCATTGTATCTGTCGATTTTCGTACAATTGATATGGTTTTTCTTGCCACCGGCGAGATGCGCACATATGCCAAACAAACCGCCCCCCTGTCCAGGGTTTCATTTGTTTGTGGCGATAAAATCAAGAGCCACGAAGGCTGGGCACTGTCAGTCAGTTCAGTCGACGAGAAAAACGGGCTGTTAACTTACCGGGGCTATCGTGAGGATGGTAGCGATGCCAGCCTGGAAGAAAGTGATCTGGATAACTTTATTCAGCTGAACAAGCCAACCGAAAGACTTTTTACCGGCCAGATAGACAGGGATAAATGGTTTGAGCTCCGTTACCAAACACGCTTTCATCAGTCCCGCACATCCCACTCGGCACTAAGGGGGCTGGCCGGGGGCCGGACCAGCCTGATACCACACCAGTTATACATAGCGCATGAAGTTGCCAACCGCTATGCACCCCGGGTTTTACTGGCCGATGAAGTCGGGCTCGGTAAGACAATTGAAGCCGGCATGATTCTTCATCAACAATTAATCACCGAGCGCGCATCGCGTGTCCTGATTATTGTACCGGAAACCCTGTTGCATCAATGGCTGGTTGAAATGCTAAGACGATTCAACCTGTTTTTCAGTATTTTCGATGAAGATCGCTGCCTTGCAGTTGAGGAAAGTACCGCACTGGAGAATCCCTTCCATTCCGGGCAGCTTGCCCTCTGCACACTTGAATTTCTGACCACTCACGGCCATCGATTTCAACAGGCGCTGGCCGGTGAATGGGACATGCTGGTTGTCGATGAGGCCCATCACCTGCAGTGGTCGCCCGATCAGCCGAGCATTGAGTACACCATGATTGAGCAGCTGGCAACACAGATAAAGGGCGTATTACTCCTGACAGCAACACCGGAACAGCTTGGCAGGGAAAGTCACTTCGCCCGCCTTCGTTTACTTGATGCCGACCGCTTTCCTGACCTTGATACCTTCCTTGATGAAGAAAAAAACTATGGGCCAATTGCAAAGGCCGTGACCTCGTTACTCAATGGTGAGGAACTGGATACAGATTCATACAATATCATCCAGGAAACAGTGCAGGAAGGAGACAACATGGCACTCCTTAAGACACTACAAAACCCGGCATCAACCGGCCGGGAAAAAGAGCAGGCCCAACGAGGACTGGTTGAACACCTGCTGGACAGACACGGCACCGGCAGGGTGTTATTTCGCAACACACGCTCTGCCATTCAGGGGTTCCCGGAACGTAAGGTCTGCGGCTACCCGTTACCACTACCCGGGCAGTATGCCGATTGCCTGGCTGCGTTTCAGACAACCGGCATTACCGCACCGCAACAGCTGCTTTGCCCGGAATTGCTTTACCAGTCCTTGCCCGGATCATCCGCACAACCCTGGTCCGATGTTGACCCCAGGATTGGCTGGTTAATTAAAACACTACAGAAGCTAAAAGCCGATAAGGTTCTCGTCATAACCGCCGATGCAGGTACTGCCATTGAGCTTGTTGATTTGTTAAGGATCCGGGCAGGCATCCATGCTGCATCATTTCACGAGGGGCTGAGTATCGTGGAAAGGGACATGGCCGCTGCATTTTTTGCTGACAGGGAATATGGCAGCCAGGTTCTGATATGCTCTGAAATTGGTAGTGAGGGCCGGAATTTTCAATTTTCACACCACCTTATCCTGTTCGACCTGCCGCTTAATCCCGACTTGCTGGAACAACGCATCGGCCGCCTCGACCGCATTGGACAAACCGACACCATACAGATCCATGTACCCTACCTGGAAAACAGTGCACAGGATATTCTCTACCACTGGTATCATGAAGGGCTGAATGCATTCGAACAGACCTGCCCTGCCGGGCACATCATTTTTATGCGGGTTCAGGAAACGCTGGTTGACGCACTCCACCAGATAGATGAAGGAATTGAGGACAGCTCTGCACTCATCACCACAACCCGACAACTCAACCTTGAATTGACTGAATCCCTGCAACGTGGACGAGACCAACTGCTGGAATACAATTCCTGCCGCCCGCTGATAGCCGAATCAATAAAGAACAGGGCACAACAGGAAGATAATGACCCTACCCTGCTTGAATACCTTGAGAATTGTTTTGACTGCTTTGGTGTGGATTTCGAAGACCATAGCGAAAACTGCTATATCGCCCGCCCTGGTGATCATATGCAGACAGGCAGCTTCCCCGGGCTGCATGAAGAAGGAATGACCGTGACATGCGACAGGGATACCGCTTTAAGTAATGAGGATATCCACTTCATTACATGGGAACACCCCTTGCTGACGGGTGCAATCGACCTGGTGCTGAGTAGTGAACTGGGGAATACTGCCGTCACGGCGCTGAAAAACAGTGACTTCAGGCCCGGCACCTTACTGCTGGAATGCCTGTTTACTACAGAGACCAGCCAGGACGATGGTAGTCAAGCAGGCCACAGCCTGCCTCCCGTCATGATCCGTACACTTATTGACCAGCAGGGGAATGACCACGAATCAGGGATTGGTCATCAGGCCATCCACCTTAACCGCGAGAAGGTAAACACTGAAACTGCCAACAAGATCGTTGGCGGGTATTCGGCCGTATTGAAGAACATGGTTACTAACAGTGAAAAAATGGCCCGATCACAATCGCCGGAAAAGGTTTATGCCATTCATCAAAAGATAATCGGTAACCTGGAAAAAGAAGTCAATCGACTAAAGGCATTGCAAAAAATCAATCCGAATGTACGTGACGAGGAAGTGCGGTTTTTTGAAGACCGGCTGGCCAATACGGTTCGTATTCTCGCGGCCACTAACCTGAGACTGGATGCCGTCAGGGTCATAGTTACCATCTGATTTGATCCCGGGCTGCCAAAAAAACGGCGTGTACATGGCCTGAATACAAAATATACAACTCATGCTCACTGCCGGGAGTTGTGGGCAATGGCCACGACCTAGGGCAAAACCCTATACTAATTAATATGTTCCATCTTTTTCATGTAACTTCACTTTATGATTTTATACAACTAAGTTGCTAAAAATAACCCTTTTCAGTCAATTTAAGTTATTCATTATGGACTGATTGTATATTTTTTACTCAGAATATGGCTTTTTATAACTCTCGGTGTTCCGTTAATGTGATGAGTTGTCCACATTTCCTGTGGATAAGTTTGTGGATAGATTGGTTATAGTAGCCGCAAACCCGCATTATCTCAGCAGATCTGTTAGATTGCCTAATTATTACACGATTGTAATAGTCATTAATAATCAGTATGTTATATTATATTTAAAGTGCGAAACATCTTAAAACGGGTATTTGGCGATATTGATGAATTCTTGATATTAACTGTGTATAAAATGACCCCGGAGACCTTGTCTGCTCGATATACTTATGATAGAAGCGATATACCAGAAGGCAAAACACCATGAAATAGCGCCTGTAACAGGTTTGAAGATAATGATTTTAGTATGAAAATATGGTGTTTACAGGATAAATGCCCGAAACATGTTGTTTTTATATATTAGCATTATCTTAACAAGTGCCCCACTTTAAAATCATGCACTTGAATCTCCCGCAAGGATACTCGCTGAAAAGGTATATAAAATCAGCAGGACTAACATCTTGATATATTTAAAATTTCAAATCATGCCTTCTACCTCGAATCATCGGCTGGATAGACCACCAGGTCTGACCGGAATTATTGGCCGGGAGGGAAGATTGTGACACATAAAAAAAGCCGCAAACAAATGCGGCTTTTTTCGTTACCCTCTGTAATATCGACTAGTTCGGTACCACAGCTTTTGCCTGTGGACCTTTTGGGCCATCTTCAACTTCATATGTCACACTCTGACCTTCGGCTAATGTGCGAAAGCCTTCACTGCTGATTGCAGAAAAATGAACGAACACATCTGCACTTCCATCTGACGGAGCAATAAAACCAAAACCCTTGGATTCGTTAAACCACTTGACTGTACCAGTTGCCATAGAAAAATACCTTATTAATAATTAAAAAAAAACACCCCCATTTGCATAACAAACAAGGCAACTGACAGCAAAAACCTGTGAAAGGATAAATCTGACAAGACTTGAATGACATGCATTCACGCAAAACTATAGCACAAATATTATTTATGTCCTCATGTTCAAAAGAAAATAAACGGATTTTTTAAAATATTCTGACATACAATCCATGGTTTATTTATAAGAAAATTATAATTTATGAAAATAATTTTCAACCATTGCTAATGGCCCGTTAACTTTATGAAGCACATATCAATGTGAGGACATGGAACCGGTAAGCCTGATCAAGACCGTCTGCCGCATCCGTGCGGCAGACGAGCCGCCACGGACGGCCTGTTTTGCGTGTCTTGATCAGGCTTGCCGGTTTCATGTCCGGATTGAAAGTTAGCCCGAAACGCACTTGCCACTTACATTTCAGATGCATTCGTCATGGGTTAACGGGACAACAGTGATTTTCAATATAATCATATGACTTGTCCTGGCCGCCATTTTTAAATAAATCACGACAGTTATTTGATACTATACCGGTTTCGAAGCCCACGAGAAAAGCAGTATGTTTAAAACCAATGAATATTTTGACGGAAAGGTAAAATCCATTGCCTTCCAGACAGAAACCCTGCCTGCAACCATCGGCGTCATGGCGCCGGGTGAATATGTATTTAATACAGCCGACCAGGAACAGGTCACCGTCATCAGTGGTGCGCTGACAATAAGACTTGCAGATGGTAAAACCGGGCAATTTTGTGCCGGCAGGTCATTCAAGGTTCCGGAAAACAGCTCATTTGATGTCTCGGTCGAGGTTGAGTCATCCTAGATCTGTCTTTATGGATAATCCAGACACAACATTTTCCTGAAACACCATGCTGGTCATCTCAAACAAGATCCGGCTAGCGGATCATGAAATAGAGCTATCCGCGATACGCGCGCAGGGTGCGGGTGGCCAGAATGTCAACAAGGTATCCAGCGCAGTTCACCTGCGCTTTGATATCAATGCCTCCAGCCTGCCTGAATTTTACAAACAACGATTACTGCTGTTAAAGGATCAACGCCTCAATAATCAAGGCATTATCGTTATCAAGGCGCAACAACACCGTAACCAGGAAAAAAACAGGGCCGATGCGCTTAACCGGCTCAAGGAACTGATCAGAAGCGTGGGGGTGGTGGCAAAAAAACGCAAGGCAACCAGACCCACCCGTGGCTCTCAAAAAAAGCGTCTGGACAGCAAGACAAAACATGGTCGCAAAAAAGATTTACGCAGGAAGAATTTTGACTGAAATTACGCCTGTTGATGATCCGGCATAGAGGGCACAAAGACAGGAATTTTCTTGTGTCGGCTGCCCCCAAAAAAATAATCAATAATGTCGTTCAATTACAATAAATACTTTTCATGCATCCTGTAACAAACTCACCAGCAATCCGATCAATCCACCAAACACACCACCCCAGACCACCAGCCAGCCCAGATGTTGCTGGATCATCTTCTGGACGATTTCCTTCACCATTTCCGGGGTCAACTCATCCAGGCGATAATCGACCATCTGTTCAATATGCTCCAGCATATCTTCACCCAGGGCCGATGTATTCAAACTGGAGGAAAGTTTTTGATGAAACGATTCAGAGTTCACCATTTCACTGAGTGAGCCCCTGATTTTTTTCGCAAATGGCTCTCTCAAGGGCTCCAGTGCCCTGCTACCGCCGAACATACCCAGCATACTGCCAAATGATGATTCCATGATGGCATCGAGCAGACGTTGAAAAACGCGATCATAATCTATTTCATCCAGCACAGACTCAAGATCAATCAGGTTACTGGCTGAATCCTCTTCGGCCTCGATCAGACGCCCGAGATTTTCCCTGGTAAAAAACTGCTCCATCATCATTGTTTTTATGGCCGACTTGAATTGCTCAAACTGGTTTGGAATAACACCGGATCCGTACAATAATGGAATACGTTCAAACAACATATAGACGGCCAGCCAGTTGGTTAATGCGCCAGACAAGGCAAACAGACCAACGTCAAAGAACTGCAATGAAAAGGTAACTGTGAAATAGCTGAACACAATAAACCCGACTGCAATCAGGTTGGTTAACAGACTTTTATTTATTGTAAAATCAGCAGTGGTTTTCATGACGACTCACTATCCCTTCAACGGGATACCAGATGATGCGGGGTCTCTTGTCGTGAGGGGGCAAAATCCGGCGTGGAATACAGCTCTGAGGAATTTTAGTGTATGGTAAAACGGTGGGGCTCCAGGGTAACCTGCATAACCTTTTTACCAAGCAGAACAATATCTCCACGATAACGACAACTCCCGTCACTGGTGAACTCAAACTGGTAGTGGCGATTGAAGAATACACGACCATCACCATCGCGCTTTAACCTGAGCTTGTTGAGTACAACGGATTCATCAAGAAAGTGAACCTCGACGTTATTGCACGCGTCCAGCCCACCCTTGCGTGCCAACTCCTTGGCACTCATGCCATCCAGCCAGTACCAGATGATGGCCAGAAAGCACAACAGGATGATTACTTCGCCAGGGCTCATTGGGGCTCTTACGTAAAAAACAATGTGCACATGTTAACACATTGTCTCGATGTCATTATGGAAGACGGGCTTCCCTGAGGGACTTACCTTTAATTTAGTACATCACTAGATATGCCTGTTCCATAGAACCTGTTTTAATAACTTGTCCGTCTCTTCCATACGTTGTGATAACAGGTTTGCCACCTTTCGTGTAATGATAAACCCCGCTTCAGGCCTTTCTTCCAGATAACCCATCAACGCCCTGCCATCAATGCGGATGGCATCAACCTGATCATGACATCGGACACTGGCCGTGCGGTTCGCATTTGTCAACCATCTGATCTCACCAAAAATATCTTTTTGTTCCTTGGATAAAACAATTTCATTACTGATGCAATCAGAATTATTGGAAACAATCTCGACAGAACCATCACACAATATGAATAAATCAGGGTTTTCAGAATCCCCTTCCGTGATCAAAAATTCACCTGCCTCAAAATGAACCCTCGCACAAAACTTCGAGATGTCATCGAGACAGTCGTATGGTAAATCCTTGAATAAAGCGATTTGATCCAGTTCTCCAATCACTTGAAACCCCTGACTATTCCTGTTTAATATGCCGATATCATCAATAGCGTCTGGTTTGGGGATATCTTTACAGGTTATTATAGATTGTAGTTATTGTTTAACACAGGCCGGTCATTGAAAAAACAGGACGTGATTATTATAGGGGCCAGTGCCTCGGGCCTGATGTGCGCTATCGAGGCAGGCAGGCGCGGGCGCAAGGTAGTCGTGCTTGACCATGCCAATCAGGCCGGGAAGAAAATCCTTATGTCGGGGGGTGGCCGTTGTAATTTTACCAACCTTGATATCCAGCCTGAACACTATATCTCTCATAATCCACATTTTTGTAAATCTGCATTAAACAATTTCAACCAGCGGGATTTTATCACTCTGGTACAACGGCACAACATCCCTTTCCACGAACGATCACATGGGCAATTATTCTGTGACAACAGCGCCCGGGATATCCTGAATATGCTATTGAATGAATGTAAACAGTCAAATATTAATATTTTACTGGGTACAGATATTGAAAATGTCTCCCATGGCCCCGGACGGCATTTCAGTATAAAAACCAGCCAGGGTGATTTCCAGTCCACATCACTGGTGGTTGCCACAGGCGGGCTTTCCATTCCTGCGACGGGGGCCAGTCCGTACGGCTACAAAATTGCTGAACAATTTGGCATCAAGGTATGGCCTGTCTCGGCCGGGCTGGTTCCACTCACGCTCAACAAAAAAGAACTGGCATACTTCTCTCCCCTGTCAGGTATTGCTGTTGACAGCATCGTCAGTTGCCCGTCACAGGACTTTCGTGAAAACATACTGTTTACACATCGGGGCCTGAGCGGGCCCGCGATACTGCAAGTTTCATCATACTGGAAACCCGGTGAAGACATCACCATCAACCTGCTGCCAGATGTTGACCTGGTTACGGAATTAAAGGCCGCACAGGCGCAACATGCGCAAATGCAACTCAAGACATTCCTGGGCGGATTGTTACCCAGGCGACTTGTAAGTACCCTGATAAGCAGGAAATGGAATGAAACACCATTACAGGAAGTCAGTCACAACCAATTCGATGATATTGCCAAACAGTTACAACAGTGGACCACAAAACCCAACGGTACGGAAGGTTATCGCACGGCCGAGGTTACACTCGGGGGAGTGGATTGCGATGCGCTGTCATCAAGAACCATGGAATGCCGGGATAATCCGGGCCTGTATTTCATCGGTGAAGTGGTTGATATAACAGGCTGGCTGGGGGGTTATAACTTCCAGTGGGCATGGTCTTCCGGCTGGGCCGCTGGCCAATATGTCTGAACGCCAAATAATGTTATGATATTCCGGCACTTTATCCATATGATAACTGCGAGTTCAGTCGGCTTGCCAACGCACACGGCAAGGCGCAGTACGAAACGCCACGGGGCGCTGAATCCGTCATTATCACATGGATAGAACACGGGAATAATCACACATTTTTTAGTGGTGGAATAACGCACATGAAATGGCTTATCAGAATTTTTTTCAAAACAATCCGCGCAATACTTGGCCCGATACTGCTGGCTGGCGACTGGCTGACAACACCGAGAGGTATCAAGCGTCCTTTAGATGAACAGACCCAGCTTGACGAAGCCACTCAAAAACTGACTCTGTATCAGTTCAAAACATGTCCCTTCTGCATCAAGACCCGGCGTGCCATCAAACGCATGTCACTGAACATAAAAACCCTGGATGCCCAGAGAAACATGGAAAACCGCAACCAGCTATTGCAGGGTGGTGGACAAATCAAGGTTCCATGCCTGAAGGTTACCGATAATCAGGGAAAAGATGCCTGGATGTACGAATCAAAAGAAATTATCCAGTACCTGCAAAACAATTTCGAATAAACCCTTCCAGGTAAAATTTTATTCATGAGTACACAGACCGATCTGGATGTCCTGATTCTGGGCCACGGTCTTGCCGGTGGCTTACTCGCCTGGCATTTAATTCAAAAAGGACTGCGGGTAACCGTCATTGATGACCCTCAATCCTTGTCGGCTTCAAGGGTCGCGGCCGGTCTCTTTAATCCTGTCACAGGACAGCGTCTGGTTAAGTTCAAACATGCAGACCGATTCCTGCCCGTCGCCCGGGAATGTTATCATGCACTCGAGAAGCGGTTTGGGAAAACCTTCTTTCATGATATGGGTATGGTTCGCCTGATACGATCAAACCATGATCAACTGGTTTGGGGGAAACGTAAAAATGATCCAGAATACGATTCATACCTGGGTGAGTATTTCGACCGTAACACCAGTCCATACGTCCATGATCCACTGGGGAGCTTCCGGCAACACCGGACGGGCTATGTGGATACCACCGTTTTGCTGGACACCCTGTCAGAATTTTTTCGGGGTAATGATAGTTTTATTGATGCCAGGATTGACTATAAAGAAATCAGTTTTGAAAAAGGGCACGTAACGGCCCTTGACATCAGGGCCAAACAAATAATCTTTTGTGAAGGGTACAGGGCCACTGGGAACCCGTGGTTTTCGTGGTTGCCCTTCAAGCCGGCCAAGGGTGAAATCCTGGCCCTGCAAACAGACACTGAATTGCCTGAACAAATAATAAATGCAGGCAAATGGCTGTTACCTTCCACAGAAGGCCTGTTTAAAACAGGTGCGACCTATCAATGGCATGAACTTGACGAGTTGCCAACAAAAGAAGCAAAACAGGAACTGCTTGATTTCGTTCAGGCACTATTAAGACACCCGGGTAACATAAAAATCATCCATCACCTTGCCGGGATCAGGCCTTGCACGAAGGACACAAAGCCGTATATTGGCATGCATCCCCATCACCCGGAGCTGGGATTTTTTAACGGCTTTGGCTCAAGGGGTTCACTGATGATCCCTTATCATGCAGAACAGTTTGCAGCTCACCTGTGTGATAAAACAGCCATCGACAAGGAAACTGATATCAAACGTTACTGGAAGGAAGATGCCTGACCTGCCACTGGTGAAACTTGCCCACTCCAGAATCCTTGAAGTTGTTAAAAACAGTGACACCGTAATTGATGCAACGGTAGGTAACGGCCACGATACCCTTTTCCTTGCCAGGGCCGTTGGCCAACGGGGGAAGGTTTTCGGGTTTGATGTACAAAAGGAAGCTCTCGACCACACCTGGAGACAACTGCAGGAACACGGCATGGATAGACAGGTTTCACTTTACCACGCCGGACATGAAATCATGTCTACTCTACTACCGGAACAATTGGCAGGCCGTGTCCAGGCAATAATGTTTAACCTCGGCTACCTGCCCGGTGGTAACAAATCACGGATAACCCGTGCAGCCACTACACTGGCTGCCGTGCAAACAGCATTGCAGATGCTTTCTGCCGGCGGCAAGGTAACTGTAATGGCCTATACCGGCCACCCCGGCGGGCAACAGGAAGCCAGTGCCGTCAGACATTGGGCATCGGCTTTGCCACCTGATCTGTTTAATATCGAAATGGAAATACCACGAGTAACGGCCAAGCCGTCGCCGGAATTAATCACCATCACTAAAAAACAAAAAAGACCCGGATTGTCTGTGACAGGCGTGACCATGGCTGATGTTCATAAATATTCAGGACATTGATAAACCGGCTGAACCCGTCAACACAGGCTTGTTTGGCCGATCACCCCGGTTCCTCATTCTTCCTCTATACTATTGGTAATGACTGACAAAATCCCAAGCCTGCTGGAAAATCGCCTCGGGCGCACCCATGCAAGGCAACGCCTGGGAATAGAGTCAGACAAGGATCAGCACATATTTGGTCTCGGACTGAATTTCTTCCACCCTGAAAACTGGTATTCACTTTCAACAATTTTACGCTATACGCTGAAAATGACCGGATTATATTATCTGGGCCAGCGAAATTCACAACATCACACATTATCAAATAATTTACTCTCTATTAATAATCTGCCTGCCGAGTTTGAAGGTTATAAAATTCTTCACCTGAGTGACCTGCATGTAGACATGAACAGACAGGCCATGATCAACATGAATAATACAGTAACGGGTCTGGAATACGATATATGCGTAATGACGGGTGACTATCGTGCAAAAACCTTTGGGTCCATAGCCGAATCAATCGAAGGGATGAGATCTGTGGTCGATTCGATAAAAAAGCCTGTTTATGCGGTACTCGGTAATCACGACAGTATTCGCATGGTCCCCGCTCTGGAATCAATGGGTATCCGGATTTTATTAAATGAAACTGTCACCATTAAATCCGGGCAATCGCATTTTTATATTTCGGGTGTCGACGATGCACACTATTTTCGGGTCGATAATATTGATAAAACAAGTAGCGATATCCCGAATGGTGCGCCATCAATATTACTGTCTCACACACCGGAGATATACAAGCAGGCCGCACACGCAGGCTATGGCGCCTTCCTGTGCGGGCATACCCATGGAGGGCAAATATGCCTGCCCGGGAAAATCCCTGTCACACTGGATTCAAAGTGCCCGCGTTATATGGGGTCCGGAAGCTGGAAATACAAAAACATGACCGGTTATACCTCGGTCGGTGCGGGCACGTCTATTGTCGATGTGCGGATTAACTGCCCACCGGAGATTACCATACATAAACTGACAGGCAGAATGCATGGGCCTAATAGGGACGCTTCCTGATTCCAATGATGTAAAGTATTTTTGACAGGAACAACTCGATCACTATGAACAGCAAAATAATCAAAAACACCTGGCCCCATTCAAGTTTAAAAACACTCATACAATACAACAGGGGAAACAAGGCTTCTGGAACCTGATCCAGACCGGGGGCCATACTGCTGGGAGGTTTATTCAATCGACGTTTAATAAAACTGGAGAACAGATCGCCCAACATCGCAAAGAAGGCTATATAAAACCCCGTCCTTGCCTCCATTCCGACCAGGTAAGCGGCAAGCCCTGTAAGAACAACAGAAAAAAGCAGCCCGCGTACTGTTTTTGAATGACCCAGGACCGGGCGTTGATCAATAAACATCCGCCCTGCATCCAGCGGGAATGAAAAAGAATCCTTGAATACATTGCGAGCGACAATCGGGGATCCGTTGGCAACAATCAGTAACAATAAAATTTTTATTTCGAGCATATGCCGAGCATAACATTTTGCAGCACATCATCGACCGGTATTTTTTGCCGGGAATATAGCAGTGGATTATTTGATACCGATGCCGGAAGCCACCGCAGATGTGAGATGACAAATGGTGTGGATACCGGATTAAAGCGGTGTGGTGTGTGACGATAACGCGTATAATATTATCGCATGAACGAAAAAAGAACTGAAAATTATACTCCGGGTATTCCTATCGGTCCGGGCAGGTCCGGTATTCCGACACATGCGTACAATGAAAAACACAGGCCCAGGACCAGGCCGATCCTCAGGACCTTTTCAAGACGGATGAATAATGCGCGCAAGCCGGAAAACATCCTACCATTGACTCATCAGTGAAAACTGAATGTAGGTTGTTTTCAACCCTGTTTGTGGCTCTTCATTCCTGACGTGAAAATTATACAATACATCCTTTCTTTCAGTTGCCAACATTACCCCCTTTCCCGTCATAATAGCATTAAAGGGACTAGCACCTATTAATTTTTTGTACCCGATTCCGTACTGCAATCTTCCTTTTTCACTTCTATACCGCAAGATACCTATTCTTGTATCCCCTCCTGATGTCAAACTTAAACGGTTTGCAATCAGTCTCTTGCTGCTTGCTGTGTTCTGATACTGGCCACTGACCGTGCCAACTGAAATTTCAGGTAACTCAACGGCGGGTTCAAAAATTACATTGTAGTCCTGCGCAGATACCCGGGATACAACTGAAAACATAATCACAGGCAGCAACAGGCTGTTTTTGATTGCCATTAAACGAGACATTTCCCCACCCCATGTTTTTCCTTAACACCTATCACCTGATCGGCATTATGCCGGTCTGTCTTGATCGGGGCAGGTCAATTTTGAGAACCAGTAGACAATAAGTTCGGGCATGAACAGGCATTCTCCCAAAAAGCAATGCGATATTAATGGTAATAATCGGCACAAACGGACGGGTAAAACAGAGGAATCCACTGCTATCGTTTCAGGTAGTTATTTCATAAGTAATTGATGTTAAATGATGTGTGCTGTTATCCACACGAGCTGTGGATAACACTGTGGATATGTTGGATATAACCACCCCATAGTCGCATTCCAGCGCAGGGTTTATTAAATTGTTGAAATATTACTCAATTGAAATATATTCAATATTACAATTACTTAGGCACCCTGTAAATCCTGTTAAAGCAAGCACGCGGATGGAATCTGTCAGGGTTCAAAATCCGGTTTAATTCTGTGAATAACAGGATACCATCGGCCTGTATTCCGGGAATTTCGGTGGTATTCCCACTGGACAATCGTCCTTTCCTGAAGACAAAACGCAGCGGGATCCCGGGGATGGCACGCCCCCGGGATCTGTCTGATATCACCAGCCGAAAATGACGCCTTCAAGAAATTTATGGTATCCGTTGTAATCACCGGGTGATACCGCTTTAAAAGATTTTGCCTTGCCACCAAAACGGGCCAGGATATTCCGGGTTGCCGGTATTCGGTCACCCTGTGTCAAGGCCTTGATGATCTTCCTTCTGGCCGAGGGTTTTACTCTTTTGCTAACACTGATCCCCTGATTGGGCAGGGGTCGACTCTTGTATAAAACCTTGGTTGTTTTACGCTGCTCACTCGACAGTTTTTTATTGTAGAAGGTGGTGCGGAAAACAGCCGCCTCACACTTGCCTTTGGCAAAGAACCTGTACACTTTTTTAAACCCGCCTCTCACGGGAATAATCCACGGTTGTCGTGCCGGGTGCGGGAATGCCGCAATAACCGTCAGCGTCCCCAGATTGGGTGGTGGAATACCGCAGACCTTTTTCCCATACAAATCTGATAATTTATTTATCTTGCTGTTACCGGCATGGCTTACAATAATAAATTCCAGCGTACCTGGTAATTTCAGAATTGGCTTATGCTTACGATTTTTTGTTCGCCATGCAATAAAGTGCGGACCATCGAAAATAATATCATATTTGTCATTACGCATATCACGTTGATAAGCGAGCCAGTTGGCCGGGTGTACATAGGTCACCTTTTCATTGAGTATCTTGGTCAGCCGTTCGGCCAGGGGGCCATAGAGCTTCATGCCTGCATTGGCCTTCTCTCGCGGGGGGGCCGTCAGCAGTAATTCAGCCGAGGCCATCTGCATCTGACCGAATAATAATGAAGTGAATAAAAGCAGTTTTAATAATCTAGCGCATTGAAAAATTTTCATCGTATGTCTCCCTGCTTGCACACGGGTTATGGATTTATTTTCAGTTTATTCTTATTAGTATTACCTTCTCGAACGGCCAATAATGACAGCGAACCGTTTACATATCAAACCGCGAACAAACCGGCATGATAAGTCTATTTAAATCAAGTAATTAGCATAGGATGCTATTATTTCTTCCCTGCATTCCCCACCCTGCATCAACCACTTTCTCCAACCGGTTGCCGGAGTGAAACCACGCCCGGCTACCCTTGATGAAGATGAAAAATGTCCACAATGAATGGTATTTGAGACACTGTGATTTAATTCACAGGAAGGCCATGAAATACCTAACATCTTTTCTCCCGGTACAGGGATATTCTCATAAACGTAACACAGACAAACAAAATGAGGTGTATCATGAAAAATATCAAAAAAAAGTATTTCAATATCCTGATTATATTAGTACTGACCGGCATCCTGGTTACGTATACCCTGTACCTGAAAAAATACACCGTCAGTGCCGCTGTCCCTGTATTCACACACATTATATTGCCGGCATGACAAACGCATTCAATGTCAGGTAATCGGGATTCTGTCCGGGAATAGATGGCTTCCTGATCTGCTTTGGGGGCACGAGAGTACTGCCTGCACATCAGTCCTCTTCGTCATCGTCATCCCAGTCCACGTTGTTGCCATTGTCCTTGAACCGGTTGCCCAGTTTGCGAAAAAAATTACTGACCTTGATGCCGACGACTGTACCCAGACCCGGCCCCAGTATACTGGTTCCGACAGCACCTCCGACCAATGCCCCGTTGGTCGGACGCAGGCTGGGCTCATCAAGCGTTCCTGCCACCTGGATGGGAATGCTGACCAGTGTTGCTGTCCTGCGCACCCCAACCTCGATAACACCATCAAGCTGTTTTTGAGGATTAACATTCACATCACCCCGCGCCTCCATTGACGGAGACTTTATCTCCAGGTTTGTTACCTTCATACTATGGTTATTGATAACAATCTTTCCCTGCAATATCTCGAACGGGGTCTGCCCACCGCTGACACCATCCTTCGAAAAATTTGTTGTGGCTTTTTCCAGGTCAGCCTTATAAATAATACCATTGGAAAAATGGAACTCCCCGTTCAAATCCGGATTGGCCATTAAGGACACTGCTTTTCTCGAACTCAATCTTACGTTTGCATAGCCCGTGAATTTACCCGTAATGGATTTACGGCCCAGCAAATCACCCAGCATGGGGCCTGTGTTCACCTTTTTGCCATCCAGTTTTACATTTATTGCCCAACCTGATTTCCAACTGATATCACCCCGCGCCTTTATCTTTCCACCATAGGCCCGGGCATACAGGGATTTGAGTTTAAATTTGCTGCTCGCCAGCCTGCCACGGACTTTTAAACTTTTAAATTTTAATATTTTTTTATTTTTACCTGGCCTGAATACAGCACCATTTACAAAATGTACTTTGCCTTCAAGGTATGGATGATCCAGTAAATGGCTCGCCTTACGAGACCGTAACTTTATTGAAGTCCTGGCAGTTAATTTACCACTGATATATTTCTCGCCTGTCAAGTCATCCAGTAACGCCTCTATGTTGATACCTTTAGTAGAAAGCTTGCCGGCAATACGCCAGCCGGTTTTCCAGTCCATTTCACCGGATGCAGATAATGTCCCTGAGTATGAACGTGATTTCAATGACTTGATTACCAGATGCGGCCCATTCAGCCGACCGGTAAAATTAATCTTGTCAAAATCAAGAATTTTTTTCTTTCCGGCCGGGTAATAAATCGTACCATTCACCAACTGCACACTGCCTTCAACAACAGGGTGGTCCAGTAGCCTGTCTGCCGATGCCCCGGAGAAATTCAACCTGACCTCTCCACTGTATTTTCCATCAAGGACAGGGTAACCAAAGACCCTCATAACAGGGCCACTCTTCATATTACTGACTTGTAATTTTCCCAGTATCCGAAAACTGTCCTTCCATGAAAATCCGGCTGAACCTTCAAGACTGCCACCAAATACCTTTGCACTGACTTTGCTCAGGTTGACTCTGTCCTGCCTGATCGAGCCACTCATATTCAGCCTGTCAAAAACCAGTTCCTCATCCAGTGCCTGCAAGCTCCACTTTTTTGCAGAAAATCGCATGGCATAGGCGTCACCACTGGCAGATACCGTAAGCATCGCCGCCTTGTCGTGCCGGTATAACCGTAACGTGTTCAGATCGCCCGTTTTAGCCAGTTTCAGGTCAAGCTTATATGGCCCCAGAATAATGTCCTTGTCCCATTTAATCGTTATCGACTTGCCGGTCACTCTCTGGACAATAACAGCTGTCTCTGCTTCACCACTCGAACTGGCCCGCATGTCATCTATCCACGATACAAGAAAGCCACGGTCGATCTCCAGATTGCGCAGGTCTATGCGCCTGATTACCAGTTCCCCGAATAATAATTTTCCCAGCCCGGGAACAATGGATATACGACCTGCACTAATACCTTGCTTTTTATTGCGACGAATACTGACTTGCCGCGCTACAATCCGTGGGGTGGGGAACATGCTAAAAGTCAACCTGCCGACATGGACAGTACGGCCCAGCGCCTTGCTGAGCTGTGATTCAATTTCCGGCTTGATAGAAGATATGGGAACCAGCATTGGCACCAGCACAACTGCAATCAGGAAAACCGTCAACCCCACTGCTATTTTTTTTGATTTGCGGCTTTTAAATAGGGTTGGTTTCATTGGATTCAGCTGGTATCTGAATATTGAAAAATGACTTGCAGTGTTCAGTCAGTATTTCGGCAATTTGCGGAAAATCTTGAGTAACACTTATATAAACGAATACAAAAGTAGATGTGTGTCACATTTATCCACTAAAAATGGAATAAAGAGAACGATCAATAACCTGGTGATGATGGAAGAAAAATCCACGGGTTATTTTTGTAGTGATCAAAAATTATTTCAATACAAAAAACCGCTGTTGCCCTGTTAACTTTATGAAGCACATAACAATGTGAGGACATGAAGCCGGTAAGCCAAATAAAGGCCGTCTACCGTACGGATGTGACAGCCGAGCCGCCATGAATGGTATGTTTTTCGTGTCTTGATTTGGCTTGCCGGCTTCATGTCCGGATTGCGGGTTAGTTCAAAACGTACATACCGCTTACCTTTCAACTGTATTCGTTACCGGTTAACGGGGCGGTAGTGACAAAACATATGATTTCAGGCTGGTGGTCTTTTATTGCGACGTATTGTTTAACCTGGCCTACGCGGTTAATGTCCGCATTCTGACGACAAATAATCCTGCAACGTCCTGCCTGGCAGAACTTCAAAACATTGATCCTGCAACTCAATACCCGTCATACGATCAAGCCTGAAGTGTCGAAATGAATCTCTCAGTTCACACCAGGCCACCAGTGTCCATACCTTACCCCAGTAAAACAGCCCTAATGGATGTACCGTTCTGGTGGACTGCTGGCCATCTTCCCGGGTGTAACCAAATTGAACCTTGAGAAGTTGCTTGACCGCCCCACGAAGAATTAACAGCGGCTCTGCCACATTATTACTCAATGAAAAATCAGGAACAATAATCTCCCGGCGTTCCAGCTCCGGCTTCAGATGATCCGGTATCACATGATTAATTTTCGATATCGCCTGGTTGGCGGCGCGGGCAAGCCCCCTGTCCGTCCACGCCTGCACCATGCGTGCGCCCAGTAATAATGCAGCCAGCTCTTCTTCGTTAAACATCAATGGTGGCAGGTGAAACCCTTCCATCAGACGATAACCGTGGCCCGTCTCGCCAATAATCGGTACGCCTGAAAGTGACAGGTCCTGGATATCCCTGTAAATGGTCCTTTCCGAAACCTCCAGCTCCCTGGCAATCTCGCTGGCCGTTACAATACGATCATGATGTAGACATTGCACTACCTGGAAGAGTCTGTCTGCCCTGCGCATATTTTCTAGTACCTTAACTCCAGCGCATTACACAAAAATTTCATATAAGGCCCTGCCAACTTATAACGCTCTATAACCTGACTCATCATGCGTTTTGATGTCACCATTTTTTCTGTGATCTCACTGATGGCAATAAAATCCTTACGCTTCAGGTCCGCCAGCAATGGGTGGTCCCGGGGATAGCCACGCGGTGAATTGACAAGTGTCTCACCTGAAAGCCCGTATTTTCCGTTAAAGCCCTTGTCGCGGCTCACCTTCTTCCATGTATCCCCTTTTTCAACAATCGCATCACGTATTTTCCCCAGGGCAGCGGAATCCGGTCGCCATATGCCTGCACCGACAAAACAGCCATCGGGTTCGATGTGGAGATAAAACCCCGGCGCATGTACATCCTTGCCGGCCTCGTGTCGAAACTGGATGCCAATATTGGTTTTATAGGGTGTTTTATCCTTGCCAAACCGGGTGTCCCGGTAAACCCGCATTAATGAACCGCCCACCTTCTTCGGGAGTGCAAGAAAGTGAGGGGAAACTAACGGCAACTCATCTGCCATGTCTGTAATCAGTGCCAATGCAGGTGTGCGAATCGTATCTTCATACAACTGCTTGTGTTCGTTAAACCAGTCGCGATTATTATTGGCTGCAAGCTCGGATAAAAAATCAAAACTGGCCTGTGAAAAATAACGCCCTGACATCCTGATTACCCCCCGTCTGAATAACTGATCATTGCCAACATGGCACCCTGTGGATCGGTTATAACAGAAAACCGGCCAACACCGGGGATATCCTGTGGTGTAACACAGACTTTGGCATGAAGCGATTCTGCGTGGGCAGTACTGCTGTCCACATCGTCCACTGTCACATAGGCACCCCAGGCCGGCGACATATTCACGGCATTATCCGGCATCATCATCATTCCCGCTACCTCCCTGTCCCCGGCCTTCACCATTGAATAGCCCATATCACAGGTTTTGACATCTTCCATTGTCCAGCCAAATAACTTACCATAAAATTTCCTGGCCGCATCAATATCTGTTGTTAGCAGTTCATTCCAGCTGAATAGCCCTGGCTGTTTCATATTTTCCTGATTCATAGCTCGCTCCTTTTTTACCTTTTATCAATAATGAGTAGTGAGCCTAACAGGACGCTACTGACACCCTTATGTCAGTAGTGCCCTGAAAAAATATTTTTATGGCCACTAATAACTATTGACCGATCAGGGGTAAGCCGTTGTTTTCACTTATCCCTGTCTTGCCTGTATTCCTGTTTTATTAATTATTCATCGCCGTTAGTCACAACTGTCCCGTTAACTTTATGAAGCACATAACAATGTGAGGATATGGAATTGGCAAGCCTGATCAAGACCGGCTGCCATGGATGGCATGTTTTGCGTGTCCTGATCAGGCTTGCCGGTTTCATGTCCGGATTGCGGGTTAGCCCGAAACGCACTTGCCGCTTACATTTCGACTACATTCGTCATGGCTTGACGGGACAACAGTGACCGTTAGTATATAATTCTGTACCTTCAGGGGTTCAATTGATTATGACACCGTGTTATCTGCTTGATTTTACATATAACATTTGAGCAAAGGGAAAGATATGTTAATTTATTACCGGACAATCAACCGGACAGGTGTTAAAAGCGCCCATGACTTCAACCATTAAGTATAATTTAATTTTTTCATTCATAAGGAGTATTTAGTGAAATACTGGCATACAAAATATCCCAAAAGATTCGATTTAAAAACAGATGAGGATTACAAGAAATGGCGTGAGGAAAAACTGGCCGCTTACCCTGAAAATGTGGGCGATCTGGTGGTTGAGCTTGCAGATATGACGGCAATCACTGATGCTGAAAAATCCAGAATACTGGAACTTGTAGAATTAGCCAACATGTGTGTTTACACTGCAGGCGCCGCCGAGCTGGGCTCGGATGCTTTATTAACATTAGGGGCGCAACTTGGTGTTACGGATACAGACAAATCTACCCGGCATCCCAAATCTGATGAACTGACAGACTCCGGTATTTTAAATAAAGCAATACCCTTTTCAACAAGACACGTCCGCTGGCATACAGACGCCACTTATTATGGGTCGAATAAAACAGTACAGGCCCTGTTCCTGTTATGCAAACGGGCAGCACTGAAAGGGGGCAGCAACAAGGTTCTGGATAATGAGATTCTGTATATCCTTCTTCGTGATAAAGAACCGGAGGCCCTTGCAACGCTTATGGAAAAAGATTGTTTTAACTATAAAAATCCGAAAACCGGTGAAGTCAGCCAGCATCTGGGTGGGCGGGTTTTCTGGACTAATCCTGACGGTCATTTATGCCATCGGTTTTCATTCAGAAAAATGGACATGGCCTGGCCGGAAGACAGCGAGGTCCTTGCGGCCAGGGATTGTCTGGAGTCCTTGATTTTAAATGAATCCGGGTATGTGATTGAAGGCAGGCTGGAATCCGGAATGGGCCTGATTTCAAACAATGTGATCCATACCAGGGAAAAACTTGTTGACAGTGATGACGCATCCAACAAGAGATTACTTTTCAGGGCAAGATATTATGACAGGGTCAATGCCTGTTAGGCTGCTTTCTGACAGGACAACCAGGTAGCCGGGACTGCCTTATGTGAATCGTTTATACATCAATGCGTAATATAATATTGGTATCACAATCAGGGTTAATACCGTTGAAATGAGGATGCCGAATATCAACGATACGGCAAGACCGCTGAAGATCGGGTCATCGAGAATAAAAAATGCACCCAGCATGGCGGCCAGCCCGGTCAGGATGATCGGCTTGGCGCGCACAACCCCTGAGCGGATTATTGCCTCTTCGAAGGCAACGCCGTCCTCTACCTGTTGATTAATAAAATCAACCAGCAAAATGGAGTTGCGAACAATAATACCTGCCAGGGCGATCATGCCGATCATTGATGTTGCCGTGAACTGTGTCCCCCACAGCGCATGGCCGGGCAGGACGCCAATCACGGTTAAGGGTATCGGTGCCATGATGATCAGCGGTACCAGATAGGATTTGAACTGGGCGACAACCAACAGATAGATCAGAATCAGGCCAACACCATAGGCAATGCCCATATCGCGAAAGGTTTCATAGGTTATCTGCCATTCACCATCCCATTTCAGGCTATATTCGTAAGGATTGTCGGGTTGTGTGACCAGCAACTGACTGATCGGTTTGTTTATGGTGGATAACGGCTTGCCACTGAGGGTACCCATTATATCAAACATGCCGTAGAGCGGGCTATCAACCCCGCCGGCAAAATCACCGGTGACGAATACCACCGGCTGCAAATCCTTGTGATAGATTGCATTTTCAATGACTGTCTTTTCCAGGCTGATGACACTGGAGAGTGCCACCAGATTACCATTCTGGCCGCGTACCTTCATTGATAACAGGGTATCCAGGTTCGACTTGTTGGCCTCGGATAATTCAAGACGAACAGGCAGGGGAAATTTTGTGTCCTCGCTATGCAGGTAACTGACATCATCACCCGTTAATGCCGCATTGACCAGTGAAACAACCTGCTGACGGGACACGCCCAACATCGCTGCACGTTGCTGGTCTATTTTAATAATAATTTTCTGTGCATTATTTTCGATACTGTCATCGACATCTACAACGCCGGTTGTTTGCCTGAATACCTCGCCAATTTCCCGGGCAATACTGATTTGTCCCTGATAGTCGAGACCGTAAATTTCGGCAACCAGGGGGGCCATCACAGGCGGACCAGGTGGAATCTCGACCACCTTCACAATCGCATTAAATTTTTTGCCGATCTCTTCAAGTCGATGGCGTACAGAAAAAGCAATCTCGTGACTCTTGCGGTGACGCGCCGACTTGTCAGCGAGGTTGACCTGTATATCACCAACGTGGCCACCTTTGCGTAAATAGTACTGGCGTATAAGTCCGTTAAAATTGATCGGGGATGCATCACCGACATAGACCTGATAATCAGTGACTTCCGGCACTGTCGAAAGATATCTGCCCAGTTCAGACAGCACACGTGCAGATTGCTCAAGCGGCGTACCTTCCGGCATATCGACGACCACCTGAAATTCAGACTTGTTATCAAAGGGAAGCATTTTTAACACCACCAGTTTGACCGCCACCAGACCAACTGATAAAACGATCAGGGCAAGGATCACCAATGCCAGCATGCGCCGTTTTAGCGCACCATTCCTGCCGTTAAGAAACGGTGTGATAAATCCCTCAAACCAGTGATAAAATTTTCCATCATGACCTTCTGTTACTGTCACATGATGGCGGGGTAGAATCTTATTGGCCATCCACGGGGTAACAATTATGGCAATCAGTAGCGATATGAACATGCCCATGCTGGCATTGATTGGTATCGGACTCATGTAAGGCCCCATCAGACCGCTGACAAAGGCCATCGGTAACAGCGCGGCAATGACGGTAAAGGTGGCGAGAATGGTTGGCCCGCCAACCTCATCAACTGCAGCCGGGATTGACTCAAGCAGGCTCTTGTCACCCTTTTGCATATGGCGATGAATATTTTCCACAATAACAATCGCATCATCAACCAGTATGCCAATGGAAAAAATCAATGCGAACAGGGAAACACGATTTAACGTGAACCCCCATGCCCATGATGCAAACAATGTGGCAGAAAGGGTAATAACCACGGCAATGCCGACAATCAACGATTCGCGTTTACCCAATGCAAAAAAGACCAGCAGCACAACAAAGGCCGTGGCGAATACCAGTTTGCCAATTAACTGTTGCGCCTTTGCATTGGCTGTTTTGCCATAGTTCCGTGTTACCGTCACATTGATACCTTGCGGAATAAAGACACCCTTGAGTTCTTCGACACGGTCAATGACCTGCCTGGCGATATTGACGGCATTGGTGCCGGGCTGTTTGGCGATGGCCAGTGTAACTGAGGGAAATTCACCCTGCGTGTGAATGCCTTTTTGAGCGGCAGCGGGGCCGGTTCCAAGCCATGCGTATTGCTCAGGCTGGTCGGCACCCCGGCTTACCCTGGCAATATCACGCAAAAAAACCGGCCGGTTTTTATGCAGGCCTACTACCAGATTTTCTACCTCTTTGGCTGTACTGAAAAACTGCCCGACCTGCATCGTAATCGATTCATTATTGCGTACAAGAGGCCCGGTCGTTTGACGTATATTGTTACTCTGCAGTGCAGAGCGCAGATCATCAATCGAGAGCTTATAGCCCGCCATGGCAACGGGATCAAACTGTACGTGAACGACCTGTTCGGGCGCACCAACGGTATAGATATTACGCGTACCCTTGACCCTTTTCAGTTCCGCCTCAATGCTGTGTGCTACCTGACCAAGCTCATAGGCACCACGGGCTTCATCTTCTGTCCATAGCGTCAATGTGACAATGGGTACATCATCAATTCCCTTTGGTTTGATAATCGGCTGACCGACACCCATGTTGGGGGGAAACCAGTCCTGATTTGAGTAAATGGCATTGTACAAACGTACGATAGCCTGTGTGCGATCCACGCCGACCTCGAACTGTACCGTTAACACCGACATGCCCGGCCGTGAAACCGAATACACATGTTTAAGTCCTTCCAGCTCGGAAATTTTTTGCTCGGCAGGTGTACTGACCAGTTCTTCTACCTCACGCGCCGAGGCCCCGGGATAGGCTATGAAAATATTGGCAAAAGTAACATTTATTTGCGGTTCTTCCTCGCGCGGTGTAACGAACACGGCAAACGCACCCAGCAGAAAGGCCACCAGCGCCAGCAATGGGGTAATTTCAGATGTCAGAAATGAACGGGTAATCCGTCCGGAAATGCCAAGCTCATCTTTCATGCACTATTTTCCCTGGCTTTTTAACTGCCTGGCGGCCTTTACCGTATCGAGTAACAGTTTTTCGCCGGCCTCCAGGCCAGACAAAATCTCGATATCCCGGTGCCCGGGGGTAATGGCACCCACACGCACCTGTCTGAAACTGATCTTGCCATCACTGCCAACTACATACACAGCACTGACCTCGCTGCGTCGCGCCACTGTAACAAGGGGTACAAGCAAGCGCATTTCCTTGCCGATAACAAAACCAACCTTAAGCAACATACCGGGATATAAATTGAAATCCTGTTTTGGCAGATTGACACGGATATTAAACGTATGGCTTACAGGATCGGCGTATGGGTTAAAGGTTATGGACTCGGCATTTATCTGCTTGCCATCAGGCAGATAGACACGGGCCTGTTTCAGTATACGGATGGCATTAATCATGTCCTGTGGCACATTAACGACAACACGCAGCGCTTCCAGGGACAGCCCGGTCATGAGCTGCTGACCGACGCGCGCCAATTCACCAACCTGGATGGAGCGTTTTACTACAATCCCGCTATAGGGTGCATGGACACGGGTGTTCCGCAGATTTTCATTTGATTGTTCCAGCCTGGCCCTGGCCGATTTGAAGCGCGCCTCGGCCTTGTCGACAGCGGCACGGGCCACCAGTTTTTTAGTGAAGATATCCTGAATGCGCCGGTATTCCTTTTCGGCCTCTTTATACTCTGCCTTGGCAGCATTATATCTGGCGCGTACTTCCCTGTCCCGAAACTGAACCAGTATCTCGCCTTTTTTTACATAATCGCCAACATCAAAAAACAGCCTTTCAACCCGACCCGTTACCTGCGCAGAAATGGTCGACTGGTGTACGGCCTCGGTTACACCATCCAGGGTGCGTACGGTTTGTCCGGAGGTCATTTTGGCTGTGACGGTTTCCGTTGCATAAACCGACGGGAAAGCAGACAGCAGACAGATTGCCATGAACATCTGTATGGAAGAATGACATGGATAGCGGAGTAGCGAGATCATGATATTTCCCCATAGTCATGATGATAAACAGGATGATACAAGGAAAAAGGGGTCGGTGACAAATGAGTATCATTCACATCATTACACTGTAAAACCGGTTTCCGGATAGATCTATTGTCACTGTCCCGTTAACTTTATGAAGCACATATCAATGTGAGGACATGGAATCGGACTAGCCGAATCAAGACCGTCTGCCGCACGGACGCAGCTGTCGAGCCGCCATGGATGGCATGTTTTGCGTGTCTTGATTCGGCTAGTCCGGTTTCATGTCCGGATTGCGGGTTAGCCCGAAACGCACTTGCCGCTTACATTTCAACTGTATTCGTTACATATTAACGAGACAGCCGTGATCTATATGTGTAAATTTTACTGATATCCATGGCAAAACAGGGAATATACAGGCTCGGGAATGACGGAATTTAAACCTTTATCATCATGTGGCAGTAACCAATAGATAACAAAGTTTAGAATAATTAACTCAAATTTAATAGTCTGGTCAATAACCGGTCTTTTGTAAAGAGAAGTGTTGTCGTGCGATCGAAGACTTATGTTGGCTGTATTTGCTCTGGTATACTGGACAGACTAATTTATGCAACCGGTATGATTTTATGTTCCTGTTTATCCATTATGTCAACGTTTAATCAATCATATACGTTTGTGCTGTCTATACGCCTGTTGGTGGGCCTGGTTCTGGCTACACTATTTATTTCCTGCAGCGGCATGTTGCACAACCAGGCAGGAACACCAGACGATGTTCAATATGCACAACGTCTGTGGTCTGTACTGAAACAGGAGCGCATGGTTGGCAAACATGCCAGAAAATTAAAACCTTTTATCGGTGCCGCCAGGCCTCATGGGTGGGTACTGGAAATAGTGTCCGGAATGGTTCGTGTTGGTGATTATCGTGGTTTTGTTATCGTCAAGAAAAACTACCGGGGTGACCATCTCCGTATATCTGATGTCGAAAGGAATCGCGCCCGCTATCTTGAATCAATCAGCGTCATGTTCCAGCGTGAAAAAGGCTATGATCCGGATAACAAAAACTGGTTCTGGGTACAGTATCAACCGAACGGGAAGCTGGTGACCAGACATAAGATGGGAATGGAAATCGCCATGGCGGGCAGGATCATGAAAGGGGCTGCCCGGGACAAAAACCGCGGGTGTATTTATTGCCATCGTTCTGCCAGTGGGGATGATTACATATTCTATCCCGATATCATTATCCCTCAGGTGAACAGGCAGAGACCATAACGGTTCCGCCTGAGACACCCCGGGAAATCAATCGATGGTTAACGGCCTGTCAGGGATGGATGCCACCTGCAAATACAAAATCACCGCCTGGTGCACCACGATGACAACTGATACAGCCTTCAGGCTGACCTTTTGCGACACGTCCGGCTAATTTGATTTTCATACCCATTTTTTCTTTTATGTGCAGGCTACCGTTTGGCTTGTATTTTGCCCAGAACCAGTCCTTGTCTTTAGTGTCATATCCTGCTTCACGTTTGAACATGACGGTGATCGCTTTAAGATATTTTGAACGATTTGCATCGACACTGTTAATTGAGACCCCTGGACCGCCATAATTTCTCTTTACGATTGCCATGCCGTTATGGCCATTTACTGTAATATGTTGATGCAATGTTTCCAGTACCTTCCCGTGCGGTGGTGAACCCATATATGGATTTGACTTTCTGGCATTGGCACCGACCAGCTGCGCCCTTTCCAGGGTATTCCATAAATCCTGTGAATCTGCTATATCCTGGCCGGACCCCATGGGTGGCCCCATCCCGACGGCCCTTATCATACTTTGACAACCAAATAATGTGAGTGTACCAAGCAGTGCCAATGATGGGATGGCGATTTTATGCCAGTCTTTTTTTGCATGTTTCATATTCTGGTTCCTTATCTGTGTGATTGAAATACTCCGGTTATTTGTGTTGTATCCGAATCGTATGCAACCGTCTTTAGCACCTGTAATAACGGCTCAACCATGGACAAAGGCTGATGTCGATTACGGTATATTTCCCGACCCGGATACATTCACCCATTGTTTAGTCGTATACATGGGTGATTTATTACAGATATTCACCGCTGCCCTGTTAACCCGTAACGAATGTAGTTGAAACGCAAGTGGCGAGTATGTTTTGGGCCCAATTGAGTAATACGGACATGGAACCGGACCAGCCAGATCAAGACCGTCTGTCGCACGGATGCGGCTGCCGAGCCGCCATGGATGGCATGTTTTGCGTGTCTTGATCTGGCTGGTCCGGTTCCATGTCCTCACATTGATATGTACTTCATACAGTTAACGGAACAGTGACAGATATTTTATTTTTTTACCTGTATCACATGAACGGCCCGACAGGACTGAATATCCTCTTCGGCGGGGTTAATGCCCTGTTACTTCCGGTTGCCCTGGTTATGCGATACGTGGCGCAATCGCTCACGGATTCGTTCGCTGGCTTCTTTAGACAAATGATCTTGCCGGTGTCTGGGCTTACCGTCTTCTGCACACTTGTATAGCCTTGATGTGGCGCGCAACAATTTTATTTGCCTGGCCATTTGCTGGCAGGCCTTGCACATCTGAAGATGGACTTTTACACTGAGCCTTTCACGTAACGAGAGTTTTCTGTCTTGTGATTCTGACACCAGAAAAGAGACTTGTTTACATGAACGCATTACCCTGTTTCCTCATTATTGATATCAGACCATTTAGTCTCAAGACAGGATCTTAGTCCCATGCGCGCACGATAAAGCATCACGCTACAGTTAGTCGTCGTTATATCAAGTTTCTTACATATTTCCTGATTGGATATACCCAGGATTTCCTTGAGCGAAAAAACTTCGGCGAGGGCAGGATTAAGGTGTTTCAGGCACCTCTCAAATGAATCGATAAACTGATGGTTGTGAAGTGTTTTATCCGGATTACCCCAGTCAGTCGGAGGGTAAATCCAGTTGCCACGTGCATCGAACATGTCGACCTCATCATTTTCTATGGCTGCATCGGATAATGCGCCGATATCATCAACGGTTTTCTCTCGTACCTGCTTACGGATAAAGTCTATAATCTTGTGCTTGAGGATACCCGTAAGCCAGGTTTTTTCTGATGCACGACCTGTGTAACTTGCACGTGCCTGGAATGCTGCTACAAGGGTCTCCTGCACCATGTCTTCTGCATCGGTAGTTTTGCCCAGCAGTCTCAGGGCGTATCGGTACAGGGAATCGCCATAGTCCTCAAGCCAACGATCAGGATTTATCTCATATGTCGCGATATTGCCAGTTAGCGTCATGACGGCCATTATGTCTTCATCTTCGTGGGAGCAGCAGATGTATGGTATGACCCTTGTCGGGTACCGATAGTTCCGGCCTCCTGTCCAGTAACGGTTACCGGAGAAGCATAAATGAATATGTTAGTATAATACCTGACATAAAATTTGAAATGATCAATTGTGGAATCCGGGGCAGACCTCTACATGAATAAATTGGACGCTGACAGCCAGTACAGAACCCTGACCCCAAGTCAGATTCTCTCATGGGTGGAGGACGAGACGCAGATTATGCGATTACGCTCTGATCGTGACGTTATCCCGGGAGGGTACATGGCGGCAACGATCCCGGTACTGGTTGACTGGCCAGCCAGTCAACCGCAAGGTGAACATGCCTCTATCGTTCTGCGACACATTAATTATGGTGGTAACCCGTTTGAAAAATCCACCGTACTGCACAGCGCACGAGTCCCGCTTGACGGGCTGCAAAGTGCCGAACTCACACTGGTGCCTTTTGGAGAAGGTGGGCGGTTTGGACCCTTGCAACATGTGCAGCTGCGTTTTATTTTTGAGCCAGGTAAGGAGCCGGAACTGCTTGACCTTGCAGGTGCCGAAACCGGCGCAGATCCGCAGATTCCCGATCTCGTCTTTAGCTGGGTCTCCTGGCGGCGCCCGGATGTCAGTTGGGCATTTCGTAAAGGTATGGACGACGAGTCACAAATCTACTGGCTGAGCCTGCGTGCCTTTGCCGGATCGCAGCGGTTTCTGGAAGATGTGCTGGAAGGGCGTGACTGGTATTGCTATCCCTTGCGCTTGCCGGGCGGGAAGAAAGGGCTGGCTGAATTATTCATGTCGACGGTAACACTGGGGGACGGCGTGGCGCGCGACACACTGGCACACATGCTGGCAGGTGGAGAAGAGGCCTGGCTGAAACACGCACCTCCTGGTGACGACGCCGAGCAGGATATCCGCTGCCAGTGGAATGAACTGCTCGAGCGTATCAAAACATCCGATCCGCAGGCGCTGGCACAGGTGCTTCTTCCCCCGGAGCAGGATACCTACCACCCGTTGGTCCGTTCCTGCGCAACCCTGGCACGTCACACCGTGTTACTGACAGTTAAACGGCTGATTGCCAACGGGCAGAACGAAGGTGTGATACTGGATAAACTGCCTGAGCCGTTTCTTGGCACCACGGAGGTCTGGATGAAGGAGTTTGCCCATACCGGTCTGAGAGGGCTGTTTCTGTGTGCGCCACTCGCGATGCGTTACATTATGCGCCACCACGAGACCGTACCGATAGATATCCCTGCTGAACTTGATGCTGCCGGACTTCTTCAACGGCGCAACGGCAAGCGCTACCGGATTCATTATAGCCACAAGGGTATTACGCCCTACGGCCCTGCATTTTTTGTTTAGAAATCACATGTCTTTTTTAAGCTGGTTAACTGACAGACTCATTCTTCAATCCAGCCGACATGATATTCATGTGCCGGAAAGAACGCCCTCGCAGCTCCCGCATGGCGATGGTGATCTGGAGGTGTGGGTACACCGTGTCGGGACGGACACCCGGGGAACGCCGGACCTGTACCTGCTCGAGTTTCCCGGAACGGCCAGTCGCGCCGAGCACAGGACTGATTTTGTCGAGGATTGCTGGTCGCAACGATGCGTCGAAATCTGGGCCATTAATCCTCCCGGTTACGGTAATAGCAGCGGCACGGCGAGTCTGAAGAAGCTGCCGGCAATGGCCGAACGTGCATTGCAGGAATTGCAGCAGGTTGCCGGTGAAACCCCCGTGATTGTCGCCGGTGGCAGCCTCGGCAGCGTGAGCGCGCTTTACCTTGCAGCACGTCACCAGGTTGATGGTTTGCTGGTACAAAATCCACCGGCCCTGCGTGAGGTAATTCTGGCACAATCGGGCTGGTGGCACTTCAAATGGCTGGCCCGCATGATCGCCGATCAGATACCGCCCGAACTGGACAGTCTTGCCAATGCCCGGAGGGTAACCGTTCCCGCCGTCTTTGTCACTGCGCAACAGGACAGGGTTGTGCTGCCCCACATCCAGCGTCAGATCATCAATGCGTACGCCGGGCCGTTAAAAATATTTAATATGCCGGATGCCGATCATGATACACCCTTGGTGG
>VAPH01057558.1_pt1 | contig 80640 bp, 57 predicted proteins | sample 3393861 | NCBI WGS metagenome assembly VAPH01 (sample SAMN08290439, study PRJNA428436) | hydrothermal vent metagenome | isolation source: Deep-sea hydrothermal vent chimney | place: Atlantic Ocean: South-mid Altantic Ridge | reverse complement strand
CTCGACGAGCTGATGGTGGCCAAGCACTACACCGATACCGGTGAACTCTGGGAAGAAGACTGGATACTGGCCGGCGCCGTGTTGACCAAGATCTGGATCGATGTATTCATCGGGGTGTGGGCCTTTGTACTGGCGCTCATCTGGGTGTACAAGGTGGAGCGAAAACCGGGGGACTCGCACGTAGCGGTATCGGAGATCTGGTTCCGTTTCCCGAAATTCGTCATCGGCTACTTCGTTGCATGGTTGACTTATGTGGCGATCGTCATCTGGTTCCCGGAGTCCGCAAAAGCAGCTGATGCGGGCGCCAAGGTCGTGCAGAGCCCCATGCGTAAGATGATGTTCATGCTGACCTTCGTGGCCATCGGCGTTATCACCGACTTCAGCAAACTGAAGGGTATGGGTCGTTTGGCGGCATTATATGGGATTGCGTTGTTCGCCATCATTGCCCCGATCGCCTATATAGTGTCCTGGATCTTCCATCATGGCCTGATGCCTCCGGTAGTGACAGGAGGTTGATGATCGTGTGATCCATAATAATAATAAGAGGTAACCCTGAACAGGCCGTGATTGTAATCACGGCCTGTTTTTTATCATCAATTTGTTATGGTAAAGCCGTTGTCATTATTCAATATAAACACATTGAATAATGTGTGGTCTTGAACCTGGATTCATCAGTGGACCGCTTAAATGACGCATTAAGTTAACGAAAAATTATAGAAATAGAGTTATATCAGGACTCACCCGATAGCTGAGTCGCTGCGAATCGTCGCAATAGCTGGCTATTACTCCTCATCGCGCCTTGCCAGCCACAAAATTCAACACACTCTACAGGCCATCCAACTGATGAATCCAGGTTAAAGGTTTTGCCTTTTTTATTGATGGGGTATTCAGGCCAGGTGCTTATATGTGATATTCTTGATGTCTGGCAATACATAGTTTATAGAATGCAGATAAGCTTCCACTACAATCAGCCATCAAACTGAATAGGAGGGAGTGACATATTGTATTACTGCAACAATCAAGAGGCCAAGATGATGAAATTCAGAAAAAGTGACATTGTCGTAATCGTCATATTAACCGGCAGCTGGTTATTTTATTTGCTGTATGGAGGCACGACACGGTTTGATTTAAACCAGATTATTACACTGCCATTGCTGGTGGCAGCCGATTTTACTGCCCTGTCAATACTTTATGCCGCAGGTCGTTATTATACCGCCAGGAAAGGCGGCATTGACAGTGCGGATTTGAGTAACCTGGTGAGTGGTGGGCAGGCCGGGCAAATACAAGACGGCATTGAACCGGAAAATAATAAATCCTGAGTAAGTCCCCCTCGTTAGTCAAACGGGTAAGCGCCAGGCATGCAAAATCCGCCAGACTCCTGGTGTATGGTCTTTTCATATGGACGATACTGTTTATTTTTGAAACTGACGAACCAGAGTCGTTAAATGCTCTGTGAATTTCTCCAGTTTTCCGACAGCAATCGATGTTTGCTGGCTGTTGGCGGCATTGGAATCGGCTGCACTGTTGATGTTTACGACGTTCCGGTTCATTTCCTCGCTCACGGAGCTTTGTTCTTCGGTTGCGCTGGCTATCTGGATATTCATGTTTGAAATCGTTGTGACGATTTCAGCAATATGGTCAAGTGAATCACCGGCCTTCTGTGCCCGCGTCACACTGCCCTCGACTTGCTCCCGGCCACTTTCCATCGCGCTGACGGCTTCGGAGGCACCTGACTGGATGCTTTCAATCATGGACTGTATTTCCTGTGTCGACTCCTGTGTGCGTTTTGCCAGGGAGCGCACCTCGTCTGCGACGACTGCAAAACCACGACCCTGTTCTCCAGCACGTGCTGCCTCAATAGCGGCATTCAGGGCCAGTAAGTTTGTCTGCTCGGCAATACCCCGAATAACATCCAGAACAGAGCCAATATTGGTGCTCTCCTCTTTCAACCTGGAAACCACTTCAGATGCCTGCCTGACACCCTCTGCGACTTGTGATATGGATTCTATTGTCGTTGCGACGTCCTGTTTGCCCGTGGCTACGGTCTGGTCGGCATCCTGCGCTGCCTGTGCCGCTTCACCGGTATTGCGCGCCACCTCCTGAACGGTGGATGCTACTTCATTCATGGCCGTGGCCAATTGATCGATCTCGGAATGTTGTCTGGCAACGCCTTCACTGGTTTCCTTTGTTGCGCAGGAGGTTTCTTCGACTATCCTGCTCCATTGATCAGATGTATCGAGCAGGCGTGCAACAATACTGTTTATTTCCAGGTCTTTCATATGCAGAGCCAGCTTGATCTGCGCCAGTTCACTTTGTGAACCACCGTATACCTGCCGGGCAAGCGGGTTATCAATTGTTTGCCTTGTTTGTTTTACGATCTCCTGCAAGGGTTTTGTGATTAATCGGGCCAGGCCATAAGAAATGCCCAGTCCGGTCAGCAGTGCAACTACAAGTTGTGGAATAGAGGGGTTGCCGGGCAGCAATGAAAATCCCAATGCGGCAATCAGGATCGAAGCAAATGCAAGCATCAATCTTAAAGTCATGCCGGTCTTGTGCCAGATGCTTATCGGCGGCTTGTTTTCCCTGATGCGTTTGTACAGGGTTTCTGCCCTGTCTATAAACTCTTTTTTCGCCGGTATTCTGACAGACTGATATTCTACTGATTTTCCGGATTTGCTGATAGGTGTGACATAGGCGTCAACGTAATAGTGGTCGCCATTTTTTGCGCGATTTTTAACAACGCCCATCCATGACTTGCCTGACTGGATAGTTGACCACAGGTCACCGAAGGCCGCGGGTGGCATGTCCGGGTGACGAACCATGTTGTGGTTTTTGCCCGTCAACTCGTCATCATTAAAACCACTGATTCTTTTGAAATGGTTATTATAATAAGTGATAGACCCCTTCAGATTTGTTGTGGTAATAAGTACATCACCTTCACTGAAGCCCTGTTCAACACCTGTTACAGGCATGTTGATTTTCATGATCTCTGTACCCTTTAGTCGATACAATACTATTGGGCATCAATAGTATTGGTTATTGTTTGCTCTTGGTTATTTAAATTTGTAATGTACTTCAATTTTGCAGTTTCTATAAATGGTAACGACACTTATTCTGGATACTTTAACGATACAGAGAATATATTTTGAAGCATGGCGGGTTATAATTACATATAAAACAATGACTAACCATACTTTACCACGCCGTTACCGATACCGGTCTGTCCACTGTGACGGGGTGTATTTTCTCCGGGTGTATGGCATGATTCACCGTTTTCCGCCCGTGTTCTGAAGCAACGGAATCTCAACACCCTCAATGCCAACACCCGGGACCGGCAGATTTCCGCAAAGAATGATCTCAACTAATGCCCCGGCAACTTTATTATTTTATGTCCGCCTACTTATATACCTGGTATCTATGCGATATGCTGCACTACATGGAAAAATTATATATAGATTCACCCGACAAACTGACGAACCTTTGTCAACAATTGCGTGGTAGCAAATGGTTAGCGCTGGACACCGAGTTTATGCGCGAGAAGACCTATTATCCGCGACTGTGTCTTTTACAGGTTGGCACACCGGATATAACGGCCTGCATAGATACACAATCACTTCCGGACATTGACCCCCTGCTTGACATTATTTATGACCCGTCAATTACCAAAGTTTTTCATGCTGCCGGGCAGGATCTTGAGATTTTTTATCATTTAAAGGGCAGTCTTCCGGAACCTTTGTTTGATACGCAGGTGGCGGCCCCCTTGCTTGGTTTTCCGGAGCAGGCAGGCTATGCACGTCTGGTGGACGATATTCTTGGCATACATTTGGGAAAGGCACATACACGAGCCGATTGGTCGCATCGCCCGCTTACAGAAGCGCAACTGAAGTATGCGGCAGATGACGTTATTTATTTGTGTCAGATTTATGAACACTTGCGTGACGAACTGGATAAACGTGGGCGACTGAAATGGTTACAAAATGATTTTACAGAATTGAGTGATCCATCGCGACATGAAAATCTGCCTGAAAAGGCATGGCGTCGGGTAAAAGCGGCCAATAAATTACGAGGTGCCTCACTGGCTGTCCTTCAGGCACTGGCAAAATGGCGTGAGAAAACTGCCCAGGATGTGGATATGCCACGCGGCTGGTTGCTTAAGGATGATGTATTAGTCGATATTGCACGTCAGCAACCAGCAAAAAGGGATGAGCTGGCCCGTATCCGGGGGTTACATGAACGTATCGTAAAAAAATATGGAGAGCAGCTTCTGAGTCTGATAAAAGACTCCAGTGTTCACACACCGGAGGCGCTGCCTGATTTCATTCGCAGTTCAAAATTGTCGGTAGCGCAGGAGGGGCTGGTCGATTTACTTAACGCCGTCGTGCACCTACGTGCATCAGAGCTGGAATTAAATCCGGCGCAACTGGCTTCGCGAAAACACTTGCAGCGGATGATTCTTGGTCAGGATAACCTTGAGGTAATGCAGGGGTGGCGGAAAGATCTTGTCGGGGTGGAATTACAGTCGATATTAAATAGTGAAAAATATATTTATATTGAAAATGGAAAGTTACGAGTTCAGACTGAATGAAAAGAACGTTTCTGCCAGTATTTTTTGTGCAGCTCCATAACCAGCAGGATAAACAGGGCAAGGAATAACAGCTTCCCCCAATGTATCAGGGAAACGGGCTGGATATGAAGTATATTGCTTATCCACGGTGTATACATTGCACCTATATGGACAAGCTGCGCTGTAATCGTCCCGAGCAGTAACAGCGGGTTACGAAAGGGATTATGCCTGAAAACCGAGAGTGTTTCCGAGCGACTGTTAAATACATGAATGTTCTCAAAAAGCACCATCAGTAACAGGGCACCGTTACGCGCTTCATCAATTGAGTAGCCCTGTTTCATCAATAACTGGAATAATGCAAAAGTCAGAATCCCCATGGTTAACGCAGACACGATAACCCGTTCAATCATCAGGCGATTAAAAATAGGCTCATCGGGTGATCGGGGCGGGGGGTTTAGTTCGTTGCCTTCGGCGGGTTCAAATACGAGTGCAATGTCCTGTATGCCATTTGTTACCAGATTGAGCCAGAGTAACTGTACCGCCAGCAGAGGCAGTGCCTGCCCGGTTAGTAATGCCAATGTAAAGAGCACCAGTTCTGCGGCACCAGTAGAGATGAGAAGAAAAATAACCTTACGGACATTGGAATAGGCAACCCGCCCTTCTTCAATACCGGCGACAATGGAAGCAAAATTATCGTCAGTGATAATCAGGCCGGCCGTTTCACGCGCCACGTCTGTACCGCTTTTCCCCATCGCAACACCGACCTGTGCAGCACGTAGAGCAGGGGCATCGTTAGCCCCGTCGCCACTAACAGCAACGAAATGCCCTTGTCTTTGCAGAGACTGAATGATCGCCAGTTTCTGCCGGGGTTCAACGCGGGCAAAGACCGTTGTGTCTTGTATAAGATTGTCCAGTTCGCTGGTATTTTTTGTATGTTGCAGTTCAGTACCGGTGACGATTTTACTCGATTCGTTTGCCAGATTCAGCTCCCTGGCTATAGCCAGGGCAGTGGCTGGGTGATCTCCCGTTATCATGGCGACATCGATACCCGCCTTAAGACAGGCCGTGATAGCGTCTCGGGCTTCATGCCGTATCGGGTCAATCATTCCTGTGAGGCCAAGAAATGTCATGCCTTTTAAATGTTCCTCTGAAAATACCTCGTCATGCTGGAGTTCAGTTATGCCTGAAACCACTGCCATTACCCTGTATCCCTGATTGGCGAGAATACTTGCATTTGCCTCGATGGATTTTCTGTCCAGAGGGATATTGTCATTCCCGTTCGACATGGTGCTGCACATGGGTAATAATTTTTCAAGTGCGCCTTTTACAAAAGCCACATGCATATTGCCTACCTTGTTGAGGCTGGCCGAAAACAGACGTTCGGATTCAAAAGGGATGTTCGCAATTTCGGGGTATGAGGAGGTAGTCTCTGCCTTGATAATACTGGCCTTGTGTGCCAGGACGAGTAATGCCACATCAACGGCATCACCATGATGCATCCATTCATTATCGCGCATGCCGATAAATCCTTCGTTATTCAGCACAACTGCCTGTAACAGTCGTTTCAACATCTGCTCCTGTTCAGGATTTCCGGGCGTCGGGATGTTGATTTTTCCTTCCGGTGTCATGCCTTCGCCTGTTACATCAAGGATGTTTGATGGCGGAAGTATGATTCGACGTACCGTGAGCTGGTTGACGGTTAATGTCCCGGTTTTATCAGTGGCTATGAAGGTGCAGGAGCCGAGGGCCTCCACCGATAACAGGCGGCGGATAATAACATTCCTTTTAGCCATTCGACGCATACCGATCGCCAGTGCAACTGTCATTGCAACTGGAAGGCCTTCCGGGATTGCAGAAACCGCAAGTGCTACGGAAAGTAACAGGATTTCAGCCAGAGGCATACCACGCGCCAGGGAAATAATGGCCATCAGGAGTGCAGCAATTCCGATAAATATAGCCACCCGGTGGGTAAATTCTTCCATGCGGATTAACAACGGGGTCCTGGTTTCGGGTTTGCTTAATACGGCCTCGGCTATATGTCCTAATTCCGTTTCCAGTGCTGTTGTGACGACAACCCCACGTCCCCTTCCTCTGTTTACAAGGGTGCCGGTAAATACCATATTTTCGCGGTCACCCAGTATGGTGTCCTCATCCAGTATTTTGTGGGCATCCTTGTGGACGGCGAGTGACTCCCCGGTCAGTAAGGATTCATCAATTTCAAGATCATGACTGTCAAGTAAACGAATATCAGCGGGGATTTTTTCACCCGATTCGATCAGGACAATATCGCCCGGTACGAGCTCATTTGCATTGATTTCATAGGTATCGCCATCCCTGAGAACCTGGCAACGCGTATGCACCAGTTTATTCAGGGCCGATGCTACACGTTGTGCAGAGTATTCCTGAATGGTGCCTATAATTGCATTGATGATCAGGACTGCCGAAATAAAACCTGCATCTGACCATTTTTTGATGAATATTGAAAATACCGCTGCTGCCAGTAATACATAAATAAGCGGGCTAATGAACTGATTGAAAAAAACCTTGCCAATTCCGGGTGGTTTACCATGCGGAAAAATATTCCCCCCGTACTGTTTAAGACGCGCCTCTACCTCCAGCTTGCTTAGTCCATGTGGAGTTGCATTTAATAGCGAAAGTTGTTCTTCAGCGGTTATGGAATGAGGGGGTAGAAGTATTCCGCTGCTGGCAGGGTTTTTGTCAGGTCTTTCAGCATTCATGCCTGTGGCTTTTTTTACAAGTTTTCTACGCCCGGTATATCCCATTATGTCTCATCCCGTGTGTTTTCAATGCCACGAAACAGGCAGTCATATTATACCAGTATAGGCACTGTTGTCCCGTTAACTTTATGAAGCACATATAGATGTGAGGACATGGAACCGGTAAGCCGATCAAGACACGCAAAACATGCCATCCATGGCGGCTCGGCTGCCGCATCCGTGCGGCAGACGGTCTTGATTCGGCTTACCGGTTCCATGTCCGGATTGCGGGTTAGCCCAAAACGCACTTGCTGCTTACATTTCAACTGTATTCGTTACATGTTAACGGGACAGTCATGAGTATAGGGGTAAGCACAGTACTCATGTAACCCTGAATCCGGGGGTGGTTTGAAATTAGTTGAGGTGGTGCTAGTGTCAGATTGATCCAGGCAGGAATCAGGCATATCTTACTCTATGCCCATGGGTGCTTCTTTATCTTCGGCCATAACCACATGTATATTTTGTGTGGAAATCTGTCCCAGTTGCGCAATCTGTATGACATATTCCTGATGCATGTAAGGCGCTATATTATTTTCAACGATGATGCCGGCATTCCGTTTGCACCATATGAAACCCTGAACCGGTCTTTTGTAACTGTATTTATCCAGATTGCCGATATCGCCCGTTTTGCTGATTTCAGATTTTATTTTAGAACTCAGACCAGCAATCTTGCGTAGATGATATTGTGCAACGGGATTATTGTGATTATTGGCCTGTTCAAGGCATGCCTGAATAACCGGGTCTTTGCCGATTTGCTCGATATTTCTGTTTTCTTCTTCAGTCAAAGTAGCTCGCCAGTCCATGGGTACATTGTCTGCCTTGTTCTTGTCATTGTTTTCGGAGACTTCATAGGCAAAAATCAGTCCCGCCAGTATCAAGACGGGTTCTGATCTGGCCACCGGGCTGATCGCCAGGAAGACGGTCAGAGAGAGTGTTATAAAGCGTACTATTTTCATTGAAGTAACCGTAAACATCACATGGATAGAACACTAGCGTCTGTCGTCCCGCGATTTAGTCGATTGGGTCATGTTTGAATGAGTATGGCAGGGGTGGCCATGCCTGTTCCAGGCATTTTAGTGACACATGCCACAGTTTACAGGTGATTACCACATGTTAAAAATGGAATTATAGTGGTTGATGGGGGGTGCTGGTCTTGAGTAAACGGGCAGTTATCCGAAATTCTGTACAAGGGTATTTCTTGCTGAAAAATTATCATGAATGTAAAAATACGTATTTGCCTGGGGATGTTATTTTCTTTCAAGCCATTTTATCAGTAAAGGTGAATTATTTTGTCTGTTGGCAGGAATATTGTTTAATACACGGATGTACTCGGCGAGTATCCGGTCACCATTGGAATAATTTTTAACTTCCCTGATATATCGGTTGTAGTCAGGGAAGTGTTTCAGGCCAAGCACCACTTTCCTGTTGTTAATTTTTCCTATTACCAATCCATTAATTTTATCCAGATACCTTTTATCTATGACAGAGTTGCTTGTTATGGTTCTGGAATAGTTGTTTTTTTTGTAATTTTTTTTCAGTTCGGTAATTCTTCTGTCAATACTGGGGTGAGTGGATAAAATAGAGTTTTCGGTATAGCCTGACTCAGTTTGAAAAGAATTACTATAGGCACTGAATTTCTTCAGTAATTCCAGCATATTCAGCATGGATGAGGTTGAATAGCGGGTTTTTGATATATAGTGTAATGCCAGTCTGTCTGCTTCAAGTTCATTTCTGCGCTGGTTACCTTTTATGATCACTTTGCTGAACAGGGTAGTGACCTGTTTCGCCATATTGGTATTGATATTCCTGTTTATATTTCTGGAAATTTTCAGGATTTTTTCTTTTTGCTCATATTTTTTCTTTGTATGCCCTGCAACCACATGGGCTATTTCGTGTGCAATAATAGAGGCAACCTGGGATTCGTTATTGGCAAGTGCCAGGAGCCCCTTTGTCACGTAGATGTAGCCACCAGGCGTGGCCCTGGCATTGACCAGCGATGTGTCGAGAATCCTGAATGTAATGGCAGCATTTCTGGCGGGTGTGTGAGACAACACATTCAGTACCATTGACTTTATATATGATTCGAGTTCGGGTTTATCATAAAACCCGTAATGTTTTTCAAATAGTTTATAAACTTTTCCCCCGGTCTGTTTTTCTTTCTGACTGATAATAACCGGCTTTATTTGCGGCTTTTTATCCACACCGGTACAAGCTGATAATAATATGGAAATAAATGGCAGCAAGATCAGCCTTGTTTGGGTATGAGACATAAAATAGCGCTGTGTTACAATTCTGAAAGTCGATCCGATAGAGTTAAAGGGTTCTGTATTGGGAAATCATCATAATAAAATGCGAATATTATACCTGGGTTTTCTGATTTCTATCTTGGCGGCATGTACAATTGTTCCTGTCGAGATAAAGTATAAGCCATTTAGCGAACTATCTTACTCCAATCGTATATCACCGGCCAGAATATATAATGGTGACATTGCTGACCTTTTGGATAGTGATTTTCTTCTGATCGGATATATTGATGTGCGCAGAAATATCAGGAAATGTTATGAGGATAATGCCTGCAAGACTGTTACAGATGGTATGCCGTCCGAAAAAGATGTGTTGGTTGCCGCAGCACAAAGAGGGGGTGATCTGGTTATTCTGCTTGAGGATAAGGATATTTCTGAAGGTATCACCAAATCCGTATGTACCTCAACGTCAGTGAATACCATGACTGTTAATGGTTCAGTTCAGGTTTATACAGTATGTGATGCATATTTAATGGTGCGTGGTCGACTGGAATCAAAAATCAGCCGGGCATTGGTCTGGCGTCGTAATCCTGACAGTGCGGGTATTGAGGCAAATACTCGGGCCATCGGAATTGCGATGCAAACCCTGGATGAGGAATTCAGCCGGATAAAAAATAAAAAAGTGACAAGCAAGCGGAATAATGCTGCACACAGATCAGAGGGAAAGGTATCGAATGAAGACAGTTTGTAACCTTTAATGCCACAACACTGCTGCCCGTTAACTTTATGAAGCACATAACAATGTGAGGACATGGAATCGGTAAGCCTGGTCAAGACCGTCTGCCGCACGGATGCGGCCGCCGAGTCGCCATGGATGGCATGTTTTGCGTATCCTGGTCAGGCTTACCGGTTTCATGTCCGGATTGCCCAATTTAACCCAAAACACACTTGCCGCTTACATTTGAACTGTATTCGTTACATGTTAACGGGACAGTCGTGATGCCACCATATAGATGGCTTTTAAGCCATGTAGTTATAGTGATGTGACGATGGTAGTTTACTTGTATACAAACGGGGTAATTATCAGAATTCCACCTATACATGAAGGCGGCATTATGAACTATATTGATTACGGGGACGCCATTTAAATGAATAAACTGACTATCAATCGTGATTCTTTTGTGCTGGGTGAAATTAATCTTGAAGCGGGCACGATGACGATTGGCCGGGCAGAAGATAATGATATACATCTGGATGACAGTGCTACCAGCGGTCACCATGCAAAAATAGTCAGCATATTTACAGCAACTCACATCGAGGATGTTGGCAGCACCAATGGCACCTTTGTTAATGGCCATCGTATAGAAGAGCACACCCTGCATTCGGGTGATATTATATCAATCGGAGGCCACCAGTTACTTTTCCAGTCAGGTCGTCAGGGCACGACACAACCTGAAAAAACCATGATCATGAGCGGCGACAAGCTGGGCGATATGGTTGAACTGGCCAAACGTAATAAGCAGATGGAAGCCAGGCAGGCCCAACCGGAAAATCCACCCGGGGAAAAGAGGGGGGCGGTATCGTTTGTAGAGGACCTGGCCCCGACAGAAATAGACATGGATAACGCCGCTTCAGGTGATCAGGGCAGGGCCCGGAAAAGCAGCCTGAACAGGGGCGGGTTATTGAAAAACATTGAACTTGAGCAACAATCTGTCAATGAAATCAGGTCTCGACTCGTGGGCAGGAAAAATAGTTCTCAAGGCAGCAGATATATCACCCTGCTTGCCATCATCGGTGCAGTCATTGTTATTGTTATGCTGGTTCTTCTGATGAGGATGTAAGCTGGTCAAAAAATTACCACGCAAGTAGTTGAATGGATGGATATTTATCTTTGGTAGCTAATTTGTGCCAGGCTGACTGGAAACATTTGATATATATTAGTATAATCTAAATAACTTATATATTCAGGTGCATGAAATGAGATTTTTACGTCTGTTCCCGGCAATGCTGATGATGCTTGTTGTGACTCCCGCAAACGCCGATGTGCTGGTACTTGTGCATGGCTGGGCCTCCAGTGCAGATACCTGGTATGAGAGTGGAGTCTTGCCAGTATTAAGGCAAAACGGCTGGTCTGATGCAGGGGTCGTTGGAATATCAAATGCGGGCGTGGCACATCTCTCTCCTGCCCGGGGTTCGGTGCAGGGTAACCGGGTTTATCGTGTTATTCTTCCGGCAGAGGCGCCACTGATTATTCAGTCGGCTTACCTGCGTGCGGAGCTTGAGTTTATACATAATAAAAACAAACAGGAAAAAATCACGATAGCGGCCCATTCAGCGGGCGGTGTTGTTGCCAGAATGGTACTGGTACAACCGGGCGCCCCAAAAATAGATACGCTGATTACCATAGCATCTCCTCATCTCGGTACCAGCCGTGCTATAGATGCACTGAATGTAATTGATTCAAAGCCATTTTTTTGTCCAGGTCCAGGGATAGATTTTGTTAAATCAATGGTTGGTGGCGAGAAATACCAGTATCTCAAGTATTCACGTGGTGTGATCCGTGATCTGTTACCGGCAGGTTCTGAAGGTGCCTTAAGCTGGCTTAACAGGCAGAAACACCCCGATATCCGCTATTATTCTGTTATCAAAAGCCTGTCTCAAAACAATGGAGATGAAATGGTGCCCGGGTTCAGCCAGGACCTCAACCAGGTGCCATCCATTCAAAACAGGGCGAAGGTGTATGTTACGCATTCCGGTCATGCACTTAACCCGGCCGACGGACAACTTCTGGCAAAAATATTATCCCAATAACATTTGTTATTATCCATGAGTGATTGAACCCTTACCTGTCTGGAAGACGGAATACCGGCAGGGTTTTTTGCTGATTTTTACAGTCGAATCATTTATCTTGGTCTGATAGAAACCAGGTCGCAGTATATTGACCAGATAAAGATGTTATAGATACGCATGGCTGAACATTTGAAAGCAATTCACCTGAACCGCGCTGAACTCCTGAATAAAATCGGGCACGAGGTTACCATTATCACAGGTAATTCACGTCTGACAGATTCAATTCGCAATTCCTGTGATCAAAAAGCCGTTGATGAAGGCCTGCAGGCATGGGAATCACCCGATATTATTCCCTGGGGGGCATGGATTATGAGGTGTTTCAGGGAAGGTCCCAAACCGGACGCCTTACATGCCCCCGTATTGATAAGTGACTGGCATGAGCAAGGATTGTGGGAACAGATTATTGTCGAAGCATCAACAGAGAGCCCTCTTTTGCAGGTATCTGCAACTGCGCGTCAGGCAGCAGAGACATGGCGGCTTACCCACGAGTGGGAGCTTGAACAGTCACAGGACAAGCATTGGCAAAATGAGGATACCCGGGCATTTCAGAAGTGGGCCAAACGACTGCAAAAAAGGTGTTTGAGTAAAAACTGGACTACCAGGGCCCAACTACCGGGTTTGATAACAGAATGGATTCTGGCAAGGCAATTTTCCGTTCCGGATCGTATCATTCTGACCGGTTTTGATGAAATCACCCCTCGACAATTATCTTTGATTAATGCCTGTGAAGAGCAGGGGTGTATCGTCGAGTGGATCGAGAAAAGCGGCCTTAGCCAATCTGTATGCAAGTTAAAAGTTAATAATTACAGGGAGGAAATAGTTTATGCCGCTCACTGGGCAAGGGTCTTGCTGGAAGAGAAGAAAACGATCCGTCTGGGGATCGTTGTCCCTGAGTTAAAAGAAATGCGAGAAGTGATCCAGGGAATATTTGACAAGGTATTCAGTCCGGAAAACATTAAGCCTGGAACAGAATTAACCCGGCACCCATATAATATATCCATGGGCAGGCCTCTCATTCAATACCCTGTTATACAGACCTTGTTTCTTATATTGTCATTAAAAAACAATTCTGTAGCCGTTGAGGAATTTTCTGCCTTACTCAGATCACCTTTTATCACGGGATGGGAAGAAGAGATGTTCTCACGTTCGCAGCTGGACAAGAGGATAAGGGAAGCGGGGAATGAAAAAATTTCAATCAGGTTTGTTAACCGGTTGGCATGTCGCTCTGACAGACAATATTTTTCCCGAAAAATAGCAGTAATGCTGGAATCAGTTGACGAGGGGGTGAATAAAATGCCTGCAAGGGCCTTGCCTGGATTCTGGGCAGGTTATATTACGCGGATACTGGACGGCTTTGGCTATTTAAAGGGGCGTACATTATCAAGTGATGAATATCAGACAGCCGAGGCATGGAAGGACGTGCTGTGTGAGTTTATCAAGCTGGATATGTCAGACCGGAAAATAACATTGGACAGTGCGGTGAGTATTCTTCGTCAGATTGCTGCCGAAAGAATATTTCAGCCAAGGACAAATGAAGCCCCTGTGCAGGTATTGGGTGTAATGGAAGCCATCGGACTGGAGTTCGAGAAAACCTGGATCATGGGTCTGCATGATTGTGTCTGGCCACCTGTCCCCAGGCCGGATCCATTTATACCATTTCCGTTACAAAGAGAAAAAAATATGCCGCATTCAAGTGCGTCACGAGAACTTGAGTTTGCTGAAAAGATAACTTCCAGACTCATCGGAAATGCGGCCGAGAGTATTATCAGTTATCCATGCATGGATGAAACAGATATCCTTCGCCCGTCGGCATTATTGAATGATATTGATAAAGTTCATATTGAGCAATTGCTGCCTCGAAAATTTCCCGACTGGTGCCAACTGATATTTCAGTCCGGAAAACTGGAATCAATACAGGATAATCAGGCGCCACCAGTCAGGGGCCGGGATGTATCAGGCGGTAGTCAGATCATTAAATTACAGTCCCTGTGCCCTTTTCGTGCATTTGCTGAATTGCGACTGGCAGCGAGGCCATTGCAGGAGCCCACTATCGGGCTGGACCCATCGGAGCGGGGAAGCCTGGTACATCAGGCGCTGGAATATTTCTGGCGTGAAGTAAGAACGGGCGCACAGTTGCAGAACTTGTCTGCTGATGCGCTTCATGATCAGGTAGACAGGTGTGTATCACGGGCCATGACAAAAATGGAAAAGGAATTATTTGTTGATTTCAAGGGACGTTTCAGGGTGCTGGAACACAATCGCCTTAAAACCCTGATGCTCGAATGGCTTGAGAACGAAAAATCAAGACAGCCTTTTCACGTATTGATGACAGAACAGAAGGTAAAGTTTGCCACAAACAGTATTGATATTCTACTGAAGGTGGACAGGGTAGATGAAATGGATGATGGCTCAAGGATTGTTATCGACTATAAAACGGGCAAGGTCTCGCCATACGAATGGTTTGGTGACCGTCCGGGAGACCCGCAGTTACCTCTTTATGTTTCGGCCCTGCCGGAAAAACTTGCCGGCGTTGTTTTCGGTCAAATCAGGCCAGGAGAATGTGCATTTAAGGGGGTGATGTCTGGCGACATCAGTTTACCAGGTGTAAAAAACACGGAGAAATTATTGCAGACCCGGGGGATCGGGAACTGGACAGGGCTATTGGACTACTGGAAGGCATGTGTTAATAAACTGGCAGACGAGTTCGCACGAGGTGAGGCGATGGTGGATCCTTTATCTTACCCGGCCACATGCAAATACTGCTCCCTTAAGCCGCTATGCAGAATAAATGAAATAAAAAATACTGATCAGGCTCTGGATGAGGAAGATTATGGATCGTAAAATTGCTGACAATGCTCAGCGAGCACAGGCGCTTGATCCTGCACGGTCATTTATTGTTCAGGCTCCAGCAGGCTCTGGTAAAACAGGGTTGTTGATTCAGCGAATTCTTACACTACTGGCGTGTGTAGAAGAGCCCGAAGAGATTATTGCAATTACATTCACGCGTAAGGCCGCAAGTGAAATTCGTGAAAGAATAATGTCAGCACTGAACGAAGCATGTAATAGCGGGGAGCCGGAACAGGAATATCACAGGCTGACCTGGTTGTTGGCAAAAAATGTTATCAGTCGCAATAAAAAGTGTGCATGGGGCCTTCTGGAAAATCCGGGTCGATTACGTATTCAGACTATTGATTCCTTGTGTTCAATGTTGTCCAGACAAATGCCGTTATTATCCGGATTTGGTTCCACTCCCCCGGTTACCGAGGATGCGGATGAACTGTATAAAGAGGCTGCACGAAATACGATCGCCATTCTCGAGTCTGACACACATTGGTCGGAGTCAATCGAACATCTTGCCGGCCACCTGGATAACCGGCTTGAATATCTCCAGTCATTGATTTGTAACATGCTATCAAAACGTGATCAGTGGTTGCGCCATGTAGCAGACCCGGCACATCCTGCAATTGATCGGGTGAATCTTGAGTCAGCATTGGGATCTCTGGTGGAGGACAGGCTGCTGGATTTATCTGCCAGATGGCCAAAAGAGCTCAATGAGCAGATATCAAGCCTGATGGTCTTTGCACAAGATAACCTTGTTACTGCATGTATAGAGGGAGAATTTGTATCAGCGAGTTTTACCGGCTTTCCTGGTGGCAAGCTTGAAGATCTCAAGTCATGGAGATTTATTGCTGACTTTTTGTTAACCGGTGAAGGTACTCTCAGGAAGAAGGTAGACAAGAGGCAGGGGTTTCCACCGGCAAGTGCCGGCCGCACAGCGGATGAGAAAAAACTGTTTCCACAGATGAAAGAAGACATGGTCAAGCTGCTGGCATGCCTGGGGTCCTTTCCGGACGCCATAGAATGCCTGCACACCATACGCGTTTTACCATGCCCGGAATATAGCGAAGATGAATGGCAAACCATGCAGGCATTATTCGAGATACTGCGATTATCAGCAGCACAACTGGAGATGGTTTTTTATGAAAAAGATTCTGTTGATTTTACAGCAATCTCATTGGCGGCAACCAGGGCCCTGGGTGAACCGGAAAACCCCACTGACCTTGCAATGGCCCTGGACTATAAAATAAATCATCTGCTGATAGATGAATTTCAGGATACATCAATGTCACAGTTCGAATTAATCAGGCAGCTAACTTCCGGCTGGACAGGGGATGATCACCGTACATTATTTATTGTAGGTGACCCGATGCAGTCAATCTACCGGTTTCGGGAGGCCGAGGTTGGATTATTTCTGGAGGCATGGAATGAAGGGATAGGGGATATAACCCTGATACCGGTTCAACTAAAAGTGAATTTCAGATCTCAGGCAGGTATCATTGAGTGGGTTAACAGCAGTTTCAGGAAAATATTGCCGGCTCGGGATGATCTGGAATCAGGGGCTGTCAGATATGTCGATTCCATGGCCCGTCATGATGCCATCGAGGGTAATGCCTGCACAGTTTATCCATGTTTTATCAAGGATGAGGAACAGGAAGCAAGAAAAATTCTATTGATTATTCAGCAGACAAAAAAAACCAGCCCGGACGGAACGATAGCTATTCTGGTGAGGGGACGCAGCCATTTATCCAGCATTATTAATAGTCTGATCAAGGCAAAACTGAAATACCGGGCAGTAGAGATAGAGGGATTATCACACCGGCCTGTCATACAGGATCTGCTTTCACTGGTAAAGGCCATGATACAGTTATCTGATCGCATTGCCTGGCTGGCCGTATTAAGGGCACCCTGGTGTGGGCTGAAATTATCTGATCTGTATATATTATGTTCACTCGATCGCGAAAAGAACGTTCTGGAACTGGTTGTTGATAGCAGTCATCAGGCAACAATCAGTCAGGATGGCCAGTCAAGGTTGCAGCGTGTATGCGGGGTGCTTCAGGCCAGCATCAATAGCTCACAGAGACAAGGACTCAGGCAATGGGTTGAGGGGGCATGGTTGTCGCTGGGAGGTCCTGCCTGTTTAAGTGATGAAACGGATATAGAAGATGCCGAGGTTTTTTTTCAGTTACTGGAGAAAATAAATTCCCTGCCACAATCAAAAGTATTATATGAATTACAAAAATCTGTTAACAGGTTATTTGCTTTGCCTGATATCCATGCAGATGAGAATTTGCAGGTTATGACTATTCATAAATCAAAAGGGCTTGAATTTGATACAGTAATATTGCCCGGGCTGGGTAACAAGACGGCCGGTAATGACAGCCATTTGATAAAATGGTTTGAACGACCACGAAAACCCGATGCAAGCGATTTGCTTATGGCCCCGATCAGAAAGACCGGAGAGGATATCAATCAGAAATACAAATTACTGGAAGATTTCGAAAAGAAAAAAGAATTTTATGAGTCCGGTCGATTGTTGTACGTAGCTGCAACACGCGCACGTCGTAGATTGCATATATTTGGTCATGTTCAATGCAATATCAGAGATGGAGTGTTGCAGCCTGGCAAACCACGTTCTGGCTCCTTGCTGGCTTCATTATGGCCAGCCGTACAGGATATTTACGATAATGAATTTGAATCCTGTAAAGACAGGTATCTGACAGATGGAGGAGAACCGGACAGGAAGCAGACTGGATCCGGTAATAGAATAAGCAGGTTAGCACCGGACTGGAGGCTGCCAGATGCACCCTGCTCATATGAATATATGGGGGCAGGAAATGAACAACCTGGCGAATCTCTGGATTTTGATTGGGCAGGTGATACGGCGAGATTCATCGGGATAGTCGCACATGAGATCATTCAATATATAAGCAATGAAAATATCAGTAGTTATGATACTGATCTGGAGGATTATTTTTCACGGTTAGCAGGAAAATCCTTGTCCTGTCTTGGCATCCCGGCTTCAGAACTCGGCCAGTCTGTCGTAAAGGTTATTGATTCAGTTAGAAATACAATGAAAGATACCAGAGGTCGCTGGATATTGAATCCGGTCCACAGGGAAGCCAGAAATGAATATGCACTGACGGGACGATCTGGCTCAGGTGTGAAACACATAATCATTGACCGCACTTTTGTAGATGAGAATAATATTCGCTGGATTATTGATTACAAGACAGGCAGCCATTCCGGGACAGGTAAAGAAGTATTTATGGATAGAGAGATGGAACGCTATCGTGGCCAACTGGAAAACTATGCGATGATCATGAATAAAATTGATAAAAGAGATATTAAGCTGGGTTTATACTTTCCTATGTTGCAAGGCTGGCGTGAATGGGAATATAAAAAGTAAACTATTTCAGAGGTTCCTTAAATCTTACTGCTGCCCTGTTAACCCGAAACAAATATAGTTGATACATAACGGTAAGTATATTTTGAGCAAAATTGAGCAAACCGGACATGAAACCGGTAAGCCAGATCAAGACATGCAAAATATGCCATCCATGGCGGTTCGGCTGCCGCATCCGTGCGTCAGACGGTCGTGATTTGGCTTGCCGGTTTCATGTCCTCACATTGATATGTGCCTCATAAAGTTAATGGAACCATTAGTAGTGATGCGTTTTATAAAATTAACGGGACAGCAGTAATGAGTAATGAGAAAAATGTGCAGTATTTTGATCTTGATATAAGTCGGGATGAATTTATCTATTACTATAATGGCACAGTAAAAAATATTCTGGTAACCACCATGGAAAATAAAAAAGTGCAATTTCCCGCGAGTATGGTTCAGAAGTTTGTAGATCATTATGGTGTTCGTGGCAGGTTTAAAATAATATATGATAATAATAATAAACTTATTTCCATCAACAGAGAGAGATGACGGTATGTTACAGGATTGTTAATATCATATAAAACAGTATGTTATAAAAAAGTTAGCAGTTTTGTAAAAAATAGATTATTCTCAAAATCATAATGTTAACTGATTGAAATACCTATTAAAAAATTCATGAAAAATTATTTATCAGGTTTCAGGGCGGCATTCAACAGGGAAGAATCGAATGATAGTGATGATCAACGCCAGTCAAGTCTTGATATCAATTTGCCTCGTTTGGGCGGCAAACCAAAAAATCTGGATCTGAATCCCGGGAAGCTGCATGTTCATTTATCCAGCTATGACCTGGAAAAAACGCAACAGATTCAGGAGGCATTGAAATATCTTAACCAGTTAAATAAAGTCGAGCTTAAACCCCACATTCGCAACGAATTAAACAGCACCATCCTTGCATGCACAGGCAAGTCCATTGCCTTTGTCTACAGAAAGTATTTGACCAGGGGGAGCAGCTTTCCCGAAAATAACGAGAGAAAGACAGTACTGACTACTACTATTTTATTCCTGCAGGCACTAATACTTTCATATAAATATGTAGTGGTAAATGATTATAATTTGCCGCTTAGAAAATTCAACCAGTACCACGGAAGAGTTCGTGATACCTCGATCAGGATATTCGAGTTAACTTTATGGTTACAAAGGATGCTGGCGATCCGGTTTCAGAAGTTATCAGAGCAGGACTGGCATGACATTAATTCTCTTTTTACCGTGCTGGCAAATATGCTTGATATCGAGGAACCACAACAACTCAGTGATGATCTGGCCCTGTACAAATCGTCAGGTGTTCTTAGTGAAAAAAATTACCTGCGCAGCATCAGTTCGATGTTTGTATCAATACAGATTTTTGGATTGCTGGATATCTCCAGTTGGCCCTCAAGTTCTATTCAAATAATTGAAAAATACCTGGCTAAACATGAAAATTTATTGACTATAACACTCGACGAAACGACCGATAAGGGAAGTGATTTTGTTGTCACCTATTCAAGCCAGAAAACACCACCGGTATTTAATGAGAAAGAGACTTCTTTCCCGGGTTGCTATATTGATATCTCCGCATTAAAAAAGCAGGCAGAAAAAGATCTTGAAGAAGTGAGGCGCAAGAACTTCATCAGGGAAAGTGAAAAGAAAAGATTGCAACCACATGGCAATATTGAAAATCTCGCTGACAATGAAGGTTTGCTGGATTTATTTCATAAAAACCTGTTAAATTTGCAGCGTGAGGATGAAAGAAAAACGTTGTATGGGGGCGGGGTTGTCGATATTTATAGTGGGATCGCTGCGTGCTACCGGTTGATTTATAATCTCCTGAATAAAGGAAATTCAGGAGAGAGTGAAGAAGGTGAGAGTTTTATGGATGCAGCCGCCAGGCATTCCTCTTTACTGGTAGAAAGAGAATCAGATGTGCTTGAATGTCAATGGAGAATAATTAATGAGAGTAATGGTGGCATTCTGGTCAGAACAGTAGAAACCAGATATATGCATGTCATGGAGGTGGGGCAACTGGTTTCAATCAAGCCCGATTCAGCAGAGGAAAATACAGTTCCACAATTGGGGTTCATAACCCGGCTTGACAGATTATCAACAGGTGAGGTGGATGTTGCCATTGTAAAAATTTCCACTACAGCAGAAGCTGCGACAATAATGGAACCCGGAAAAAATATTTCATCGCAGGAAATGCTACCCGGGATTCTCATCAGGGATCTGGATAACCATTGGCAGTTGATATTACCCCGCCATGTAAAATATATTACTGGCGCACCAGTTGTTATCAAACGCAACAATGAAAGCTTGCCTGTAAGACTGGGCGATATTGTTTTGTCAAAAACAGGGTTTGTCCTGTTTGACGTAAGATCTCCGGGACTGAGTGCGTAAATAAAAATAACTGACCTCTGAAAGGATAACTATTGTTTTTAGGCTTCAGAATTTTACTGATCTGCGGAAAGTTGTTTTTTCTTGTATTGGTAGCCATCATTCTATATCAAGCTGATTTAAAAGCGGAAATACCTGTAGGTGAAAAGGGCTTTAATGATACTGTCCTTGACGAGCCTATCCTGTTGCCAGGCTGGTTTAAGTTGAGTTTTCTGGGTATAAAGGAAGACCTGAGGGAGGCAAAGGCTGATGGGAAAAAGGGTGTTATCCTTTATTATGGACAGCAGAGATGCCCCTATTGCAAGGCCCTGATAGAAAACAGTTTTAATAAAAAAGATATTGAACTGTATATAAAAGAAAACTTTGATATCATAGCCATAGATGTCAGAGGCAGCAGAATAGTGACAACGCTCAAAGATGAGAAAATTACCGAGAAAAAATATTCGATACTGCAAAACGCAAGTTTTACACCAACACTGGAATTTTATGATACACAAGGGGTGAGAGTACATCGCCTTGTTGGCTACTTCCCGCCATATACAATTCGTGCAGCGTTGGAGTTTGTGTCTGATGAGCACTATAAAAATGAAACCTTTAAAACATATCTCGACAGAGGTAATATCCCTCATCGTGATAGTAAGGGTGAAATTTACTACCGCCATTTTTCCATGAAGAGCCCCTATTATCTTGCAAGAAATAAAATTCGTGCACAAAGACCACTGATGGTTATTTTCGAGCAAAAAAACTGTCATGCGTGCGATGTTCTGCACGCAAGTGTATTTCAAAATGAGGTAATACTATCCAGGATCAACAATATTGATGTGGTGCAGCTGGATATGTCAGCTGATGAAAAAGTTATCGATCCCGCCGGCAGGAAAATAACATCGAGGCACTGGGCCGAAGAGTTGGGTATATTTTATGCGCCTACTATGGTTTTTTATGATGAATCCGGGGTTGAATTATTAAGGCTGGGTTCTGTGGTACATTTCAATCGGCTCAATAAGGTTTTGCGTTACATTGATACCCACGCGTACCGAAACTACAAGAACTTTATTGACTGGCTGGTTGCTAATTAAATTAAATACAGTGCCACCAGAAGTCTTTCCGGCAGGGATAATGTGCATGGTTACTACCAAAAAGTCAGATGATTCTGTCAGCGAAAACAGTTTTTCACTGGATGCATGGATGGACAAGCTGGCTACCCTGTATCCGGATGACCAGTTGGAAAGAATTCGTGAAGCGGCTGTGCTTGCGATTAAGGCACATGCACATCAAAGACGTGCATCGGGTGAGCCATATGTGTTTCATGTTTTTGAAGTGGCAGAAATACTGGTAAATCTCCACCTTGATAATGAATCCATTATTGCTGCATTACTGCATGATGTAGTTGAGGATACGTCTGTTACCCTTGAACAGGTTGAGTCTGTATTTGGTCATTCTATAAGTGTACTGGTTGATGGTGTTACCAAGATAGGGCAGGTAAAGGGCGTATCTGAAATAGCACAAAATAAATCCAGAGAGAATTGGGGAAACTCTGAGAGTCTTCGAAAAATGTTGCTGGCCATGGTGGAAGATGTAAGGGTAATCCTCATCAAGCTGGCCGACCGGCTTCATAATATGAGAACCCTGAAGTATTTAGACAAGGAGAGACAAACAAGAATTGCCACGGAAACCATGGACATATTTGCCCCGCTTGCCAGCCGGATGGGTATCTGGCAAATAAAGTGGGAACTGGAGGATTTGTCATTCAGGTATCTGCATCCGGGTAAATATAAAAAAATTGCCTCACTCCTGGCCGAACGACGACTTGACAGAGAAGCTTTTATTAATGAGGTTATTACCGAGCTTGAAGATGAACTGGCAAAAGTGAATATCAAGGCAGAACTTTCGGGCAGGGCAAAACATATTTACAGTATCTGGCGTAAGATGGAAAAAAAGGGAGTGGATTTCAAGGATATTTTTGATGTGAGTGCTGTCAGGGTACTGGTTGATACTGTTGCAGATTGTTACGGTGTTTTGGGCATTACACATATGCTCTGGAAGCACATACCCAATGAATTCGATGATTATATTACTACACCCAAAGGTAATAACTACCAGTCACTACATACGGCAGTAATAGGGCCCGATGGCAAAATACTGGAGGTGCAAATCAGAACAAGAGAAATGCATGAACATGCAGAGCTGGGTGTAGCATCACACTGGTTATACAAGGAGGGCTCAAAGTTTGATCCGGTATATGAGCAAAAAATTGCATGGTTACGACAGATACTGGAATGGAAAAATGAGGAATCTGATGTAGACGGTTTTGTAGACAGGCTTAAATCAGAGATATTTGAGGATAGAGTTTATGTGTTAACACCCAAGGGCAATGTTGTTGACCTTGCCATGGGTGCGACACCCCTGGATTTTGCCTATCACATACACACAGATGTCGGGCATGGATGCAGGGGAGCAAAGATTAACGGCTCAATTGTACCATTGACCTATACCCTGAAAACGGGCGACCAGATTGAAATACTCACCGCAAAATCAGGTACACCCAGTCGCGATTGGTTGAACTCACATCTGGGATATCTGAAAACACCGCGGGCCAGAGCAAAGGTAAGATCCTGGTTTACTCATCTTGATCTTGAAAAAAATATTACGGCGGGAAAATTAATTCTGGATAAGGAATTAAGCAAGCTGGGTTTATCCAAAATCAACACAGACAGGCTTGCAAGTAAACTGAACTCACAAAATATGCAGGAACTTTATGCGTTGATTGGCAAGGGCGACGTAACAGCAGTACAGATTGCGGGTGCAGCACAGGAGATCGCAACACCAAAAGACCCGGATGCTGAAATCCTGAAAAAGGCAAAAATCAGCACGGCAAAAGAGGTTAAAGGTGATGTCAGAATTTACGGCGTGGGTAATTTGCTGACAACAATGGCTAAATGTTGCAAACCTGCACCGGGTGATTCCATAATTGGTTATATTACCAAGGGGAGGGGGATAACAATCCATCGTAGGGATTGTTCGAATATTTTGAGGTATGGCCATGAGAGATTAATCGAGGTTTCCTGGAGCAGGGGGCAGGAGTCAACCTATCCTGTCGATATATCAGTCCTTGCCTACGACAGACAGGGGTTACTCATGGATATTACCAATGTACTCAGTGATGAAAAGGTTAATGTACTAAGTATGAATACAATTACGGATGTTAAGGATCATATGGCCAGAATGAAGTTAACCCTGGAGGTGACTGGCATCAGTAAATTAAGTCGGGTTCTTTCCAGATTAACACAATTATCAAATGTCCTGGAGGCAAAACGCGTGGTTTGATTTTATTCCTTAAATGGTGCCCCGGAGACGATTTGAACGTCCGACCTATCGCTTAGGAGGCGATTGCTCTATCCAGCTGAGCTACCGGGGCATTAAGACCGGATGTGACTATAATTCAAGTGCAATATTGTACACATAAATACCATAATCTGCCATGAAGATATCCATAATAATTCCTGTTTATAATGAAATGTCCACATTGCCAAAATTGCTGGGCAAGCTGTCCGGTATGCTTGCACTGGGGCATGAGTTGATAATTGTGGATGGTGGCAGTAGTGATTCAACTATACAGGAGATCAGCTTCGCGGAGGTTAAAGTTATAAAAACAGGGAAAGGACGCGCCGTGCAAATGAATGCCGGCGCGGCAATATCATCTGGTGATATTTTATGGTTTTTACATGCCGATAGTGATTTTGTATTACCTGTTGAAGAATATATTGTGTTACTTCAGGGTTTGAACGATCAGGCATGGGGCAGGTTTAATATTCGTCTGTCAGGGGAAAAAATTGTTTTTCGATTAATTGAATGCCTCATGAATATTCGATCGTGTTCTAGCGGCATCTCTACAGGTGATCAGGGGATCTTTATTTCCAGGCAGTTGTTTGACAGAGTAAATGGTTTTTCAGATATATTGATCATGGAGGATATTAATATTTGCATGAAGTTAAAGAAGTTAAAGAAACCGGACTGTCTGAAGGCAACATTAATTACTTCCAGCAGAAGGTGGGAGCAGCAAGGTATAATAGCGACGATTATATTGATGTGGAGGATGAGAGTACTTTATTTTATGGGCGTTTCTCCGGAGAAACTGGCAAAGTTGTATGAGAAATAGCCTGATTATATTTGCAAAGGCACCCCTTCCAGGGAAGGTGATGACACGCCTTGGAAAGTCCATTGGTATGCGGAACGCATCAGCAATATATAAACGGATGTTGTACAGGCTGATTGGTCGTTTGGTGGCAGGCCATGATTATTCCATAGAGTTATGGTGTTCTCCGGATACCAAACACCCGTTTTTTCGTAAATGCTCACGTGAATTCAATATTCATCTTAAATCTCAGCATGGGTCGGGTCTGGGGGAGAGAATGATGAATGCATTCAGGGAGTCGGCAAGGGACTCGGCTAAAACCATTCTGATAGGTTCTGATATTATTGCTATGGATACATCCGATATTGAGTTGGCGATAAACCATCTTGACTCATGTGATGTGGTGCTGATGCCAACGTTTGATGGCGGTTACGGGATGATAGCGATGAAAAATACCAGTCCGCATCTATTCATGAACATGGAATGGAGTACATCGAGAGTACTTAATAAAACGGTTTCCAGGGTTAGCAGGTTGGGGCTTGATTACAGATTACTGGACACCCGGAGGGATGTGGATACACATAAGGATTATATAGCGATGTCACGGGCTGTTTACATTTCAACTACATTCGTCATGGGGTAACGGGACAGCAGTGTGAGTATTATATTATTATCGGCTTTGATCAGGTGATGCCAGAAGAGGGACGGAGGCTCACATGTCATGGTTGATATGTTTTAAAGATCACTTTTCGGAATATGTCTCATCATATCGCGCTGAAGATTAATGACTGTTTTACTTATTACTCTTTGATGTTCTCCGGACAGTCCTATAAATTTCCCGCCCAGTTTTTGTCCATTGTCCATATCGCCAGAATTTGCATAGCGTATCTCAAGTTGGCAGGTAACGTTCTGGTTATCGGATAGCCTTATTTCACAATAGGGGACAAGTTCAGAAAACTGAACAGTGTATGGGGGGGCAAGTGCGATGCCTGCACCGGACTCAGACAGATTAAAAACCTTCCCGTACATAGGTGTTCCGTCGTCTCTTTTTAGTTTAATGGGTATATTAGTTCCCAGACCCAGGTTGATTCGATAGTTTTGTCTTTTCTGAAAATAGAGAATATTTTGTGGATATTCAACCTTGTAGACTGGAATACCGTCATCACTTCTGGATGATATCAGATTGGTTGAGAACTGAATCCCGATACCATCAACCTTTGACTGAATATTCAATCTTTTATGGAGGAGCAGTAATTCATGTCCATGTTTGGCGCTTAGCTCATCAAGTAATATAAATTGATCATCCAGACTAATATTTATGATAAAACTGAAAAATACTTCAGGGACACCTGGTATGGATATCTGAAGTAATGAGCGTTGCCCCCTGACTTTATCAAGTAGTCTGGCAGATTCACGAAGATTTGTTATTTTTTTTCCGGTCACAGTGTTATGTTATATAGTTAAGGTGGCAAACCAATATTACATACACGGTTTTCAGGAGGATTACACTAAAATTATCAGTCGGATTATCAGACGATTAACTGGTCTTCCAGTATTATGCCTTGGCTATGCTTCTGCCTAGCGTGTTTTTATTTTCATGCCCGTCAGAACTGTATGTATCTTCATTTTCCTGTTGGCCATAGAGGATTGAAAGAGCTTGTTTTATTGATCGCAGGCTGTTGTCCACAATGCTGCCGTTTAACCGGTTCAGCTTTTTGCAGCGACCAATATTTGCTTTAAGCAGACCCCATTTAGCAGAAAGAATGTTATTATTGTCGCACCAGGAAATACAGGATTCAATACCATCTTGCGTTGGACTGAACCCATGTGTTTGTATGTAGGCATTGAGCATGGAACTGTAGTGCTCCAGGGCATCATAAATCTTTTTTTTCTCATCGTTTATTGTTAATAGCAAGCTGCTGTCACTTGCGATGATATCCTTCTCTTTCACGAGCAGGGAGTCTAGAATTTCCATCTGATCGATCTCATTATCAAGCATTGTGGAGAGTTCGGTTCTACAGGTATGTTTGTCCATGTTCGCCCCTGTTACTGAGCAGTTCCCAGTAATGATTCATATTGTAAGAGTTTAGCGGCTATTCTCTCCGGAGAAATATTATAATTACCACTACTCAGATTTTCCCTGACCCTTGCCACTTTTTCTGCATCAACAACAGGTGTGGCTTTAATCTTTTTTTCCATATCCTGTATCAGTTTGGCAGATTCGGTAAAGGTTACTGTGTCAGCAGATTTATTACTACCTTGCTTTTGCGATTCCGTATTAATTTCATTACGGGTATCAGGAACCTTCTTGCCTTGTGTTGCCGTGTTAATTTTCGAACTATTCAGGTCTGTAATCGAAATAGTCATTGTTAAAGCTCCGAATATATTTGGCGCATTGCACCATTATGGTTGTCGACAATAAAATAAAATTCTTTAGTCACGCTATCTATATGTTTATTTTTACAACGCCGGATCGTATGGCGGTTCCTTCGATAATTCTTTTTGAATTCATGTTTTTAACCCGAACATGTTCACCAATCGTTGCATCATTCAGTGCTTTCCCTTTCATTTTAATGCTTATTCCTGATGTCTCGGCAATGATCATGACGTACTCGCCTCTTTTTATTACTTTTGATTTCGCCAGCATATACGATTTTATTGCCTGATTTTCCCGAATCAGACGTTTTGCAATATGGCCATTTATCAAGTTGATATCAGTGAAGTAATTACCGTTGAGCGAGGTAACATCCTGTTTCGCCATTTTAAGGTTTGATTTACGTACAATTTCTCCTCTGGCAATGGGAGACCGGGCAACATAGATTGATTTGTATGCCTTGACTGATGCTTGAATGTATATCTTCCAGGGTTTGTCACTATTGCAACGAACGGCAATAGAGATGTTACCAGGTAACTTGTTGTTGCCCCCTTTGGCTGTCAGTTCGGAGTCACATGTGGGAAGCTTGAGTCTGTTATCAAGATGACCCACCTCTACCGTAAAATCCTGAAACCCGAGTTTATTTGCCTTTTCAACCAGGAATTGACGGGCAGCAGTCCTGATCTTTTCATGACTGGCAAACTTGCTGCCGGAGGCATTTGCCGTCAGGCTCAGGGTCAGAAAAATGATCAGAACAGTTGTCAAATATGTATTTTTCATAATGTCCATAAAAACAATAAGTTGTAATGGTATTAAGTACCATGCGTCAAAAATCAGTCAGCCTGACTGCAAAATTTAATGTTGTAGACAGGTTAATGCAAGAGGTATGCCGATTGTCAGTGCTTAAGTTCACCGGTAAGCAAACCGATATAAAGGTGACTTACCTTGATATTATTATTTGGAGACGATGGATGGCGGGATTACTGGATAGTGTTGATATGCGAACACAATTGGCGGGGCATAACCGTCTGGAGTTACTACTCTTCAGGTTAGGGAGTCGTCAACAGTTTGGCATAAATGTATTTAAGGTGCAGGAGGTGATCCAGTGCCCATCGCTGACAAATATACCCAATTCCCACGCTGTTGTCAGAGGGGTTGCGAACATGAGGGGCAGGACCATCAGCGTGATGGACCTTGCTCATGCGATCGGTATGAAGCCCACAAAAAATGTTAATGAGGCATTTATCATCATTACGGAATATAATCGTACCACCCAGGGGTTTCTGGTTGATTCTGTAGACCGGATTATCAATATGAACTGGGAAGACATCATGCCGCCACCCAAGGGCACAGGCAGCAGCAGTTACCTGACGGCTGTGACCAAGGTAGACGATGACCTGATTGAGATTATCGATGTTGAGCAGGTGATGGCTGAAGTCAACGGGATGAAGGCCGATGTATCCAGCGATCTGATGGATGATGTGAAAAACAAGGATGAAGTTATCAGGAAGATTATGGTGGTAGATGATTCGGTTGTGGCGCGCAACCAGGTCAAGCGGACACTCGATCAAATAGGATATGAGGTAGTACTGGCAAAAAGTGGCAAGGACGGGCTTGAGCAGATGCAGGAAATGGCCAAGATCGGGCCGATCAAGGATCAGATTGCACTGGTCATTTCTGATATAGAGATGCCAGAAATGGATGGCTATACATTAACAACCGAGGTACGAAAAGACCCGGAATTGAAAGATCTCTATATAATGTTGCATACTTCATTAAGTGGCGTTTTTAATAATGCTATGGTAGAGAAGGTCGGGGCCAACAAGTTTATTCCCAAGTTTAATGCCGATGAGCTGGCAACGGGTGTAATGGAGGCGGTGAGTGAAATTGAGGGAAAACTGGACTCATCCCCGTAGTTTACCGGATAATTTGCCAGGAAATGTCAGGCCAGGCAGGAAGCATCAGATAAATTACATGTAGTGCAGGGTATAATCAAGGTATGCCGGCCATGTGCCGGTTTATTTATGGATGCTTATTTTGCTTTTTTTTAGTGGATATTTAACGTAACATTTTGTTGTCCTTGCAAGGACGAGCTGGTCAAAGTAAGGTTTATATACCCTAAACAGGATGCAGGTGAAGGTTCAGATGGCAGAACGTAATACAATCAGCACAAAAGACTATGAGGAATTCAGCAGGCTCCTTGAGAATGAGTGTGGCATTGTGCTGGGTGAGAACAAACAGTATCTGGTTACCAGCAGACTGAATCATGTACTGAAGGATAATAAGATGGATTCGCTGGGCAGCCTGATAGCCGAGCTCAACAAGGATACTTCCAGGAAGCTGATTAACCGGATTATTGAGGCGATGACGACCAATGAAACGTCATGGTTTCGTGATATCCATCCCTTTAACACGTTGAAGGAAAGGCTGTTGCCCGAACTCGCAAAGGGACGTCGAACACCTGTCAGGATATGGTCTGCCGCCTGCTCATCCGGGCAGGAACCATACTCGATCAGTATGCTGGTTCATGAGTTTATAGCATCAAATCCGGGATTATTAAATGTCGATGTTCAGATTCTTGCGACAGATATTTCGCCTGCAATATTATTAAGTGCAGAAAAAGGGCGTTATGATGACATGGCAATGGCGAGAGGTTTATCGCCCGATCGAAAAAAGAAGTTCTTCAGGGAAACGCCAAATTATTGGCAAATCAATCCCGCAATCAGCTCAAGGATACAGTTCAGGCCGCTGAATTTATTACAAAGTTACAATTTGCTGGGCAAGTTCGATATTATTTTTTGCCGTAATGTACTGATCTATTTTTCGACTGGATCAAAAAAACAAATACTGGAAAAAATGTGTAATATTTTGAATCCAGGGGGGCACATCTTTCTCGGTGGTTCCGAGTCTATTACAGGTATTACGGATAAACTTAACATGGTTCGTACCAATGGCGGTGTTGTTTATCAGTTGAAACCCTGAGTACTCTGTTTCATACATATATTTTTTCCCGTCACGAAATCTTGCCACTTTACGGTAAAATTTGCCGTCCAGACCGCTTCATTTTTCTCAACATCCATTTGTATCAATATTCTACGGCATCATGCAGGGTTGGCACGTCTGTTGCAACACTACTTGCAACTGAAAGCTGGATAATCAAAATGCCGATCAATTTTGAAAAAATACTTGGAAGCCACGAAAAGGCCCTGATGATACAGGCCAGGCGAGCAGGTCTTTTGTCTGCAAATATCGTCAATGCAGATACACCTGGATATAAATCCAGGGATATTGATTTCAGGCAGATCCTGAAACAATCGCAAGGCGACGTCATGTCGATGAAAAGAACCAGTGCTGGCCATATGACTTCATCGGGAAGTAGCATGACAAATTTTCAAACCCTGTACAGGGTTCCGGCCCAGCCTTCACTTGATGGAAATACCGTCGATCTTGACCTTGAAAAAGCGGCCTATGCAGAAAATTCAGTACGCTATCAGACAACCCTGAAGTTTTTGGGTGGTCGATTCAAGGGCTTGATGGGTGTACTAAGGGGGAATTGATAATGGGAATTTTTAATGTTTTTAATATTGCGGGTTCAGGGATGAGTGCCCAGTCTGTCCGTTTGAATACAGTGGCCAGTAATATGGCCAATGCCAATAATGTCAGTGGTGACCCGGCAAAGATTTATCGTGCAAAGAATCCGGTATTTTCTGCAGTGATGCAGGGACTGGGCGGAAGGAATCAGGTGACCGGTGTGAGGGTTGACAGAATCCAGCAAAGCGCCAATGAAGCCGTGCGTCGTTATGAGCCGGATAATCCCCAGGCGGATGACAAGGGCTATGTATACCAGGCCGATGTCAATCCGGTCGAGGAAATGGCCAATATGATCTCCGCATCACGTTCCTATCAGAATAATGTCGAAGTTCTTAATACAGCCAAGCAGTTAATGCTTTCAACCCTTCGTTTGGGAGAGTGAGGTAAAGCCTTATGAATACATCAGTTGATACAGACCTGTTACAAAATATCGGTGTGGGAAGTAAGCCTGCACGCAAGCCTAATGATAAGTTGGGACAAGAGGCATTTCTGAAACTGATGACGGCCCAGTTACAGAACCAGGACCCTTTCAAGCCAATGGATAACGGTGAGTTTCTGAGTCAAATAGCCCAATTTGGAACCGTATCAGGCATTAATGACTTACGGGATTCCTTTAAGGATTTTTCGAATTCAATCGTTCCCACTCAGAGTTTACAGGCGGCCGGGCTGATAAACCGGAATGTGCTGGTAGCATCGGAAAACCTGACGCTGGATGCCAATGGAATGAAGGGCGCAATTGAATTGCCCGATAGAGCGGCACAGGTCAAGGTATCTGTTTACGGTGCTGGTGGACAGCTGGTTCACAGTTTTAATCTGGGTGCAATGGCGCAGGGAATTAACCGTTACCAGTGGGACGGGTCACTACCGGATGGATCAAAGGTACCAACAGGTCGGTACAAGGTGTCAGTCGATGCATTAGTGAATGGTAAATCCATAGCCATTAAGAATTATGCCAGTGCACCTGTAGAAAGTATTACTTTTGGTGGTACCGGAAATGAGGTCAACGTTAATATTCGTGGCCAGGGCAGCAGAACTTTTTCAGAAATATTGCAAATCAGCTAACAGAGGGGATTCATCATGCCATTTAGAATTGCGTTAAGTGGATTAAATGCAGCATCAGCCGACTTGCGAGTGGTCGGTAATAATGTCGCCAATGCAAATACAACAGGTTTCAAACAATCCAAAATCCAGTTTTCAGATATCTATGCTGCATCTGCTCTGGGGGCATCCTCCAATGCCGTGGGCTCTGGCGTCAAGATTTCAGATGTGAAACAACAATTCTCCCAGGGAAACATTGATTTTACCAGTAGTAACCTTGATCTGGCTATCAATGGAGAGGGTTTTTTCAGGCTGAATGACAATGGCGTAACCAAGTATAGTCGTGCCGGTAGTTTCGGGGTTGATAATACCGGTTTTGCTGTCAATAGTGAAGGACAACGATTAACAGGTTACCAGGCAGATTCTTCAGGTAATATTACTGGCGCTCTTGGGGACATTGTTCTCAGTACCAATGACCTGGCACCACGAGCCAGTACGTCAGTCACCATGACCGCAAATCTGGATGCCTCACAAACCGCACCGACTGTTGCCTTTAGCCGAACAAATGCTGCCACGTACAACCATTCAACATCTTTGACAACCTATGATACCCAGGGTAATGCTATTTTGCAGACCATGTATTTTGACAAGACGGCAACAGCAAACGTCTGGAATATGTATACCTATTTCACCAATCCGGCAGGAACGATTGTTGAGGGAATTCCTGCTGGTGGTGTTAGTGGTGATCCGATGGTGCTTACATTTAATAACACGGGTGTATTAACAGGTGTTGTTCCCAATAATGGTACGGCTACCATTGCTGATTATAATCCTGTCAACCCCGCTACCAATGCAGCCAATATGTCTATTGACGTGACCCTTACCGGGTTGACACAGTATGGTAGCGGTTTTGGTGTCACTGACTTGACCCAGGATGGTTATACAACCGGGCGGCTCAGTGGTGTCGATGTTGGTGATACGGGCGTTATTACTGCCCGCTATACCAATGGACAATCCCTGTCGCTGGCCCAGGTGGCAATGGCTAACTTCAGAAACCTGAATGGTTTGTTGCAACTGGGTGATACATCATGGAGTGAATCTTTTTCATCTGGTAGTGCACTTGTAGGGGCTCCCGGCACAGGTACGCTTGGCTTTATTCAGGCGGGGGCACTGGAAGGTTCCAATGTCGATTTGACAGAGCAACTGGTTAACATGATCACCGCCCAGCGTAACTTCCAGTCCAATGCGCAGGTCATTCAGACGGCAGATACCATCACCCAGACGATCATCAATATTCGATAAAGATGATTGAATAGCAGGTGTAACCGATGGACAAAATGTTATACATATCCATGTCTGGACTGAAGCAGATAATGCAGGCGCAAGCCAGGAACTCACATAACCTGGCAAATGTCAGTACGACGGGTTTCAAGGCAGACCTGCTTTCATTCAGGGATGTGCCGGTCTATGGTTCCGGGTATGCCAGTCGCAGTTATTCCGTTGCCAGTGATAACGGTGTGGATTTGTCGGTTGGTGGTATTATAAGCACCAAAAATGATCTTGATGTTGCGATAAAGGGAAAAGGCTTCTTTGTAGTTCAGTCACCGGACGGTGGTGAAGCCTATACCCGTGCCGGGAGTATGCACACCACCCAGAATGGTCAGCTTGTGAACGGGTCCGGTTACCCCGTGCTGGGTGATGGCGGGCCCATTACGATTCCTCCGGCCAGCAAGATAGAGATCGGCGCTGATGGAACCATTTCAATTGTCACCAAGGGACAGGACTCAACATCATTGGCGGTTATTGACAGGATCAAGCTGGTTAATCCGGACACAAAAGATTTGATAAAAAACTCTAATGGTCTGCTTGTTCAGAAGAATGGCGAATCAGCTCCTGTTGACGCGAAAGTCAGGGTGGTTTCCGGTTTTCTGGAAACCAGTAATGTCAATGTAATAGATGCAATGGTCAACATGATTGAACTGGCGAGAAATTATGAAATGCAAAGCAAGATGATGAAGAAAGCGGAAGAAAATGATTCGGTTTCCAGCCGGTTACTTGGTAACCGTTAAAGATAAATTAGAATGATTGGAGAAACAGTATGAACCCAGCGCTCTGGATTGCTAAAACAGGTGTCGATGCCCAACAAAAACGCATGGCAGTTATTTCGAATAACCTGGCCAATGTTAACACCAATGGTTTCAAGAGAGGCAGAGCTGTATTTGAAGATCTGCTTTATCAGAATATCAGACAGGTTGGCGGTCAGACATCACTATCAACTCAACTTCCATCCGGGCTGTCGCTGGGCGCCGGTGTCAGAACGGTTGCGACTGAAAAATTATTCACCCAGGGCAACCTGGTTAAAACAGATAACAACCTGGATATTGCCATACAGGGCAGGGGCTTTCTGCAAATACTCATGCCTGACGGTACAACGGCCTATACGCGTAGTGGTTCCTTTCAGCTGGACTCTACCGGGCAGGTAGTGACCCCGAATGGTTACCTGCTCCAACCCAGCCTGACGATTCCTGCCAATACAATCAGTATCAGTATTGGCAGTGATGGTGTTGTTGGTGCGTTGACTGCCGGCAATTCAACGCCAACATCACTGGGCACCATGCAGCTCGCAGATTTTGTCAACACGGCAGGGTTGGAGGCAATTGGCGAGAACCTCTACAAGGAATCCCTGTCAAGCGGTACACCACAAACAGCTGCGCCCGCATCATCCGGTTCCGGACTGGGTTCGCTGGTACAGGGATTTCTGGAAAGCTCCAATGTTAATGTTGTCGAGGAACTTGTGGCAATGATCGAGACACAAAGGGCTTATGAAATGAATTCAAAGGCCATATCTACAACAGACCAGATGTTGCAGTTTGCGTCACAGCAGCTATAGGGCGAATAAAATGGAAGGCATCTTGATAAAACCGGTGAATGTTATTTTGATTTTGCTACTTGCCATTATGACATTAGCCGGGTGTAATTTGACGCCTTATAAAAAAACGGACGTCAAAAAATATGGGCCGACGCCCCCTCCAGCACCTGAAAAAAACCGTATTAACACAGGAGCAATATATCAGGGACAGGCGTATATTTTTATTGTTGATGACCATAAAGCCAGAAGGCTTGGCGATATTATCACAATTATATTGTCAGAATCGACCAATGCAACCAAGACAGCAACAACTGCAACCAAAAAGGAAAATACGACAGACCTGGGTACACCGTCATTATTTGGTTCAGCTGTCACGAAAAATGGAAAGAATTTACTTAGTGCGAATATTGCATCTTCACAGGAATTCACAGGTGAAGGAGATGCGTCACAGAGTAATGCATTGAATGGTACGATCACGGTAACAGTTGCCAGGGTTTATCCCAATGGGAATCTTTTTGTAAAGGGACAAAAGAGAATACTGTTGAATCATGGCGAGGAGTATATACAGATCAGCGGCATCATTCGGCCCGTAGATATTGATAGAAATAATACTATTTCATCAACCTTGCTGGCAGACGCGAGGATCACCTATAGCGGCGAAGGTGTGGTATCCGAATCAAACAGGATGGGCTGGTTGGCAAAGTTTTTCAATGGGGGGCTTTGGCCGTTCTGATGAAAGGGCAAAATAGAATATGAATATAAAACTAAAATCAGTCATTTTCACATGCCTGTTGCTAATTTCGGGGTTTAACGAGGTACAGGCAGAACGTATCAAGGATCTGATGACAGTAGCCGGGGTGCGTTCAAACCAGTTACTGGGTTATGGCCTGGTAGTAGGGCTGGATAGATCCGGCGACAAAACAAAATTCTCGCAGCAGACACTGAAGAACATGTTGAAAAATTTTGGTATAACGATTCCTGCCAGCATTAAAATATCCCCCAAGAATGTAGCGGCGGTAGCTGTCCATGCAGAATTGCCGGCATTTGCCAAACCGGGTCAAACGATTGACATCACTGTTTCATCGTTGGGTGATGCCAAAAGCCTGAGAGGTGGCAGCCTGTTGATGACACCACTTAAGGGTGCGGATGGAAAGGTCTATGCCATTGCTCAGGGAAACCTTGTTGTAGGTGGCTTTGGTGCGTCGGGCAGTGATGGTTCAAGGATATCACTTAATATTCCGAGCGCAGGACGTATACCGAATGGTGCAACCGTCGAGAGGATCGTACCGAATTCTTTTTCACAGGGGAACCACATTGTACTAAATCTGAATAACAGTGATTTTACGACTGCGAACAGAGTAGCGAAATCGATTAACGAAGTGGTCGGGTTGGGTGCGGCAAGTGCCATTGATGCAACATCTATCAGGGTTAACTCTCCGAGAAAACCCTCCCAGCGAGTGGCGTTTATATCGTTACTCGAGAATATCGATGTAGTGCCAGCCGAGGCGGCTGCGAAGATTGTCGTCAATTCAAGAACGGGCACCATTGTTATAGGCAACCATGTCAGGGTAATGCCTGCTGCGGTTACACATGGCAGTCTCACCGTAACCATTACTGAAGGGTCATTGGTGAGTCAACCGGCACCGTTGTCTGACGGTACGACAGTTGTTACACCAATATCCAATATTCAGGTCAAGCAGGAGAAGAACAGAATGTTTCTGTTTAATCCGGGGGTTAAATTGAATGAGATCGTGAGTGCAGTCAATCAGGTGGGTGCAGCACCGGGTGATTTGATTGCCATACTGGAAGCACTCAAGCAGGCAGGTGCGCTGCGCGCCGAGCTTATTATAATCTAGAAAAGGTAAAAAAGTTATGCCGGTTAACACCATGACCAGTAACAGTAATTATGCTGACTTTTCTTCCCTGGCGGCACTGAGGGGTGAGGCGAGAACAGGTGGTCAGGATGCTGCAAAAAAAGTGGCAGGTCAGTTTGAAGCTATTTTCATCCAGATGATGTTGTCCAATATGCGCAAGACAGTTGAGATGGACGAGAAATTCAGTAATGAAAAGAGTATGTATTACGATCTGTTCGATAAACAGATTGCAATTAATATGGCAGAGCATGGAGGGATCGGGCTGGCCAAACTCATGATGACGCAGCTTTCAAATGGCGAAAATAATCTGGCAGTAAGTAGCACCTTGCGCAAACTGGAGTCTATCCAGACTGATAAATATATCATGCCCATGTCAACTGCTGCGGTCAGTATTGTTGATAAGAAACCAGAGGTCATTACAGGACGTAATCGGAATGAAGCGCCAAAAATAAATAATATGAACGCGGCCAGGCTGAATGGCGTCAATATGCGACCTCAAGAGGATTTAAATTTTGATAATCCAATGCAGTTTATCGACAAGTTATGGGGTATGGCCAAAAAGGTAGTCGTTGAAAGCGGTCTTGATCCTCGTGCCATTATTGCACAGGCGGCTCTGGAAACAGGCTGGGGAAAACATATTATAAAAAATCCAAACGGAACGAGCAGTAATAATCTTTTTGGTATCAAATCAAACAAGGAATGGAGCGGTAGCAAGGTCAGGGCAGATACACTCGAATTCAGAAATGGTGTTATGACACGATCAAATGAGGAGTTCAGGGCATATAACTCAATTGAGGAAAGCCTGCAGGATTATGTCAATTTTATCAGGGACAATAATCGTTATAGCAGGGCCATGGATAATAGTGGTAACCCCGAGACATATGCAAAAGAATTACAACGCGCCGGTTATGCAACAGACCCTGTTTATGCGAAGAAAATTATCAATATTATTAATGGCAAAGAGTTTTCCAGTTTTTTCAGGTCCATGGGCATATGAGAGTGAATAAATAAAATGGCAGACTTACTCAGTATAGGTACATCAGGATTACTGGCATACCAGCAGTCTCTGGCAACAGTCAGTCATAACATAACTAATGTAAATACGGATAATTATTCACGTCAGCGGGTCGAGTTATCTGCACAGACACCACAGTTTACCGGCGCAGGGTTCGAGGGGGCAGGTGTAAAGGTCAATGGAGTTACGCGGTTATATGATCAATTTCTGACAGATCAGGTGGTCACCAATTTGTCGACGCTAAAACAAAACGAGAAGTTGGCACAATTGTCGAATGAGTTGGATAATTTCCTTGCAGATCCGAAAGCAAGTGTTCCTCCCGTACTACAGAATTTTTTTAAGGCAATGCAGGATTTATCAACAAGCCCGTCGTCTGCGCCTGATCGCCAGGTACTATTGAGTCAGGCAGAGACACTGGCATCTGTTTTCAATAACAGTGCTGTCAGACTTGATAGCTTGAGGGACGGAATAAACATTGACCTGAGTGCAACTATTAATGAAGTAAACAGTCTTTCGCAGGGGTTGGCAGATATCAACAGGGATATTATTCTGGCAAAGGGTCTCGGTGGGAATGCCCTGCCAAATGATCTGTTGGATCAGAGACAAGCCATGATAAGCAAATTGTCCGAGCTGGTGAATGTGACAACCATTGAGCAATCAAATGGCGCCTTGAATATCTTCATCGGTAAAGGCCAGAGCCTGGTGGTTAACACCAAGGCACAAATGCTCGGTATTTCAAAAAATGAATTCATTGCCACCCAACTTGAAGTGGCTGTCGTTACAGGTTCAGCAGTGACTAATATTAATAGCCAGATAGCGGGAGGCAAGTTAGGCGGGTTACTTGAATTTCGGCAGGATTTACTTGATGTAACCTCATCCGTGTTGGGGCTGGTGGCACTGGCAGTGTCTGAAGACATGAATGCGCAGCAACAATTAGGTCTTGATCTGAATGGAGCACTAGGCGCAAACCTGTTTAAGGATCTAACAAACAGTACCAGTCTGGCCAGCTCCCTGAACAATGCCGCCACGGATACGGTTTATCAAACCACGGTGACCAACAGCAATCTGCTTCAGGCCAGCGAGTATCGTCTTGATTATGACGGAACAAATTACACATTGACACGCTTGAGTGATAATAAAGCAGTTGCCGGGCCGCTGTCTCTTGGGGCCCTGTCAACCGCAGTCAGTGCAAGTGAAGGATTCAGTATTGTCCTGAATAGTGGCTCTACCGTTAATGCAGGGGACAAATTCCTGATATCACCGGTGAGGCGATCTGCGCGTGATATCGCGGTCACTATCAAGGACGGCAACCTGATTGCTGCAGCATCACCATTACGTTTTTCTCAGGCATCAACCAATACCGGTAATACCATTATTGATCGGGACAAGCTGATTACGCGGACGGGTAATACCTTGCCAGGCACGCCCATTACCCTGACATTCGATAGTGCCGGAAATCAGTTTACTGTTTCTACGGGTGGAACCATTGCCTATAACCCAGCGACAGCAAGTGGCAGCGCATTAACAATTACTGTTGCAGGGCTGGGTAATTACCAGTTTACCGTAACCGGGACGCCGGCAAATGGCGATGTATTTACGTTGAGTACTAACACCGCAGGCCAGGGTGATAACAGGAATGTACTGGACATGGTTGCACTTCAGCAGCAAAAACAGGTGAAAAACAGTGGGGCCTCCTATCAGGAGGCCTTTGCCGGGTTGATTACCGAAGTGGGGGTAAAAACCCGACAGGCAGAGTTTGGGCGTGACGCCAGTAATGTCCTTTATGAGCGGGCTTTATCATCCCAGCAGGCACTGTCAGGTGTTAATCTTGATGAAGAAGCGGCCAACCTGATTCGTTTCCAGCAGGGCTATCAGGCAGTTGCAAGGATAATTCAAACTGCCGATGAATTATTCAATACCTTGTTGAGAGCTGTCTCGAGGTAACCATGAGGATATCAACACCACAATTCCAGATTGAGAGTCTGAGTCGCATCCTGGATCAGCAGGTCCGGTTGAGCGAAGTCCAGCAACAAATATCGACAGGTAAAAGAATCGAAACACCTTCTGATGACCCGTCGGGTGCAGCCCGAATCGTTGGCATCAACCAGTTTATTTCCATCAATGCACAATACAAAAGAAATGCAGATACAGCCCAGGCCAGAATTGGGGCGGAAGACGTGACATTGTCCAGCTTTTTAAATGTATACCAGAAGATAAGGGAGTTGACAGTACAGGGACTGAATGCCACCAATGGCCGGTCGGACAGGGCTTCACTGGCTAGTGAAATAAGAAAGAATCTGGATCAACTGGTTAGTCTGGCAGAAACAAAAGATTCATCGGGTAAATATATATTCTCGGGTTTTAGTGTTAATCAGAACCCGGTTGGCGATAATGGTGCCGGAACCTATACTTATCAGGGTGACCAGGGAAAACGTCAGATTCTGATTGGCCCTAACCGTACGATCAGTGACAGTGATACAGGTTTTGATGTTTTTTTCAAAATTAATAATACCCTCGAGAATGCCTTTAGCACGGTTTATAATATTGCAGCAGAATTACAGGCGAATACAATATCGCCCCCCACCAATACCATCGTATTTAATAATGCAAATGCCGCTCCCGGAGCCTATACCCTTGATGTCACAACAGATGCAGTTGATGGTGAGGCCTCCACACTGACAGTGGGAGGTTATACCCTCACTTTCAGTGCCGGGGCAAACTCCAATTCAAATATAAATACGGTCGGTAACCAGAACGATAATGTCAAGGCTGCACTGGATCTGGCCGTTGCCAACGGTGATATCAATACCAATGATGTCGTCATTGCCCAGCCTGGCGGTGCCGGTACGGCAGTGACAGTGACATCCAGGGCAGCCACCAGTACACAAACCCACATCGCATCATCATTTAATGCCAATGGTGGCGCACTGGTGGCAACCAACGTTAATTCAACCACGGGAACCGGTGCGGCAGTCAATGATACTGTCAGTATGGGAGGTATCACCTACCAGTTCCTGCTCGCGAGTGGCACACCGACCGGTACGAATATTGGTGTGGCCATGGGTGCGACGAATGCGGCTACGGCAACCACATTTTATAGCCAGGTAAATGCACAATTCACAGCTGGCAATACCACTGTTCAGGGTACCGCAAACGACAGTGCGGGTACGCTTACATTTATTTCACGTGCGGGAATTAGCAATCTGACGATAACAGAGCCGGTTTCAACGGGCACAGCCAATGCCGTTATTGCGGGGACTGCAATTATCTCGAGACGTTTGAATGATATCGATGCAGTCATGGAAAGCGTACTGGAGGCACGGTCCAGTGTCGGTGCCAGGCTTAATGCCATAGATGTGCAAAATAATATTAATGAAGATGTGGTTCTGCAAGGCAAGAAATTATTATCAGAAATTGAAGACCTGGATCTGGCAGAGGCCATTACCCAGCTTAATCTCAGGAGAACAAGTCTGGAGGCTGCCCAGCAATCCTATGTACTGGTGCAGGGGTTATCATTGTTTAATTTCCTGTGACGTTTTTTTTGATATCTATCTGATAATCAAGGCAGGATTGAAAGGTAAACAGGCAATCCATATACTGATTGGCAGGCACCATGGTTATGCTCCAAGGGATGTATTTTGCAGAGTCCTGGCTGAAGAAGTGTTTGAGGCTTCAGGTATAGAGGAAAAATGAACATGCCATCACGAGGTGATATTAACCCCGGGGATAAAAAAGATAGAGTGAAGTAGATATGAAATGTTATCTTTGTAATTGTGACAACTTCAATGCCCGCAAGGGTACTGTGCGTGATAACGATTCCCTGAAGGTTCTTGAGTGTGTTGATTGTGGCCTGGTGATGCTTGATTCTTTCGAGCATATTCAGGTTGAACATTACGAAAATGCAGGTATGCATGGTAAAGACCTGCCATCGATTGATTCCTGGTTGCGGGATTGTGAACAAGACGATCAGCGTCGTTTTGAAATGCTTAAGCCTACTATAGGTAACAGCAAGATACTTGATTTTGGTAGTGGAGCATCGGGATTTATTAACAAGGCACAATCGCTGGCCGCCGAAGTGGCAGGCGTTGAACCGGAAAAAAGGGTGCAGGAATACTGGAATGATTCGTTAACACTTTATCCATGCCTTGAAGATGCCGGGGCAGGGTATGATTTGATTACCGCCTTTCATGTGATCGAGCATTTGCCAGACCCGCGTTCGATCCTCAGGGAGATGGCAACACATTTGAGTAATGATGGTCGCATGGTGATCGAGGTGCCCAGTTCAGAGGATGCATTATTGACGTTATTTGATTGTAAATCCTTTCAACATTTTACGTACTGGAGTCAGCATCTGTATCTGTTCAATCCGGAAACATTACGTGAACTTGCCGTACAGGCGGGTTTAAGCATCGTATCGATACAGCAATTTCAGCGATACCCCTTATCAAATCATTTGCACTGGCTGAGCCGCAATAAACCCGGGGGGCATCAGCACTGGTCATTTCTGGATTCACCAGCATTAACAAATGCCTATGCGGCCTCACTTGCTGCAACAGGAAAATGCGACACACTGATTGCATATCTTGAGTAGAGCCAGTTTATTAACTAAATGAATCAAAACACGGGATGACAGAGTGAACGCAATATTTATAACAGTCAGAACACAATCAACGCGGTTGCCGGCCAAGGCGCTAAAGCCGATAAATGGAATGCCCACAATTGAATATTTGATTAAACGAATGAAGCACTCGAGAAATGCAGATGCCATTATATTATGCACCACAGAGAATGAATCTGACGACGTCCTGATAGAGATTGCAAAGCGTCAGAATATAAAATATTTTCGAGGGAGTGAAAAAGACAAGTTAATGCGATGGAACGGGGCAGTGCAAAAATATGGCATTGATTATTTTGTAACGGCAGATGGTGATGATGTTCTATGCGATCCGAAGCTGGTCGATATGGCACTTGAACAAATGAAAAATACGGAGGTGGATTTTATACAAGCGACAGATATAATTTGCGGTGCATTTACATATTGTATCAGGGGCACGGCATTGCAAAAAGTTTGTGAAATCAAGGATTCTGATGATACCGAGATGATGTGGGTATATTTTACTGAAACAGGTCTTTTCAGGATTGCAGAGTTGCAGAATGTCCCCAATGAATATTACCGGGATGACATACGGATGACACTGGATTACCCTGAAGATTTTCAGTTTTTTAGAACAATCATAGAACATTATTCAAACAGGGAATTAATAAGCTTGTCTGATGTGGTCAGACTTGTTGATAAGCGGCCAGAAATAAAAAATATAAATTATTTTCGTCAGGAACAGTTTTTGAATAATCAGGCAAATAAAACCAGCCTGAAGTTAAAGGTGGCAGAGTAATGAAAAACCCCGGTAAATATCTAGGCAACGAATTAAAATATGTCGAGATGGTGTTGAATTCAGAAAACTGGTCTTCTACGAGTGGTGGATGGAACAAGGAGTTGGAAAGCCGGTTTTCGAAAAAATTCAATACCCGCTATGGTGTTGCCCTGAACTCGGGGACATCCACCCTGCACGCTGCACTGGAAGCAGCCGGTGTAGGCCCGGGTGACGAGGTGATTACGCCGGCCCTGACCGTTATGATGGATACAACGTCTGTTTTTCATGCCAATGCCATTCCTGTCTATGTTGACATCGACCCTGATACGTTCAATGTTGATGTCAGCGATATAGCTAAAAAAATTACCCCCAGAACCAAGGCAATTCTTGTTGTCGCTTTATATGGGCTACCATGTGACATGGATCCCATTATGGAACTGGCTAACAAGCATGATCTGGTCGTGATCGAGGATAATGCGCAATGTTACCTGAGTAAATACAAAGGCAGGATGACGGGAAGTATCGGTCATATGGCAAGCTACAGTTTTGAAAATACCAAGCACTTGTCATGTGGTGAAGGTGGAATTGTTATCACAAATAATGAAAAATATGCAGAAAGTGTTCGTAAAACGGGCGGCCATGGGTTCAAAAATCTCAAAGCAGATGAAGGACGTGTGCGACTTAATCAGGAAGTATTTCAGGATCCTGATTATAAAAGACACGATGTGCTGGGCTGGAATTACAGATTACCGGAAATAAATGCTGCCGTTGCTCTGGCACAACTGGAACGCATAGAAGAGTTAATTCAGCTCAGAATAGATTCTGCAAATATCTTTCTGGATGTCATGAAGGACTATGATTTCTTCATTCCTCAGCATATTCCAGATGAATGTACCCATTCATATTATACCCTGGCCGTAAAATATGAAGGTATGGAAGCTATTGGTGTCAGCTGGAAGGAGTTGAGGGATGCTTATACCAGGGCGGGCGGTGATGGATTTTATGGAGCCTGGAGTGTCCCCTATATGGAGCCCATGATGATAAACAGGGCGTATGTGAAAAGATATCCGGAAATCTACAGTGATCTCTACTACGAAGAAGGGTTGTGTCCCGTTGCAGAAGAAGTACAGAAAAAAATCATGCAATTTAAAACAAACTATCGTTCACTTGATCTGGCCAGAGAAAAAGCAACTATCTTCAGATCAGTAATTGAAAAGCTGGTGAGTGAATCAGATGCATGATGAAATAAAAAATAAAAAAATAATCATTGCCGGATCAGAAGGCTTGATCGGTAAGAAGCTGGTTAAAGATCTGCAGGGGTATGGGGCAACGGTTATTTGCCTGGATAAGCAACTGGGACATGATTTTGTTGACGAGAATACTGTAAAACAGTTGATGGAGGAATATTCAGATTGCAATGTATTGATTACACCGTTTGCGATTAATCCACAACCTGGAGAGGATAATCTTGATATGTTTGATATTCCTTTATCTTCGCTTGAAAAATATTTAAAAATAAATATAACATGCCTGTTTTCAATCTGTAGGGAATTTGCAAGACACTGTGCAAAAGATTCATCCATAATCAATTTTAGTTCAATTTATGGTATACGATCTCCCAAGCACTATATATATGGTGATAGCGTAAAACACATAGGCTATACAATAACAAAATCAGCTATTCTGGGACTATCCAAGTACCTTGCCACGTACCTGGCGCCAGACATACGAGTCAATACGATCGTTCCTGGAGGGATATACAACGGGCAGGATGAAAACTTTGTCAGAAAATATTCCGAGCATACCCCATTTGGCAGAATGATGAAGGTAGAGGAGGTTGTTGGTGCCGTATTATATCTGGCATCAGATATGTCATTGTATACAACAGGTGCCGAGATCGTTGTAGATGGCGGTTGGTCTAATTGGTAGTTATCTTAATATAATAACTTGCAGATGATCTGGAATGACTATTAAACATCACAGGATATCAATCAAATGAAAACGGCAATTATTACGGGCGTTAGCGGACAGGATGGTTCATATATGGCCGACCTGCTCGTCTCGAAGGGATATCGTGTGATTGGAACAACCCGGTCAACGATTCCGGAATTTCCGAAAAATATAAGACAATTACAGGGTAAAATAGACCTTGTATGCTGCAACTACAGCAGGCATTCCGTTTCAGAACTGGTCAAGGATGTGAATCCTGATGAGATATATAATTTTACGGGGCAATCCTATGTTGGAAAGTCATGGGGTCTGGTTGAGGAAACACTCTATTCGGTATGTCAGATCCCCTGTTATTTTCTGGAATCAATCATTACCCATAATCCATCAATAAAGTACTTTCAGGCATCCAGTAGCGAAATACTTTCATTGAATGAAGATGTGTTGACGGAAGAGTCCAGTTTAAATCCCAGCAACCCATACGGCTGCACAAAGGCCTTCGCCTACAATATGATCAATAGTTACAAAAGGCAATATGACATATTCGCAGTCAATGCCATTTATTTTGGCCATGAATCTATCAGAAGAAATATAGACTTTCTGAGTGTGAAACTTATTAACGGCGCAATAAATATAAAAAATGGTCGTCAGGATACAATACAGCTGGGGGGGCTGGACCTGGTAAGGGATTGGGGCTATGCACCTGAATATATCGATGCAGCCTATAAAATGATGCAGCATGATACACCTGATAACCTCGTCATATGCACGGGCGTAGGGCATAGCGTTCAGGATATGATCGAGGTTGTATTTTCATACCTTGATCTGGATTGGGAGAAACACATAATATCAAGTGAAGAAAATTTACGCCCTAATGAAGTTAAAAAAATTATAGGTAGTAATAAAAAAGCAGCGGAGACTATTAACTGGCAACCAAAAGTATCCTTTGAGGAAATGCTGGAAATAATAATAAAGGAATCACTGCATCCGGAAAGAAGAAAAAAATGACCCATTCAAAAGAAAATGTCATTTTTAATAATATAGAATCAACCTATATCATTGCTGAAATTGGCATTAACCATAATGGCAGTGTAAAGGAAGCAGAGAAGCTGATCAGGAATGCAGCTGAGATCGGTGTGCATGGTGTAAAAATACAGGTGAGGGACCTGGATGCATTGTATACCAGTACAGTACTGCTTGATCCATTAAAAGCCGAACATGGAACGCAACACCTTCTTCACGAGCTGCATAAAGTTCATTTATCTTTTGAACAGGTGGCGGGGTTATTTGATTATGCCGAACAATTCAATATTGATTTCTTCGCTACTCCATTTGACCTTGTTTCAGCAGAATTCCTTAATGATATAGATACCCCGCTTTTTAAAATTGGCTCACCGGATTTTACTAATTTACAGCTTATCAAGAAGATCATCAGCTATAACAAACCAATTATACTTTCGACAGGCATGAGTACGGAAAAGGAAATCAGGCAGGTCGTGGCCTTTCTGCAGGATCAAAAAGCAGACTTTTCCCTGTTACACTGCAACAGCACATACCCGGCAGCATATCAGGACATCAACCTGAGATATATTCCAAGATTAAAACATATTTCGGGGGTCAAAACAGGATACTCAGGACATGAGCAGGGGTATGCACCAACACTGGGTGCAATTGCATTGGGTGCTGAAATAATTGAGCGCCATATTACAATGGACACAAAACAGGAAGGTCTGGATCATAGCTCCTCCCTGGATGTATCCATGTTTCGTGAAATGATGTGTGATATCTGGAAGCTTGAAAATTCGCTTGGCAAGGATGAGAGAGTGTATTCTCAGGGAGAACAGAATAATTTTTTATCATTGGGTAAATCACTTGTCGCCGCAAGAGACCTGAAAGCAGGAAGCATTCTATGTGACGACAATATTATTGCAAAAACACCCGCAAAAGGTATTTCACCACTAAATATTGATAAATTTATTGGTAAAACCCTGCAAAGGGATTTACTAAAGGATGATTATCTTGCTTTTGACGATATAGACGAGTCAATAAAAAATAATGCTACGATCCATGGTTTTGATATTCCAAAAAAATGGGGGGTTGTTGGCAGGCTTAATGACTATCATGAGTATCTGGAATTTTTACCGGATCTGGTAGAGATGCATCTTACCTGGCGCGACATAGAAAATTTCATACCACCGACGGCAATCCATGAGCAGGACCTGGTGGTTCATGCCCCCGAGTATTATCGGGACAAACTGATCGATTTCACAACAAATGATCCAGTCGTTCGTGAATACAGTATAGAAATGTTGAATAAGACAATTGAGCTTGCCCGGGAGCTGGATAATAACTTTTCCGGGCAAACGCATCCCGAAGGGCCAAGGGTTGTTGTACACCCGGGAGGGCATTTCGTATCACGAACAAATTCCAACAAGGATGAACAATACAGGGTGCTGATCAAAAACCTGAAAGAGATAAATACAGAAGGTGTCAGGGTTCTGGTGGAAAACATGCCACCCTTCCCCTGGTACTTTGGTGGCCAGTGGTATAATACAATTTTTCTTAACCATAATGAGATCACCCAATTTTGTGAGACTATTAACTGGGGTTTGTGTTATGACCTGTCACATGCCCAGCTATACTGTAATCATGCGAATTTTAAACTGACCGAGTTTACAAGGTCGATATTACCTCATATTGAATATTTACATGTATCTGATGCATCAGGCGTTACAAACGAAGGATTACAAATTGGAGAAGGAAATGTTGACTTTGAACAGGTTTTTGCAATTCTGGATAAACTTGATACCGGGTTTATTCCGGAAATATGGCAGGGGCACCTGAGAAAGGGCAAGGGTTTTGTTGAGGCACTACACAGGATAGACCGGATTTATAAAAAATTATCCAGTGGTTCCTGCCATGTTCATTGAGCAAGGTCGAAATGAGTACTGAACACAAAGCTGATAAAATAGTATCAACAAATTATCCGGACACATCTGCTGATCTTGCCCGTGATACCCGGATTCTGAATTTGTTGAACAGTGCGGTTCAGAAATTCAAGTCGGAGCATTTTGAGCAGGCAGAATTATTATGTCAACAGGTACTTCAACTGGATGCCCAACAACCGGATGCGCTACATATCACTGGAATAATGGAAGATAAAAGTGGAAATGTTGATCGTGCTATAAAACTCATTAGAAAGGCGGTGGATCATGCACCGAATAACACTCAATTCCACGAAAATCTCGGCCTGCTTTATCTGCGTACTAATCAATTTACAGAAGCATCCGGGATATTTCGGCAGCTGATTAAGTTGCAGCCAGATAATACGATGGCATATTCCAACCTGGCAACAGCACTTCTTAATATTGAGGATTACCAGGGTGCCATTAAATATTACAGCAAAGTAGTACAACTTGATCCCGGAAATCTGGATGCACATCAAAATATTGCTTTTGCTTATACACAGTCGGGAAGTACGGGGGAGGCCCTGGAACATTATCAGGAAATATTAAATTGCAATCCAGATAATATTCCTGTTCTCGAATTAATGGCCAAGGCATTAATTCGCCTGAATAAAATTACAGATGCAGTCAAAATCCACCAGAAAATATTGCGGCTCCAGCCAGAGAGTGCCGGGGTACAGAATAATACAGGTAATGTTTTGCTTGATCTGGGTGAGATTGATGAGGCCAGAAAATGTTTTCTTAAAGCGATAGAGATCAACCCGGAACTGGTCGAAGCATATAACAACCTGGGCATTGTGTGTAAGGATCTGGGACAGGATCAGCAGGCAATCATGCATTTTAAGAAGGCTGTTGAGATAAGGCCTGATTATGCTGATGCCTATAGTAATATTGGCGGAATATACAAGTCCCAGGGTAAACCGGAAAAGGCCGAATACTATCTTGAAAGGGCCATCAGTATCAATCCTTATCATGCGGATGCGCATAACCACATGGGTAATATTTGCCTGGATTTAGGGAGATACCAGGATGCAATTAAATATTATCGCGAGGCTATAGAACTAAAGGATGATTATGCAGAGGCTTATAATCATTTGGGTAATGTACTTATCGAAATGGGTCAATTCAACGAGGCCATGGAGTGTTTTAATAAAGCACTGGAGCTTGACCCGGGTTTGAATTCAGCACACTGGAATAGATCATTCGCGCATTTATTGACAGGTGAATATGAAAAAGGATGGCAGGAATATGAATGGCGTTTCAAGACGAAACATAGTGCAATGGCTCGTCATACCGGTATGCCTCTTTGGCAGGGAGAAGATCTGGGTGAACGAACCCTGTTGGTGTATGCGGAACAGGGCATTGGTGATGAAATCCGTTTTGCAAACTGCATACCGGATGTAATTAAACAGGCCAGACATGTCGTTGTTGAATGCGATCCGCGTTTGCAAAGCCTGTATCAACGTTCCTTTCCTGAGGCGAGTGTTGTTGGCGTGAAGCGAGATAGTCTTGACTGGTTATCCACTGCTCCGCCGATTGATTTGCAGATTGCCGTAGGTAGTCTACCGATGTATACACGTACCCGACTGGAAGATTTTCCACAAAGAGGAGGCTATCTGACAGCAGATCCAGAGCGGGTGGCATGCTGGAAAGAACGTCTGCAGTTATTAGGTGACGGAGCCCGGGTAGGTATAGCGTGGCGCGGTGGTCTGCTTACCGCAGATCGAAAATTGAACTATGCTGATTTCAAAAAGGACTGGCGGGCCATCCTGGAAGTCCCCGGGGTTCAGTTTATCAATATGATGTATGACAAATGTGATGAAGAGCTTGAATGGGCGCGCAATGAATTAGGCGTAGACATCCATTCCTTTAGTGACCTCGATCAGTTTAATGACATGGACGGTGTGGCCGCTTTAATGAGTTCACTGGACTTGATGATTTCGGCCCCGTTATCAGTATCGGAAATGGCAGGGGCCCTGGCAGTGCCGACCTGGTATATGCTTTTCAAGCATCATGTAAATACATTGGGCTCAGATCACCTGCCGTGGTTTCCGAACACCCGCTGTTTTTTTATGGATCGTACCAAAGAGTGGGGGCCCGTTGCCAGGGATTTGGCAAAAGCATTACAGGAGCATATCTCAGTACCTGCTGTTGGAGAAAAAGAAACCTGGATTGGATCAGTGTCGGAAAACGAGGGGGCATGTGAAGAGATCCCGGCTTTACTGCATGCGGCGGTAAAATGTTATCAGTCGGGTGATATTGATGAAGCGGAAAGACTCTGCCGTAATATAATAACACTTGACCCGTTACACGCAGATGCCTTGCACATGTCAGGACTAATCAAGCAACAACATGGTGATTTAAAAGGTGCAATGACACTGATGCAAATGGCGATAAAGTCCAGGCCGAAAACAGGTCTCTATTATAATAGTATCGGAGAGATATTCCTGAATCAAAGGCAATACAAGGAAGCCGGACAATGGTTTCAGATGGCGGTCGACCTGGAACCGGAAAATGCGGGCATGCAGAAAAATCTGGCGGACACGTATCTGATGCAGACTATGTATGATTCGGCAATAAAATGTTATCAAACCGGTTTGAGTGCAGCCCCGAATAATCAAGGTATTCTGAATAATCTTGGTAACGCCTACCTGCTAACAGATGATATTTCTGCCGCAATAACCTGCTTCAATAAAATTCTTGCAATGTCTCCGGATAATTCCGAGATATATAATTCATTAGGAGTGGCATATAGAAAGACCGGGCAAATGAAGGATTCCATTGATTGTCTGAAAAAAGCGCTACAAATAAAACCTGATTATACTGATGCTCACGATAACCTTGGTTTAAGTATTAAATTAACAGGTGACTTTCCTGTGGCTATAGAGTCTTTTCGCAGGGCTATTTCTTTGAACGAAAATTTTGTTTTAGCCAAAGAGCATCTGGCATCTGCCTTGACAGAAATCGGCCAAATCAGGGAGGCCGGGATAATTTTCAAGGAGATTCTGATGCAACAACCTGAAAATCCGTCGATACATTGGGATCATGCATATACATGTTTTCTTGCAGGAAATTTAGCAGTGGGCTGGCAGGAACATGAATGGCGCTTTAAAAGCAAGGTGTCTCTAGCCCGTCATACAGGTATACCATTGTGGCAGGGCGAAAAGCTGTGTGACCGAACCCTGCTGGTCTATGCCGAACAAGGTATCGGCGATGAGATTCGCTTTGCAAGCTGCATACCAGAGGTGATTAAACAGGCAAAACACATCGTTATTGAATGCGATCCGCGACTGCAAAGCCTCTATCAACGTTCATTTCCGGAAGCGAGCGTGGTTGGTGTCAAACGTGATGAACTCGGTTGGCTATCGACTGCCCCACCGATTGATCTGCAAATAGCGATAGGCAGTCTACCCATGTACACCCGTACCAGCCTGGAAGATTTCCCCCGGCAAGGCTGTTATCTAAGTGCCGATCCGGAACGGGTAGCGTGCTGGGAAAGGCAGCTGCAGGCGTTGGGTTCTGGTCCCTGGGTGGGTATCGCCTGGCGCGGTGGACTGAATACACCAGAACGTGATCTGCATTACCCGGATTTCAAGAAAGATATGGCTGCAATCCTTAAAACTCCCGGTATCCAGTTTATCAATATGATGTACGATGAATGCAGTGAAGAACTGGAATGGGCGCGAACGGAACTGGGTGTCGATATTCATCATTTCAGTGATCTTGACCAGTTCAATGACATGGAAGGGGTCGCGGCCTTGTTAAGTGTGCTGGATCTTATGATAACGGTGCCGATTGCGGTATCGGAAATGGCAGGGGCCCTGGCGGTGCCGACCTGGTATATGATTTTTACACATCATATTAATACACTGGGAACTGATCATCTGCCATGGTTTCCCCATACCCGTTGCTTTTTCAAGGAACGAGTTGGAGAGTGGGGGGCGGTGACTGAAATGCTGGCGCAGGAATTGCTGGTATTTTCAAGGGAACTCTAGGAGTCTGACAGATTTCTGATTATTCAGGATACCATGTTTTAAGTATTAGTTATGTCATATCGCAAGCAACAAAAAACTCACTCCAGGTTGAAGCCTTCGGTATCAATCACATCTGAACTGGTCAATATACCGTCATTATTGCAGGAAGCAGTGACGCTGCATCAAGCGGGTCAAATAGATGATGCGGAATCGTTATATCATCGTGTACTGGAGCTGGATTCGCAGCACGCAGACGCATTACACCTCTCTGGAATGGTATTGCGACAGCGTGGTGATTTGCAGGCGGCAGTAGACCTGATCAGGAAAGCAATAACATGTAATCCTGATGAGGCACTTTATCACAGTAACCTGGGTTCCATTTGCATAGACTGTGGCCAATGGGCTGATGCACAACAATGTTATCAGCGGTCTTTACAGCTGAACCCGGGGGACAGTGAGGCACAGAATAATCTGGGTTTTGCACTGGCAAATCTGGAGAAATTTGAACAAGCGGAGTCCTGTTTCCGTGAAGCTATACGGCTCAGCCCGGAATATGAAGATGCGTATTTTCACCTGGGACTTGCACTTGGCAAGCTGGAGCGACCGGAAAAGGCCGAGCAGAGTTTTCTTGCTGCCTTGAAGCTGAGACCGAAATGGCCGGAGGCCTGGTACAATCTTGGCGATACACAAAAGCATCAGAAACGCTATGGTGATGCAGAAAAAAGTTATCGGCAAGCATTCCGCCTGCAGCCTGCTAATATAAAGGCCTGTGTCAATCTTGGCGATGCGCTCAAGGAACAGGAAAAATTTATACAGGCAATGGAATGTTACGAACAGGCTTTGGAGTTGGATCCCGAATGTGCGGAAGCCTTCAACAACATGGGTATGGTGTTCTACGCGCAGAACAAGGTGGAGCAAGCTGTACAGTGTTACGAAAAGGCGCATTTAATTAAGCCGGATTATGCGGAAGTATATTTGAACAGGGGTAATGCCGTACTTGCCAAGGGCCAGATCAACGAAGCAATGGATTGCTTTCAAAAGGCACTGGAACTGGATCCTGGCTATAGTTTTGCACACTGGAACTATTCATTCACGTTGCTGTTGTCTGGAGATTACAAGCGGGGTTGGCAGGAACATGAATGGCGTTTTAAAAACGGCATATCTCTTGCCCGTCATACGGGTATTCCGTTATGGCAGGGTGAAAAGCTAGATGGCCGTACCCTGATGGTGTATGCAGAACAGGGTATCGGTGATGAGATTCGTTTCGCAAATTGTATACCGGATGTAATCAAACAGGCCAGACACGTCGTCATTGAATGCGACCCGCGGCTGCAAACTCTGTATCAACGTTCTTTTCCAGAAGCGAGTGTATTTGGTGTAAAACGGGATGAACTTGACTGGTTGTCGACGGCCCCGCCGATAGACTTACAGATAGCGGTGGGCAGTCTTCCGATGTACACCCGCACCCGACTGGAGGATTTTCCCGGCGAGGGAAGTTACCTACATGCAGATCCGGAGCGGGTGGCGTACTGGAAAGATCGCCTGCAGACATTGGGACCTGGCCCACGTGTGGGTGTAGCGTGGCGTGGTGGTTTAATTACTGCATTACGTGAACTGAATTACGCAGGTTTTAAAAAAGACTGGCAGGTAATTTTACAAATACCTGGTGTCCAGTTTATTAACATGATGTATGACGAATGCAGTGAAGAACTGGAATGGGCAAAAAAGGAATGGGGTGTCGAGATACACCATTTTAGCGAACTTGACCAGTTCAATGACATGGAAGGGGCTGCGGCCCTGTTAAGCGCACTGGACCTGTTGATTACGGTGCCGATCGCGGTATCTGAAATGGCCGGGGGGCTGGCAGTGCCAACCTGGTATCTTATTCTGACAAATCATATCAATACATTGGGAACGGATTACTTGCCGTGGTTTCCGCATACACGTTGTGTTTTCAAGAATTGCATCAAGGAGTGGGGTCCAGTGACTGAAAAGCTGGCGCAGGAATTGCTAGTATTTTCAAGAGAATTCTAGCTATCCGGAGACAACCGAGGTCAAAGCACCAGCTATGTCGCGGCATAAACAAAAAAAGCTTCGAAACAAATCGAAGCCGACAGGGTCGGATGCACCCAAAAGAGTCAATATTCCGTCGCTTTTACGGGAAGCAGTGGCCTTGCATCAGTCGGGCCGGTTTGATGAAGCCGACGCACTGTACCACCACATTTTGCAGGTGGATCCGCAACATACAGATGCCTTGCATCTGTCGGGACTGGTCATGCAGCAACGCGGCGACCTGCAGGCTGCCGTGAACCTGATCCAGCAAGCCATAAGCGGCAACGCCAACATCGCCCTTTATCACAGTAGCCTGGGTTCCATTTGCATGGATTGTGGACAATGGTCAGATGCACAGCAATGTTATCAACGGTCCTTGCAACTGGCACCGGGTAACAGTGAGGCACAGGATCGCCTTGGTTTTGTACTGGCCAACCAGGGTGAGTTTGAGCAGGCCGAGTCCTGTTTCAGGGAAGCCATACGCCTCAAACCCGAATACGCAGATGCGCACTTTCACAGAGGGCTCGCGCTGGGCAGACTACAGCGACCGGAAGAAGCCGGGCAAAGTTTTCTGGTTGCCGTGGGGTTAAGGCCGCAATGGCCGGAGGCCTGGCATAACCTGGGAGATGCACAAAAACAGCAGGGTCAGTATGAAGCGGCGGAAAAGAGTTACCGAGAGGAATTTCGGTTGCAGCCATCTAATATAAAGGCCTGTGTCAGTCTGGGTAATGTCCTGAAGGAGCAAGAGGATTTTACACAGGCCCTGGAGTGTTACCAACAGGCCATACAGATGGACCCCGGGTGTGCAGAAGCATACAACAACACGGGTTTGATATTTTATAATCAGGACAAACTGGGTGAGGCCATACAGTGTTATGAAAAGGCATCATCGATTAATCCGGATTATGCTGAAGTATGCATGAACCTCGGGAATGCATTCACCGCAGGTGGGCAACTGGATGAGGCAATGGATTGCTTTCAACAGGCGTTGAAAATTGATCCCGATTATGCCGCTGCACACTGGAATTATTCGTTTGCGTTGTTATTGGCCGGGAATTACAGACAAGGTTGGCTGGAACATGAATGGCGCTTCAGGGTGGGAGGCATTGCAAGTGCGCGTCATGGCGATATTGCTCACTGGCAGGGTGAAGTTATTAGTGAGCGTACCCTGCTTGTCTATGCAGAGCAGGGCCTTGGTGATGAACTGCGCTATGCAAATTGCATACAGGATATTATCGCAAGGGCCAAACATGTCGTCATTGAATGTGCACCTCGATTGCAAAGCCTGTTTCAACGCTCCTTTCCTGAGGCCAGTGTATATGGTGTCAAGCGTGATGATGTGTCCTGGTTATCGTTAGCACCCTCAATTGATTTGCAGGTTGCGATTGGCAGCTTGCCATTATATACACGTACCGAACTGGATGATTATCCGAAAGAATCCGGTTATTTGAAGGCTGATCCGGAACGTGTAATGTACTGGAGAGAACGTTTACAGTCCTTGGGTCCCGGCCTCAAGGTGGGGATATCGTGGCGTGGTGGCAAGATTAGTGAGGAATGTGAATTACACTATGCAGATTTCAGAAAGGATTGGGCGGTAGTCCTGCAGGTCCCAGGCATTCAATTTATTAATCTGTTGTATGACGAATGTAGTGAGGAGCTGGAATGGGCACGTAAGGAATCAGGTGTGGAGATTCATGATTTCAGTGAGCTCGACCAGTTCAATGACATGGAGGGAGTGGCCGCTTTAATGAGTGCGCTTGATCTTCTGATTACAGCACCAACAACGGTATCGGAAATGGCCGGAGCACTGGGGATACCGACATGGTTTCTGGTGGTAGAGCATTTTATTAATACAATGGGCACGGGATATGTACCATGGTTCCCGTCGATGCGTTGTTTTTTCAAAGATCGAACCAGTCAGTGGGGGCCAGTGACCGATGCCATTGCAAGGGCCCTGGATGAGCTGGGCAAATCGTCGAATGTAAATACCACAGAACAGCCGTTACAAATCCAGGGGGAAAGTACTGAAACAGGCAAGCATGGTTTTTCTGATAGTGGCGAAGTATCACCTGTGACAGCAGAAGAATATTACCAGTCAGGACTGGTCGCACAACAGTGTGGTGATTTACAAAATGCAAAGGGTCTAATCCAGTCAGCTATTGATTTGTCACCCGAAAATGCGAGTTATTGTTATAGTCTGGGGGACATCTATCATATGGAAGGAGAGCCAGGCAAGGCGATACGGTTGTTTCGTGAAGGCCTGGCAAATGATGCAGATTGTATTGGCGTAAGAATTAAGCTCGGTGATATTTACTGCGAACAAACAAGGTTCGATGAAGCACGGAAAATTTATCGGGATGCATTAAATCTTGATGAAAAAAATACTGAATCAAGATTCAGGCTGGGAGTCGCGTTGGCCAAGTCCGGACACCTGGTTGAAAGTGTTCGATGCTTGTCGCAAGTGCTGGTCGAACAGCCTGATTGGCCAAATATACATGTAACCCTTGGCCTTGTTTCAAGGGAGCAGGCCAACTTCGAGATAGCTGAGCAGTATTTTCAGTTGGCGATCGAGAGTAAAACAGATGATGCGCTGGCATACAATTACCTGGCATTGACCCAGGCAGACCGGCAACACACAGAGCAGGCTATATCCAACTATAAAAAGGCGATAGAACTGGATCCGGCATTATCGCAGGCGCGTTTCAACCTGTCCCTGTCACTGTTGGCCATGGGGGAGCTGATACCTGGCTGGCAGGAGCATGAGTGGCGATTCAAGGCAAAAAATATGGACACGGAAAGGTTTACTCACATCCCTCTGTGGGATGGCAGCGACCTGGGAGAGAAGTCCATTTTAGTGTGCGCGGAGCAGGGTCTCGGGGATGAGGTTAGATATGCAAGCTGTATTGGCGATTTAATTATAAAAGCCGGACATGTTGTTATCGAATGTGACCCGCGCCTGCAAGGCCTGTATCAACGATCTTTCCCGGATGCGAGTGTCTATGGTGTCAAGCGGAGTGATACAGACTGGTTGTCGATGGCCCCGTCAATAGACTTGCAGATTTCTGCAGGTAGCCTTCCTTTATATACACGTAACCGTCTGGAAGATTTTCCCAGGAAAGATGGTTACCTGAAGGCAGACCCTGACAAAATCAAATATTGGGAAAAAAGGCTGGTAAACCTGGGGCCGGGACTAAAAGTTGGTATTGCATGGCGTGGTGGCCTAAGTACGGTTGAGCGTGAATTGCATTATGCCGATTTCAAAAAAGACTGGCAGTCAATTCTGAAGGTACCTGGCATCCGGTTTATCAACATGATGTATGACCGGTGTGATGAAGACCTGGAATGGGCGCATACGGAGTGGGGTATTGATATTCATGATTTCAGCGATCTGGATCAGTTTAATGATCTGGAAGGGGTGGCCGCTTTAATGAACGGGCTGGACTTGCTGATTACTCCTCTGATATCAGTATCGGAAATGGCAGGTGCAATGGGTGTACCAACCTGGGTTTTGATGTTGTCGCAACATTCTATTGCTCTGGGCACGGATCATATTCCCTGGTATCCAAACAGCCGGGCTTTTTTCAAAGACAGTGGCGGGAAATGGGGGCAAGCTACGGATGATATTAAACATGCCCTGGAAGAATGTTTTAATGAAATCGATAAAGGCAAAGCTGATACTGAGTCAGTAGTTACAGACAAGAGCGAAGCACTGCCACTGGAGGAAATAAGTGTACTAATGCATGAGGCCGTTGAGTCGCATCAGTCGGGCCGGTTCGATGATGCGGAAATAATCTACCGCAAAATACTGGTATACGAACCAATGATGGAGGATGCCTTGCATCTTCTAGGCTTGATTGCTCAGGAGAAAGGTGATTTTCATGAGGCGACAAGGCTTATGCAAAAGGCGGTAGAGGCAAATCCGGAAACTCTTTTGTTCCGTATCAGTCTGGGCAAACTCTTCAGTATGTGTGGCATGCCTGAAAAAGCTGAACAATGTTTCAGGTTTGCGACCCAACGAGCACCCGATGATATAGAGGCAAACATTCATCTTGGTAATATATTACTGAAAACAGGTTCCCTGGATGAGGCTGGTGTAATATATAAAAAAGTACTTGAGCTAAGTCCGGATCATGCGGATGCCTTGAATGGGCTGGGGGTCATACTGTTGAAAAAAGGCGAGCCGGAGCGAGCGGCCGGGTATTTTCAGGATGTCATCAAGGTCAAACGTGATTACACAGCTGCGCATAATAACCTGGGTCAATGTTTTTCCGGGATGGGAGAGTCCGATGCGGCAATTCAGTGCTTTAAAGAGGCGATAGAGCTTGAGGACGATTTTGCAGATGCATATAACAATCTTGGTAATGCGTATGAAAAGAAGGAGCAATACAAGCAAGCTGTGCCATTCTTTCGACAGGCAATACTACTAAATAACAAGTATCCGGAGGCATACAGTAATCTGGGTATCTGTCTGGTATGTCTGGACGATATGATGGAAGGGATCAGGCACCTGAAAGAGGCCATTCGACTGGAGCCGGGGTATGCAGATGCATATACCAATCTTGCTACTGCGTACCTGAAAACCGAGGAACTTGATGCTGCAGAAAATGCCTGTTTACGGGCACTGGAGCTAAAGCCTAGAAATCCGCAGGCCTGTAACAACATGGGCCTGGTATTCAGAAAGAAAGGGAAGCTTGACACTTCTATCAAGAATTATACTGAAGCACTGCATTATGATCCGGATTATGAGGATGCATTACTGAATCTGGCAAATGCATTAACCGAAATTGGCAAAGTGACTGAGGCAATAGAAAAATATAAAAAAATTCTGGAATTAAATCCTGAAAATATATCTGCTCATCTGAATTATTCTTTCGCTTTGTTGCTATCGGGTAAGTTTGGTCATGGCTGGCAGGAATATGAATGGCGTAGAAGGTTAATGGATGGTGTGGATCGCCACAGTGAAATTCCGCGCTGGCAGGGTGAAAATCCGGGTGAGCGCACTTTGTTGGTCTATGCTGAGCAAGGGGTGGGGGACGAACTGCGTTTTGCAAACTGTATAACCAGTGTTATCGAGCTCGCCGAACACGTTGTTATTGAATGTGATCCTCGCTTGCAGGGCTTATATAAACGTTCCTATCCTGATGCAAGTGTGTTTGGAGTCAATCGGGAGGATACGGATTGGTTGTCGGCCGCACCACCGATTGACTTGCAGATAGCCTTAGGCAGCCTGCCTTTATATACACGAACTCATTTGGAGGATTTCCCTGCTGAAAGGGGTTATCTGAAAGCAGACCCGATTGAAACTGCCCGTTGGAAAGAACGACTTCAGTCATTAGGCCCGGATCCCAAAGTTGGTCTTTTATGGAGAGGTGGCCTGAGAACAGCAGAGCGTGATTTAAACTATGCCGATTTCAGAAAATATTGGAAGAGCATATTACAGGTACCGGGTATCCGGTTTATCAACATGATGTATGACCAATGTGAAGATGATCTGGAGTGGGCGCGTAAGGAATGGGGAGTTGAGATTCACCATTTCAGTGATCTTGACCAATATAATGACCTGGAAGGGATGGCTGCCTTGATGAGTTCGCTGGATCTGCTGATTTCGGCCCCGACTGTTGTATCAGAAATGGGAGGTGCCCTGGGTATTCCCGTCTGGTACCTGATTTTTGAACATCATGTCAATACGTTGGGCTCAGATCATTTACCCTGGTTTCCGAACACACGTTGTTTCTTCAAGCATCGTACCAAGGAATGGGAGCCGGTAACCTCTGAAGTGGCACAGGAATTGCAATGTTTCTCAAATAGCATGCAGAAGTCAATAAATTGATTGCCCGCACTATACAGGGTCAAAAAGCAGGCAGGAAAACCGGTATGCAAGAGTCGGAGACTTGTACCACGCAATAAGGATCAGGGTCTGCAATCAGTCCTTAAGTGGCAAGAAAAATATCGAGCTGAGTAGCTGGACATAAAAGCATATGCATTTGTTGCTTTTTGATAGAGAAAACAAAAAGGAAATTTCATGCGTATTCTGATGGTGGTATATGATAATGGTGATTTCACTCCCTGGTTCCCGCAGGGGCTGGCTTACATTGCTGCCGTCCTTGAAAAAGAAGGCTACTATGTCGAGATTTATAATCAGGACCTGCACCATTACCCCGATGAGCATCTCACTTCCTATTTAAATAAAAATCATTTCGACTTTGTTTGTGTCAGTCTGATTGCCGGTTACTACCAGTACAGAAAGCTGAAAAAGATTTCTGCCGCAATTAATGCTTCAACTGATCGGCCAAAATACCTGATAGGGGGCCATGGGCCGGCACCTTGCCCGGATTACTTCTTTGAAGTAAGTCAGGCAGATGCCATCATAATTGGCGAAGGTGAAATTACGATTATTGAACTGGTGGAAGCCATCGCAAACGATCGTGATTTGAGTCTTATCGAAGGTATTTCATTCCGTGATATTGGCGGCAATACCATTCAGACAAAAAGGCGTGAGCAAATAGAAGATCTGGATACGATACCCTTCCCTGCATACCATTTATTTCCTATAGAGTTGTACCGCATGTTACGCCTGCCGCGTATGAGTCCAACTGATTTCGCAATGCCGGTTTTGTCCGGTCGCGGTTGTACCTTTAAATGCAATTTTTGTTATCGGCTGGACAAGGGGTTCAGGGGGCGCAGTAACGAGGCTATCATAGAAGAGATGCTGTTTTTGAAAAAGGAATATGGCATATCCTATATCGCTTTTTCAGATGAACTCTTGATGGTAAACAAGCCGAGGACCATTGCGCTATGTGAAGATATTATCAAGGCCGGGGTCAATATAAAATGGAATTGTAATGGCAGGCTGAATTTCGCTGTACCGGAAGTGCTTAATCTGATGAAAAAAGCCGGCTGCGTATATATCAATTATGGTATCGAATCCATGGACAATGATGTCCTGAAGAGAATGAAAAAAGGGCTGCGCGTTGATATGGTCGAGAAGGGTATCAAGACAACCCTCGATGTTGGTATCAGCCCGGGATTTAACCTTATTTATGGTCACATTGGCGATACCTTGGAAACACTGGAAAAGTCCGTGAAATTCCTGCTGGAAAATGATGATGGTGCGGATATGAGAACATTACGTCCTGTCACGCCTTATCCGGGTTCACCTTTATACTATGATGCCATTAAAATGGGCAAGTTAAAGGATTGTCGGGATTTTTATGAGAATAAGCATGTTAATTCAGATCTGTTGGCTGTAAATTTCACTAAATTATCAGATGATCAATTTCACGAGGCGCTGTTTGATGCGAACCGGAGGCTGGTTAATAATTACTTTGAGAACCAGAAAATTAATTATCTGGAGCAAATGGAAGAGTTGTATATTGGAATGGATACAGAGTTCAGAGGTTTCAGGCATAGCCGTAAATAGGATGCCGGCATTCAATGTAAAAAAGTTGACTTGCCCTTCTGTGGTCCCTGGATATATCACGGGATCATTCCAGTCACAAGCGTAATCCAGAACCAGCTACTAACCATGTCACGACACAAGTCGAAAAAAGTGCGCAGCAGACCCGATGCAATGGGAATGGTCAATATTCCGTCGCTTTTACAGGAAGCATATGCCTTGCATCAGTCGGGCCGGTTTGATGAAGCCGACGCACTTTACCGCCACATTCTGCAGGAGGACCCGCAACACGCGGATGCCTTGCATTTATCTGGACTGATCATGCAGCAACGTGGCGACCTGCAGGCTGCCGTGAACCTGATCCAGCAAGCCATAAGCGGTAATGCCAATATCGCCCTTTATCACAGTAGCCTGGGTTCCATTTGCATGGACTGCGGGCAATGGTCAGACGCACAGCAATGTTATCAGCGGTCCTTGCAACTGGCACCGGGTAACAGTGAGGCACAGGATCGCCTGGGTTTTGCGCTGGCCAACCTGGGTGAGTTCGAACAGGCCGAGTTCTGTTTCAGGGAAGCCATACGCCTCAATCCCGAATACGCAGATGCACATTTTCATAGAGGGCTTGCATTGGGCAGGTTGCTGCGACCGAATGATGCCGAGCAAAGTTTTCTTGTTGCCGTGCGGTTAAAGTCACAATGGCCGGAGGCCTGGTACAACCTGGGTGATACGCAGATGCTACAGGGTCATCGTGAGGATGCAGAAAAAAGTTATCGGCAAGTGCTCCGGTTGCAGCCAGCGAATGTAAAGGCTTGTGTCAGTCTGGGCAACGTTCTGAAGGAACAGCAAGACTTTGCACATGCCCTGGAATATTACCAGCGGGCATTACAACTGGATAGCGAATGTGCAGAAGCCTGCAATAATATGGGGATGATATTTTTCGCACAAAACAAACTGGTAGAAGCCATACAGTGTTATGACAAGGCACGTTCGATAAACCCCGATTACGCAGAAGTACATATGAACATGGGTGTTGCATTGCTGGAAAATGGCTCAACGGATGATTCGATTAAATGCTTTCAGCAAGCATTGTCACTAAAACCGGATTGGGCCGAGGTGCATAATAACCTTGGCCTGGCCTGGTTAAGAAATGATGAGATACGATTGGCACAGGGGGTTTTCGGTAAAGCGGTTCAGCTAAAGCCGGATTACACTGAAGCCATTAACAGTCTGGGTCATACATTGCATTTATTGAGAGATTTTGCAAATGCAGAAATAAATTTTCGTAAGGCAATAGCAACCTGTCCCGGGTATATTGATGCCTATATTAATCTGGCGGTATTATTGACAGAACAAGGTGATATACAGGAAGGGCTGAAATATTTTCGGGAGACATTGGTCAAGGATAATGATAATGCCTCTGCACACTGGAATTATTCCTATGCCTTGCTTTTAAATAAAGAGTTTATATCAGGCTGGCAGGAGCATGAATGGCGTTTCAGGATGAAGAACAATGCTATCGCACGCCACAATAATATTCCCCGCTGGCAAGGTGAAGAGCTGGATGACAGCACCCTGCTGGTGTATGCAGAACAGGGTATTGGTGATGAAATCCGGTTCGCAAACTGTCTGCCGGATGTAATTGAACAGGCCAGACATGTCGTCATCGAATGTGACCCGCGTTTGCAAGGCCTGTACCAGGGTTCCTTCCCCGGGGCCAGTGTATATGGGGTCAAACGCGATGAGCTGGAGTGGTTATCGTCGGCCCCGCCGATCGACTTGCAGATACCGGCAGGCAGCCTTCCCATGTATACCCGTCCCTGTCTCGATGATTTCCCACGGCAAGGTGGTTATCTGTGTGCAGACCCGGAGCGGGTGACATACTGGGAAAAACGTCTGCATTCATTAGGGGATGGTCCAAAGGTAGGTATTGCATGGCGGGGTGGCCTGATCACAGTGGAGAGAGAACTGAACTATGCCGATTTCAAAAAAGACTGGCAGACAATCCTGCGGGTACCCGGGGTGCAGTTTATCAATATGATGTATGATGAATGCAGTGAGGAACTGGAATGGGCACGAACGAAGTTGGGTGTCGATATTCATCATTTCAGTGATCTTGACCAGTTCAATGACATGGCAGAAGTGGCCGCATTAATGAGCTCACTGGACTTGCTGGTTTCAGCACCGCTATCGGTATCGGAAATGGCGGGGGCGTTGGGGGTGCCGGTCTGGTACATGATTTTCGCTCATCATGTAAATACACTGGGTACGGATCACCTGCCGTGGTTTCACGGTGCTCGTTGTTTTTTCAAGGAACGTGCCGGAGAATGGGGGCCGGTGACCGACAGGCTGGCACAGGAGTTGTCTGTTTTCAAAAGATCATTCCAGGAAAAGGATATACATTGTAATTCAGAGGTTATGCAATAAGCCATACATTATCTAAATTTTCACTGCTGTCCCGTTAACTTTTGAAACGAGCGTATATGTGAGGACATGCAACCGGCATAGTCAAATAAAGACCGTCTGCCGCAGGGATGCGGCAGTCGAGCGGCCAGGGATGGCATCTTTTGCGTGTCTTTATTTGACTATGCCGGTTGCATGTCCGGAATGCTCTGTTTAACTCAAAACTGACTTGCGGTTTATATTTCGACTATATTTGTAACAGGTTAATGGGACAGCTACGATACATCATCTAAATTATCTATAAGGGATGGGTAGTGAACAACGACTATGTCTAAAAAAAGAAGCAAAAAAACCAGAAAAAAATCCCGTATAAAACCTGTATCTGCCAGCGTAAGTGCGGTTAGCCTTTTGAAGGCTGCGGTTGAGCACCACCAATCGGGCAGGCTGGATCTGGCCTGGGATATGTATCAGCAAGTTCTTGAAAAAGATCCTTTACAACAGGACGCATTACATCTTGCCGGCTTGATTGCCCGGAGTAAAGGTGATTTATCTCTTGCCAGAAATATGATTTGTAGTGCCATTGACAGTAGTCCGGAAACCATACTTTTTTATAAAAGTTTAAGTTCTGTACTTCTGCAACTGGGCCAGTATGTTGAAGCGGAGGAAGCACTCAATAAAGTCATTCTGGCAGACCCGGGCGATATCAGTGTCGAACGCGATTTGTGTATGTTACTGGTTCATACAGATCGTCTGGACGAGGCCGAGAGTTGTTATGGAAAAATAATCCGTGAATTTCCTGATGATTTTGATGCCAATAATAATCTTGGCGTTATCAGCATGCGAAAAGGCAGAGTGAAGCAGGCGATTGAGTATTTCAGGGAAGCTCAAAAACAGAAGCCGGAATTTGCAGAAGTCAATAATAACCTGGGTTCATGTTATGCGGAAGAGGGAAATATTGAGGAAGCCATTATCTTTTTTGAAATGGCAATAAAACAGAAGCCTGATTTCGCAGAGGCATTTAATAACCTGGGGGTAGCTTGCAGGGAACGTGGGGATAAAGAAAAAGCGCTATCATTATTCAGAAAGGCAGTTGAATTAAGACCGGATTATTATGAGGCTTACAATAATCTGGGAGCAGTGCTGACGGGTCTTGATAGCGTGCATGAAGGGTTGGAATATATTGAAAAAGCCCTTGAGATAAATCCGTCCTGTATTGATGCTCAATGTAATCGCGGTATTGCATTGATGCAACTGGAAAACCTGGAAGAAGCAGAGTCAGATACTCTCAAGGTATTGAATGCTGAATCCGGGAAAAAAGAGGCATTAAATAATATGGGTCTCGTTTGTATGAAAACGGGGAGGATGAACGAGGCAATCAGTTATTACAAAAAGGCGATTGATATTGATTTATTATATGAAGATGCAATCCTGAATCTTGCTAATGCGTATACATGGTTGGGTGAACTGGATAGTGCCTTCGAATGGTTTGAAAAAGTGCTTGTCAGCAACCAACGGCCTGCTTCTGTGCACTTTAATTATTCATACGCCTTGCTATTAAATAAAGAGTTTACATCAGGTTGGCATGAGTATGAGTGGCGTTTCAAGGAAAAAAGCAATGCGGTCGCACGTTATGATGATATAACCCGCTGGCAAGGTGAGGACCTGGTCGATCGCACATTGTTGGTATATGCAGAGCAGGGCATTGGCGATGAAATCCGTTTCGCTAATTGTATTCCGGATATTATCAAGCAGGCAAAACATGTCTTTATCGAATGTGACCCACGCCTGCAAGGCCTGTATCAACGTTCCTTTCCAGAAGCGAGTGTCATTGCTGTACAACGTGATGATCGTGACTGGTTACCCTCGGCACGATCGATTGATATGCAGATAGCGGTTGGTAGTCTGCCAATGTATACCCGCACCTGCCTGGAAGATTTTCCTCAACAGGGCCATTATCTGATCGCTGACCAGGAACGGGTGAAGTACTGGAAAGAACGCCTGAAAGGGCTGGCCCCGGGACCCCGGGTGGGTATTGCATGGCGCGGTGGACTGAGCACTGCAGAACGTGATTTGCATTATCCGGATTTCAAAAAGGATCTGGCGACAATCCTTAAGGTTCCCGGCGTTCAGTTTATCAATATGATGTACGACGAATGCAGTGAGGAACTGGAATGGGCGCGAACGGAGTTGGGTGTCGACATTCATCATTTCAGTGATCTTGACCAGTTCAACGATATGGAAGGAGTGGCGGCATTGTTAAGTGCGCTGGATCTGATGATTTCGGTGCCGATTGCGGTGTCAGAAATGGCCGGGGCCCTGGCCGTGCCGACCTGGTATATGATTTTTACGCATCATGTAAATACACTGGGAACTGATCATCTACCCTGGTTTCCGCATACCCGCTGTTTTTTCAAGGATCGTACCAAAGAGTGGGGGCCGGTGATCGAAAAGCTGGCACAGGAATTGTCTGTTTTCATATGAAAGAGGTGTGCCTGGACCACTGGTTGTGGATGCCGGTTTCAGCCAGAACTGGTATTTTTTTCATGCAACGCATTGACTTTAGTGTTGACCTGGCCCGGGACTCTGTCGGGCTTCACAAAGGGTGTTCAGTCTAATCTACGCTATCAACGTAATAGCCCTAATAAAATAGTTAATATACGAACATAACATAATTATTTTATTGCAATAACATTCAAGATCCATTTTCAGCGGCCGATATATTGGACCGGGAACGGTAAATACTTCGCAAACTGATGAAGTATATCCGTTAAGGTTTAACCAGACTCTTGCCTCTATCTTATTGATAACGCGGGAGATATGGAGAGAAAAATCATGGCTTTATCCATTAATAGTAACATTGCGTCGTTGAATGCGCAGCGCAACCTCAGTAAATCTCAAAGTGCATTAGCGACATCCCTGCAACGTTTGTCTTCCGGTTTGCGTATCAACTCTGCAAAAGATGATGCTGCGGGTCTGGCGATTTCTGAACGTTTTACAGCACAGATTCGTGGTTTGAACCAGGCATCACGAAACGCGAATGACGCGATTTCACTGTCACAGACGGCTGAAGGCGCACTGAGTGAGTACGGAAACATCCTGCAACGTATTCGTGAGTTGGCCCTGCAGTCTGCGAACAGTACCAACTCTTCCTCAGACCGTACCGCACTGAACAGTGAGGCCTCACAGCTACTGTCAGAGTTGTCGCGTGTTTCAGCAACCACACAGTTTAACGGACAGAACATCATCGATGGTACTTTCACCGGGGCACAGTTCCAGGTAGGTGCAAACGCCAACCAGATTATTACGGTTAACATTGGTAATGCATCAACAGATGCCCTGGGTGCATACCAGGTGGGTTCATCTGCCAGTGCCGTGACAACAGCCAACCTGGCTGGTGGCGATCTACTGATAAACAGTATAGATGTGGGTTCAACTACCTCATCTTCTGCTGAAGCCAAGACCGCTGCTATCAACAGTGTCAAATCTTCAACCGGCGTGACTGCAACGGCCAGTACTTCCTATACAAGTACGATCACACTGAGCCGTAACCAGACCCTGCAGTCAGGTGACTTTGTGCTCAACGGCGTGAATGTCGGTGCTGTCGCTGGCAATAACAATATTGCCACACAAGGTGCCAGTCTCGCTGCCGCGGTCAATAATGTCACTAGCAGCACAGGCATAACCGCGACATCTGACCTGTCAACGGGTGCGCTGACATTGTCGTCTGCTACCGGTAAGGACATTAACATCACAACAACCAATAGTGATGCCGGTGCGGCCCGACTGGAAAATGCGGCCGGTATCGAGATATCAACTGGTCAGACAAAAGGTACTTATGAATACACCTTTGGCGGTGTGGCTGGCGTGAATGATATAGGCCTGAATGCAGGTGATACAGCCGCCCTGGCTGGAGATACCATTGTTGTAGGGGGTGTAACGTATGAGTTTCAGATCACTGCTACAGCCGTAACAGGTTCGGGTAACACCAAAATTACGATTGGTGCTAATACTACGGTAACCACCACTAATGCGGCGGCGGTTATCTCAAGTGGTTCTGCAAATGTAACTGCTTCCTCTAACAGCGATACAAAAATTCGTATAACATCATCTGTATTAACAAGTACTGTTACTCATACGGATGCCACCATTTCAGGTGGTACGGCAACCAGCACCTATTCCACAACAGGCACCGGCCTGGCCGTGGGTGATACCCTGACTGTAGGCGGTGTGTCTTACGAGTTTACATTCTCAGGTGGAACCGCTACTACAGGCAATACCCAGGTGGACCTGGGTGCCAATGCAACAACCCAGGCAACATCACTCTTCACCGCTATTACGGGCCGCTATACTGCGGTCGCTACCAATGTAGTGGCAACGAATGCCAATGATACCAGGGTGTTGTTAACGGCTGAAAATTATGGTGACACCGGTGATGCCGATGTGCTGGACAGCACATTACCGACCGCAGGTATTACAGGTGCCCAGGGCACGAACGGCGCCAATGGTACCTACACCTCCGGCGGCAACAAGAATGCGGGAACAATCGAGCTGAGTTCATCGACTACCTTTATTATTACGGGTAACAATGCAGCGAAGGCCGGCCTGGGTTCAGCTACGGCAACTCAGCAAACGATTAATAATGTCAATATTTCCACCGTTGCAGGTGCGAATGCCGCGATTGCACGTCTTGATGGTGCGTTGGACCAGGTGAACAGTATCCGTGCGGATCTGGGTGCGGTGGCCAACCGTTTTGAATCTACGGTTACCAGTAACACCTCGACAGCAGAGAATCTGACGGCTGCACGTTCACGAATCCTGGACGCAGACTATGCGGCAGAAACCGCCAAACTGACCCGGGCGCAAATACTGCAGCAAGCAGGTGTTGCGATTCTTTCACAGGCAAACTCACTGCCACAACTGGCATTATCGTTACTACAGTAGTAAAAGGTTCGGGAATGCGCCTGGGGGAGTTTCTCCAGGCGCAAATCCTGAAAATCTTTAGTAGAGGTAGTTATTATGCTTATCGATACAAATAGCCCGGTTCAGCCGGTAATCGACAGAACGGGTCAGGCGTCTGTTAAAAAGCTTGCTGTTGTATCCCCGGCGCCCACCACCGAACCACAGGATAATCGGCAAATTGCTGTCACCTCCGGCAATACAGTGCCGCAGGAAGAAGGCAAAAAGGCTTCCGAACAACCAAAGAAAGAGGTCGTATCCCAGGCAGTTGCCTCTATTAATGATTACGTTCAGACCGTAAACAGGGAGCTGGAATTCACCCAGGATGATGACCTGGGTCAGACCATAATCAAGGTGATTGACCGTGAAACGGAAGAAGTTATACGTCAAATACCCTCCGAAGAGGTGATCGCAATCGCCCGGGCGATAAAGAATCAGCAAGAAGTTATAGGCGGTGGTTTACTTATTCAGGATGAGGCTTGAACCTGGATTCCGCAGTTGACCGCTACATGGTTCTGCTAAATGCATGAGATGACTGACAAATTACAACAACTGCCCATTCTCGCCAGGGGTGGAAGCGCTACAATATGTATAGCACATTTTTTATCGTGACTGGTCGCGTTGCGAATCGTTGCAATAGCCAGCTATTACGCCTCATCGCGCCTTACCAATCACGCTAAAAAACGCACTCTGCATACTGTCCAACTACAGATTCCAGGTTAAACAAGAGTTGGCCTGTATTTTGCTTTATATCAATACGAGACCCTGAGTAGCAAATACTGGATTTGTTGTCAGGTATTCTGAATACAGAGAGACACTATGGCAGCTATTACATCACCGGGCATCGGATCAGGGCTGGACATCAATAGTCTGGTTTCCCAACTGGTTGCCGCCGAGAGAGGGCCAAAGGAAAATCTCCTGAATTTCAAGGAGGCAACAGCCCAGGCCGAGATATCGGCTTACGGTACATTAAAAAGTGCCATCTCGACTTTTTCCAGCGCACTGGTTTTACAATCACTACAAAGTACCTTCCAGGCCGTCAATGCGACATCCAGTGATACCACTATACTCACGGCAACTGCAAATTCGAAGGCCGTAGACGGGGTCTATAATATCGTCGTCTCCAGCCTGGCGGACGCCCATTCAGTGGCATCAACCGGATTTACCAATACAACCGATGTAGTCGGTGTGGGCACCCTGACATTCAAATTTGGTACAACCTCTTTTACAACCGGCCCGTTCACTTATACCGGCTTCGTACAGAATGCCAACAAGGCGACACAAACTGTCACAATTGATTCAACCAATAACACCCTGGAAGGGATACGGGACGCGGTAAATACGGCCAATATTGGTGTTACTGCCAGCATTATTAATAATGGCACAACCAATCAGCTGGTCTTTTCGTCAGGGGAATCGGGGGCGGCCAACAGTCTTGAAATAACAGTGGCTGACTTATCTGATGCCAGTGATACGGATACCAGCGGTTTATCGCAACTGGCCTTTAATGCCTCTGCGGTTAATCTGACCCAGACGGTGGTAGCAGCAGATGCCAGCCTGACCATTAATGGTTTGGCCATTACCAGCAAATCGAACAAGTTCAGTGATGCCCTGACCGGTGTCACACTGGACTTGATCAAGGCCGATGCAACCCAGACCGTAAAACTGACTGTGGCCAATGATGTCGACACAACCGCAAATGTAGTTCGTAATTTTGTCCAGGACTACAATGCCTTATTGACAACCATAAATGAATTATCGGCCTACAATACAGGTACACAGCAGGGGAGTATCCTGACGAGCGACAGCACAGTGCGCAACATAGTCAGCCAGTTAAGAAAGGTCCTCAATGATAAAACGGTTGGCCTGACAGGGTCACTCACCAGTCTTGCCGAAATTGGCGTGGTAACGGAGAGGGATGGAACCCTGAAGGTCGATGACGGCAAACTGGACACGGCCATAAAAAATAATCCGGGTTCCGTATCCTTTCTGTTTGCAGCGGCGGGCAAGGTAAGTAGTTCACAGGTTGAATTTGTATCATCAGGTAATAATTCACAGCCAGGCGACTACAAGATAGACATTACCCAGGCCGCGACACAGGGTGATTTGACCGGCATCGACTTCGGCTATGATTCGGCTACCCCGATCACGATTGATGATACAAACAAGAGCCTGGCGTTCAAGGTGGACGGGGTTGATACAGGTACCTTGACTCTAACGAAGGCCAATTATACAGGCGCGCAACTGGCCGTCGAATTACAAACACGGATCAATGGCTCCTCTGCCTTAAGCAGTCAGGGCGTTTCTGTAACGGTTACTTTCGATGAAACCAGTACCAGCAATGAGCACTTCATCATTACTTCAGCACGTTATGGTGATGCGTCAAAGGTTATAGTGACGTCGAGTGCAGGCAATAATTTTGGTTTGATTGGCACTACTGCAACTACAGGACTGAACGTAGCGGGCACAATTGGCGGGCAGTTTGCAACGGGTTCCGGCCAGGTGCTGACAGGCAGTGCTACAACTGCCGATCTGGCCGTTAAAATACTGGATAGCAGCATAGGGGGTCATGGCACTATTAATTTTACACGTGGTGTAGCGGATCGAATTCACAGTTTTCTGGGCAATTATCTGGATAGCAAGGGCAGTATTGACGGTAAAATAAAAGGTGCCGAGTCTGAGGTAAAAAGGATTGGAGTGGATCGTGAAAATCTGGATATCCGGATGGCAAGCATTGAACAGAGAATCCGCTCACAGTTTATTGCAATGGATCAGTTGGTCGCGCAGTTACAGACAACCAGTAGTTTCCTGACACAGCAACTGGCAAGTCTGCCAAAAATCTCGGTTAGATCCAGCAGAAGATAAAGGTAATTTACAATAATTTTGAATTGTCAAACAATTATTAAAGCAAAATGGTTGAGAAAAAAGATTAAATATTTCTGTCAATACGGACGATATATTAATAGACAATGGTGATGCAGCAATAATGTTTCATTACCCCGGGTAAACTATAAAGAGGTATAACCATGAATCACGCAGGCGCCATAAATGCCGTTCAGCAATACAAAAAAATGGGGATTTCGACTGAAATTGAATCAGCCAGTCCACATAGATTAATTCAGATGCTGATGGACGGCGCATTGGGGAAAATAGCCATTGCCAAGGCCCATATGACGGAAGGCAATCTCGGTAAAAAGGCACAGAACCTGACATGGGCCATTTCAATCATTGATGGCTTGCGTATCAGTCTGGACAAGGAAGCAGGTGGTGATATAGCCCAGAATCTGGAAGCATTGTACGATTATATGAGCCGTCGTCTTATGCAGGCAAATGTAAGCAATGATGTGACTATTCTGGATGAAATAACTTCGCTGATGCTGGAAATCAAGGGTGCCTGGGACCAGATTCCGGAGAGCGCTAAAAATATACGTTCGCCCATGGATCAACGGCCTGCGTAGGTATGACTGCGATTTCTACCGCATCAACGGCGCAATCGTGTGCATTACCCCGTGATGGGCAATGGTTGTCTATTCTTCATCTGGCACGCAGCATGCGGCAAGAGGCGCGGTTGGGGGAGTGGCAGAAGGTAATGGAAAGAGAGTCGGAGCGCCAGCAGATACTGTTAGCCTTCTTCAGCAAGCCACTGTCCCATGAAGAAAGTCAGGATATTGCGAACGGGATCCATGAAATACTGGAAATTGACAAGGAAATCTTTTCGCTTGGCAAGCAACGCATGAAAGGTTTATCCAGTCGGCTTTCCACCATCAGGACAGGCTCGAAGGCTGCCAGTATTTATTTATCAAACAAGCCTTAAGCAACCAACCCTTATTTTTTATTCATTTCCTGAAATCGACTGAAAAAATAACGACAAAATTTTGACATATTGCCAAAGTAGTGTTTTACTTAACTATGTGCTGTTTTCCGTATTAATTTATAAAAACAGATAGTTATAGAAATAATTCCGGTTTTTAAAAGAGTTGGATAAAGGCATATGCAGAATAATAAGGTTTTGGTGATTGATTCGAATCTTGACAGGGCCAGGCAACTGAAAGATGTCCTGTCATTTATTGATTATGAAACAAGTGTATTATCCAGTGAAGATTATTCGCAGGAGAAGCTTAAACAACTTCAGCCTATCGATACGCTGATGCTTGGCCAGTTTGGCTCTTCCGAGGATAGAATAAAAATAATCAGTGAAATCAATAAAATAGATGGATCACTGCCCATATTTATTCTATCTGATTCTGCCAGTGAAGCAGCGGAGCAGGTGGATGAACAATCAGTTATTGGCGTTATCAGCCAACCCTTCAAACACACGAACATCAATATCGCGTTGCACAAGGCCCAGGTATTTCGTGAAAGCAAGGAAAAACCAGGGAACCGGCGCCCGGTTGAGCTGTTTCGTAGCCTGATCGGAAGTAGCAGAAAAATCAATGAGGTACGTAAACTGGTAGAACAGGTTTCCCCTTCTGAAGCCACTGTTCTGATACTGGGCGAGTCCGGTACCGGCAAGGAAGTGGTTGCACGCAATATCCATTATTACTCGAAACGAAGAGACAAGCCCTTTGTCCCCATTAATTGCGGTGCCATACCCCCGGATCTGTTGGAAAGTGAGCTTTTTGGTCATGAGAAGGGTGCATTTACCGGTGCCATTACGGCACGCCAGGGTCGCTTTGAAATGGCCGAAGGTGGCACTTTATTCCTTGATGAAATCGGTGACATGCCATTGCCGATGCAGGTGAAACTGCTCAGGGTATTGCAGGAACGTGTTATCGAGCGGGTGGGGAGCAGTAAAAGCATGAAAATCGATGTGCGTGTCGTCGCCGCAACACATCGCAATCTTGAAGAGCATATCAGGGAAAACAAGTTTCGTGAAGATCTGTATTATCGACTGAATGTCTTTCCAATCGAAATGCCGCCACTGCACGCACGCGTTGAGGACATCCCGCTACTGATCAATGAACTGATTTCCCGGATTGAACATGAAAAAAGAGGTTCGGTGCGATTGACCACAGCATCCGTAATGGCCCTGTGCCAGTATCAGTGGGCAGGTAATGTCAGGGAGCTTGCCAACCTGATTGAACGTCTGGCCATACTGCATCCGTTTGGTCTGGTGGATGCCCACGACTTGCCCGAGAAATATCAATCGGAGAAAGGCCGGACGGCACATCCCGTCTATGCCGATTCAGTTCCGATTATGCCCGACATTCAGGAAGCCGCTTCCCATGATGCACGTTTGCCTCGTGATGGACTGGATCTTAAGGAGCATCTGAACAGTCTCGAGGTCAGCCTGATCAGGCAGGCCCTGACAGAGGCCGACGGGGTTGTGGCGCATGCAGCCAAGCTGTTGAACATGAGACGTACCACGCTCGTCGAAAAATTACGCAAACACGGGCTTAATCGTACGCTTGATGCGTCGTAATATTGACTTTTCAATAATTCAGTTTTCTATCTTGTTGTAATCATTAGGGTTCAATTTCAGGCATAGTTTTTGCTATTTATCTGGCAGTGCTATTTTATTTTGTCAGGGGAAAACAATGCCGGTCAAACAAGCGGAGCAGGCGCAATACCTGGAAGAGGCGTTCGGTGTCTTTAACCGCATGTCGGTACAACTGGAATCCTCCTACCGTGATCTCGAAAACCAGATGTCGGTCCTGAATCGCGAGCTGGCGGCCTCACGCAGTGAACGACTAAAAACCCTTGCCGAAAAAGAGATCCTGGCCATCCGTCTCGGGCGTCTGCTTGAATTGCTGCCGGGGGCCGTACTGGTGCTGGATGGTGAGGGATGCATTACCCAGGTCAATCCCATGGCGGAAGAGTTACTGGAACCGGGTCTTGAAGGAAAACAATGGTTTGATGTCATGAAAGATCACTTCAATCCGGACTTTGGTGAGCGTGGTGAGGTGACCCTGATCAGTGGCCGGCACGTCAGTATTTCAATGAGTGATCCGGGTGCCGAGCCTGGCCAGGTCGTATTGCTGATGGATGTCAGTGATGAGCATGAGCTTAAGGAATTATTGAACCGCCAGGACCGTCTGGCAGAGATGGGGGAGATGTCCGCCAGTCTGGCACACCAGATACGTACCCCGCTGGCAACGGCGATGCTTTATGTAACCAGTTTTAATAATGAAAAAGTCTTGCCTGCCGAACGGCAGCGTATGGCAGGAAAGGTTCTTGAATGTCTCAAACATCTGGAACAAATGGTCAATGACATGCTCAGGTTTACCCGTGGTGGCAAGTCGACCACAGAAACATTTGCGCTTAAGGATTTGCTGGAGGAATTCAGACAGGTTATAGAGCCACAGCTGTTTGAGCTGGATGGATCATTGATATTGCCTTCAATAATAGAGGATATACAAATCCAGGGAGACCGGAAAGACTTGCTGGGAGCCTTTTTGAATCTGGCCAGTAATGCCATTCAGTCGTCGGGCCAACATAGTCACATAATTCTCGAATTAATCCAGGTCAGTAATGGCTTTGTCCGGATTCTGTTCAGTGACAATGGTCAGGGAATTAATAAAGAAATCAGAGGCAGAATTTTCTCGCCGTTTTTCACAACCCGCCCTGAAGGAACAGGTCTGGGACTGGCCATAGTCCAGTCAAGCATTATCGCAAACAGGGGCGAGATTAAATTATTAAACAGCAGTGATGGTGGAGCGGTGTTTGAAATCACCCTTCCTTTGACAGGGCCTGGCCCTGTCCTGACGAGTGGCATGGGGAAGTTGGAAAATTATGAAAACAAGCAAACACACACAGTCATTGTGTGAGAGGAAATAATATATGTCACAAGGTTCTGTTCTGGTAGTCGAAGATGATATGTCTCTGCGTGAGGCATTGTGCGACACCCTGAAACTGGCCGGGTATCCGGTTGTATCAGCGACAGACGGAAATGCCGCACTTTCACTGCTTGACAGCAGTGAAATCAGTCTGGTTGTAAGTGATGTGCAAATGGAACCCATGGATGGCTTCAGTTTGTTGAAAAAACTGAAATCCAGTCATCCGGATTTACCCGTCGTATTGATGACGGCCTACGGGACAATCGAGAAAGCGGTTCAGGCAATGCGCGAAGGTGCCTCCGATTATCTGGTGAAACCCTTTGAATCAGATGCACTGGTTAATCTGGTAAACCACTTTTCCGCAACGAGTACCAATGACGATTCACAATTGATAGCACAAGACCCGCAAACACGCCGACTGGTTGAGCTGGCCCGAAAAGTGGCCGGTAGTGATGCAACTGTCATGATTACCGGAGAGAGTGGCAGTGGCAAGGAGGTTTTTGCCCGTTTTATACATGAAAAATCAGACAGAAATGCCGGACCATTTATTGCAATAAATTGTGCGGCCATCCCGGAAAATATGCTCGAGGCAATAATTTTTGGTTATGAAAAAGGTGCCTTTACCGGCGCCTATAGCGCCAGTCCGGGTAAATTTGAACAGGCCAATGGCGGCACATTATTGCTCGATGAGATATCGGAAATGAGCTTGTCACTTCAGGCAAAACTATTGCGTGTCCTGCAGGAAAGGGAAGTGGAACGACTGGGTGGTAAAAAAGTGATTCAGCTGGATGTGCGTGTTCTGGCAACATCAAATCGTAACCTGCGTGAAGAAGTGATGAATAATCGTTTTCGTGAAGACCTGTTTTATCGTCTATGTGTTTTCCCGTTACATTTATCACCATTGTGTGCAAGAAAGGAAGACATTATTCCCATAGCAGAAAGATTGATCCTGCGAGGGTCACGTGGGCGCAAGCCTGTTCCGGTTTTATCTGAACAGGCCAGGGATAAACTGCTGGGCTATGCATGGCCGGGCAATGTTCGTGAACTCGATAATGTTATCCAGCGTGCCTTGATTCTGATGCCAGGCGACATAATCAACGAAGAGAATATCTGTTTCGAGACAGAAATACCCAACGTAAACCATCATGAGCCCCTGACAGATTTCCGGACTGAAAACGACTCATCACTGTTATGTGATGACCTCAAAAGCAGGGAACAAAGGGTTATTGTCGAGGTGCTGGAGTCAGTCAAGGGAAGTCGCAAGGCGGCGGCAGAGAAACTGGGTATCAGCCCAAGGACATTACGGTACAAGCTGGCCCGTTTGCGCGAAATGGGCATAGAAGTACCGGCGTGAATAATGCATGGTTTTTATTAGTTACCATCCACATGGATAAATTCAAAATGACAGAGTTTCGGAGGCGATATGAGTGAAGTAGATATTTCGCAGGTATTAAACCAGATGCGTGCCATGGCAGTCCAGGCACAGGGCGTACCCAAGGTGGAAACGCAGTCAACTGAAGGGGTTGATTTTGCAAATATCCTCAAGACATCGGTCGAGTCTGTCAGTAAAACCCAGATGAGCGCAGGCAAGCTGACCGAGGCCTTTCAGGCCGGTAATCCAGATGTGGATATAGCCCAGGTCATGGTCTCCCTGCAAAAGGCCAGTGTGTCATTCGAGGCAATGAAGCAGGTCAGGAACAAGCTGGTTGATGCCTACCAGGAAATCATGCGCATGAGCGTTTAGTTCTTTAAATAATTAATAAACAGTATTTTGAATAATATTAATCAGGAAAATGACAAATGGCATTGATAAAAGCGGAATCAGCATATGGTTTTTCAGGACTCCCTGTACTCAGACAGTTAGGACTCATGATTGGCCTGGCAGGCAGTGTCGCCCTGGGTGTTGCCGTGGTCCTTTGGTCACAGGAACCATCCTATACATTACTGTATGGAAACTTGTCAGGAATGGATTCCAGCCAGGTTCTGGATTCATTGCAAAAATCCAATATTCCCTACAAGGTTGATGATTCCAGTGGTGCCATCATGGTACAGAGTGATCAGGTGCATAAGGCGCGATTGAAGCTGGCATCGGAGGGACTGCCCAGGGGTAACGGCGTCGGGTTCGAATTGTTTAATAAAGAACAGGACATGGGTACAAGCAAATTTATCGAGCAGGCCCGCTATCAGCATGCCATCGAGATAGAGCTGGCCCGGTCTATTATGACCATGCGCAGTGTCAGGACAGCCCGCGTTCATTTGGCCATACCTAAAAAATCTGTATTTATACGCAAAAAGGAATACCCCACAGCCTCGGTGGTTCTGGACTTGTTTGCCGGTCATAATATTGACGCGGGGCAGACCGGATCGATTGTAAACATGGTTGCATCCAGTGTGCCAGGCCTGAAACCAGAGCATATAACGGTTGTTGATCAGGCCGGTAATTTGTTGTCCAGGGTCAGGCAAAATGACCTGTTGTCCGCAACGTCCGGGCAGTTTGAGTTCACACGTCAACTGGAGGGTGTTTATAAAAAACGCATAGAAGATTTACTTTCACCCATTATCGGCCCGGGCCGTGTCAGGGCACAGGTTATGGCGGATATTGATTTTACTTCGACAGAAAAAACCAGGGAAAGCTTTAACCCCGATATGCCGGCCTTGCGCAGTGAGCAGACCATGACTGAAACCAGTAATGCCGGCATGGGTGCATCAGGAACCCCGGGTGCCCTCAGTAACCAGCCACCCACCGGCGGTACAACCGAACAAACCAGTGGGGGTGCTACCGGCAGTGAGGGTGCTACAGAAAAGGCCACACCCAAAATCAACAACAGCAAGGTTACACGTAACTACGAGCTGGATAAAACGATCAGTCATACACGTTCACCCGCAGGCATGATCCGCCATCTGTCGGTTGCTGTACTGGTTGATGATCTGAAAAAAGTTGAAGATGACGGAACCATCACCCGTTCCCCGCTCAAAGAGGCTGCCATTACCCGTCTGGTCACCCTGGTGAAGGAAACGGTAGGCTTTGACGCGAGTCGAGGTGACAGTGTCAATGTGATCAATGCCTCTTTTTATGTACCCGAAAAGCCGGAGGCGCTGCCCGAGCCGGGTCTGTTTGAACAGGCATGGGTCATGGATCTGATCAAACAGGGCGTAGGTGTTCTTATCGTTATTCTCATGATATTTGGTGTCTTGCGACCTGTCCTGCGAGGCCTTGCTGAAAAGGGGGAAATAATCAAGAGCATGCAGATGGTGAATCCGTCACATGAAGGAATGGCCGAGGATAGCCTGCACTTGTCGGGCGCGTCGGGAGAGGGTGGAGCCATCGCACAACTTCCTCATGCCGGCCAGGTTGATCAACAGATTACAGCCGCCAAGGGCATGGCAGCAGAAGATCCCGCCCGGATTGCGCAGGTGGTAAAAACGTGGGTGGGAAATGAGTAATGGCTGAAGGTACCAGCAGTATGTCAGGTGCGGATCGCGCCGCTATTTTATTAATGAGCCTTGGCGAATCCGAGGCCGCAGAAGTTCTCAAACTGATGGGGCCGAAAGAAGTGCAAAAAATCGGAACCGTCATGGCGACACTGTCCAATGTGAGCCGGCAGCAGGTTACCGAGGTCATGGATGATTTCATGAGTTCCGTCAATGATCAGACCGCTCTTGGAATAGGCAGTGAGGAATACATCAAGAGTATGCTGGTTTCGGCGCTGGGTGAAGACAAGGCATTAAGCATGTATGACCGTGTGTTTACCGGCAGGAGTTCAAAGGGGCTGGAGGCATTGAAGTGGATGGATCCCAAGGCCGTGGCCGAAATTATAAAGCTGGAGCACCCGCAAATTATTGCCATCGTGCTGGCCTATCTGGACTCGGACCAGGCCGCTGATATTCTGACAGTTTTACCCGAAAGGACACAGGCAGACATCCTGATGCGCATAGCACAACTGGATGGCATCCAGCCACAGGCATTAAAGGAACTGGATGAAATCATGGAAAAACAATTTTCTGGTAATACCAACCTGCAGTCATCATCGGTGGGCGGACTGAAATCGACTGCGGATATTCTTAATTTCATGGACTCATCCGTTGAGGCCAGTCTGATGGAAAGTATTCGTGAGGCAGACAATGAACTGGGTGATGAGATTCAGGATCTGATGTTTGTGTTTGATAACCTCGCAGATGTGGATAACGCCGGCATTCAGTCCCTGTTGCGTGAAGTATCATCCGAGTCACTGGTGCTGGCATTGAAAGGTACGGATGATACCATCAAGGAAAAAATATTTTCTAATATGTCCAAGCGTGCCGCCGAGATGTTACGTGATGATCTGGAATCGCGTGGTCCGGTCAAGTTAAGTGACGTTGAAGCGGCACAGAAAGAAATACTGGCCGTGGCCCGCAAGCTTGCGGACAGTGGTGATATTGTGCTGGGTGGCAGCGGCACCGAGCAATATATCTAGATCATTATTTAATCGATGACAAAAATTTTATCAAAAGAAGAAACAGGTGAATGCCAGTCCTGGGTATTACCGGCGGTGGGACATGCTGCCAGTGGTAATTCTGCGCCGCCAGCAGGGAACCTGACCGCCAGGCAACTGGAAGAATTACAGAAACAGGCCTATGAAGAGGCCTATGCAGAAGGTCTTCAGTCTGCAAAAGTGGAGATTCAGCAGGAGATACAAAGGTTCAATTCAATTGTCACAGGCCTGTCTGCCCCGTTCAAGGACCTGGACAAGCAGGTTGATGAGGAACTGGTGACCCTGGTCATCGCACTGGTCAAGCAAATGGTGCGGCGGGAAATAAAATCTGACCCTTGGCAGATTATGG
>VAPH01024922.1_pt1 | contig 81641 bp, 73 predicted proteins | sample 3393861 | NCBI WGS metagenome assembly VAPH01 (sample SAMN08290439, study PRJNA428436) | hydrothermal vent metagenome | isolation source: Deep-sea hydrothermal vent chimney | place: Atlantic Ocean: South-mid Altantic Ridge | reverse complement strand
GCTGGCTGATTGCAGTATTGCCCGTTTTACTGAGGAGTTATCAAAACAGGATATCCCTGTGGTTCAATATTCAACGGATGAATTAGAAGATGAGCTTAAGGTTTTTAAGTGAAACGATAGTTATAGATACGGGATCCTTAATTGCGTTTGCCCATCTTAATTGGTTCAGTGAATTATCCAGGCTTTTTAATACCGTACACTGTTGAATTGCATCCAATATTGACCCAGTATTTGCATTGAATTTTATACCTCGTCGGTTTGCATAACCATAAGAATTCATTTGTAAATAGGTGCAGGACACCGGGTCAATTATTAAATACAAATAACTACCAAAGTGGGTCAATTGAGCATGCAAATCAACACTCTGAGTATGTAAAGCAATCCGGCCTGACGCAATCCCGGACCGCAGAGAAATTGGGCACTACACAGCCCGGGGTTAAAAGACAAAATCGAAAAATGCACAGTAGATCGCCTGGTAAATATGCTGGCCGCTGTTGGTTGCAAGATTAAACTGAGTGTTTCTCATGCAGCCTGATTTATCATACTTTTGAATGGATGCGTAATCTCCAAAAGCGGGTCGTTTTCTCGCCTTCCCCATGATAGGGTGTCACATAAGTACCCTCGCCCACAGGAAGAAGGCCGGGGTCAGGGAATAGAATATGTGCCTTTTTTATCCCCTTACCCCCGGGTCAAGTCCAGGGCATGGGTATGAATTGTTTTTTTCAAATATAAACGGGATGAGGCATAACAACTATGGGTAGAAAAACTGCTAATCACAGCAACAGCATCTACCAAATCAAGATCACCTTGCGCCATATCCAGCCAACGATATGGCGGCGCTTCCAGGTAGCTGGCAATACAAAACTAGGTGAGCTGCACGATATCCTGCAGGAAGTGATGGGCTGGGAGTATGCACATCTGCATGGGTTTCGCATCGGCCATGATACCTACGGTGAACCTGACCCCGCCTTCCCATGTGACATTAAAAACGAATGCAATGTGCGTCTTGATAAAATTACACATGAAGGTGGCGCATTCATCTACGATTATGATTTTGGTGATGGATGGGAACATGACCTCATCATCGAAAAGATCCTGCCAGCCGAACCAGGCACCGACTATCCCGTCTGCCTCGACGGCCAACGGGCCTGCCCGCCCGAAGACTGCGGTGGCCCACACGGATACGCCTCCATGCTCGAGGCGCTTCATGATCCAAACAACGAGGAACACGAAGAGATTATGGAGTGGCTGGGCGATGGGTTCGATGCAGAAGCGTTTGATGTGGATACCGTCAACCGGTTTGTAACGGAACCCGGGGAAACACCCGTGAGTTCAGTCGTTGAAATACCGGTATATGAGGATACGGTACTGGCCAGCTATACGCCTGCGGAGCTGATCGACATCATGATCGAACATGAAGACCGGGTGCCGCGCAATGTGATTGATGCGTGTGTAAGTCGTGGTGAACAAATGCTGGAAGTCCTGACACCCATAGCACAGCCCAACGATGAACTCGAAAAAACAAGTGATGGTCACTGGTGGCTGCGCCTGCATGCCGTGATGATTCTTGGCCTGATCCCCGGTGAGCATGCCGGATTGTTACTGGTGGATTTTATACACGGCATGAACCGGGAAGAGGATGAAAATCTACAGGAATGGCTCTCAGGTTACTGGCCCGCCCTGCTGCTTAATAAACCGCAGTCGGTAGTTGTGCCGTTACGCGAAATCTGTATGGATCAAAAGTGCGATTGGTTCATGCGCACAAATATAATGGAGGCCGTTCTTGCCCTGGCGCATCAACGGGGTGAAACAGAGCTGGAACAGACACTGGACTGGGCAGCGCAGATTGTTGCAAACGAGGATGAGGATTGGGACTGCCGCTTGCTCATTGCAAACGACCTGTTGGACTACCCTCGCGATCGTCATCGTGCCCTGATATCAAAACTGGCTGCCCGGCAGAACGGCCTTGGGTTTCACTTCGATGAGAAGGACATCAGTAAGGCCTATGCGGACGGAAAAGATACACCTGGCTGGGAACGCTTCAATAACCCGTGGGACTTTTACGACAACAAACAAATAATAAATCGTCAGAGCCGTTGGCAGGAAGAAGATCAAGAGGATGACATAGACTCGAACACCATTGATATAATGGACGGAGAATCAGACCATTACGATCAAATAACATACCAGCGCGACACCCCGAAGATCGGCCGTAACGACCCCTGCCCCTGTGACAGTGGCAAGAAATACAAGAAATGTTGTATGGGCAAAGAACAGATAATGTAGCCACGATTATGATGGAGATTATCAATAATATGATTTAGTTGGAAGCGAGCTGACGCGACGACCTGCAAGCGTGCCGTGCGGAGAATAACGGCATTAATCTCCACAAAATATGCAAGTATTTTTCCATGCACATGCAGGAGTGTGTGAGAAAACCAGATGGCTTTCCGGTATTGAATAACAGAAATATTCCGGATCATGCTTGTAAGGTTTTTCATGAAATGGCAAATACAGCACGCCAGGAAAAAAACCCGGAAAACCTACGTAAACAGGTTTTGAATCATTTGTCTGACTGCGGCCGGTTCAAAGGGCTTGTCACAGATCCCGGATACACCGGCATTCTGCACGGCAGAAAGCCGGCTCTCATTCTCTTCACTGGTCACCATCAATACCGGTATCGACTTCTGGGCGCTGTTCTCACGTATATAGCGGGTCAACTGCTCACCATCCATTTCCGGCATATTGTAATCGGTCACCACCAGATCAAAATATTCATCCTGGATCATACCCACCGCCTGGCTTCCATTCACTGCCGCCTTGATATTTTCTATGCCCAGGTTCCCCAGGACACGGCAGATATGTTTACGCGCCATCAGGCTGTCGTCCACTACCAGAACATTCAGCTCATCCAGTGCAATATCAGACTGGGCCTGATCATCCGGGACTATCAAATCAACTGTGGAATACAGGGCCCGTCTGAGATCGGCCGTCTCAAAGGGTTTTGGCAGAATCGCGACAACGCCTGCCTGCCTGATCGGATCGAGACTGGCAAAAGATGTCTCGCTTGAAATCAACATGTAGGGGACTGCCTCCAGCTCAATGTCACGCCTCAGGGCCAGTACAAGCTCTGTCCCGGTCATATCCGGAAGGTACATGCTGCTGATGACCAGATCAGGTATGCATTGCTTGATATTGCTCAGGGCCGCTTTCCCATCAGAAAAGAACTGGGTGTTGGCAACCTCCAGTTCCTTCAACCGGCCGCCAATGATACGCGCCTGCGTCGAGGAAGGTTCGATGATAGTTATCGCCAGTTCCGAGATCGGTATTTTGTTATCCATGTAATGAAATTTCCTTTAGTATTAGAATCCTATCGGCACCAACGGACCATTCCTGAATAAGGCAACGGACCACTGGCTTTTGTAAAAAAATACCCTCAGAGAGCCAGTATCATATATAATAAATTACTTTATATATATTGTGTATAATATTGTAATAACTGTATTTTTATAATTTTACCACTCATGAGTATGCAGAAATCCACTCACAGTCAAAACAGACTCATCCTGATATTTATTGTATTATTCAACACGTTTTCCAACCTTAATTTTCAGGAGCAGGAATGGATCTAACATCTTTAACCGCCATCTCACCCGTAGATGGACGCTATGGCAGCAAAACAGCAGACCTCAGGCCTGTTTTTAGTGAATTCGGACTGATTCGGCACCGGGTCCTGGTTGAAATAAGATGGTTACAGGCACTGGCCAACAACCCGGAAATTACCGAGGTACCCACCCTGAGTGAACATGCATCCCATATCCTCGAAGGGATCGTCGACAATTTTAATGAGGATGATGCCCACCGGGTCAAAAATATTGAACGGGCCACCAACCACGACGTCAAGGCCGTTGAATACTTCCTGAAAGAAAAAATCGAAGGCAATCGGGAGCTGGAGGCAATAAGCGAATTCATTCATTTTGCCTGCACCTCCGAAGACATCAATAACCTGTCCCATGCGCTGATGTTAACAGAGGCCCGCAATCAGGCCATCTTACCGATGCTGGATGAGGTCACCGTGGCCATACAGGCCATGGCACATGACCTGGCAGACCAACCCATGCTATCCAGAACCCACGGCCAGCCGGCATCACCTACAACCATGGGCAAGGAAATGGCCAATGTGGTCTACCGTTTAAAGCGCCAGCGTGAACAAATAAGCCGGGTACCGATGTTTGGCAAGATCAATGGTGCCGTCGGTAACTACAATGCCCACTTTTCAGCCTATCCGGAAATAAACTGGCCTGAATTCGCAGAGAGTTTTGTCAGGGAACTTGGCCTGGAATGGAACCCTTATACGATACAGATAGAACCGCATGACTATATAGCAGAATTGTTTGATGCCACCTCAAGGTTCAACAATATCCTGCTGGATTTCTGCCGGGATATCTGGGCCTATATCTCGATCGGTTATTTCAGACAGAAAACCATTGCAGGTGAGGTGGGCTCGTCGACCATGCCGCACAAGGTCAACCCCATCGACTTTGAAAATGCCGAGGGAAACCTGGGTGTTGCCAACGCCCTGTTCGACCATCTTGCCAGTAAACTCACGCTGTCCAGATGGCAGCGCGACCTGACTGACTCGACTGTGCTCAGAAACCTGGGGGTTGGCATTGCCCACAGTATCATTGCCTATAACTCAGCACTGAGGGGTATCAGTAAACTGGAGATTAACAGCGCGGCCCTGTTGGCGGACCTTGACGACAACTGGGAAGTGCTGGCTGAGCCCATCCAGACAGTAATGCGACGGTATGGCATTGATAAGCCTTATGAAAAACTCAAGGAGCTGACCCGTGGTAAAAAGCTGGATGGCAAGGCTATCAAGGCGTTTATTGAAAAGCTGGACATCCCGGACAATGCCCGATCCGAACTAATGGCATTGACCCCTGCCAACTATCTTGGCAATGCGGTACATCAGGCAAAAAACATCTGAGATGATGACTTCATGATTATGTGAAGCAGTCGACAGTTTTATGCCGAAAAATCAATCACACTTTAAACACATAGACCCTTTACCTCATAATATCCCGCAATATTCCCCGTGGGTAAAGGGCACTATGAATACTCGCCCGAACTGCACCCGCATGCAGTTCGGGTAATTTTTTTCCAGCTCCATGACATATCAGTCAGCTTCAGATGAAATCACTGCCGGGATTTTTGTCCGGATATCGGCAAAAAATACCACTCCTGTTCTGGAATGGAATAATCATGATAATACCTGCATCCGTTTTCTTGCACATGACCAGGATGCCAGACCCGTATCAACAGCACGTTTACCTCCCGGTGGACAGAAAGGATGCATGACCATACTCGCCGGATGGCACAACAAAGGCAGAGGGTCTGCTATGCTTGATACAACACCGGAATATTGCATGAAGAACAACACCCAGCCGTATCTGGATGTACAGTCAGGTATTATTGAATACCTGCCGGCATGACGAATTGATGGAAACAGAAAATATTTTCATGGGTACAGTAATTTCTCATAAACGAACGATGCAAAAGAAGGGTTAAATGGATCCGGGTCGATTTATATTAGGCGAGTCTGATCAACAGAACCAGTTTGAAGGCCGCCTGGAAAATTGTGACATAGCCATCGAACTCGCAAGACAATCCAGACAAATCATCAGGATACTGACCCCCAATCTTGAACACCATATCTATGACGACGGTCACTTCAATCACGCCATTATGTCATTGGCCACCCGAAGCAAACAAAGCCAGATAAAAATACTTGTAAAGGATTCAGCCCAGTCGGTAAAAAACGGTCATCGCCTGATTGAGCTGGCACGAAAATTTACATCCAGCATTCATATTCATGTAACACCGGACGACCTGGCGGAAATAGACAATGCATTCCTGCTGGCCGACCAGTCAGGTTACCTGCATAAACATGTCGGGACGCTTTATCAGGGGCAGTACAATTTCAATGACAAACTAAAGGTTCGCGAACTGATAAAGGTGTTTGACAATGCCTGGGACCGTAGTAAACCCGACCACGAGTTGAGACGTCTTTTTATATAAAGCCACACTGTTGTCCCGTTAACCCATGACGAATGTAGCTGAAATGTAAGCAGCAAGTACGATTCAGGCTAACCCGCAATCCGGACATGAAACCGGCAAACCTGATCAAGACATGCAAAACATGGCATCCTTGTTGTTTATATGGGAAAATACCACCTTACCCAGCCATGTCATTACAATATTTCAACCATTATCCTGTGCAAAACGCCTCGCCACTCCACCCCGTCATCCCCGACCAGACCCGCCCCGATATTAACTGGGGCCGTCTATATGGCAATAGTCCCGGGTTGGTACTGGCATCCTGCGCACAGGAATTCAACGGCTTCATACTGGTTATCAGCAAGGACATGCAACAGGCAAACCGGCTCGAGCATGAACTCAAATTTTATTGTTCAGGTAAAAAAGAGTTATCCATTCTGTCATTCCCGGACTGGGAAACCTTACCCTATGATATTTTTTCGCCGCATGAAGATATAGTTTCCGGGCGCCTTGAAACCCTGAGCAAACTGCCCGGCTTCAAAAAGGGAATTCTTATTGTGCCGGTTTCCACGTTGATGCAGAAACTGGCCCCGCTGGATTATATCCAGTCTTCAACGCTGGTTCTGAAAACAGGCGACTCCCTGTCATCAGAAAAAATCAGGCTACAACTTGAACAGGCCGGCTACAGACACGTGTCCCAGGTCATGGAGCATGGTGAGTACACCGTCAGGGGATCATTGCTTGATCTGTACCCGATGGGCAGCGAGCTTCCCTTCCGTATTGATATATTTGACGATGAAATAGAATCAATGCGCAGTTTTGATCCCGATACACAACGAACCCGGGAAAACATTCAGGATATAAAGCTGCTGCCGGCACATGAATTTCCATTGCATGAGCAATCCATAACACGGTTCAGGCAAAACTACAGGAAACGATTCGAGGGTAACCCGCAGAACAGCGCCATCTATAACGATGTCAGTAACGGGATTGCGGCAGGCGGGCTTGAGTATTATCTTCCTTTGTTCTTTGAAAATACAAAATCACTCACTGAATATCTTCCGTCGAATACTATCATCATCTGCCTGGATGGAACTGAAGCTGCAACAGACAATTACTGGCAGCAAATTACCGGGCGTTATGAATCCAGACGGCATGATATAGAACGGCCCGTCCTTTCCCCGAACGAAATTTTCAGTACACCTGCATCACTTAATAATGCACTGTCCAGCTTTCCGAGGGCCAACCTCCAATGGTTTGAATATACAGACTCCGGTACAGCGACTGGAAATATCATCAATTACAATACTTCTACGCCACCCCCATTATTTATACAAAGTAATGCAACAGACCCCTGCCAGGCCGTGCTGGGATTTTTTGACAGCTTCCACGGCAGGATCCTGATTGCTGCCGAGACAACCGGACGGCGTGAGCTGATTCTCGAAATATTCAGAAAGAATTCTGTTTATCCAAAATCAGTCAAGCACTGGAATGATTTTTTTAATTCTTCTATCAAACTGGCTATAACAGTTGCTCCGCTGGAGGAGGGTCTGATACTACAGGATCCTGGCATTGCTGTTATTGCTGAATCACAACTGTTTGGAACACGTGCCGTTCAAAAAAGAAGGCGAAGGAAAACAGAAACAAATGCTGAAAGTATAATACGAAACCTGACAGACTTGCATGCAGGCGACCCTGTTGTTCATGAAGATCATGGCATCGGCAGATACGTCGGTTTACAAAAATTAAAGATAGGTAATATTGAAACCGAGTTTCTGACCCTGGAATATGCCGATGATGCCAGGTTATATGTACCAGTCGCTTCATTACATCTGATCAGCCGCTACTCGGGTGCTACACCGGAAAACGCCCCACTCCATAAACTGGGCAGCGACCGCTGGCAGAAGGCAAAAAAGAAAGCCGCCGAACGCGCAAGGGATATTGCAGTCGAGCTACTGGATATCTATGCCCGGCGTGCCGCCCGAAAAGGCCACGCATATGCGATAAACCAGGATGAGTTCAACCAGTTTTCATCTGCATTTCCATTTGAAGAAACCCCTGATCAATTAAATGCCATCGAGGCTGTTACCCGTGACATGGAATCCGAGCAGCCCATGGACAGGGTTGTCTGTGGCGATGTGGGGTTTGGCAAAACTGAAGTTGCCATGCGTGCCACCTTTATTGCCGCTCAGGCCAATCGGCAGGTTGCAGTCCTGGTGCCCACCACCTTGCTTGCCCAGCAACACTACCAGACTTTTCTGGACAGATTTTCTGAATGCCCGTTTAACATCGAAGTCATCTCAAGATTTCGATCCATCAAGGAACAGGAATCCATATTGGGTCAGCTGGAAAATGGTAAAATAGACATCGTTATCGGTACACATAAAATCATACAAAAAGATATCAGATTCAAGGATCTGGGTCTTTTGATAATCGATGAGGAGCATCGGTTTGGTGTCAGACAAAAAGAAAGACTGAAATCATTACGTTCCGAAATCGACATACTGACACTGACGGCCACCCCCATTCCCCGGACACTGAACATGTCACTGTCCGGGCTACGGGATTTATCGATCATCGCAACGGCACCTGCAGAACGTGTCGCAATAAAAACATTTGTGTCCGAATGGAATGATAACCTCCTGACAGAGGCATTATTACGTGAGATAAAACGTGGTGGACAAGTTTACTTTCTTCACAACGAGATTTCGAGTATAGAAAAAATATCCAGTCAAATAAAACTGCTGGTGCCGGAATCCTCTGTCAGGATTGCCCATGGACAAATGCGTGAACGCGAGCTTGAACAGGTCATGCTCGACTATTACCACCAGAAATTCAACATCCTGGTTTGCACAACAATTATTGAGAGTGGCATCGACATTCCTACCGCCAACACGATCATTATTAACCGCGCTGACAAGCTGGGGCTGGCCCAACTCCACCAGCTAAGGGGGCGGGTTGGGCGCTCACATCACAGGGCATACGCCTACTTGATAATACCGGGACGAAAAGCAATTACCCCGGATGCCCTGAAGAGACTGGAGGCGATTGAGTCTCTTGAAAATCTTGGTGCCGGATTTATGCTGGCAACGCATGACCTGGAAATTCGAGGTACGGGTGAATTACTGGGTGAAGGACAAAGCGGCCAGATTCAGGAAATCGGTTTTACCCTCTACACTGATTTGCTGGAGCGTGCGGTAACTGCACTCAAATCAGGGGATGAACCCGATCTTGCAACCCCGCTCGATCACGGCCCTGAAATTGATTTACAGCTTCCTGCGCTAATCCCGGAAGATTACCTGCCAGATGTACACAGCAGGCTGGTATTATACAAGCGAATAGCCAGTGCCGATGATACAGAACAGCTCAGGGAAATCCAGGTTGAAATGATTGATCGTTTTGGCTTGCTTCCTGATTCCCTGAAAAACCTGATAGAAGTCACCAAACTGAAGATAAAGGCAAAGGAACTGGGTATTAACAAAATAGATGCAAGTGATAAAGGCGGCAGTATTATTTTCAGTAATACACCCAATATCGACCCGATTAAAATAATCCGGCTGATACAGGACGAGCCCGATAGCTACAAGCTGGATGGTAAAAATAAACTTCGCTTTTATCTTTCATTAGAGGATAATAGTATTCGTTTTCAGACAATTGAAAAATTACTCGATACACTGGCAAACAACTAGCATTTACTATACCAGACATGATGATTAACATGGCCCCCAAATATTGTCTCCCGATACTATTGTGCTTATTACTCCCGTCGATTTCTCTGGCAGCAGAACCCCGGCAATATCAGTTCGAGATAATTATTTTCCAGTATACAAATCTGAAAAATATAGAATCGGAAACATGGCCAGATAAACCGGGCCTGCCTGATTATGAAAACCAGTTGGCCCTGATATCCACTGAACCACGGGAGACAGACAAGCTACCAGGAGAAAGTGAACCTGACCCGATTCAGAATGAACCGATTCAGAATGGCTACCGGCAACTTGGTAAGGAAGAACTGCTGCTGAACAAGGAGGCCAACGCTGTCAGCAGATCATCTTCAAGAAAACTGCTTCTACATGCCGGCTGGGTTCAGGCCATGTACCCGAAAGAAACAGCCAGACCGATTGTACTAAGACTGGGTGACGAATATACAACACTGGTTCCCGACCCTGCCTATGACATACTTTCAACAACCATGCCCGCTCCTGACCGGATCTACAGTGTGGACATAAAACCTGAAAATTCGGGCAATAACACGGATAATACTTCGCCCATAGCGGACCCTGATGATCTATCAGTCGATACTGCCGCCCCGGTAACCGACCCTGATTTATTCTCAACTCCGATGATTCCCCAGATCGTTCCTCAACTGGAAGGAACACTGACAGTTTCCATTGGCAGGTATTTGCATGTCTGGGCAGACCTGGTTTTCAGGATCCCGCTTCCGGGTCAGGATAACCCGGCCCTGATAGATAATAATCCCGAATATACACTGCTTAAATCATTGCGCTATCAAAGCCATCGGAGAATGCGCAGCAAGGAACTGCATTACATTGATAACCCCAGTTTCGGGATACTGATCTACTCACTTCCATACAAAAAACCCGACTTGCAGGATATTCACTAACGCATTTCCGGAGCGTGAACAATGCTCTCTGCTATAACTGCGGTAAGGATTCCTCAAGGAGCTTCCTTACCTTGTCCATTCCAATCTTCAAATTTTCCTCTATGACTTTCATGCTGATCACTTCGCTTTGTTTACCTGCTGCCCAGTTGGCAACCACGGCACAGGTTGCATAACAAAGGTCGAGTTCACGTGCCAGTGCCGCTTCCGGCATCCCGGTCATGCCGACAATGTCGCAGCCATCCCGTACCATGCGACGGATTTCAGCGGCTGTTTCCAGCCTGGGTCCCTGGGTTGCACCATAGGTACCATCTATAGTTGGATCCAGCCCGGCTTTTTTTGCACCGTTGATAAGCAAGGCCCGTACTTCTTCACAATAAGGGTAAGTGAAGTCAATGTGTTTAACGTCCTGATGACCTTCATGATAGGTGCTGTCTCTGGACCATGTGTAATCAATGATCTGGTCTGGAAATACAATCTTGCCAGGCTTCATGTCGTCTCGCATACCACCTACTGCCGCGACCGCGATGATTTTTTTTACCCCGCTCTCCTTTAATGCCCACAAGTTGGCCCGGTAATTTACCTGATGTGGCGGTATCGTATGGCCACTGCCATGTCGTGCCAGAAACACAATAGTACAACCGCACACTTCACCAAATATTAACGGGGATGATGGCTGCCCGTAAGGGGTATTGACCATCTCCCGATGTGTGATCGTCAACCCTTTTATTGTATTAAGACCTGTACCGCCAATGACAGCAATATCAACGTTCAATGGAAACCCCTTGTATAAATAAACCGTTATTCATTTACTGCGTAAATACCAGGCGCATTACGCAAGTAACCCTTGTAGTCCATACCAAAACCGAATACGTACTTGTCTTCTACAGTCAGCCCGGTGAAATCGGCCTTGTTGTATCCGGGTTTTCTGTCATGTGCTTTCTCAACCAGTACACAACTGTATACCCGGCTGACCCCCTCGGATCTGCAATACTCCATTATGCTGTCCAGAGTGATGCCTTCATCGAGAATATCATCAACAACAAGAACTGTCCTGTCCCGGAGTGAATGTTGCGGCCTGACTATCCAGTCCAGATTACTTCCGGTTGTTTTACCCCGGTAACGTGTGGCATGCAGGTAATCGGATTGTAGCGGGAAATCCAGCATGGTCAGGAGATAACCTGTCAAAATCAGGCCTCCGTTCATGACCGAGATGACTAAAGGATTGGTGTCAACAAGGCAGTCTGATATTTCTTCTGCCATGCGTGTAATGGCCCGCTCCACTTCATCCTTTTTATACAGGCACATTGCTTTTGAGTACACATCCCTGGCATGATCTGTCGTTATATCCACTTTATACCTGGCCTTTTTGTTTTATATCAATGCTGACTTCTTCCGGCACATGAATTGTTGAAGTGGGGAACGCACATTCCGCCCCTTCCTGCTCAATAATAGCCAGAATCCCGAGCAATACATCCTGCTTCACTTCGTGGTATTTTATCCAGTCTGTGGTATTTGTAAACGTGTACACAAAAAAATCAAGCGATGATGCAGCAAATTGATTAAAATTAACAATCATGGTTTGTGACTGGTCTATTTCTGTGTGTTGCCTCAGATATGCTTTTACTTTATCTATTATAGCTGGCAGCTTGCCTGCATCATTATACCTGACACCTATGGTTTCATAGATTCTGCGATGAGACATTCTTGACGGGTTTTCAACGGCGATGCTGGCAAAGGTTGAATTCGGGATATATAGTGGACGCTTGTCAAAGGTGCGTATGCGGCTCAACCGCCAGCCTATGGCCTCAACGGTTCCTTCGATATTGCGATCAGGCGACCGTATCCAGTCACCCACTGCAAAGGGCCTGTCCATGTAAATCATCAAGCCGCCAAAAAAGTTGGCCAACAGATCCTTGGCTGCAAAACCGATGGCAACACCGCCTATACCACCAAATGCCAGCACACCTGAAACACTGTAGCCCATGGTCTGCAATGCGACCAATGATGCAGTGATAAATATCGAGATACGGATCAGCTTGGCTATTGCATCAACCGTGGTAACATCAATTTCCTTGTTTGCCTCTCTGGAATGCAGAATAATATTTTCTTCAACACGTTTGGCAAAACGAATCAGGAACCAGGTGATGACAATAATAACCCCCACATCCCTGATTGGGTCCACAGCCTCAAAGATCACCGCCTTGGTCTGGGCCTGAACAATCTCCGCTGCAAATGATATACCCAGAATCCATATCAGTGTGGATAAGGGGCTCTGGAGTGCGTCGACCAGGGAATCATCCCAGGGATTGCGGGTCATCTCCAGCCTGGATTTGAGTCGCTTCAGTACGCGCTTGAAAATAAAATTAAATACCAGTGAGGCCAGAATAACCAGGAAGACCTGCAATACCCAGCCACCCCCGACTTGCAACCATTGAACAGTCTCACTCCATATCGTACCTACATCCATTTTACTTCCTCATCAATCATACCTGTTACTCCATATCCATATCCAGAAGTGGTGAAGGCTCGTAACTGTTAACAACTTCAACTGCAGATAACCAGGCCTTGCTTGCATATAGTTCGTCCCGGTTCATTTTAAATTTACCATGCATGCGAATCAAGCGCAGGTGACTCACCGGGCTTTCTGCCCCTTTCAGTTCTGACAAGACCTCATTCCTGTCTTCAGGCGAATTACATACCAGCACCATATCACATCCGGCTTGTATTGCCTCGTGTGCCCGTTCTGTGCAGCATCCGGCACCATGCGCTGCCACCATGGAAAGATCATCACTGAAAACAGCGCCTTCAAATCCCAGTCTATCCCTCAGTATTTCCCTGATCCACACAGGGGAAAAACTGGCAGGTCTGTTATCAACCTGGCTAAAAACAACATGCGCCACCATGATCGCGGAGATATCATAATGAACCAGTCTTTCAAAGGGCAGCAGGTCTTCATTTACCAGGTCTTCATAAGGGCGGGTATCGACAGGTAAATCAGTATGTGAATCTGCATGCACGGCTCCATGACCAGGAAAATGTTTACCTGTTGCTGCCATGCCGGCCTTGCGCATGCCGATCATATAGGCATGGGCAAGATCAGATACTGTCTCCGCTGACCGGTCAAATGCCCTGTCCCCGATCACTGTGCTAATGCCATAATCCAGGTCCAGCACCGGTGCAAAGCTGATGTCGATACCCATTGACAATAATTCCGATGCCATTAGCCAGCCTGTTGTCTCGGCCAGATGGCACGCATGACGTGGATTTTTCTGATGGATTTCGCCCAGACGGCGAACAGCAGGCAAGCGGGTAAATCCATCACGAAACCGCTGGACACGGCCCCCTTCCTGATCCACGGCCACCAGTAAACGCGGACTTCTGAGCAGATGTATCTCCTGCACCAGCCCTTGTAGTTGTTCAATCGATTCAAAATTACGACTAAACAGGATTACACCCCCTACCAGGGGATGCGACAGCATCTCGCGTTCTTCCGGCAGAAGGACCGTCCCTTGCAGATCCACCATGACGGGTCCCAGCGACATCAGTTTGCCTTGTTTCCATCAAACCGGGTTTTAACATCCATCCAGTCGCGCAAGCGGTCGCCGGCGAGGTTAACTGAAAGTACGACTGACATCAGAACCACCCCCGGAATTAAAACCAGATGGGGAGCAATCAGCATGTAGCGTGTACCATCCCTGATCATGCTTCCCCATGAAGCATCCGGTGCCTGCACACCCAGACCCAGAAATGACAACCCTGCTTCGGCTATAATCACGGAGGCAACACCGAACGTCGCCTCTACCATAATCGGTGTACTGATCAGCGGAATGAGGTGCCTGACGATAATCATACGGCGCCGTGTTCCCATTGCCTCTGCGGCCAGCACATGTTCACGATGCTTGATAGACAACGTTTGCGCACGAGCCAGCCGGGCAAACCCCACCCAGCCGACAATAGAAAGCGCAATCACGACATTATCGACACCCGAGCCCATTATTCCAGCCAGCGCAATGGCCAGCAAGATGCCTGGAAAGGCCAGAAAGATATCAATAATCCGGACAATCACCGTATCAACAAAACCGCCCAGGTAACCGCTGATGGTTCCTATTATTGTGCCGACAGAAACAGATATGGTGATCACTGTTAATGAAACAACACAGGATGTATAGGACCCCGATAACAATCGGTTAAATACAGACCTGCCCAGATCATCATAGCCGAACCAGCTTTGCCAGCTCGGTCCATTCAGTATGTGTTTCACTTCTATCCCGGTGCTGTCGATTGAAATAATCTGCCCGAAAACCGACAGCGCCACCCAGGCGACCAGCACCCACACCGACCAGCCAAAATGCTTCACAGCGTTCCTCCCAGACGGATGCGTGGATCTATCCACCCGTAGACCAGATCGGTCACCATGTTTACCACAACATAGGTTAAACTGATCAATAACACACAGGCCTGCAGAACAGGATAATCCCGGGTATTAATGGCATCAATGGTCAGTTTGCCTATTCCTGGCCAGGCAAATACTGTTTCGGTAATAACGGCTCCACCCAGCAAGACTCCCAGTTGCAAACCCAGCAAGGTAATAATCGGCAACATGGCATTTCGTAATGCATGATGGGTGACCACTTGCAGCCAGCTGCAGCCCTTCGCCCTGGCTGTTCTTATGTAGTCTTCATGCAGAACTTCAAGCAAGGTACTGCGGATCATACGCGACAGTACTGCGGCCAATGCCGTCCCCAGTGTGATGGCAGGCAACACCAGTGATCCGAACCCGTCACGGCCGCTGACCGGAAACCAGCCTGCCCCTATTGAGAATACAAGAATTAATACCGGGCCCAGCAAAAAATTGGGTATGGACACCCCCAACATGGAAAGCCCCATGGCCATTTTGTCAACTGCCTCCCCTTTTTTAAGGGCCGCAACAATTCCCAGTGGAAATGCAATCATTATTGATATCAGCAAGGATGCCAGTGCCAGTTCAATTGTTGCCGGTAATCGATCGACCAGTAAATCCAGGACAGGAATCCGGTTATGAATCGACATGCCCAGATCACCTTGTAGAAGATTGCTGAAATAGGAAAGCAACTGGCTGGCCAACGGCAAATTCAGCCCGAGGGCTTCACGAAGTGCTTCCCTGTCTGCCGGTAACGCATTGTCACCCAGCATGATATCAACAGGGTCACCCGGGACAAAATGGATAAGGAAAAAAACCATGACCACGACACCCAGGACAACAATGCAGGTACTGAACAGCCTTGCTAACAATAACTTCAGCATTACGGTTTCTGTTTCCTCACATCAAGCAAGCCATCATAATTCCCGTCAGGCATGAGTCTGTAATCCTCGATACTTTTTGCTGTAATCAGCACTTGTCCTTCATACCATAGCGGAATATAGGGCAGTTCATCCAGCACAATTTTCTGTATTTCCTGATACAGGATTGAACTTTGCCGATCATTCTCTGCCTGATCCGCTTCCTCAATCAGCCGGTCAACAACCAGGCTGTTGTAGGCACCTCGATTGGCCCCCCTGGGCGGTATAGACTGACTGTGAAAAACGTATCTGAAAATATCCGGATTTTTTATCCCGACCCAGCTCAATGAATATAACTGGAAGCGCCCTTCCTTGATATCACCGTAAACTGTTGCCCAGTCAAAGCTCCGCAGCCTGACCTCAACGCCAACCTCCTTCAGTTGCTTTTGTATGATGGTGGCAATGCGTATACGCAATGGATCACTGGATGTCTTGTATTCCAGAATCAACGGATTTTCCTTGTTATACCCCGCGCGTTCAAGCAGGCTGCGCGCCGTCCCGGGCTTATAGGAATAAGGTGTACCGCCTTTATACCCCGCCCAGTGTCCCGGTGTCAGAATGGCATTTGCCACCCTGGTGTAACTACCAAGCAAATATTTGATAATGGTTTTTCTGTCTATTGCATAGGCAATGGCCTTCCTGACATTAGTATCCTGCAGTAACGGTTCCCTCATATTCAAACCAAGGTAGGTAAAATTACTGCCCGGCCGGCCACTGATCCTGAATTTGTTCTTTTTTTTCAGATAGCTTACCAATTCAACCGGCAAATCATTCTGTAATAAATCTATCTCGCCCCTGAGTAACTTCAGGACACGTACAGTTGCATCCTTCACCGGGATAAACTCAACCCGTTGTTTGTCTGATCGCCTTTCTATAACGAGGTTACCGCTGCCCGGCCAGTCAACAAAACGAAACGGGCCACTACCCAGTGATTGTCGATCCAGGCTGATATTGTTATCAATGACTTCTTTCGGGAGAATGCCGATTGTCAGGTAACCCGGGAATAGTGAGTCTGTTCTGCTGAGAAAAAAATCGATCTCATCGTCACTAATGACTTCCATCCTTTTAATGGAGGCCAGTGATCCACGATGAGGTGATGCATTCTTCCTGTCCATAACGTATTGATACGTTGCCATCACATCTCTTGCCGTCAGTCGGCTGCCGTTATCAAACACGCGCCCGCTCTTCTTGAGATGAAACCGATAGTGTGTATCAGACAATCTGACCATGGTTGCCATGGATGGCACCGGTCTTAGACGGTCATCGAAATCCACCAGTCGCTGGTATAACAGACGATTGATTCTGGACGATGTGGCATCGGTAGCAAAACGGGGATCCAGGCTGATCGGGGCATTGGCAAGCCCGAAACGTATCGAGGTACTTTCAGGGTGACTGCAAGCCGAAACTGCAATCAGAATGGACAGAACAAACAGGGTGCGCATCAGGATTGCCAGTCCTTGTAGGGATATTTCACCAGGCAGACATTGTAATAGGGTTTTTCTTGTGTGACCTCCTGCCCTGCCCACGGAGGCAGGTCAAAAGGCTCATCGACGCTGTTCAGCTCAATTTCCGCCACCACCAGGCCTTCATTGTCACCCTCAAAGACATCGATCTCCCACAACTTGCCGTGATAGTTGACGTGGAAACGCGTTTTGTCGATAACAGGCTTGAGGCAGATCCGTGCCAGCATTGACTCGGCATCTGACACGGGAACCGGATATTCGTACTCCTGGCGGGTCATATCCAGCGTCGCACTCTTTATATTTATGTTGGCATGATCCCCCTCGATACGAACACGCACCGATGCCGGCCCGGTCTCGGTCATATAACCCTGGCAGATCCGGGTTCCGCTGTCGGCATCCCTGCGCCAGCCATTATTCGCCAACAGGAATTTCCGTTCTATTTCAATCGCCATTGTGCCTGATATTTTATCTGTTATTACAAATACTTACCACATATTTTCTAATCAAGGTAAATTATCCGTCTAAAAACAACGTAATATTAAGCAACAGGGTATATTCAAAACCCGTACTTTTTATTAGAATGAAAGTACGTCTTCTGAAATAAATGTGTCTTCAGTCAAATGTACAGCAATAATATCAAACGTTTTTGTTATATCCTGACGGTTTCCCTGATGGTATTCCTGACGGCCTGTAGCACACCTTCGGATAAAGTCTTCAAACAAAATGCACAGGTCATTGCCGACCAGATCCTCGACAAGATGGCCGAAAAGAAATTTATTGAAGTCCTGCCCTTCTATGACCAACGTTTCTATGAGCGTATTACCCCGGAACGCTGGCTGGAATCCCTCGAAAAACTGGACAAGGAACTGGGTGATTATCAATCACGAAAGCTGGTCGCATCCAATGTCGTACACGGTTACAGCACCCGAAGTCGGGCAACAACGGTACTGGTCTACCGGGTCATTTATACAAAAAAATATGCAATACATAAATTCACTTTCACGTCTGATGAATCGGCCGACAATATAATCCTGGTTGGCCACTATATCGATTTTCCCGAAGACAAACCCGGGGAAAAATAAAATATCAGTGTTCCATGAACGTGGTTCCTTGTTTGACACCCCGGGTATTTAAATGTGAGAAATGCGGGCTAACCAAATAAAGACCGTCTGCCGCACGGATGCGGCTGCCGAACCACCTTGGACAGCATGTTTTGCGTATCTTGATCCGGCTTGCCGGCTTCATGTCCGGATTGCGGGTTTGCTCAAAACGTACTTGCCGATTACGTTTCAACTACATTCATTACAAGTTAACGCGGCAACCTGAACTTATTTTACAAATAATGCCATCGATTCGATATGTGCGGTATGTGGAAACATATCCATGACACCAACCGACTCCAGACGATAACCATAGCGGTTCACCAGCTCACCTGCATCCCTTGCCAGGGTTGCAGGATTACAGGATACATAAACAATTCGTTCAGGGCCCATACCGGCAACATGCCCCATCATTTCAAGTGCCCCGGGACGGGCTGGATCCAGTAATATTTTTGAATATTTCTTTTTGAACCAGGAAGCATTCCCGGGCTCAACTGACAGGTCATGCACAAAAAATTCGGCATTGGATACGTTATTCAATTCTGCATTTTCCCGGGCACGATCAATCAGCCCGGCATCACCTTCCACTCCGACTACCGAAGTTGCATTTCTGGCGACAGGCAGTGTGAAATTTCCCAGCCCGCAAAATAAATCCAGCACATCATCCTCTTTAGACACAGCCAGTAAATCCAGAGCCTGCCTGATCATTTGATTGTTGATTGAAGTATTAATCTGGGTAAAATCCATCGGTCGAAACTGAATGTTTATATCATAATCAACGAGTGTATAGGAAAGTGTTGATTTGGCTGGATACAATAATGTCACACTCTCAGGCCCCGCGGGTTGAAGATACACATGAAAATCTTCGTCTTTCGCTAACCGTATCAGGCGATCGCAGTCATCTCTGGATAATTCGACCAGATTACGAAAAATTAATGCAACTGCATCCTCCGTTGTTGCCACTTCAATCTGGGCAATTTTTTCACGGCTATCAAGATCACCAATGCACGTTGCCAGTACATCCAGTTTATGTCCTACCCTTGCATCAAGTATTTCACACCGATCCATATCAGCAAGAAAAGGGCTATGCTTTTCACGAAACCCTACCAGTACCCGGCCCTTTTTATTGACGAACTTAACACCCAGCCGGGCCTTGGTACGATAACCCCAGTGATCGGCCACCAGCGGTGGTAATACCTTCCCGGGTTTTACATGCCCTGTTCTGGACAGATGGTTTAACATGATATCCTGTTTGATATAAATCTGCTTTTCGGTGGCCACATGTTGCATGCTGCATCCACCACAAAGCGAGAAGAAATCACAGCCCGGCTCGACCCGGTCATCGGAGGCCCGAAGCACTTCAACAACCTTCCCTTCGTCATGGTTACGATGAGTTTTGACATACTGAAAACGCACCTGTTCACCAGGTAGTGCACCATTGATAAAGACAACCTTGTCATCAACATGAGCAATACCCCGGCCATCATGCGACAGTGACTCAATATTTACAGTGACAGGGGCAGCAGACAGTTTTGCTGATTTACGTCGTCTTCTTGACATGTTTTATCCGCAGGCAGGCTTTTTTTATGGTTTCTGCCAGACAGACAGAAACCCGTTCAGGTGTTCCTTGTTCTCACCAACCAGTGTATTCCGAAGATTTTCGCAATCCCTGTTGTAGGCTTGCTCGGTGAGGTTGCCTCGCATCAGTTCAAAACGCAGGTAAACAAGATAGGTATTGAGGACATCGGTTTCACAATAATTTCGTATGCCTTCGATATCGCCCGCCTGATAGTTTTCCCAGACCCTGGCACCACTCATGCCCATCTTCCCGGGAAAACCAAGCATGGTTGCTATCTGATCCAGCGGTGCATTGGCCCTGGGCTGATACGCTGCAAGCACATCCATCAGATCTGTATGCCTGGCATGGTAGCGGCTGATATAGTTGTTCCATTTAAAGTCCCTGTCATTATCGCCAGTATCCCAGTATCGCTGCGCGATCACACCATGCAATAAGGCCCGATAATGCAGAACCGGAAGATCGAAACCACTGCCATTCCACGAAACCAGTGTCGGAACAAATTTATCAACACCATCAAAAAATCGCTGTATCAGTTCCTTCTCGGAGGACTCTTTTTCACCCAGTGACCACACCTTGACCTTGTCACTGGTTTTTAATACAGCAGATATTGCCACGATCCGGTGTAGGTAATGCCGAAGAAATTCAGAACCGCCGGTTTCCTGTCTTCGCCGTTGTAACATTATATTGGCCACATCATGGTCATCCAGATTTTTCAGATCCAGTAACCGCCGGCCTGACTCGACATCGGGTATGGTTTCTATATCAAATACAAAAGTATTCATATCATTAATTTTTAATATTTATTTTCACTGTTGTCCCATTAACCCATGATGAATGTAGTTTAAATGTAAGCGGTAAGTGCGTTTTGGTCTAACCCGCAATCCGGACATGAAACCGGTAAACCTGATCAAGACACGCAAAACATGCCATCCATGGCGGCTCGGCCGCCGCATCCGTGCGGCAGACGGTCTTGATCAGGCTTGCCGATTCCATGTCCTCACAGTTATATGTGCTTCATAAAGTTAACGGGACAACAGTGATTTATTTTGTTCTTGCTGCACTCACAACATCACTTTACTCCGGGAAAATACCCGTTGAAAGATAACGATCGCCCCTGTCACATATTATACTGACAATAACCGCATTCTCCAGTTCATGAGACAGCTTCAATGAAGCGGCAACTGCACCTCCTGATGATATACCGGCAAATATACCTTCCCTTGCTGCCAGTGCCAGCGTTGTTTCCTCGGCCTCTTGCCGGGTCACATCAACAATCCTGTCAACCCGGGATGCGTCATAAATAGCCGGCAGGTATTCTTCTGGCCAGCGCCTGATCCCCGGGATAGCCGATCCCTCTGAAGGCTGCACACCGATAATCTGGATAGATTTATTTTTTTCCTTCAGATAACGGGAGTTCCCCATAATGGTGCCCGTTGTTCCCATCGCACTGACAAAGTGTGTAACCGTACCATCTGTATCATGCCAGATCTCGGGCCCGGTTCCTTCATAGTGGGCCAATGGGTTATCCTGATTCGAAAACTGGTCGAGTACGGTACCTGCACCTGATTTTTCCAGTTCACGTGCCTTGTCAATTGCCGCCTCCATACTGCCGTCTTTTGGGGTCAGTAATAATTCGGCACCGAATGCCTTCATCATCGCCCTCCTCTCAAGGCTCATATGTTCCGGCATAACCAGGATCATTTTATAGCCTTTTATGGCTGCGGCCATCGCCAACGCTATGCCAGTATTGCCACTGGTTGCCTCAATCAGGGTATCACCCGGCTTGATGCGACCCCGCTCCTCTGCGTGCCGAATCATACTGACCGCTGGCCGGTCTTTTACCGACCCCGCAGGGTTATTACCCTCCAGCTTTACCAGCACTGTATTGCTGGTGTTACCCGGAAGGCGCTGGAGACGGACCAGTGGTGTACCGCCAACAAAGTCTTCGATTGTATGAAACACGTTAATTTTCCTTGAATTTTCAGATAAAATGCTGAACCAGCAGGCTTACCTGTACAATATTGGGAAGTTATTATTATTCAGTATGTTACTATATATCGCATCTGACGAAAACAGTCATTTATTCGGACAACCAACGTAGAACAGATTAACCATGATATGGGGATTTCGTAGCAAGGTAATACTGGCCTCTATAATACCTGCCCTGCTGGTAGCAGTTATCGTTTCATTCACCCTGGTCAGTAGCCAACTCAGGGAACTCGAAAATACATTTCTTTTTCGCAGTCAGGGAATGTCTGATCAGATTGCAGCCGATCTGGGCAACTTCATTTCACTCGATGATATCACGGCAATAAAAAACTCTCTACGCGCCTATCTTAACGATAACAACCTGTCTGCCATACGGGTCAATGACAGCAATAATCAGACTATCCTGAAATTTGGCTCCGTAAACAATCTGGACAAGCAGCATTATTACAGTACGTCTTCAATAATCAAGGGGGCGGTCATAAATGATGATATCTATGACGTCACTGGCAAACAGACTATCCGTAATCGCCGCCATAAAATACTGGGTAATTTAACAACCTATTTTTCATACGCCAGCCTTGAAAGCAGGAAAAACGACGTTATCACAAAAGCCATGGCTATATCCGCAATGAGTCTTTTCTTCAGTTTACTGATATCACTTGCATTTCAAAACTCGATCATTCTTTCTTTTGGAAAACTGAAAAATGCCATTCATCGTATCAGTCAGGGTAAATTTGACACGCGAATTGAAGACACATCAAAAGACGAGATCGGGTTACTTGAAAATGATATCAACTCAATGACTTCTGTATTAATGGAAATTCAGGAAGACATGCATGAGAAAATTGAATCCAGCTCCAATCAATTACAAAAATCATTAGAAGAAATAGAGAGCAAGAACCGGGAACTCAATATTGCCACAGAAAAAACCATGGATGCCTTACGTATTAAAACCGACTTCATGGCGAATATGAGCCATGAAATCAGAACCCCCATGAATGGAATTATCGGCTTTGCCAATCTGCTCCTCAGAAGCAACCTCACAAAAGAACAAGTTGAACATACCCAAACAATAAAAACATCCACTACAAACCTGCTGGCAATTATCAATGATATCCTGGACTTTTCCAAACTGGAAACAGGTAGATTCCTGATTGAGCCAGCAGACATAAACCTGCGGGAAGTAATTGAGGATGTTATTAGTTATATGGCAACATCCGCACACGAAAAAGGACTTGAATTTATTCTGATGTTTTATTCTGATGTTCCGGAAAATATTATTGCAGACCCGATGAGAATACGTCAGGTAGCTTCGAACATTATAGCCAATGCTATAAAATTCACAAAGCAGGGGCAGGTTATTGTGAGGGTAATGCTGGAGGACGAAGACGGAGAATCCTGCGATATTAAAATTAGTGTTCAGGATACGGGAATAGGCCTAAGCCTGAAAGACCAGAGAAAGCTGTTTGCCGCATTTAGCCAGGCAGACACTACAACAACAAGAGAATTTGGAGGTGCCGGGATAGGTCTTGTTATCAGCAAAAAAATAGCTGATCAGATGAAGGGTTCCATTGGCATGGAAAGCAAGCTGGCAATTGGCTCTACGTTCTGGCTACAGTTTCCCTGCCAGATCCAGAAAGAGCGGGGTATCGTACAAAGACAGGATGCACTTTCCGGAACACGTTGCCTGCTTTATGACTCTAATGAATATTCACGAAATTCAAAACTACATCATCTAGGTAGCTGGAATATTGATGTCACTGAAACAAACAACCCGGAGCATGTTGCGCTTATAGCCAATGAGGCCCGCAATAATCGTGTGCCCTTTCAATTTATTATTCTCGGCCTGAATAATCTGGAACTGAAAAACAAATCACTTGCCGGTATTCTGGCTAATGTTATAGATGAGCATCATTATGCATTTGTCACGCTGATTAACTCAACGGAACAGGCCAACTATGATGCCTGCCACCAAATGGGGGCAGATGTTTGCCTGCCCAAGAGTGTGCGTAAAAAAGATTTTTACTGGGGACTATGTAGCCTCCTTCCGAACCATTTCAACCTTGCAGTAAAAATCAATACCGAGAAGCGGGAAATCCCTACTATTCCCTACGATTTGTCAGCACTCAACATACTTGTTGTTGATGATAACCGTATAAACAGAAAACTGATCACGACTCTGCTCGAGCAAAGCTACGCCTACGTTTTTGAAGCCACAACGGGACAGGACGCTGTTGACCAGGCCCTGATAAATAATTTCGATCTGATCTTTATGGATATTCATATGCCTGTAATGAATGGAATCGATGCCAGTAATATTATCAAGTCATCCGGCGAGGTCGGTAAGAACACACCGATTATTGCATTAACAGCCAATGCTGTGTACGGTGAAAGAGAAAGACTGATTCAGGCCGGACTGGATAGCTGCCTTATCAAACCAATACATGAACAGGATTTATGGAGTGTTATTGTAAAATGGGTCGCTCCTGAAAAAATCAAACCAATGCAGCCGCATATGGCCAAGCCTGATAAAAATCAGAAATCAGCCAATCGTGATAATAGCTATACCCGCCATGTACTAAAAGGTATTGATAACAGGAAAGCTATTGATTTTGCTGGTGGCAACAGGCAACTCGCTGATGAATTGTACACTATGTTTATAGACGACCTCCCTAATATGAAAAACAAGCTGGTGAATGCATATAAATTAAATGATCTGTCTCAACTTGAAGAAGAGACACATAAAATACATGGTGCGGCATCATGCTGCGCTGTTTTCCAGATTAAAAACGCTGCTGACAAACTTGAAAAAATCACCATTCGTGGCAAAACAGATCAAATACCCGTTCAATACGAACAGTTATTGAATACCATTGATGAACTACTTGAGAACAGGACTGCCTGAATTTTACAAGCAGATCTGGTTTAATACAGCATATATTTACTTTTACTGCTGTCCCGTTAGCTTTATAAAACGCATCACTGTTGTCTTGTTAACCCATGACGAATGTAGCTGAAATGTAAGCGGCAAGTGTGTTTGGGCCAACCCGCAATCCGGACATGAAACCGGCAAGCCCGATCAAGACACGCAAAACATGCCATCCATGGCGACTCGGCTGCCGCGTCCATGCGGCGGACGGCCTTGATCGGGCTTGCCGATTCCATGTCCTCACATTGATATGCGCTTCATAAAGTTAACAGGACAACCGTAATTTACTTTAAAAGATAAGAAACAGGAACCAGGGAGCCTCTGATTGATTCTGGACGAAGCAGATTGTGCTCGGAAAATACTGATTCAAGGCGTCGAATCGCATGTAATAGCAAACTATTGCGAAGATTCGCAACACAGAAGCTGGATTTTCCGAGTGCAAGATGTGAGTTCATGAATTGATCAGAGGTTCCCTAAACATCCCTCCCTGAAAAAATTATTCCCTGTCAGGTCAGTGTAAATTATCCAGGCGAACGACCTTCCATCATCAGGCTTTTCATTTCACGAACGGCCTGTTCAAATCCGGTAAACAACGCGCGCGCTACAATAGCATGGCCAATATTCAGCTCTGCTATCTCATTTATTGCCGCTATTTCCCTGACATTATGATAATGCAATCCATGGCCTGCATTAACCTGTAACCCTGCATCAATACCGGCCTGTACTGCATTAACGATTTTTACATATTCATTTTTAGCCTGCCGGGATCCGCTTGCATTTGCAAAATGCCCTGTATGAATTTCAACAACAGATGCGCCTGCATTTGAGGCTGCCTCGATTTGATTCTGATCGGCATCGATGAACAGGGAAACCCTGATACCTGCATTTGACAATCGATCACAGGCATCACGAATAACATTGAAATTGGCCATAACATCAAGGCCTCCTTCAGTCGTCAATTCTTCTCTCTTTTCCGGTACCAGGCAACAATCTTCCGGCATTATTTTTTCGGCAATACCAAGCATTTCTTCTGTAACAGCCATCTCCAGATTCATCCTGGTTTGAATAGTCCTTTTCAGGATATTCACGTCGGCATCCTGGATATGTCTGCGATCCTCACGTAGATGTATGGTGATGGCATCAGCACCTGCCTGTTCAGCAAGATGGGCAGCATGCATCGGATCAGGGTATCGCGTTCCCCTGGCCTGTCTCATCGAGGCTACATGATCAATATTCACACCCAGCAATATTTTATTTGTCATATTCACAGTTACCTGCTGATTTACATTAATAGTACACTACTGTCCGGCCAACCTGTAACGAATATAGTCAAGACTTGCCAAGAAGTGCTAAATTGAGCAATACGGATACGCGTTTCATACAATTAACGGAACAGCCATGTTAATAGTACTTGAATAATTCCCTTGTCTTCAATGGTCTGTCGCCGATGTACCTGGCAATAATAAATCTCATTAAGGCCTTGCTTTCTTTTAACACTTGACGGTCATCAAACTGTCCACGGTATAATGATAGAAGTGTTTTGCCGGATACCATCATGTTGCCATACCCTTCACCCTTCGATCTGACCGGTCCTGTTTCAAAAAGATAATCATATTCCACTTCAGGGTCAATCTCTTCCCCGTCATCTGAAGTATTCAGCTGCAGGCCGTAGCCCATCATTTCCAGTATATTACGTTCAAATTTTCTGAGTATGGCTTCAAGATTATCAAATCGGGACAGGGATATGATCGTCTCTTCATAAAGTTCAAATAATTCGGGATGCGGATCCAGAGGTTGCAGAAGTCGAGTCATTAACTCATTGATGTAAAAACCACTCATCAAGGACCACCCCTCCAAAAGCACCGGACATCCCAGCTCTTCGGCAAAATCGAGTGTCTTGAGTTCTCCTTTTCCTCGCCAGGATATGGTCTGCTTTCTGAATGGCTGTAAAAATAACTTCCTTGATTTCGTGTTTGACTTGTAACCTTTAGCCAGTAACGTTATTCGACCAGCATCATGGGTGAGATAGTCAATCAGCCCGCTACTTTCCCGATAGCTTCTTACATGGAGGATATAGGCTGCCTGTGTTGACTCGTTCATTTCCTGTCAGATTGAAACATCATCATAGCCCATACGTTTCAGTAAATTTTCACTATCGGACCAGCCTTCCTTGACCTTGACCCAAAGTTGCAGATGAACCTTGTGACCAAATGCATGTTGCATATCTTTTCTTGCAGCCTTGCCCACATCTTTTAAAACACTGCCCGATTTACCGATAACTATTTTCTTTTGACTTTCACGTTCAACCCAGATTATCGAATCTATATATAAAATATTCTTCTCTAGAGAAAATCGCTCAATTTCTGCCGTCAATGAATAGGGTAACTCCTGCTGAAGCCTTCGCATGAGCTTCTCCCGGACAATCTCTGATGCCATAAACCGCTCTGATTTATCGGTCACCTGTTCTACCGGAAATAATGGGTTGCCTTCCGGTATACAATTCACTACCAGTTCTTCGAGGATATTCAGGTTGTCATTCTTAAACGCAGAAACAGGAACGATATCTGAAAACTTCATTTTATCTCCCAATTCAGAGATGACCGGCAATATTTTTTCTTTTTGTTTGATAAGGTCAATCTTGTTTATGACCAGTATAACCGGCACTCTGTCATGCCGAAGTTTTTTCAGCACATTTTCGTCTTCTTCAGTCCATCTATTGGTATCGACTACAAACAGGATCAGATCTACATCGCTCAGCACAGTACTGGCTGCCTTGTTCATGTAACGATTCATGGCAGATTTACCCCCCAGGTGCATACCTGGCGTATCGACATATATAATCTGATAATTCTCTGTTGATTTTATTCCCAATATTCTATGCCGTGTTGTCTGAGGTTTTTTAGATGTAATACTGATTTTTTGCCCAAGCATCCTGTTCATCAAGGTTGACTTGCCAACATTAGGCCTGCCAACAATAGCAACGAAACCACATTTTTCAATTGATTCATTCATCTTTTATTTTTTCAAGAATTCTGGATGCTGCATGCTGTTCTGCCCTGCGCCTGCTCGAACCTGTGCCGGTAACGACCATATCCAGTCCAGTTGCTGCGCACTCAACAATAAAAGTCTGATCGTGGGGGTTGCCGGTCAGCTCTACAACACGATATTTTGGTAAGGGCAACTGCCTTGATTGAAGGTATTCCTGTATCTGTGTTTTATTATCCTTGAAGGATGTGCTGCTTGACAGATTAATCAGTTCGTCTTCATACAAGGCCAGAATGACTTTCCTGCATCGCTCAAAATCAGAATCAAGATAAACCGCACCCATTACTGCCTCAAGTGTATCCGCAAGGATTGATGACCTGCGAAACCCTCCGCTTTTCAGTTCACCTGTCCCCAATACCATGTAATCACCGAGATTAATCTTTCTTGCCAGTTCAGCCAGCTTTTCACCCTTAACCAGGCTGGATCGCAGTCTGCTAAGTTCACCTTCCTGCGCATTTTCAAACTCATTGAAAAGATAACCGGTAATAACCAGGCTTAATATACTGTCGCCAAGAAACTCCAGTCGTTCATTATTTTTTTTCCTGGCACTGCGATGAGTTAATGCCTGATCCAGGAATTCCTGCCTGGTAAATTTATAATTTATCCGCCTGGAAAGATCGGCCGGGTCTTTTCTCAACGTTCTACAATCCTGACTTTTTCCCTGAACACACCAATAATATCATATGGTTTGATAAACTGTATCCTGTGCTCGTATCCTATAGTTACTGTCACTACTCCTTTTTCCTTGGAATAACCTATATCTTCAGCCTTGACGCTATCGATGTCTTCGATACTAAACTGATTAAAAAGGTGTTTCACTATTTCTTTTTTCGTCATATTTGTAACATGGGGAACCTCATTCAGTCGCTCAAGGGCAGAACGAACCTTGTAGGCCTCGATCTGGATCGGGACAATCTTGAGGCCCAGGTAGGCAAAAAAACCTATTATTAACACTACCGTGACCCAACCAATACCAGTCATGCCCGTCTGTTTATTAATTCTCATATCAAACTCCACGCCTGTTATTTAATCCTGTTTCCAATACGTGATGTGTCCAGCCCGTTGCCATTGCTGTCCCAGTGCATCCAGATCATAAATGCCTTTCCTACAAGATTCTCATCTGGCACTGAACACCAGAACCGGCTGTCATTACTGTAATCCCTGTTATCACCCATCACAAAATAATGCCCCTCCGGGACTATAAAAAGATTGCCTTCTTTCATACAGGGGTAGGCATACTCCAGTTGGTCGGGTTTGACCAGTATCTTGTGCTTTACAGTACCCAGGTCTTCAATGCGAACCTGTGTGCCTGTATAGCCTATTCCCGAGCCACTTCCCACATATATGCCTGCGGGCTTGTATGACATCTTCTCTCCATTTATATAGAGCATTTTATTAATGTATTCAATACGATCGCCCGGAACACCGATTAGCCTTTTTATATAGTCAGTAGTCGGATCAGCCGGATACCTGAAAACAACAACATCGCCCCGCTGCGGATTATTGATATCAATAATTTTTTTGTTAATAACCGGCAGCCGTATACCATAAGTGTATTTGTTAACCAGTATAAAATCACCTGCCAGCAATGTTGGCATCATTGAGCCTGATGGTATGCGAAATGGCTCAAACAGGAATGATCTTAGTAAAAGAACAATCAGTATTATTGGAAAAAATGAACGTGCATACTCAACAACAACAGGTTCATGTTCCTCTTTTCGCCTGGGCTTCCATATCAATCTGTCAGCCAGCCAGATCAACCCCGTAACCAGGGTCGCCAGAAATAATATTGTCGGAAAATCAAAATTCATATTGCACCTTGGGTTTACTTGTCACCTATTTTTAAAACTGCCAGAAAGGCTTCCTGGGGTATTTCTACCCTGCCTACCTGCTTCATTCTTTTCTTTCCTGCCTTTTGCTTTTCGAGCAATTTTCTTTTTCTGCTAATATCTCCACCATAACATTTCGCAGTTACATTTTTTCGCAATGCCTTTACGGTTGTTCTGGCAATGATCTGTGATCCGATCGCGGACTGAATTGCAACATCAAACATTTGCCTGGGTATTATTTCCCGCATCTTCTCTGCCAGCTCCCTGCCCCTTCTGACGCTATAATCTCTGTGTATGATTATCGACAGGGCATCTACACGTTCACCGTTTATCAGCACATCCAGTTTAACCAGAGGTGCTTGCTGAAATCTCAGAAAATGGTAGTCAAAAGAGGCATATCCCCTGCTTACTGACTTTAAACGATCAAAAAAATCCAGCACAACCTCGCTCATCGGCATCTCGTATTCTATCAATACCTGTTTACCAAGGTATTGCATGTTTTTCTGCACCCCTCGCTTTTCTATACACAAGGTAATGACTGCACCGACGTAATCCTGCGGTACCAGGATATTGGCCTGTATAACAGGTTCACGAATTTCACTTATTTGATTGATGGCAGGCAAACTTGACGGATTTTCGATAGTCAGGATCTCATTTTTCGACGTCAGAATTTCATAGATTACAGTCGGGGCGGTTGTAATCAGGTCAAGATTATACTCACGTTCAAGCCGTTCCTGGACAATTTCCATGTGCAACAATCCCAGAAAACCGATTCTGAAGCCAAAACCCAGGGCATCTGAAGTTTCCGGGTCATACTGCAAGGCAGAATCATTTAGCCTCAATTTCTGCAAAGCTTCCCTGAAGTCTTCGTAATCATCCGAGCTGACCGGAAAGAGTCCTGCAAAAACCCTTGGCTGCAATTTCTTGAACCCGGCTAATGCCTTATCAGCTGGATTACTGGAAAGTGTCAATGTATCCCCGACAGGGGCACCATCCACATCCTTGATACCCGCGATAAGAAAGCCGACATCACCTGCCGATAAGCCGTCACTATTGGTTCGTTTTGGTGTGAATACACCTACATGGTCTACCTGGTATACGCCCCCTGTCGACATTACCTTGATCTTTTCCCCGGACTTGACTTGACCATTAATAATTCGTACAAGCGAAATTACGCCAACAAAATTGTCAAACCATGAATCGATTATCAGCGCCTGAAGCGGTTTTTCAATATCACCTTGCGGCGGTGGAATTCTTTCAATTAATTGTTCAAGCAGATCTTCCACGCCCACGCCGCTTTTTGCACTGACCCTGATTGCATCTCCGGCCTCAATACCGATGATCTCCTCGATCTCATTGATGACTCGATCAGGTTCGGCTGCAGGTAAATCGATCTTGTTCAATACGGGAACAACTTCCAGCCCCAGGTCAATGGCCGTATAACAATTGGCCACACTTTGAGCCTCTACACCCTGAGATGCATCCACTATAAGCAGTGCACCTTCACAGGCCGCCAATGACCGTGAAACTTCATAGGAAAAATCCACATGTCCGGGCGTATCGATAAAGTTAAGCTGATAGGTAATTCCATCTTTTGCCTTGTATGCCAGGGATACGCTCTGTGCCTTGATCGTTATCCCTCGTTCCCGCTCAAGATCCATGGAGTCCAGAACCTGCTCCTGCATTTCACGATTACTCAAACCACCACAGATCTGGATAAAACGGTCTGCCAATGTGGATTTGCCGTGATCTATATGGGCAATAATGGAAAAATTTCGAGTAGTCTGCATGGTTATTTATTATGTTGTTCTTTCATTAGGTTGCGAAAACGGTTCACGTCCAGAGTAAAATGGCTGATTTCCTGATCTCCCAGCATCAGTACCGGAATTTTCGACCCGTACAATTTCTCAAGCTCGTGCTGACCACTAATATCAATTACCTCCAGATCAAATTCATAAGTGGATTTCAGTATTCCCAGATGTTCTACCATATGTTCACACAGATGGCAGTCAATCCGCCCATAAACCTTTAATATTTCTGGCATTATTTACCTGATCCGTGCACCGGTAGTGTTGACAGCGCGCCAGAAACAGCGACTCTGGATAATCTTTAAACTCAGGATAATCAATAAAGTTTAACGGGGGGCATTATAGCGCGGAACAGGGTGTTCAATCCAGAAGCCTGTCGGATTAAAATGTATCCGGAATTTACTTATATGGCTTTTTTTTCAATGAGATAGTCTTAATATAACCGGCTGCATATCTACCCGGTGCCGCCCTTGTAACAGATACTTTTTAAGTAATACAAGGCTGGCAGAAAAAAATGCAATGCCTGCCAGAATACTGACAAGATCCCTGTGATCCCATGCAAGCCATTCGTTCAGCTTTGCCCCCAGAATGGCTCCCAGTATCAAGGATATCAAAGGCACTATGTAGATCAAAAAGGAACCGAGTACAAGGGCCTGCTCAGGTATACCGATGACGACCCTGTCTCCTTTTCCGGCATTGATTGAATTCTCTACCCGCAGGATATTCGGCTTCCTGCTGAACCACTTTTGCAGTGTTGCCGTTCCACAACCTGCACTGGCAGAACAATGACCGCAGGCATTACCACCTGAGGTTTCTATCCAGGCAAAGTTTTGTTCAATCCTGACAATTCGGGCTGCTTCTTCTATCATCCATCAGCGTCCTGGTGTATAGCGTACATAATCACCAATCATTTTTACTGCCGCCTTGGGCACTTCACCCACTACGGTTATATAATGGTTGGAGTTAACCGTGGTATAGGCATTGACGGCACCCATCCTCGAAAAACCCTTCATCATGGGTTTGTCTTTTTCCATTTTCTCGATATAGACAGACACCGATGAAATACCATCAGTAAACATCAGATGATCCACTGGCACTCGACTGGTTGGCAGCCCATGTGTGTTATGCATACCCATCATGTATCCATTCGGTAACCTGGTAACAGACCAGAGGCTTTTCTCCGTGTGGTTCTGTTCCTGCTTCTCCTGTTTAAACCATTTATACCCCTCCGAGCTAATGGTTGGCTCAAGCTTTTTCTGTGGGATAAAAGACATAAAACTGATCTGGGTAAACATGACCTGCTCTACAGGATTGCCTTTATCATCGACCAGATCAGACTTCAGCAACATCCCTGTCTTCTTGTCAATCCACAATTGATAACCATAACGGTAGGGATCTTTCGGGCTGATTTCAATAACAACCGCCTCTCTACCCGTCATGCGTTCTTCACCCACCATATTGAAGCGGTAATATTTTTTCAGGTCACTCGCAATCTTCTGCAAGCCCACGGGAAGGTAATTTTTCGGCCGGCTTTTTTCTACTACAACAGATTTGCTGTCTGGCAGGATGCAAACGAGACGATCGTTGTTTCTAAGGATTTCCCTGGGGGCACCGGCCAGGGACAAAAGACGTTCTTTCTCATTGCCATTATCATTGCTGTGAGTGATGGACATGGTCTCCATCTGTTTATCCTGTATATAGACAAAGATGCCTTCATAATTAAGTGACTTGATTGCATGTGACATTTTCTCAAGCCACTTTTGCGCGTCATTATCATTGGGTGCGGTCACACCCGCACCGGACAACAATAGCCCGATACAAAAGATGATTAACTGCCTTGTGTAAACCATTCTGTTACTTACCCCGACACCTCACACGAGACATAAATCAGTGTTGTGAATCATAACCCGCAATACGTGCATAGTTGATCATACCCTGCAAGCTGATATTGGATGTGTATTCACTGTGATTCATCAGATAACCATTCAATCGCATCTCTGTTTCAGGCTGCTTCATATCCCAGTGAGTACCGGATACACGTCTGATGTTGCTTACATGTTCCGTCTGCACCAGCCTTGGAACAGATGTATCCGGGTTCTGGTTTAAGGCCACATTCTGCATGCCCACCACGGCCATGGCGGCTACTGATGCTGCAATGGCCAGACCTGCAACCGGTTTCAACATTCGCACACCACGAGACTGCATACCATCACTGGCTTCAAGTTCAGGCTCATGGTCTATCTGCTGGCTGATTTTATGTGCCAGGTCCGCTGGTGCAGTGTTCACCAGATTTTGCCGCATGACTTCCCCGACCACCTGATATCTGGACCACATTGACTGCAGATCCCGATCCTGTTTTAGCCGGTGGATCAGCAGTTCATACTCCTGTTCATCCAGTTCATCATCCAGCATCGCTGATAATTGCTCTTTCAGTTTTTCACTCATTACTGCTTACCTGTATTCTGATACCAATGTAATTAAATTATTCCTGTTCTGGTTTAACCAAACCATCAACTATTTCAGTAATGGTTTCAGCTTTTCATCGATAGCTTCACGGGCCCTGAATATCCTCGAACGTACCGTCCCGACCGGACATTCCATGGTGCTGGCAATGTCTTCATAACTCAGGCCCTCAATTTCACGCAGAATTATTGCGGTTTGTAAATCTTCCGGTAATTCCTCTATGGCCCTGTTGACAGTAGCCTGAATTTCTTCTGTCAATGCCAGGCGCTCCGGTGTTGCATTTTCACGTAAGGATCCTGATTCCATAAACTGTTCTGCCTCCTGGGCGTCTATATCGGTACCCGGTGGCCTTCTGTTCTGGGCAACCAGATAATTCTTTGCTGTATTGATGGCTATTCGGTAAATCCACGTATAAAAGGCACTGTCTCCACGAAAATTTTCCAGGGCCCGATAGGCCTTCAGAAATGCCTCCTGAGTCACGTCCTGTGCCTCATGTGGATCATGTACAAAACGACTGACAAGACTGATAATTTTGCTCTGGTATTTCAACACCAGAATATCAAAGGCTCGCTTGTCTCCATTTTGTACCTGTTTGACCAGATCCTGATCAATAATTTTACCGGCCATCTGGGCCTTTCCCCTTATTAGCACCCATCCCTGGCTGCCAGTTATGTAGACAACCCGGGATACGCTAAGTTCGACGCATATTTGAATAGCTGACCTATTTTCAACTATTTGAGTTCATTTAACAATATGTTGAATAATAGTGTTGGTATAGGGCAAACTGCTGTCTATGAGTAATTCCCGTCATTTTGATGTCATGATCATCGGTAGTGGTGCCGCCGGCTTGAGCATGGCCTTGCGACTGGACCGGGGTATCCGCATTGCAATATTGTCAAAAACCCTGATTTCGGACGGCTCCAGTCTGTATGCGCAGGGTGGAGTTGCAGCTGTTATGGATTCCGGTGATTCCTTTGACTCCCATATCGAAGACACCCTGAAGGCCGGAGCCGGGCTTTGTAATCCGGATATTGTCAGGCACACCGTTGAAAAAGGCCCGGAGGCCATCAATTGGCTGATTGATAACAACGTCCCCTTTACCCTCGTTGATGCGGCCCATCCTGATTCCGGTTATCACCTGACCCGGGAAGGTGGCCATAGCCACAGACGGGTCATCCATGCTGCGGATGCAACCGGCAAGGCCATTGAAAACACACTGGAACAACAGGTCAGGGGTCGGGACAATATCCGGATTTTTGAAAACCACATTGCGATTGACATCATCACTGCGAACAAGCTGGGGTTGAAGGATAACCACTGCTATGGTGCCTATGTACTGAATCGTAACAGCAAAAAAATAGAAGTCTTCAAGTCACCTTTTGTCGTTTTGGCCTGTGGTGGTGCGAGCAAGGTCTACCTGTACACCAGTAACCCCGACACATCAACGGGTGATGGTATTGCCATGGCCTGGCGTGCAGGCTGCCGGGTTGCCAATATGGAATTCAACCAGTTTCATCCCACTTGCCTCTATCACCCCGATGCCAAGTCTTTTCTGGTCACCGAAGCACTCAGGGGCGAAGGCGCAAGGCTGTTATTGCCTGATGGAACTCAATTCATGCAGAATTTTGATCCACGGGCAGAACTTGCATCACGTGATATTGTTGCGCATGCCATTGACCATGAAATGAAGCGCCTGGGGGCAGAATGTGTCTATCTGGACATCAGGCATAAGCCAAAGGAATTCATCCAGCATCACTTCCCTACTATCTATTCACGCTGTCTGGAATTTGGTTATGATTTAAGCCTGCAACCTGTCCCGGTCGTTCCGGCCGCACATTACACTTGTGGGGGTGTCGTGACCGATATATCGGGGAAAACAGATATAGACGGACTGTACGCCATTGGTGAAACGGCCTTTACCGGCCTGCATGGTGCCAATCGCATGGCCAGTAACTCATTGCTGGAATGCCTGGTCTTTGCTGCGAGTGCTGCTGAAGACATAAACCACAAGTATCGCCAGATTGCCACATTACCTGAACTGCCTGACTGGGATGAAAGCCGGGTCACGGACTCTGATGAAGAAGTGGTTGTATCACATAACTGGGATGAACTGCGACGTTTCATGTGGGACTATGTCGGCATCGTTCGGACCAATAAACGTCTGCAACGGGCCAAAAGCCGCATCGACTTGCTGCTGCATGAAATCAATGAATATTATGGTAACTTCCGAATTACCAATGACCTGATAGAGCTTCGCAATCTGGCCCTGGTTGCCAGCCTGATTATTCGCTCTGCACAAACACGGCAGGAAAGCCGTGGCTTGCACTACACGCTGGATTACCCTGACATGGATACAAACCACCCGCCGGTTAATACCATTTTAATACCGGGCAAAAAATAACACGGTACTGTTACTTGACTGGCAATGGCCATCGTTACCTGACAATATAAATTTACAAAATGGCTTTAGAAAAAACCTAGGAGTCTGCCTCTATACGCATGCGAACCAGCAGTTCACGGAATGTTTTGGGGTCGAGTGAATCACGCAACAGGATGGCCGTTCTGCGTCCACCTTTATTTATCAGGAAGTTAAGGACAACAAGGTATTGGTGCACATAACTGCTGGGCAACAGGCTGACTTCCAGCTCTTCACCCTGACCGTTGATGACCTTCCATTCACCGTCATTGTCCCACACCATGCTGAGTATGGCATTTGGACCACGCCCAAGGATATGGATATTGAATGTTGTATAGAAATTAGCCAATACGACAACCGATAACACTATCGACATCCAGCCAGGTATGGTCAGGTTGGTCGCAACAACCAGCGCCATGCCATGCAGGACAAATAATGCCATGGCAAAATATTGGGAACTACGCGGTTCCAGATGCAGCGGACGTCCGTATTTTTTTGATGACACTGGCAATTTCCTGATCAGCTGTAATGGATTTACCCATTAATAAATCAAACAGAACTGCGTCGGGGTAATCCAGCAAGGCACCCAGTGCCTGCCTGTCGTGCAGTTCAAGACCTTCATACTTATTTAATATGAAGTCATTTAATAATAAATCAAGCTCCAGCATACCACGCCTGCAACTCCAGAGCAGCCTGTTCCTCCGTGAATCAATACCCTTATTGTCGACCATAACAATGATTACTTTACGCCATGACAGCTGATCATATCGATCGTTTAATCATCAACTGCTTGATTTTACCTATCGCATTGGTCGGATCCAGCCCTTTAGGACAAACATCCACACAATTCATGATTGTATGACATCTGAATAACCGGTATGGACCTTCAAGGGCCTCCAGACGCTCTTCCTCTGCCTGGTCCCGACTGTCGGCCAGAAAACGCCACGCTTGTAACAAGGCCGCAGGCCCGAGAAATTTGTCCGGGTTCCACCAGAAAGACGGGCACGATGTTGAGCAACAGCCGCATAAAATACACTCATACAGGCCATCAAGTCGATCACGTTCTTCCGGCGTCTGTTTACGTTCTATCTCGGGCTCGGGATCATGAACGATCAGATAGGGCTTAACATTACGATACTGTTGATAAAACTGTGTCATATCAACTATCAGGTCACGAATAACCGGCAGGCCCGGTACAGGTCTTAATGTTACCGGTTCTTTCAGGACATCCAGTGGTGTAATGCAGGCCAGGCCGTTTCTGCCATTAATATTCATTGCATCCGAACCGCAGACACCTTCCTGGCAGGAACGACGAAAACTCAAACTTTCATCCAGCGCCTTAAGTTCATGGAGGGCATCGAGCAGCATCATATCCTCTCGAATTGTCTCCAGCTCCAACTCCTGCATATAAGGTTTTGCGTCTTTGTCAGGATCGTATCGATAAATCAAAAATCGCATAATTGGCCTCAGTAAACCCTTGGTTTTAACGGGAACGGGTCTACGGTCACCGGTTTTAACCTGACCGGTTTGTAATCCAGCCGCCCATCATGGAAATAAAGTGAATGCTTGAGCCAGCTGGCATCATCCCTCTCTGTATAATCAACCCTTGAATGCGCCCCCCTGCTCTCGGTTCGAGCAAGTGCAGAGGCAACTGTCGCAATACCGATGTCTATCAGATTCTCCAGCTCCAGGGCCTCGATACGTGCGGTATTAAATATTTTGCTTTGGTCTTTCAATCGGGCACCCTGCAGCCTTTCTTTAAGAAGCTTGACCTTTTCAAGACCCGTACTTAATACAGCCTGTTCCCTGAATACACCACAGTGTTCTTCCATCACCTTTCTCAGCTCTGTGCGTAATTCCGGCACGGACTCACCGCTGCCTGTCTTTTCCCATCTTTTCAAGCGGGCCAATGCCTTTTCTATGGCGGTTTTATCCATTTGCCTGTGGTATCTATGCTCCTGCAAATGACCAATAATATGATTGGCAGCCGCACGGCCAAACACCAGAATATCCAGCAGTGAGTTACCGCCCAGACGGTTGGCCCCATGCACCGAAACACAGGCACACTCACCGGCAGCATACAAACCAGGCACCGGTTCTTCCGGCCCTTCCATCTCGGGGACGACGACCTGGCCGCTTCGATTGGTGGGTATGCCTCCCATCGTATAATGCGCTGTGGGATAGACAGGTATCGGGCTATCCACAGGATCAACATGCGCAAATGTCATGGCAAGATCACGTATTCCCGGCAAACGTTTCTTGATAACATCTGCACCAATATGATCAACCTTCAGGTAAACAAAATCCTTGTTCGGGCCGCAACCGCGTCCTTCCCTGATCTCGACTGATATGGCGCGACTGACAATATCCCTGCTCGCCAGATCTTTTGCTCGCGGGGCATAACGTTCCATAAAACGCTCGCCATCTGCATTAACCAGATACCCCCCTTCACCCCGCACGCCTTCTGTAATCAACATGCCCTTGCCGGCTATTCCGGTCGGGTGAAACTGGAAAAATTCCATATCCTGGAGCGGCACACCTGCGCGTAATGCCATTGCCATACCATCACCGGTATTGATCAGGGCATTCGTGCAGGTACGAAATAGCTGCCCTGCACCACCGGTTGCTATCAGTGTCGTCTTCGCTTCGATCAGTAATGGCTCACCTGATTCAATATCAAGTGTCAGCGCACCCAGAATATACCCGTCCTCATCCTTGATCAGATCCAGTGCAAAATATTCATCAAAGAAGTGGGTGCGGGCACGAATATTCTGTTGATACAGCGAGTGCAGGATGGCGTGCCCGGTTCTGTCTGCTGCTGCACAGGTTCGGGACGCCTGATCTCCGCCGTAGTCCTGGCTTTGTCCACCAAAGGCACGTTGATAGATATTGCCATCATCGCGCCTGGAAAAAGGAACACCGAAATGTTCCAGCTCATACACCACTTTTGGTGCCGCACGGCACATGTACTCGATCGCATCCTGATCTCCGAGATAGTCACTTCCCTTGACCGTATCGAACATGTGAAAATGCCAGTTATCCGGTGAAACATTGGCCAGGGCGGCATTCACGCCACCCTGTGCCGCAACGGTGTGTGATCGGGTCGGAAATACCTTTGACACAACCGCAACCTTTGCATCAGCGCGGGCGAGCTGGAGTGCGGCCCGCAGTCCACCCCCTCCGGCACCAATTATCAGGGTGTCAAATTTCCTGCTTTGTATCGTCATCGCATTATTGCCATAAACAGTATCCGTGATACCCAAACCAGACAAAACAACAAACCCAGCCCTGATAACATCAAAACCAGCGCCCTGATAGCCACCGGGTGAATATAATCCATAATGACATCCTTGAGACCCACCCATGAATGTAAAAAAAGCATAAGAAAACCGATAAACAGAAACGTACTGTTTATCGGGTGTAGAATCCAGCCCTGCCATGCAGAATAGGTAAACTGTCCCATCAGCAACAGACCGGTTATAAAATAAATCAGGAACAAGCCGAGATAGAGTGCGCTAATCCTCTGCCATAACCATGAATCCAGGCCTTGCACCCTGCGGCTCATTGCAGCTTGCTCACATAAACAGCAAAAGGAATCAGGATGCCAGCGACAATGACAATGCCAGAAGTCACCCGTGCCGCACATCGTCCGGCTATCAGATCCAGGTCAACAAGAAAATAACGAATACCGGCCACAAAGTGATGTGAGATTGCCCAAAGAAGCAGGTATAAATACACACGGACGATAATATTGGATGTGATGACGATTACATCGTTAAAGCTGGTCTCATTTTGTAAAGACAAGTCAAACAAATAAATCAGAAATGGCAGAGAGAGAATAATCAGGACACCCGCTATTCGATGTAAAATAGAGGCAATGGCCATTGGAGGTAACTTTATTTTGAGCAGGTTAAGAAAAACCGGCCGTCTGCTTTTACTATACATTCACACCCTTGGAGATAGATATTCCCATTAACGTATAACTTAGTATACTGACAGATTAACGCAAGTCATTATATAAATTGCTATTATTTTTTACATTCAGATAATCCCTGCCGGAGTCATTAATGACGGGGACAACAGCCTTCTGGACAATTTAGAGTATTTCATATGAAACAAGACTGGAACAATTTTCTTGCCCACAGTGGCGCAGAATATAAGGATGGCATTTTAATCAGTTTTGGCAACCCGGTTCGTGAACTCAAACTGGCCTCAAACGGTGACATCCTTACTGACCTTTCCTTTACCGGACTTATTGCTATCCGCGGGGATGATGCCGAGCAATTCCTTCAGGGGCAGTTTACCAATGATATTCGTGATGTTGATGACAAACATACACAACTAAGCGGATACTGCAGCCCCAAAGGGCGATTGTTGTCCAATTTTTTGATATTCAGACACCAGGACAGCTATTTCCTCCGGCTGCCAAAGGCACTTATTGAGGAGACGGTAAAAAGATTGAAAATGTTTGTTCTGATGTCAAAGGTTGTCATTGAGGATATCAGCGAAAGCCAGATTCACATCGGTTACAGCGGCCCGAATGCAGAGAAAGAGTTATCTGATCAACCGGGAGATGTACCCACTGAACATTTTTCTTCCTGCCATGAAGATGAACTGACCATAATACGACTCCCCGGCAAAAATCCCCGCTTCGAAATACTTGGTCCGATGGAAAAGATAATCGGACTATGGAAGGCGCTCGATGTCCGCGGAACACCTGTGGGCCCTGAAGTCTGGTCATGGCTCAGTATTCAGAATGGTTTGCCACTGATTACCCCGTCCACAGTAGACGCATTTGTTCCTCAAATGATCAACATGCAACTGATTAATGGTGTCAGTTTCAAAAAAGGCTGCTACACAGGACAGGAAATCGTTGCCAGAATGCAATACCTGGGCAAATTGAAGCGGCGCATGTACCTGGCCCATGTCGATTGTATGGAACGACCCAATGAAGGTGACGCCCTGTTTTCGGCATCTTCCCGAAGTGGCCAGGGAGCCGGGAAGATTGTCAATGTTTCTGCCTCTCCCGATGGAGGATTTGATCTTTTGGCCGTTATAGAAATAAGTGCAGTCAAATCTGACACGATACATTTAACCGACCGGTCGGGACCTGAGCTGGGCTTCATGGATTTACCCTATCCATTTGAATCTGAAGAAAAGACCTGACCCGAAACCGGGATTAAAAGGTACTGCAAGTATGAATACAGAAGAACAGATACTGGAAGGCTTTCTTGGCGATCTGAACGAGAACAGACTGATACTTCCAACTTTGCCTGAAGTCGCTCTCAGGGTAAGGGATGCCGTTGAAAATGAAGGTGCAACCATAGGTGAAATTACCCGGGTAATCAGTAGCGATGCCGCGATCTCTGCACGCCTTTTACAGGTGTGCAACAGCCCGCTCTACCGGACACGCAGCCCCATTGAAGACTTGCAAACTGCAATATCAAGGCTGGGTGATACGCAGGTAAAAAATCTGGTCAGTAGTCTGGTTATGCAGCAAATGTTCCAGGCCACATCCGACGTCCTTGATAAAAAAATGCGCCGTACCTGGGAACATTCTACCACCGTTGCATCCATATCCTATGTTCTGTCAGCAGCCACAAAGCTGTCCAGTGATCAGGCCATGCTGGCAGGCCTGATACATGATATTGGAACCTTGCCCATCATTGTTCATGCAGAAGATATGCCGGAGCTACGCAACGACCCCGTACTCCTTGATAAGATAATTTCAAAATTGCACCCCATTATTGGTGAGAAAATCCTCAGGGACTGGGGTTTTCCACAAGCCATGGTAGATGTGGCTGCCCAACATGAAAACCTGGTACGCGACCCGGGAACAGATGACTATGACATGGTCGATATTGTGATCGTCGCCAACCTGCACAGTCTGATCGGTGACGAGCATGATCATGATCATGCTGATCTGGACTGGAAAACTGTTCCGGCATTTAAAAGGCTGGGGATTGAGCCGGAAATCAATATCGTTGATATTGAAGAGAACAAGGAAAGTCTGGAAGAAATCCAGGCCATATTATCCTGACAATACACGCCCCTGCAGGCATCAGCATGGTATTTGTTAACCCGCATAGTTCGGGTCATTTGCTGCAGATATTGGCCCCGTTTCATGTGTGTTAAATTATATTAATATCACTGCTGTCCAGTTAACCTGTGATGAATATAGTTGAAATGTAAGCGATAAGTGTATTTCTGGCTAACCCGCACATTGTTATGTGCTTCATAAAGTTAACGGGACAGCAGTGTATTAATACTTGCTTAAATACATGCAAGCCATGATGACACCAGCTTCATATACTATACTTGTTCAAGACACGAATTCAGCAAAATACCTGTCATGAAATTACTTCGGATTAATGGTGGCAGTAAGGGTTTTCAAGCGCAATCCTTCCCGGCTGATTCAATATCCTGGATAACGGCACCAACAAACAGGGAGGCGACAACATGAAATTTCAGCCGTCATTTTCTCAAATACTACTCTGCTTCATTCTGATCGCGGGCATGCAGTCCAGTATCTTTGCAGAAAAAAAACTGGCCCCGGAAAATATACCCGGAACAACCCGCGTAAGCGCAGAGGAAGTGCTGGATCTTTTTGGTAAAATAGATGACCTGCTTATCATTGATGCAAGAATTCGCATGGACAGGAAACATGGATATATTGAAGGCTCAATCAGTCTCCCGGATGTGGAAACCAATTGCGCAACACTGAAAAAGCTCATCAAGAAAAAAGACTCCCCTGTATTGTTTTATTGCAATGGCATCAAATGTGGCCGTAGTGTCAAATCATCCCGTGTCGCCCTTAAATGTGGATACAATAATATTTACTGGTTCAGGGGTGGTTTTGAAGAATGGAAAAGCAAAAACCTGCCCTTCGTTAAAAGTTAATATTATTTATAATGCGTTCTTTTGTCCCCTCAGTCAGGTTAATCCTGAGTTCCATAATAGGACTCATGGGATTACTCGCACTGCTACTGGCCATCTCAAGTGGCTCCATCCATCAGGATCAGGTACTTGCGAATAACAAGGAAATGATGAAAGAAATGATTCGACTCAAAACCAGGGATTTACTGGATGGGCTAAAAACAAAATCACAGGATCTGGGCCTGTCGCTTCAAAATAGTGACGACTTTCGTCTGGCCCTGAAAAATCTTGATAAGGAAAAACTGGTTGAGTTACTCAATAATCAGTTTCACCAGTATTTTGTAACAGCAGGGGTCATAAAACTGGAAAAACTGGTTTTATTCAATAAAAAAATGGGCATAATCACGGAATCCACAGAAGGCAAACTATTATCAAAAAAACGTATTGACAAAATATGTCCGTCTATTACAAGGGCAGCACGTAAACGGACAGGTCGACAGCGGTTCATTATACTGGATGGCCTCTGCAAGGTTGATAACGATCCGCTGCACGCGGTTCTGGTTCCAGTTGGCGGGCTGCGGTTAAAGGGGTATCTGCTGGTGCTGACTGACCCCGCGATCAGCCTGAAACCGATAGAAATGGCGCTTGGATTGCCGCTTCAAATAAAATTACCCGATGGCAAACCTGTATTTACCTCACCAAGGTGGCCAAACAAAAATGATATCAACTATGCCTATCGGGTAGACTATAAAATCAACACTAATTCGGGCGACCCTTTACTTACCCTCACCATTGCACAGGATCTCAAAAAACTCTCCCAGAGCCTCAGGAATACCCGCTTACTGGTACTGATAATTGCCGGTAGCACAACTTTCACCATCGTATTACTTGCGCTCTACCTGATACGGAAAACAACTACCCAACCATTATATAAACTGACGAGAAAGCTGCACCAGCTACAGAATGATCAATCTATCATCGGGGAACAACTCGAAGTCAGCGGAACAAAGGAAATAAGGATACTGACACAGGGCTTTAACGAAATGTCTTCCAGGCTCAAGGAGCTATATGAAATACTGGAAAATATGGCCTACACGGATTCATTGACAAAACTACCAAACCGCAATCTCTTTCAAAATAGAATTCAGGACTTCGTTAATGTTTATAACCATGAAAAGAAACCGTTTGCTGTATTACTACTGGATCTTGACAGGTTCAAGATTGTTAATGATACATTGGGACACCATGTTGGAGATGAATTATTAAAAGAGGTAAGTGTCAGGCTGCACAACGTTTTGCGCAAGGATGATCTTGTAACAAAACTGGATAACCAATATAAAAATAACAAAAAAGGGGATATCGTTGCACGACTGGGTGGTGATGAATTTGCCCTGATCTGCACAAGTATTAACAACACTGAAAATTCAAAAATAGTCGCAGAAAAAATAATATCCGAGCTGAACAAACCATTTATTCTGGGTGATCACCACTTGTCAATTGGTGCGAGCATCGGCATCGCTTTATGTCCAAAACATGGAAAAGATATCAACACACTTATTCGCCATGCAGACGTGGCCATGTACCATGCTAAAAATACAAGCAACGGTTTTACTATATATGAAGAAAAGCAGGACAGGAACAACCTTCGTTATTTGAAACTTGAACAGGATTTGCTGAAATCTATTGACAATGACGAAATGGAACTTTACTACCAGCCAAAGGTGGATATCAACACTTTCAAAACCTATGGTGTAGAGGCATTAATACGCTGGAACCATCCACAGTATGGAATTATTTCTCCTGTTGATTTCATCCCCATTGCTGAACAAACAGGGAAAATTCTCAATATTACTGAATGGGTCCTTGATAATGCATTGAAAGAATGTGCCGGCTTTCTGTCCAGTGGTTATATCAAGGACCTGTCAATAAACCTGTCACGCATCAACTTGCGTGATCAGAGTATCGCAAGCACTATCAAAGGTGCTCTCGAGAAATATTCCATTCCACCTGAATATCTGGTTCTGGAATTAACAGAAAGTGCCATTATGGGTGATCATGAATACGCCTCCCTGATATTAAACAGATTATCTTCAATGAATGTTTCCATTTCAATTGATGATTTTGGTACCGGTTATACCTCTCTGGCTCACATCAAGGATCTGCCTGTGGATGAAATAAAAATAGACAAAACGTTTATACAGGAACTGGTATATAACAATAAAGAGGAGGCGGTAGTTCGTGCTATTCTGGTTCTTGCAAAACACATGAACCTGACGGTCGTCGCTGAAGGGATAGAAGACATTCAAACATTAACCATGCTGAGAGAGCTTGGCTGCAGTTTTGCACAAGGCTACTATTTCGCAAAACCCATGCCGCTGAAAGATCTCAATGACTGGTTGATAAATAATCAGCCAGAAGTCGAACCGGCTGCTACAAATTAACTATTCGAGCCACTGCTAATGTCCCGTTAACTTTATGAAGCACATAACAATGTGAGGACATGGAATCGGTAAGACTGATCAAGACCGTCTGCCGCACGGACGCGGCAACCGAGCCGCCATGGATGGCCTGTTTTACGTGTCTTGATCAGGCTTGCCGGTTTCATGTCCGGGTTGCTCAACCTGGCTCAAAAGTACTTGCCACTTATGTTTCAACTATATTCATTACAGGTTAACGGGACAGCCGTGAAAACGCATATAAATATGAGTACATGAAACCAGCATTCTGTTCTGCCCATCCATTGAAACACCCACGAATATTCAGGTACATATCAGACATGTAACGCCTTACTCATCCCCTTTATGAAGGGCTATACAATTCCTGCAGATACAGGCGCGCCTGATTGCAGACTCAGGTACCCTGGCAAGCAGATTTTCGGGAATATTTTCAGTGCTACACCAGCAAGACACCTCCTTTTTCCCCTGGTTTTCTGCCATTGCACATTCATTTGCTTTACCACACAGCGGACATACCTTTGGGTCGGCAGATGTGGCTTTACTGGAAACCATTTTTTCTCCCTCGTTAAATTGTCACGTCCCGGCCCTTGAAACCTGTTATTTCCTATTAATATTGTCTACTATTAATAATACAGGCATGTCGGAGATTAAATCATGCAACCATCACATAATACAAGGCGCCAGCATTTCAGGCATCCCGCTGAAATTCCCATCGAGATCAGCAGTTCAACATCTGTAGAAAAATCAACCGAATACACACATGATATCAGTTGTGATGGCCTGTCTTTTCAGTCTGCGAATGCCCTGCAAGTCGATCATATCGTTACCTTGACAATCAAGCTGACCAAACCCCGTTTCGAGGAGTCTGCACGTGTCATCTGGTGTCATGAATTAACAACGGGGTACGAGATCGGCGTATCCTTTCTGGAAAAGGATGCCCTTTTTCGCATCCGGATGGTTGAACAGGTTTGCCATATTGAACAGTACCGCAAGGATGTCCTGAAACTGCAGAATCGTGATTTAACAAGCCAGGAGGCTGCGCTTGAATGGATTAACAAATATGCAACGGATTTTTCCAGGTAATTCTTTAGATTACACCCACTACTGTCCCGTTAACTTTATGAAGCACATATAGATGTGAGGACATGGAACCGGTAAGCCGAATCAAGGCCGGCTGCCGCACGGATGCGGCAGCCGGGCCTCCCAGGAACCTTATTGTTTATTCAGGCCGCATATGAGGAAACAGTAACACGTCCCTGATCGAGGGTGAATCGGTAAACAGCATTACCAGTCGATCGATACCAATACCCTCACCTGCCGTGGGCGGCATACCATGCTCAAGCGCACAGATATAGTCGGCATCAAAATGCATGGCCTCTTCATCACCTGCGTCTTTTTCCTCTACCTGTTTTCTGAATCGTTCTGCCTGATCTTCGGCATCGTTCAACTCCGAAAAACCATTGGCCACTTCACGACCACCAACAAAAAATTCAAAACGATCCGTTACAAAAGGATCATCATCGTTTCGCCTGGCAAGTGGTGATACCTCAGTAGGATAGGCCGTAATAAAAGTCGGATTCATCAGGCGATGTTCGACTGTTTTTTCAAAGATCTCTATTTGCACCTTGCCCGGGCCATAGCTTTCCTTTAACGATATATCCAGCCCTGCTGCAATTTCGCGTGCGCCATCCGGATTATCCAGAATTTCTGCTGTGATGCCGTCATTAAAATACAGGATGGATTCCTTAACGGTCATTCTGTCGAATGGCTTGCCAAAGTCGTAATCATCACCCTGATAATGAATTGTGGTTGAACCGATTACATCTTCTGCAATGCCTCGCAGCATTTCCTCGGTCAGGTTCATCAAGTCGTTGTAATCAGCATAGGCCTCATAAAACTCGATCATTGTAAATTCAGGATTATGGCGTGTCGATAACCCCTCATTACGGAAATTGCGGTTAATTTCATAGACCTTTTCAAAGCCACCGACTACCAGTCTTTTCAGATAAAGCTCCGGTGCGATACGCAGAAACAAATCCATATTGAGTGCATTATGAAATGTTGTAAACGGTTTTGCCGTGGCACCTCCGGGGATCACCTGCATCATGGGTGTTTCCACTTCCATGAAATTCCTGTCATTCAGGAAGTTACGAATATAGGTAATGATCCGGTTACGTGTCTGAAAAGTATGGCGCGTAACGTCATTCATGATCAGGTCGATATATCGCTGGCGATAGCGCGCCTCGGTATCAGTCAGTCCCTTGAATTTTTCCGGTAAGGGTCGAAGCGCCTTGGTCAAAAGCCGGATGTTATCTACCTTGACAGAAAGTTCACCCTTGTTGGTTTTCATTAGCACACCTTCGCCACCAATGATGTCGCCAATATCCCATTTTTTGAACTGTTCGTTATAGACACCCTCTGCCAGCTCATCACGAACGATATAAAACTGGATACGACCGGACATGTCCTGTACGGTTGCAAAACTGGCCTTACCCATAACACGTTTAAGCATCATACGTCCTGCAACAACAACCCGAATATTCAGTTTTTCAAGTTCATCCTTTGTTTTATTGTCATATTCCGAGTGCAACTCCCCCGCAACAACATTGCGGCGAAAATCATTTGGAAATGCATTACCTTTTTCGCGTATGCCGGCTAATTTGGCCCGACGCTCTGCAATCAGTTTGTTTTCTTCCTGACTGGCCTGCTGATCTGATTTCTGGTTCTCGCTCATGATGCCTTTTCTTCAAGTTATATTATTACAGGCCACTCTTCAGGCTCGCCTCGATAAACGCATCGAGGTCACCATCCAGTACAGCCTGTGTATTACCCGTTTCAACACCGGTGCGCAGGTCCTTGATACGTGACTGATCCAGTACGTATGAACGAATCTGGCTACCCCAACCGATATCTGACTTGGTGTCTTCCACTGCCTGTTGATCAGCATTGCGCTTCTGAATTTCCATCTCGTAGAGTTTGGCCTTGAGTAATTTCATCGCCGTGGCCTTGTTCTTGTGCTGAGACCGATCGTTTTGACACTGTACCACAATCCCGGATGGCTGGTGGGTGATCCGCACTGCTGATTCTGTTTTGTTTACATGCTGGCCACCGGCCCCGCTGGCACGATAAACATCGATCCTTAAATCAGCCGGGTTTATCTCTATTTCAATATTATCATCGATTTCCGGGGAAACGAAAACTGCGGCAAATGACGTATGCCGACGATTACCGGAATCAAAGGGTGACTTGCGCACCAGACGATGGACCCCGATTTCTGTTCGTAACCAGCCAAAGGCATATTCACCCTCCATACGAATGGTAGCACTCTTGATACCGGCCACATCTCCGGCCGACACTTCGATCAACCCGGTTTTAAAACCCCTCCGCTCGCCCCATCGCAGATACATCCGCAATAACATCTCTGCCCAATCCTGCGCCTCGGTACCCCCCGAGCCAGACTGGATATCCAGGTAGCAGTTGCAGGCATCCATTTCACCTGAAAACATGCGTTGAAACTCCAGGCCGGCGATTCTGGATTCCATGTCATCCAGATCAGCAGCGATTTCATCAACAGTTGCTGTATCCAGTTCCTCGGCCGCCATTTCCAGCAATTCGCCTGCATCTGCAAGACCTGTCTGCATGGACTCAATCGTATCGACTATTTTTTCGAGACTTGACCTTTCCTGCCCCAGCTTTCGGGCCCTTTCGGGGTCATGCCAGACTGCGGGCTGTTCCAGCTCGCGGATGACTTCTGTCAGGCGTTCTTTCTTTTGCTGGTAGTCAAAGATACCCCCTGAGTGCCTCGGTACGGGCATGCAGGTCTTTTATTTTTAATTGAAGAGGATTAATTTCAAGCATCATTCTTGGCCAACCAATGGATTATAATAACAGCGGCTTATGATACATCAAAGTCGGGGGGAGACTCCAGAATACCGGTCGCAAGCAACAATGTGACATGCAACATGCCTGAAATCGTGGCTCTTCCCGAAAAACAGCTCCCTTATGGTGTGGTAATAACACCTGTTCAGGCCATTTCGATGTACTCGACCATCAGCTGCAGCTTCTTTTGCCCCCTGTATTCGTTCACATCCAGTTTGTAGACAAACCTTCGCTGATCTCCTTCACGGGGTATTTCATTGTCGGCTGCATTAAAGGCGATGGCATCGATATTCATGGATGACTCCAGCGGTTGCAGAATCATCTTCAGATGCCGTTTTCCGACAATTCGTTGATGAATTACCCTGAAATCCCCTTCGAATAGTGGCTCCGGGAAACCCTGTCCCCACGGCCCGGCGACCCGCAACAGTTCTGCAAGTTCGAGATTGAACTCTTCCATGCCCAGTTCACCATCTGTATGGATGCAGTGCTGCAGGCCCTCTTCACCTACCCAGCGGCAGATTTCTTCTGTATAGGCCCTGGTAAACTTGTCGATGTCATCAAGCGCAATGGTCAAACCTGCTGCCATGGCATGCCCACCGAATTTTATTATCAGACCGTCGTATTTTTTTGTGATGGCATCCAGGACATCACGGATATGAACGCCCTGAATGGAACGTGCCGAGCCTTTTATCTCGCCATCGTCGCCCTTGGCAAAAATGATCACCGGCCTGTGGAAACGCTCTTTGATACGTGAGGCAAGAATGCCTATGACGCCCTGATGCCATTGTTCATCATAAAGACAGACCGCAACAGGAATGTCGCCCCCGTTATTGTCCAGCTTGATTTTTTCCAGCTCCAGGAAGGCCTTGTCCCGCATATCGGATTCTATCAGTTTTCGTTCCTGATTAAGGTTATCCAGACTGACTGCCAGCTCACCTGCCGCCCGGGATGAGTCACTAAGCAAACATTCAATACCCACTGACATATCTTCCAGTCTGCCGGCTGCATTCAATCGTGGGGCAACCGCAAATCCCATGTCACTGGCAATCACCCTGTCGATGCCTCGCCCTGAAACCTCCAGCAAGGCATTCATCCCGACACAGGCATGCCCCCCCCTTATTCGGCGTAACCCCTGCTCAACCAGAATACGGTTGTTATAATCGAGCGGAACCAGATCCGCGATGGTTCCCAGTGCCACCAGATCCAGCAATTGCGCCAGGTTGGGCTCATCCATTTCTTTTTTTGCAAACCAGCCCTGATCACGCAATCGCGCGCGGCAGGCCAGTAACACATAGAATATCACACCGACCCCGGCCAGATTTTTGCTTTTAAATGAATCACCCTTTTGATTCGGATTTACAATCGCATCCGCATCAGGCAAGCCTTCACCCTGCAAATGATGGTCCGTTATCACCACCTGCATACCCAGTTTTTTTGCATTGGCAACACCCTGGATGCTGGAAATGCCATTGTCCACGGTAATCAGTACATCCGGTCTGTAACCTGCTGCAACCTCGACAATTTCAGGTGTCAGACCATAGCCGTATTCAAAGCGATTGGGCACCAGGTAATTGACCGGCCCGGCGCCCATTGCCCTCAAGCCTCTGACGGCGACGGTACAACTGGTTGCACCATCACAATCAAAGTCGGCAACAACCATGATCTTGCTGTTTGCAATGATGGCCCGGGTAATGATATCAACGGCATTATCAATACCCTTGAGTCCCTGCGCTGGCAAAAGCCGACCAAGAGTGCAGTCCAGTTCGATTGGCGTATTAACACCACGTGACAGGTAAATACGCTGCAATAGTGGATGAAGTCTGTCACCCAGGGCACAGGAAATATCAGGCACATGCCGACTGATGATTTTTTTTATCATATTGCCTTACGCCTTCTCCAGAAACGACGCAGGTATTTTTTCTTTAATGAGTATTTCAAACCGTTACAGGCAAGCAGTGACAATGAGGATAAATACCCTTTTTCCATGCCATGCACCAACGGTTGAAACCATTCACGCTCCAGCATATTCAATTTATCCTTATAATGCTCGAAATCCAGTGACAGAATATCTTCTTCAGTCGGCTCAATTACGACCAGACAATCAATGTCCCTTTCAGACCTGGCCAGCGATTTTATTACAGCATGCGCATTTTCAGGTAATGAATGGTGTTCGCAGCCGGACAACATTGCCAGACCTTTCACAAAAGGTACGTTGGCGTAAACCCTGTCCAGACCCGTACTGACCTGCTCTGGTAACGGGCCCGCACCCCAGCACCAGATACTGTTTATTGGATAGACACCATTCTCCATGCGTTGCCGGTTTACCGTTGAACTGTGAAACAACATTTGAACTTCATTAATAAACCTGTGCCAGTCCATCTGATCGTTCCCTTTGGGTAAAAAAGTTTCAATATTTCTTCCCAGTACATCTGTTGGTGCTGAAAATTCAGATTCAGGTTGTTGCCTGATATGGACATACCACCTGTTCGCATGACAGGACTCAAAATACCAGCCTTCATTTACATAGGTCTGATTCAGCAAATCGATCAAAACAGTTGCTTCATCATTACTGATATCCAGAATAGAATTACCCCGCGAGATCAATCGATCCTTGTCTGTCTCAAGGTACAGCGGGTCGATATGCATCCAGATACCCGGGTCTCTTTTACCGGTATCTGAAAACCGGGATAGAGCTGCAACAGGAAGATACGCCGGACTTGATGAATCAATATCAAAGAGATCGAGCATGCATTGATAAAGAGAATCAGCAGGGTACTTTTCCCTGTCTGACTTGACAAGCAGCATTTCAAGCGATTTCAATCCGTTTATCTTGCGTTCACCTTTTGCAAGTGATTCAAATATTCCGGGAATAATCAGCGTCAGATTTTTTGTTGGCATGATGAAAGATCCGGTTTTGGAATCCCTTCCCCTGATGAGGGTGTCGACCCTGCCCCGGCAAAGAAGCAAGGTTCCCTGTCGAACCAATGCCGGAGGGTAAACCTTGTTGACTCCCCGTCCTGACAGGGCGAGCGCAATAACTTCAGGACATATTATCCAGTATCGCGGCCTTGACCGAATCCAGTGTTGCGTCAATGGTTATCAACGGCGATGTGCTTTGTTTTATTGCGGTATCCGGGTCTTTCAGACCATGACCTGTCAACGTACACACGATGCTGCTGCCTTCCGGAATCCTGCCTGATTTTATATCCTTGATGGCACCCGCCAACGATGTTGCCGAGGCAGGCTCACAGAACACGCCTTCCTTTTCAGCCAGCAGCTTCTGCGTTGCCAGTATTTCCTCATCTGTGCATTCATCAAACCATCCACCGGATTCCTCCCTGACCTTCCAGGCCATGTCCCAGCTTTGCGGGTGACCTATACGTATGGCCGTTGCGACCGTTTCCGGGTTATCGACCATTTCTCCACGAAGGAACGGGGCAGAACCGGATGCCTGATAACCGACCATTGTCGGCCGATTACCGACGATGGCGCCACCGGCATAACGGCAGTGTCCTTTACAGAAGGCGCATGCCTCGGTAACGTGATCACCGGAACCTGAGGAATATTCACAATAGCCGATCCAGTGTGCCGTTATATTCCCGGCATTCCCAACTGGCAGACAATGATAATCCGGGGCCCGGCCCAGTTCTTCAATAATTTCGAATGCCGCCGTTTTTTGTCCCTGCAAACGATACGGGTTAATCGAGTTTACTATCGTAACAGGCGCCTCGCTTGCAACCTCTTTTACCAGTCTCATGCCGTCATCAAAATTACCCTTGATCTGGATAACCACCGAGCCGTGCATCATCGCCTGGGCAAGTTTACCCATCGCTATCTTGCCTTCGGGTATCAGCACAAACGCCGTAATCCCGGCACGTGCAGCGTAGGCTGCAGCGGCGGCCGATGTGTTGCCGGTTGAGGCGCAGATAATCGCATGGCTACCCTCTTCGATGGCCTTGGTAACCGCCATGGTCATGCCCCGGTCCTTGAAGGAGCCAGTTGGGTTCAGCCCTTCATATTTGACATGGATATCGACTTCCTTGCCAGTGGTCTTCGGAATATTGTTCAAGCGAATCAGTGGTGTATTGCCTTCGCCCAGGCTGATTATCCGAGTATCGTCATTGATCGGCAGACGGTCACGATAGCGATTGATCAGACCGGTATAGCGTTCTCTAAAAGGCATTCTGTTAAACCTCGATTGTATTAAAATTAATGGCCCAATGACTCGACACGAATACGGATAACATCGTTTGTAATCGCGCCCAGTGCTTCTATCTTCACTATCGCATCATTCATATTACGTTCTGCTACACGGTGCGTCAGCATAATAATCGTCACATCCGTGGCACCCTCTCCCGGTTCTTTCTGGATGATTGCCTCGATACTGATTTGCTGATCACCCAGAATACTTGTGATATCAGCCAGCACCCCGGGCTGATCACTTGCCTGTAGTCTCAGATAGTATGCCGTCTCTACATCATCCATACCCAGCACCGTTGTATCGGTCATGGCATCGGCCTGGAATGCAAGGTGGGGTACGCGATTTTCAGGATCAACCGTCAGTACACGGGCAACATCAACCAGGTCAGCGACTACTGCAGAAGCAGTCGGCTCGGCACCGGCACCGGCACCGTAATACAATGTAGGCCCAACGGCATCACCCTGCACGAGAACCGCGTTCATGACGCCATCGACATTGGCTATCAATCGACGTTCCGGAATCAGGGTTGGATGGACACGCATCTCGATACCTTTTTCAACCTTTCGGGTAATACCAAGATGCTTGATACGGTAACCCAGTTCCTCTGCATAATTTACGTCTTCGCGGGTAATACGGCTGATGCCTTCGGTAAAGACCTTGTCAAACTGCAACGGAATACCGAATGCAATCGATGCCAGTATGGCCAGTTTATGAGCGGCATCAATTCCTTCAACATCAAAGGTCGGATCGGCCTCGGCATACCCCAGTTGCTGTGCCTCTTTCAGGACATCGGCAAAATCGCGCCCCTTGTCGCGCATCTCTGTCAGAATAAAATTACCCGTACCGTTAATGATTCCGGCTATCCATTCTATCTGGTTGGCTGCCAGACCTTCGCGTATCGCCTTGATAATGGGTATTCCACCTGCCACCGCAGCCTCAAATGCCACCATGACACCTTTATCATGCGCCGCTGCAAAAATCTCGTTGCCATGCTTGGCAATCAGGGCCTTGTTGGCTGTAACAACATGTTTGCCATTGGCAATGGCCTGCAAAACCAGTTCACGTGCCGGTTCACAGCCACCAATCAGCTCGATAACGATTTCCACTTGTGGATCATTAACAACCTGAAAGGCATCATCCGTAACCCGGATACCCTCAAGACTGGAAAGGCTATCGGGATCATACTGACGCGCGGCAACATGGGTAACCCTGATTTCACGTCCCACCCTGCGGGTTATCTCTGCCGCATTACGCGCGAGCACATTAAAGGTACCGCCGCCAACGGTACCCAGCCCCATCAAACCTGTATTAACCGGTTTCACTATCTTCTCCTGCTGCAACATCGAGAATATTGTCCTTTCTGAACATATGACGTATCCCGCGAATCGCCTGTCGGGTGCGATGCTCATTCTCTATTAAACCAAAACGCACATGATCGTCACCGTAATCACCAAAACCAATGCCGGGTGAAACGGCCACCTTCGCATCTTCCAGTAATTTCTTGGAAAACTCCAGCGAACCCAGATGACGATAAGGCTCGGGTATCGGCGCCCAAACAAACATGGTCGCTTTAGGTGGCTCGACGTGCCAGCCAAGCGCATTCAAACCATGACAGAGGACATCTCTGCGGCGTTGATACATGGACGAGATTTCCTGTACACAATCCTGCGGGCCTTCAAGGGCTGCAATGGCCGCAACCTGAATTGGCGTGAACATACCGTAATCCAGGTAGGACTTCATCCTTGCCAGGGCGGCAATCAATATCGGGTTGCCACACATGAACCCCACGCGCCAACCAGGCATGTTATAGGTCTTGGATAACGAATAGCTCTCAACCGCGATTTCCTTTGCACCGGGCACTTCCAGAATTGAGGGCGCCCGATAACCGTCAAAGACAATCTCGGCATAGGCCAGGTCATGAATGACCCATATCCTGTGTTCCAGCGCAATTTCCACGACCCGTTCGAAGAATTCGAGATCCACACACTGGGTTGTCGGGTTGCCCGGGAAATTCAGTACCAGCATCCTGGGTTTGGGCCATGAATCCTTTATCGCCTTTTCCAGTTCCTCAAAAAAATCCACTCCGGAAACCAGCGGGACATGCCTGATGTCGGCCCCGGCAATAATAAAACCATAAGGATGAATAGGGTAAGCCGGGCTCGGAACCAGAATTGCGTCACCAGGACCCACGGTTGCCAGGGCCAGGTGCGCCAGCCCCTCCTTTGACCCGATGGTGACAATCGCCTCCGTTTCCTGATCGAGATCGACATCGTATTTTCTTTTGTACCAGGCACAGATCGCCCTGCGCAATCTCGGAATCCCCCGGGATACTGAATAACGGTGGGTATCGGTACGTTGTGCAGCCTCGATCAGTTTATCGACAATATGCTTCGGTGTTGGCTGGTCGGGGTTGCCCATACCAAAATCAATAATATCCTCACCACGCGACCTTGCCTTGGCCTTTAGCTCATTTACAATGTTAAACACGTAAGGCGGCAATCGCTTGATTCTGGGGAATTCATCCATCAGACCTGGAACCTTTTAATAATCATATGGTTATATCATGCCAGAACATTACTGACAGAGAAAAATGCTGTCAATAATAAATAATGACAGAGATTATAAATGATTTTTCACAGAGATTGATATACAGACCGAATATTTAAGGAACCCCTGATCAATTCATGAATTCGCATCTTGCGCTCGGAAAATCCAGCTTCTGCGTTACGAATCTTCGCAATAACTTGCTATGACGTGCGGTTCGATGCCTTGAATCTGTATTTTCCGAGCACAATCTACTTCGTCCAGAATTAATCAGCGGCTCCATAAAATTACCCTGGTTTATCTGGGAACAGGATACTTGTCTTGATGATTGCTTAACAATCAGGTATTTTTCCCGGCATGAAACTCAACATAGACTCCAGCTCTGCCAGATATATCATTAATGCCTACGAGACAGGCCGGATCACCGTAAACAATCAGGTGTACAGCCAAAGCCTGATCGTGACATCTGATCAATTGATTAACCAATGGGAACCTGCCCGGGTTGAACAGATTGATGCCACTCATATCCTCTATCTGGTCGGGCTCAATCCGGAAATTATACTTCTGGGCACAGGTAAAACCCTGCAATTTCCGCATCCCGAACTTATATCGATCGCCATGCAACAAGGTATCGGTTTTGAAGTAATGGATACCGGTTCGGCATGCCGTACTTACAACATCCTTTCGGCAGAGGACAGAAATATCGCCGCTGCCCTGATCATGCTCTAGCCCGACAATACGGGTGAACCCTTTTTTTCTGTATTTCCCTTCAATACTGTCCCGTCAGGCTGTAATGAATGTAGTTGAAACCTAAGCGGCAAGTACGCTTTGAGTCAGATTGAGCAATCCGGACATGAAACCGGTAAGCCTGATCAAGACACGCAAAACATGCCGTCCATGGCGGCCCGGCTACCGCATTTGTACGGCAGACGGCCTTTATCTGGCCAGTCCTGTTCCATGTCCTCACATTGATATGCGCTTCATAAAGCTGACAGGTCAGTGATTTGTCTTATTGCCTTGACTGAACTATATATATAAAGGAACCGTCCGACATACCGGTAAAAAATAAAGGGATAGATATTTTTATGAGCATAACACTTGAAAGAATTGTCGATGATGTCGGGGAACTGGTTTCATTACCCGAAGTCTGTATTCGTGTGAACGAACTGGTTGATGACCCGGATTCATCCACCAATGAGATCGGGCAGGTCATCAGTCAGGACCCCGCACTAACCCTGCGTATTCTCAAAATCGCCAACAGTCCTTTCTATGGAGCCTCATCGCAAATCGAAACCGTGTCAAAGGCAGTTGCCATTCTGGGCATGAAACAGATTCGGGACTTGGTGTTGGCCACCTCTGCCACGAGTGTGTTCGCAGGGCTGCCAAACGAGCTCGTTTCAATGAAGGATTTCTGGAGGCACAGTATTTTTTGTGCAATTTGTGCACGCATACTTTCCGAGGAACATAAAAAGGGCAAGGGCGAGGCACTTTTTATATCAGGTCTTTTACATGACATAGGACAACTGGCCATTTTTAACAAGGCACCTGAACAGGCAAGACAGGCGATCATTCTTTCCATGGAAGGATCGGATGAAAGTGACCTTTACGGGCATGAAGTAAAGATCATGGGTTTTGATCATACCCAGGTAGGGGGAGAGCTGGTTCGAAAATGGAAATTACCCGAGAGCATCTATGAATGTGTCCGGTTCCATCATGAACCCCTGAAGGCCGAAAAATATCCTGTCGAAACTGCCATGATACACATTGCGAATTCAATTGCAGTCATGGCCGAGCTGGATACAATCCAGGAAAGTGCGGCCCCGGCAATGGAGCCTGTTGCATGGGAAATCGCCGGGTTATCGAAAGATGTAATTGAACCGGTCATGCTTGGTGCCAGAGACCAAATAGCAGAAGTCGAGGCCTTGCTCTCTTCGTGATATCCGAAGCTATACCCTTATGTACAAAACCCCAGCCTTACCTGAATGTGATGCTATAAAACGGATTGAAAAAAACATACCCCTGATGCAACATACATAATAATTTCTGTTAATAATGATCACTGTCCCGTTAACTTAATGAATCACATATCAATGTGAGGACATGGAATCGGCAAGCCTGATCAAGACCGTCTGCCGCACGGACGCGGCAGCCGAGCCGCCACGGACGGCATGTTTTTGCGTGTCTTGATCCGGCTTGCCGGTTTCATGTCCGGATTGCTCCATTTAGCCCAAAACGCACTTGCCGCTTACATTTCAACTATATTCGTCATGGGTTAGCGGGACAGCAGTGTAATAATATCCAGCCTGATAAACAACCTGGGCGAGAATTCACCCGGATATAATATTTTGGAAGGGTTTGATTATGCTATTTCAGACAAGACCAGGAGAGCCACTCCTGATCCATACTTACGGCTACTGAAACAGAATATCTTCTGAAAAACCTTCACTTTCCATTATTTCACGCAGTCGTTTCAGTGCATCCATCTGGATTTGTCGGACTCTTTCACGCGTTACCCCGATTTCCTTGCCGACCTCCTCCAGTGTTGACCTTTCATAGCCATGCAAGCCAAAACGGCGTTCCACGACTTCTCTCTGCTTGTCATTCAGGCGGCCCAACCAGGCCTCAATATTATGATTTACATTCTCGTCCTGTAGCACAGCGGATGGGTCGGGGTTGTATTCATCCGGTATTGCATCCAGCAAAACACGGTCTTCATCACCACCAATGGGTGTATCAACCGAGGTTATTTTCTCATTCAGGCCCAACATGCGTTTCACTTCTGATATCGGCTTGTCGAGCAATTTTGCTACTTCTTCCGCAGTGGGTTCCCGTTCAAGGCCCTGGGTTAACTGACGAGTAGCACGCAAGTACAGATTGATTTCCTTTACTATATGAATCGGCAGCCGAATGGTGCGTGTCTGGTTCATGATGGCACGCTCGATAGTCTGCCTGATCCACCAGGTTGCATAGGTGGAGAACCGGAAACCTCTCTCAGGATCAAATTTCTCTACTGCGCGGATCAGCCCCAGGTTTCCTTCTTCGATTAAATCCAGCAATGCCAAACCCCGATTCATATAACGGCGTGCAATCTTGACAACCAGGCGCAAGTTGCTTTCAATCATTCGGGCACGTCCACTCTCAACTCCCTTCTGTGCAAGACGCGAATAATGGACTTCTTCTTCAGCAGTCAGTAATGGGGAAAACCCTATCTCGTTTAGATAAAGCCGGGTGGCATCCATCTGGCCATCAGAAAATTTTCTGCCAGGTGTTTTCTTTTTATTCTTTAAATCATCCGCTTCTATATCGATATCTGCAACATCCGGAGCAGGGTCATCTGAATTGAGGTCAATCACCTCATCATCAAGATCTTCCTTTTCCTGCTCTTCGACTTCCATACTCATTATTGACTCCTTGGCGTCATCTGCATCAATTTCTGTGTTCTTTTTTGTCTTGTCTGAAGGCATATCGCTGACTGTAAATTATCCTGAATAACAACTGAACTCTATCATAGATCAACAATATTTTTATCCATGACAGTACTTGAAAATCAATTTTAATCAATACCCCGTTCAACCCCGTCAACACCCGTGCCCTGTCCATATGATCGTTGCGGGTTCAGTCGTTTTGTCAACGCCCACGGCAAGGTGCGTCTCATGCAATGGCCTCTGCCTTCACACTGCGCCTTGCTGCGGAACACCACAGGGACGCTGAATCCATAATGATCACATGGGTAGAACACCAGCCATTTCAGTAGTATATCGACTGTAATATGACTTTACTTAACACTTATTTATGCTATTTGTCACACTTCATCTTTTAGGTAAAAAATACAACGGGTTTACCGGTTTTCCATTTTTCCTGATCTCGAAATGGAGCATGGGTCGGTCTGTTCCGCTTCTACCCATTTCGGCTATCTTCTGCCATTGCCTGACCCGTTGCCCCTCCTTTACTAGCAGGCGGCTGTTATGGGCATAGGCACTTAAATATGTAGAATTATGTTTAATAATGATAAGCTTACCGTAACGCAACAATCCCTCACCACTGTAGACCACCCTTCCTGGTGCTGATGCCAGAATACTTTGCCCCATACGGCCGGAAATCGCGATACCTTTTTTCCCCGAATCCTTTCTCGAAAAGGTTCTGAACACTTTACCTTTCGTAGGCCACACCCATCTCTTGAGCTTGTATTGTACTTTTTTTCGTACGGCTTTCTTCCCTGCTTTATTTTGCCGGTTTTTGCTGTGACCCTTTCTGATCGTTTTCTTTTTAACCGGTTTACGCCTGGCGGTGGTACGTTTAGCCCGTCTCAAGGCTTTGCCGGTATGGATTGCAGACCGTCGGCCGGGTTTCAATGATAGCAACTGGCCAGGGTAAATCGGATATGGCCTGACAATCCTGTTCCATTTGGCCAGACTCCTGTAATCCAGGCCGTACATCCATGCAATCGAGTATACCGTCTCACCTTTATGTACTTTATGCAGCCTCGGGGTTAAGGTAATATTTCTTTCAGTGATTGGCGCGGGTGAATGCGTACTACAACCGGATAACAATAGTAACAACAAGAAAAAAGTGTAATTTTTACGCAACGGTTATCCGTACTTTGATATCAGGTAAACGCCAACAATGGCGAATACAACCAGCCAACCCAAACGATCAATATAACACCGGAGTTTTTCCTCCATTCTTTCCCCGCCCCACACCATCAAGCCCGACACCAGGTAAAACCGCGCACCGCGCCCTATTGCAGAAGCAAGAACAAAGGGTACAAATGCCATGGAAATTACGCCTGCAGAGATAGTAAATAATTTATAGGGGACAGGCGAAAATCCGGCAATAAGGATGGCCCAGAATCCCCATTCTTCAAACCAGACACGAACATGCAAAAATTTTTCCCAATAACCCCATTTATGTATAAAAGGCTCGATGAATTCAATAAAATACATGCCTATAATGTATCCGGCTATTCCACCGGCTACCGAGGCGAGTGTCGTTAAACCGGCAAAAAACCATGCGCGTTTGGGCTGTGCCAGTGACATGGGTGCCAGCATAACGTCGGGGGGGATTGGAAAAAAAGAACTCTCGGCAAAGCTCAACCCGGCAAGATAGCCGGGGGCGTGTCGATGCCTTGACCACGCCATGACTTTGTTGTATACGCTAGAAAATATTCGCACTAAATCTCCCCATTGATTAAAGGCACAAAACTGACTGCTTCAAAAATCTCTTTTTCAAAGGCCTTTTCTGTTTTATGAATGACGGCCAGTTGCTGGATACCCCCCTGTTCACCAACAGGAATAACCATACGCCCGCCAACGGATAATTGCTCTAACAGGGGGGCAGGGACAACACTGGGGGCTGCTGTAACCATAATGCCATCGTATGGGGCATGTTGTTCCCACCCCCATGTGCCATCACTGTGTTTCAATCGTATATTATTGCATTTTAACGAACGCAGCCTTTTTCTTGTCTGTTGTAACAAGCTGCCTATACGTTCGACTGAAAATACCTGTGGAACAAGCTGGCTCAATATAGCGGTCTGATATCCACAGCCCGTGCCGACCTCGAGTACCTTTTCCGGGGTGCCTGCTGCCAATAACAGCTCTGTCATTCGTGCCACTATATAGGGTTGGGAAATGGTCTGCCCATGCCCTATTGGCAAGGCGGTATCCTCATAGGAGCGGCTGGACAGTGCTTCATCAACAAACAGATGCCTCGGTGTATTAAGTATGGCACCCAGTACCTGCTGGTTCTTTATCCCTTTTTCTGATAGCCGCTTTACCAGTCTTTCACGGGTACGCTGTGAGGTCATGCCGATACCGCGAATCATTGATTCAGTGATCATGGCAACTGTAACCATTCACGGGTTTTATCCAGGGCTGAAAATTTTGTCAGGTCGGTGTGAATGGGTGTTATTGACACCTTTCCTGATTTAACCGCATGGAAGTCTGTCTCGGGTCCTGCATCGGCTTCTGCGCCACAGGGACCAACCCAATACACCGACTTGCCTCTTGGGTCCATCATTTCGATAACCGGTTCGGATTTATGCCTGTGCCCCAGACGGGTAACTTCCATACCAACCAGATCGTTATAGTCCAGATCGGGGACATTGATATTCAGAATTGTATCCGATGGCAGTGGATTTTTCCTGATCTTCTCAATCAGCTCAACAGTGACACGCGCAGCGGTCTCGAAATGACGGGGATTTTCATCGCACATCAGCGATACAGCAATAGCCGGCAAGCCAAGAAAGCGTCCTTCCATTGCCGCGGCCACTGTTCCTGAGTACAGGATATCATCACCCATGTTGGCACCGGCATTTATCCCGGACACAACCATGTCAGGTTCTTCCTGCAAAAGCCCGGTGATGGCCAGGTGTACGCAATCGGTAGGTGTTCCATCTACGCTGATAAAGCCATTTTCGGAAGGAAACGCACGGATAGGGCTGTCCAGTGTCAACGAATTGCTGGCCCCGCTTCTGTTCCTGTCTGGTGCTACAACCGATATTTCTGCAATTTCTGCCAACGCGGCTGCCAGTACACGTATCCCTTTTGCCTGATACCCGTCATCATTACTGACTAGAATTTTCATATTTCCGATACAAAACCTGATTATTTATTTATCATCTGTTCGTACTGCTGTGCCGTTAACCTGTGACAAATATAGTTGAAACGTAAGCGACAAGACCATTTTGAGCTAAACAGAGCATTCCGGACATGAAACCGGCATAGCCAAATCAAGACACGCAAAAGATGCCATCCCTGGCCGCTCGGCTGCCGCATCCCTGCGGCAGACGGTCTTTATCTGGCTATGCCGGTTTCATGTCCTCGCATTTATGCTTGCTTCTAAAGTTAACGGGGCTGCCGTGATATGTTTACTATACTCGAATCAGGGCCTCTCTCAAAATAATGACCCTGCAAGACAACCGGAATGTTCGAATCCAGATACTGACAATATAATAAGGTTATAAGTAGTTGACAAGAAAAAGAAAACCGAGATGAAAGAAAAAGACAACCCCGACAAAGACATCGAACTGTTCCGCAGGGAAATGAATAATGTCCAGCGCCTCAAGAATAATAAAATCAGGCCCTGGAGGGCAAAACCAAGGCCCGTACCCAGGCAAACCGAACTCAGCGAGCAACGGGTTCTGTCTGACATGATGTCTGATGAATATTCACATGATGAACTGGAGACAGGTGAAGAACTTTTTTTTGCACGAACCGGGCTACAGTCAAGGGTCGTACGAAAACTGAAACGCGGTCAATTCAGACTGGAAGGCGAACTGGACCTGCATGGCTTAAATGTAGCGGCTGCCAGACAGGCCATTGAGTCATTTCTGCGGCTTTGCCAGGAACAGGACAGACGATGTGTGAGAATTATTCATGGGAAAGGTCTCAGTTCAAAACACAAGGGGCCCGTACTGAAGCATATGGTCAATCGCTGGCTTCCACAACGCAAGGAGGTACTCGCATTTGCCTCTACACTTCCTTCACACGGTGGCACTGGTGCGATCTATGTATTATTGAGAAACCCCGGAAAATAATTTTTTACGGCGGGTTCTTGAGCTACCATTATTTGCCTTATTGACCTTGATATTTCGTCCCTGCAGAGGGCTTTCATGCAAGGCCGTGATCGCGTCTGAAGCATTGGAATCCTGCATTTCAACGAACCCGAATCCCTTGGACTTACCTGAATGTTTATCGGAGATAATATTGGCATTAATAACTTCACCAAACTCGGAAAAAGCATCTTTCAGCTCAACTTCTGTAACAGTATAGGGAAGGTTCCCCACATATATTTTCATTAAATTACCCTGGAATCACACCCTGTTATTAACTATCCGCTTGAGACCCCCAAACGAAAGAGATGACCATATGATATGGACTTGATATACGATATGAACCTTTGAATTACCGGGAGGGTTGCAGTTGTTCAGTAAATAACGCCCCATATAGACTCTATTATAATTCCTGCTATATATAAATCCACTTTATTTCAGATAAATTACCCTGTTCAATAGTGTACCGGATCAAAAATATTCTGTTTTGCATTTCTGACTTTTGGCACGAAGCTGGCCGGGGCCAGCCAACCCGTCATGCGTCAACACATTCACCCGGGTTGCTGGCAGTTAAATAACTCCGCAAGCACGGTAGTCGCATACTGGCCGGACGATAAGCTGAACTCCAGCCTTATCGTATCAGATTCAATAAAATCATACGTCAAATCTTTTGGTAACATTCGTAATGCCCTTCGGTCCATTTTTAGCCCGGCCTGTTCCAGCCCCTGCCTGAATAATACCTCGTTTTGTAATATATTACTTTCAAGTTGCATTGCTTCCTGCCCGGTAAGAACTTCGCCAACACCCCACATGGGGCCACTGGGATGAACATCAAACTCTGCCAGCCGTTTCTCAATATCGATATCAGGTTGTTCCAGCCTGAAAAAACTGTTGGAGCCTGCCAACATCATGCAATCACCTGCAAGCGCCACATCCCAGTTACCCTGCCTGACTCTTTCAGCCAACACCTGGTTAAATAAATAACTTCGTGCAGCCGACAGGATTATTCCTCTTTTCTTTCTGTCTTTTATTTTTATATTACCTGTAAACAGGGTAATGGCCTGATCGAGATTCTGCCTGTTGTGACCAAAACGTTGTTCGCCAAAATAATTAGGCACCCCTTTAGCCTGGATACATCTGATCCGCTCATCAAACTGTTCCGGCTTACAGGCAGCACCGTACAGGGTTATACTAAAATTATTATACCTGACCATTCCAGGACGCAATTTTGACCGATGACGTGTTGCCGACAAAATTTCAACACCACTCTGGTTATATCTATCCCAGTCAGGCTCGTTATTTTTATGTATATGTAAACTGTACCACTGTGTCGTGACGGCATTCCTGTCCTTGAGACCTGCATAGCCGACATCACGTTGCCTTATACCCGCATACCTGGCCAGTTCCCTTGCCAGCCAGATCGTGTTGGTGTTTCTTTTTTTTACCTGCAGGTAGACATGTTCACCTTCACCATCCGGTTCGAAAATGAGTTTTTCTGTAACGATAAAATCTTCGGGAGATCGTCGAAAAAGGACTGCCGACAGTGCTTCGCCATGTGCGCGTGGTAATTCAGGCATTAAGCAGAACGACTGCCTGGGCCGCTATTCCTTCCCTGCGACCCGTAAAGCCCAACTGTTCCGTTGTGGTGGCCTTGATGTTTACCAATCCGGGGCCGACAGCACAGTCCTCAGCCAGGTTATTTTTCATTTGCTGGATATAGGGGGCCATTGCGGGTGACTGCGCAATGATTGTGCAATCGGCATTACAAAGCTGCATGCCGGATGATTGCAATTTTTCTATAACGGCTCTGAGCAGAACCCGGCTATCGACACCCCTGAATGCTTCGTCTGTATCCGGAAAGTGATTGCCAATGTCCCCCAGGCCTGCCGCCCCCAACAACGCATCACACAGTGCATGTATTAATACATCCCCGTCAGAATGTGCCTCGAGACCATGAGTATGCGGGATATTGACACCACCCACAACCAGATCCCTTCCTTCAACCAGACGATGCACATCAAATCCCTGCCCTATTCTCATGCGGGAATTCTTCCCTGTTGTTGTAAAAAGAATTCTGCCAGCAATAAATCGTCCGGCCGGGTTATCTTGATATTATCTGTGTGTCCTTCAATCAACATGGGTTGTTCCCCTGTCAATTCTATCGCAGAGGCTTCATCGGTTACCAGGTAGTTACTTTCCAGCGCAGTTTTAAGTGCATGAAAAAGTTTACCCAAGCGGAACATTTGTGGCGTCTGCGCATGCCATAACTGGCTTCGGTCAACTGTTTCCGCAACCCTGTCATCCTGGTCGCTGCGTTTCATGGTGTCTTTTACAGGTATGGCCAGACATCCGCCCACCGCATCATCGGACATGGCGTTAACGAGCATGGTTATATCATCTTTCCTCAAACAGGGTCTTGCGGCATCATGAACCAGTACCCAATCCCGCTCATCGGCCTCGGGCATCAAATGCAACAGTGCATTAAAGACCGAATGACAACGCTCCTGGCCACCTTCAACCATAATCAGATCTTCACGCTTGCCTGACACCGACTCTTCCCAGTAACTGTCATTAACAGCGATTGCAATATAGGTTGCCGAGATCAGATCATTATTCAGAAAACAGTCAAGTGTGTACTCAAGAACCGTTTTGCCGGCAATTTGAAGGTACTGTTTGGGTCGATCACCCCCCATACGTGTGCCGATACCGGCAGCGGGTATCACCCCCCAACAACGGGGTTTCCGGTTTGTTATTGATGCAACCATGGACTTCCAGTTTATTTCCTGGCCGGTTTTTCCTCGACTATCTGATAAAAGGTCTCGTTCTTTTTCTTGATCATACCCAGTTCGCTTCGCGCACGTTCTTCAACGGCTTCCAGTCCTTTTTTCAGGTCTCTCACCTCGGCCTGCAATGAATGATTTCTTTCCCTCAGGATTTTATTTTTTTCTTGCTGCTGTTTAACTTTCTCGCCTAGATGATTGGCATCAGCAAGACTGCCATCGCCTACCCAGAGCTTTACCTGCAATGTAACAAATAACAATACCAGAATAACAACCAGCCATTTCATCGTCCTGGAATCACCTTTCACATATCAGCATTCAGGCCAAAAAGTCGGGTTATTATTACAGAACATTAAATGCCTTCTTGCCCGCATAACTGGCCCTGCTACCCAACTCCTCTTCTATACGGATCAACCGGTTGTATTTTGCCACACGATCAGATCGTGACAATGAACCCGTCTTTATTTGTGTCGCCGTGGTCGCGACCGCCAGATCGGCAATGGTTGTATCTTCCGTCTCACCGGATCGATGAGAAATAACTGCGGTATAACCGGCGGCCTCCGCCATTGCGATGGCACCAAGTGTTTCACTCAATGTGCCTATCTGATTAAATTTAATCAATATGGAATTTGCGATACCAAGGTCTATTCCCTTTCTGAAAATATCGGTGTTGGTAACAAAGATGTCATCACCCACCAGCTGAATCCTTGAGCCCAGTTTTTTTGTCAGCAGATCCCAGCCTTGCCAGTCATTTTCCGCCATACCATCTTCAATGACAATGATCGGGTATTTATCCACCCATGCCGACAGGTAATCCACAAACTCTTCTGATGATAATTTTTTACCTTCTGACGCCAAGTCATATTTTCCATCCCGATAAAATTCGGAGCTGGCGGCATCGAGCCCCAGATATATGTCTTCACCTGCCTTGTAACCGGCATTCTCGATGGCCTGCAGGATTACCTCGATGGCCTCTTCATTCGAGCCCAGGTCCGGAGCAAAACCCCCTTCATCACCAACCGACGTATTCATTCCCTTTTTAGCGAGAACGGCCTTGAGTGCATGAAAAACCTCGGTTCCATAACGAATGGCCTCAGAGATTGTCGGCGCACCGACAGGCAGGATCATAAACTCCTGCAAATCAACGCTGTTATCAGCATGAACCCCGCCATTTATAATGTTCATCATGGGAACCGGTAGCTGGTAGTGATCACGTTCCACCAAAGACCGGTACAGAGGCTTGCCTGAATCCATCGCAGCGGCATGCGCCGCAGCCAATGACGCTGCCAGCAGGGCATTGGCACCCAGGTTACCCTTATTGGGCGTTCCATCAAGATCAATCATGACCTTGTCTATACCCGCCTGATCGGTGATGTCCATGCCGATCAACACATCGCGAATTTTTGTATTGACGTTCCCTACCGCCTTCAGGACGCCCTTGCCACCATACCGGCCTTTATCACCATCACGAAGCTCCAGTGCCTCCAGTTCACCCGTCGATGCGCCTGAAGGCACCATGGCACGACCCATGATCCCGTTTTCCAGGGTGATTTCGGCTTCCAGTGTTGGATTTCCTCTTGAATCTATAATCTCGCGGGCATGAACATCTTGAATTCTGGACATTTTCTCTCCATTGCTGATTTGTCTTTCAATTTTTATCTGTGTGTCTTTATTGAGGCGCTATTGTACTGAAAAACAGGGTGCGTAGCGAGAAGCCCGTTCACATGCCCAACACTATTCCAGCTGTTCCCAAATCTGGTCTGCGATTCTGTTTAACGAACATACCTGGATGGAGAATTCAGGAAACTTAAGGCAAAAAATAATATCATAATAATAGTGGTTTATTCATATATGCCCCGTTAGCCTGTAACAAATATAGTTGAAACGTAAACCGCAAGTACATTTTGAGATAAACAGAGCATCCCGGACATGAAACCGGCATAGCCAAATCAAGACACGCAAAAGATGCCATCCCTGGCCGCTCGGCCGCCGCATCCCTGCGGCAGACGGTCTTTATCTGGCTATGCCGATTCCATGTCCTCACATTGATGCTCGCTTCAAAAATTAACGGGACAGTCGTGTGGCGCAACCTGAAAAATATTTGAAAGAAAGAACAGGTCCTGCTGCCTTAAAGTGACTGTTCCTGAAAACCGTGGCGCTTGGTGACCTGATCCAGTTCCATCAGCGTTTCCAGCAAGGCCTCCATCCTGTCCAGAGGCCAGGCATTCGGGCCGTCACTCAGGGCCTGGGCAGGGTCCGGATGGGTTTCCATAAACAGGCCTGACACACCCGCTGCAACCGCTGCGCGTGCCAGTACCGGGACATGCTCCCGCTGGCCGCCGGAACAGCTGCCCTGCCCCCCCGGCAACTGCACGGAATGGGTCGCATCAAAGACAACCGGGCAACCTGTCTCCCGCATAACGGCCAGGGAACGCATATCGGATATCAGGTTATTGTAGCCAAACGAGGCACCGCGTTCGCAGACCATTATTTGCTGATTACCTGCGGCCCTGGCCTTATCGACGACATTTTTCATGTCCCAGGGTGCCAGGAACTGGCCTTTTTTGATATTAACCGCAATACCTTGCCTGGCTACATTCTGGATGAAGTTGGTCTGGCGACAGAGAAATGCCGGTGTTTGCATGACATCAACGACACTCGCAACCTCATCAAGGGGGGTATCTTCATGCACATCGGTTAACACCGGTACGGCGTATTCATTTTTTACTTTTTGCAGGATAGCAAGGCCCTTTTCCATCCCCAGTCCGCGAAAACTGTCGACAGAGGAACGATTGGCCTTGTCGAAAGAGGATTTATAAATAAAGTGCACACCCAAACGATGACAGATCTCCTTTAATTCACCGGCCGTTTGCATGGCCATTTCTTCACTTTCTATCACGCAGGGACCTGCAATCAAAAACAATGGCTTGTCCAGCCCGACTTCAAACCCACAAAGATCCATAGCGATTCAGCCTTGTCTGTTTTGCTTGCAGCCCAGTGCCGCCTGAATGTAACTGGTAAACAGCGGATGACCCTTGCGTGGCGTCGAAGTAAACTCCGGGTGGAACTGGCAGGCGACAAACCACGGATGATCCTTGAGTTCAATAACTTCAACCAGTGTCTCATCCATCGACATGCCGCTAAAAACCAGTCCCGCCTGTTCCAGTTGTTCCAGGTAACGATTATTGAATTCATAACGATGCCGATGACGCTCAACTATCACGTCGCTATTATATATTTCGCGAGAATGCGTGCCGGGTTTCAATCTGCACTCCTGGCCACCCAGGCGCATCGTTCCGCCTACATCTGAACCCTCATCACGTTTTTCGAGCTTGCCGGCTGCATTCAGCCATTCTGTGATCAAGGCGATGACCGGATGGGCTGTTTTTTTATCAAACTCGGTACTGTGTGCCTCTTTCAGTCCGGCTACATGCCGTGCATATTCAATAACGGCCACCTGCATGCCCAGGCAAATCCCCAGATAAGGAATATTGTTTTCACGGGCATATTTCACTGCCAGTATCTTTCCTTCCACCCCCCGTTCACCAAAGCCACCCGGCACAAGAATCGCATCCATGTCAGCCAACGCATCAAGCCCTTCTGTTTCCAGCTTTTCCGAATCCAGATAAACAATATTGACACGCGACTGTGTCTGGATACCGGCATGGGCCAATGCCTCATTGAGCGATTTATATGACTCGGTCAGATCGACATACTTGCCGACCATGGCAACCGATACTTCATTGACAGGATTGGAAATGGAGTCCACCACCTTCGACCATTCCGACAGATCTGCCTCGGGTACATCGAGATGGAATTTCTCGACCACGATAGAATCCAGTCCCTCCTCATGCAGCAGAATCGGGATCCGGTAAATATTGTCTGCATCAATGGCAGAAATAACCGCCCGTTCCTCGACATTGGTAAACAGGGATATTTTCTTGCGTTCATTTTCAGGGATTTCAGTTTGTGCGCGGCACAAAATAATATCGGGCTGGATACCGATCGATCGCAACTCCTTGACCGAATGCTGTGTGGGTTTGGTTTTCAATTCCCCGGCAGTCGGAATATAAGGTAGCAGGGTCAAATGCATAAACAGGGCATGTTCATGACCCAGTTCGATACCCATTTGACGAATGGCCTCCATAAAAGGCAGAGATTCAATATCACCCACCGTGCCGCCGATCTCGACCATGGCAATATCCGCATCACCCGCACCGGCAATGATGTTCTCCCTGATCTGGTCAGTAATATGGGGAATGACCTGTACTGTCGCCCCCAGATACTTCCCCTGACGTTCCTTTCGGATAACACTTTCGTAGACCTGTCCCGCTGTAAAATTATTACTTTGGGACATCCTGGTATTGATAAAACGTTCATAATGGCCCAGGTCCAGATCGGTCTCGGCCCCGTCTTCGGTGACATAGACTTCACCATGCTGAAAAGGGCTCATTGTGCCGGGATCAACATTGATGTAGGGGTCAAGCTTGAGCATGGTGATCTTTAAACCACGGGCCTCGAGTATAGCCGCAAGCGATGCCGAGGCTATGCCCTTCCCGAGTGAAGAAACAACACCACCAGTAATAAATATAAATCGGGTCATAGTGATCTCAATTAAGACTGTTTTTATGATAACTCGAGATGAGCTACCGGCCGGGATTATAAATTACCAGAATGATCGTCATTCCTCAATGAAAGAATCGATATTAAAAACGATTTAAGTCATTGCAATGTGATCAATTAAATGCCTGCTCCCATTCAAGCATTAACCCCTGCTCCCCCTTGCCGACCTGAAAGGGCTCGCAGACACACAGACCTGCAACCGCAACCACCTTTTCATGCTGGTACAACATGGGCGTCCTGTCCCTGACCCAACAGGGTATCCCTGCCTCCTGAAACAGTTTTTTCAGATCATGTTTATGTTTTCGTCTGACCGGTTGAATACTCTCCCCACCCTGCCGGAAGCGTATTTCAAGACCCGGCATGCCCTGAAGTGAGGCCGGTAAACCCTGCCCCTCAACCAGACTGGGCCTGATGAAGCCAACACCGCGTATCGATAAAGGCCCGGACAGATCCCACGGGATCTGGCTCGAGGCATGGTGCTGAAGTGGTGAAGGTATGGCATACAGCCTGTCACGATAACGCCTTATTTCCACCCCGCTCCAGCGAACACAGGGTGTGGCATCGGGCCGGGAGTTAAGCACATCATGGAGGATATGATGCAATTGTTTCTGTGAGGGTACAGATAGTCCGGTAATTCGCAACCAGTGGCGCATCAGGTTACGTTGCCTGGCCTCACTCAACCGGCGCAGGCCATTGATATCAATGAAACACCCTTGCCGATCAAGAATGCATTGCAGATCCGACTCCGCCAACTCATCCAGCAGGGACGCCGCCTCTGCCATGTGACCGGCTGACCGGCTGACCGTCTGTACCACTGAAGGCCATCGTGACCGTAATTCAGGCAGGATACGCTGGCGGATAAAATTGCGATCAAACCGCACGTCCTCATTGCTGCTGTCTTCCACCCACTCCAGTTTTTCATCCACGGCATATTGTTTCAATTCATCCCGACTGAATCCGAGTAACGGGCGTATCAACAAGCTGCCGGAAAAGAATGACTCTGTCGGCATGGCCGCCAGACCGGGTAACCCGGAGCCGCGCATCAACTGTAACAAAAACGTCTCGGCCTGGTCATCCAGGTGATGACCCGTCAGCAGGGCTTCTCCCTCATCCATCAATGTGGCCAATGCCGTGTAACGGGCATTTCGTGCAGCGGCCTCCGGGCTCTCTCCCTGGCCGGGGGAGGCATCAACGGCAAGCATTTCCAACGGGGTATCCAGTTCGCTGCACAGCCTGGTGCAATGACCGGGCCAGGCATCTGCCTCGGGCTGCAAACCGTGATGTACATGAACCGCAGATAATGACCAGTTGGCACCGGTATCTCGCAGCCGGGCCATGGCAGTGAGAAGAACGGTAGAATCCAGACCGCCACTATAGGCCACCCGGTAATGTTTAATGCCAGGATAGTCTGATAACAGTCTTCCCAGTTCAGCGATTGAGAATTTCATAACAGGAACCCGGGTTCATACGTGAGGATTAATTACTCCGCCACGGGTGGCGATTTATCCTTATAAACACCAAATTGCATCATGCGCCCGTATCTTTGTTCAAGCATTTGATTAACCGGCATGTCTGCAAACCTTGACAGGGATTCCTGTAATGCAATCGCGACACTCCTGGTCACGGCATTTACATCACGGTGCGCGCCGCCAAGGGGTTCAGGGATAATATCATCGATCAGGTCAAGCTCCTTGAGCCGCCCGGAAGTGATGCCCATTGCCTCTGCTGCATCCGGTGCCTTATCCGCACTCTTCCACAAAATAGCGGCACACCCTTCAGGTGAAATAACCGAATAGGTACTGTACTGGAGCATTTTGACACAATCGCCGACACCAATTGCCAGCGCCCCACCGGATCCTCCTTCACCAATCACGGTACATATGATCGGTATTTTGAGATTTGACATGACCAGCAGGTTTCTTGCTATTGCTTCACTCTGGCCTCTTTCTTCCGCGCCAACCCCGGGATAGGCGCCCGGCGTATCAATAAATGTGAATACCGGAATATTAAAACGTTCTGCCGTTTTCATCAGCCGTAATGCCTTGCGATAACCTTCGGGACGTGGCATACCAAAATTACGCATGATTTTTTCATTGGTATCCCGCCCCTTCTGATGACCAATCACCATCACCGGACTCCCATTCAGTCGTGCCAGACCCCCGATAATGGCCTTGTCATCGGCATAGGTGCGATCACCATGCAGCTCTTCAAAATCGGTAAAAATATTTTCTACATAATCCAGAAAATAGGGTCGTTGCGGGTGTCTTGCCAACTGGGATACCTGCCAGGCATTCAGCGATGAGAATATCTGCTCCGTCAGGGCAACATTCTTTTCCTGCAGGCGATTGATCTCGTCACTGATATTCACATCATGGTCATCACCGATCAGTCTCAGCTCATCGATCTTGGCTTCCAGTTCTGCAATGGGTTGTTCAAATTCAAGAAAATTGATATTCATTATAAATAACCTGGGGGCCTGTAATCAGCACTGTCACGAAATCGGTTACATTTTAACATCTTATCTGTCAGGATGCATATTCAACGCGTACCTGCGATTCATGGGTCAACTGGCGAAGGCGATGCAACAGCTCATCGGTCGGGTGTACCCGCCACTCGGCTCCCAGAGGTAACTTGACCCTTGCCCCTTGTCCGTCATACTCGACCCAGATCGGGCAGCGCCCTTCCTTGTATGGCCCAAGCATCTCGGCAAGGGAATGAATAAACCCGTTGCGGCCTTTTGACTGGTCCAGGCTAATCACCAGCCTGCGGGCGAAATGCTCGCGGGCCATGTCGATACTGAATACTTCTTCAGCAGTTAGCCTGAAACTGCCGGTATAATCATCGATGCTCAATTTACCCTTCACGACCAGCACCTTGTCTTTATTGATGACGGCCCGACTGCTCTCGAACAAATCAGAAAACAGGGTAACCTCCATCCTTGCTGTGCGGTCGTCCAGGGTGACAATTGACATACGACCCCGTCTGGTATTGATCACACGAACAGCGATAACCAGGCCGGCCGCGACTATATTTTTTTCCTGACCACTGCCCGTTCGAAACGTTTCACCCGAACCATTTCCCGGGGAACCTGAAATCAGGTCACTGATACGTGCAGAAATCATACGAGACAATTCATCCTCGTATCGCGTTACAGGATGCCCGGTCAGGTAAAGACCCAGGGTTTCCTTCTCTCCGACCAGCCTTAGCTCATCATCCCAGTCTGGCAGGGACAGGGTCGGCATTGCCGTGTCACCGGACTCAGGTAACGCCCCGCCAAACAGATCCTCTATCCCTACAGTTGCATTGCGATTGTGTTGCTCGGCCGCCTTGAGTGCAACCGGGAGCTGGGCCATCAGGCTCGCACGGTTCTGACCCAGATGGTCGAGTGCCCCGCAACGAATGAACGCCTCTTGTACACGTTTGTTAACCTTGCGCAAATCAACCCGCCTGCAAAAATCAAATAAATCCGGAAATTTACCATGCTCCTCCCTTTCCTGATAAATCGCCTCAATGGCCGACTGCCCTACTCCCTTGATTGCACCCAATCCATAAATAATGGTTTCATCATCATGCATGGTGAACATATAAAACGATTCATTTACATCAGGCGGCAGAACGTCCAGATGCATATCACGACACTCTTCAATTAATGTCACCACCTTGTCGGTGTTATCCATATCGGATGACAGAACCGCCGCCATAAATGCAGCAGGATAATGCGCCTTCAGCCAGACTGTCTGATAGGAAACCAGTGCATATGCTGCCGAATGTGATTTGTTAAAACCATAGCCCGCAAATTTTTCCATCAGGTCAAATATATAGGTTGCGGTTTTCTCTTCTACCTTATTATTGACCGCGCCTTCTGTAAAAATACTTCTTTGTTTGGCCATCTCCTCCGGTTTCTTTTTACCCATTGCACGGCGCAGCAGATCCGCTGCACCCAGTGAATAACCTGCCAGTACCTGGGCAATCTGCATGACTTGCTCCTGGTACAAAATAACACCGTACGTTGGCTGCAGGATAGGCTCAAGAGCGGGATGCGGGTATGCTACCTTTGCACGTCCATGCTTGCGCTCGATAAAGTCATCAACCATGCCTGACTGCAAGGGCCCCGGGCGGAACAGCGCGACCAGGGCAACAATGTCATCAAAATGATCCGGCTGTAAACGTTTGATCAGGTCTTTCATGCCGCGTGATTCAAGTTGAAAAACAGCTGTTGTTGCACCTTTTTTCAGCAGCTCAAACGATGCCTTGTCATCGACAGGAATGTCCGCTATATCGAGTTTTTCCTCCCCACCCAGCGACCGTTTTTTGTTGACCGTCTGGACAGCCCAGTCGATGATCGTCAGGGTTCGCAGGCCCAGAAAGTCAAACTTTACAAGACCAACGGCCTCAACATCATCCTTGTCAAATTGCGAAACGATATTTGCACCACCCTGCTCACAATAAATTGGCGTGAAATCCGTCAGCCGGGTTGGTGAAATGACAACGCCACCTGCATGCTTTCCGGCGTTACGTTTCAATCCTTCCAGTTTTTGCGCAAGGTCAATGAGTACTTTTACATCGTCGTCATCTTCATAAAGTTTTCCAAGCTCTTCTTCCTGTTCAAGTGCCTTTTCGAGCGTAATCCCTATCTCAAAAGGGATCAGCTTTGCAATCCGGTCAACAAAACCATAGGGGTGGGAAAGTACGCGACCAACATCACGCACAACGGCCTTTGCCGCCATGCTTCCATAGGTGATTATCTGTGACACCTTGTCTCGACCATAGTGTTCGGCCACATAGTCGATCACCCGGTCGCGCTGATCCATACAAAAATCCACATCGAAGTCCGGCATGGAAACGCGCTCGGGGTTCAGAAACCGCTCAAACAGCAACTCAAGCGCAATCGGATCAAGATCGGTAATGGTAAGTGCATAGGCCACCAGCGAACCTGCCCCCGAACCACGACCCGGCCCAACCGGTATGGCATTATCCTTGGCCCACTGAATAAAATCGGCAACGATCAGGAAGTAACCCGGGAATCCCATCTGGATAATCACACCCAGCTCAAATTCCAGCCTGTCCGAGTATTCCTTTGACCTGGATACAAATTCCGGATCTGATTTATCAAGAATTTTTTCAAGCCTCGCCTCCAGACCTTTCCTGGACTGGGTCCGTAGAAAACTGCCCACATCCATTCCATCGGGAACCGGAAAGTCAGGTAAATAATTTTTACCCAGAGTTAACTCAAGATTACAACGCTTGGCAATCTCAACCGTATTCTCTATGGCTTCGGGGATATCAGAAAATAACTCAATCATTTCCTCCGGACTCCGGAGGTATTGCTGCTCGCTATATAATTTTGGACGCCTGGCATCATCCAGTGTACGCCCATCGTAAATGCAAACCCTTGCCTCGTGGGCTTCAAAATCAGATCGCTCAAGAAAACAGACATCATTTGTTGCCACAACGGGTAACTGTAAATTCTGCGCCAGATCAACGGCCAGGGAGACATACTCCGCCTCATTTTCCCGCCCTGTTCTCTGCAATTCCAGATAGTAGGAATCTGGAAAAAATGATGCCCAGAAGCGCGCCTTTTCCCTGGCCTGGCTGACATTCCCGGATAACAACGCCATCCCTACATCACCTTCCCGGCCACCGGAAAGTGCGATCAGCCCATCTGACAGGCCTTCAAACCAGGCAGATTCAAGGACGGGTACACCCCGATGCTGCCCTTCCAGATAGGAACGTGAAACAAGCCGGCTTAAATTAAGGTAACCCTCTTTATTCTTGCAAAGCAGAATCAGGCGACAGGGTCTTTCTGTTTCAGATTCATTGGTCACCAATACATCAACACCCACTATCGGTTTAATCCCCGATGACATGGCGGCACGGTAAAACTTGACCATAGAGAACAGGTTGCCTTGATCCGTAACTGCAACTGCCGGCATGCCTGTGGCGGCGACTGCCCGGGTCAGTGGCAGGATCCGGATTAAACTGTCCTGCAGTGAATATTCGGAATGAAGATGCAGATGTACAAATTGATCGGGCATGGCCATTATTGTACTGAGCCGGAAGAAACACTGCGAGTTCTTATGTCGTTATTTTTCCTGAAAACAGCAATCAGCAAAATTCACTGCTGTCCCGTTAACTTTATGAAGCACATATAATTGTGAGGACATGGAATCGGTAAACCGGATCAAGACCGTCTGCCGCACGGATGCGGCAGCCGGGCCACCATGGATGGCACGTTTTGCGTGTCTTGATCCGGCTTACCGGTTTCATGCCCGGATTGCGGGTTAGCCCAAAGCGTATTTGCCGGTTATATTTCAACTGTATTCATTACAGGTTAACGGGCCAGCCACGACCGAAATTGGTTAAAAAATAGTCAACTCCTGTTTCATTAACTGACTATTTTTTGACTAATGAAACAAGAAGTTCTTTAATTTCCTGTATTTAGAAAGGCTATTGCAGGTGTGTCAGAAATAAGTTATTTTAGCGTCTGAATACAAAAGTATCTGGTTATGGTCATAAACGGCGTTGCTATAACACAGATAACAAAAAAACGGTCAAAAGGCCGAATAATAATGAATAAAAACAATATTAAGCTATAGGTGATGCTTAGGAGGATGTTATCATGCCGATAACAAATACACCCACCATAGAGCAGTGGTTACTGCTCGGTGTGTTTTTTATTATATCTGCGGTATACGGGTTTACAAAAAATGCAAAACGCGGCGGATGCAGGCCTTGTTACTATATTTCATTTGGCCTTCTCTTTGTTGTACTGAATTGTCTTGCGCTGTTTATAGCCAACCGGGCTGGCCTGGAGAGTTTCAATCTGATCGAACTGATGACCCTTAGACAAACTGCGATCGAATCAAGTTTCATTGTGTTCGGTTACTGCCTGATTATTCAGGGTATTGCCATGTTTGTTAAATATCTTTCTCTTCCTGCGTCTGTCAAGGCAAGTCAAAGCTATCTATAATCCTGTTTTATACTGATATTCCACTGGAAATATCCAGTGGATGAGTGTGTTTTCTTTTCATGTAAGAATACGCATACCCGGTTTATATCGTTTTCACAGGCCTCCATCGATACATGCATGTTATTCTAATCGCCGTTTTAATCATCATCTTGCTGGGAGTTATTTTTCTGCCCCAGGTGTGGCTTACAAGGACATTGAATAAACATTACCTCCCTGAGGACAAGTTCCCCGGTACCGGTGCCGAGTTTGCCCGCCACCTGTTAAAAAAAATGGACATCCAGGATGTCAGTGTTGAAAGCACAACAACAGGTGACCACTACGACCCGACAGACAAGACCGTACGACTGGGCGAAAAACATTATGACAGCAGATCACTCACGGCTATTGTCATTGCTGCTCACGAAGTCGGTCACGCCATCCAGCACAAAAGCAACTACCGGTTTTTTAACCTCAGAAAACACCTTGCGACTGTGGCGATCATTGCCGAAAAAACCGGTGTACTGGTATTCATGATCATGCCAGTCCTGACCCTGATCACACGCAACCCGGCCGTTGGCGTCATCACCACATCTTCTGCAATCGGTATGCTCGCACTGGGCGTGCTGGTTCATTTGATCACACTGCCGGTCGAGTGGGACGCCAGTTTCAACCGTGCCCTGCCTTTGCTGAAGGCCGGCCAGTATATTGACAAGGAAGATCAACCAGCGGCCAGAAAAATTCTCAAGGCGGCCGCCTCGACCTACCTGGCTGGTGCCCTTGCCAGTCTTCTGAACCTGTCACGCTGGCTGGCCATCCTGAAAAGATAGCACTAAAAAACATTAATAATAATATGCTATTTATAAAAAAGTCGGCTATAGATAAAAAGTTACAGATAATAGCTAATAAAAGACATGAACATGCCGATAAACTCATATCAGACGACAGGGAGAACGGGATGATGACAGAAGAAACACTCAGCTTCAGTCAAAGCGTTGACCGCATGGTGGAACGCGCACTTGATGTTATCGAAATTGACGAAGGAATTGCATCGGCACTGAAAAGCTGTAATTCGGTCATCCAGGTACGCTTCCCTGTCCAGATCAAGGGGAAAATTGAAGTGTTCACTGGCTGGCGGGCGGTTCACAGTACCCATCGTCTGCCAGCCAAGGGCGGCATCCGCTACGCACCCTATGCCGACCAGGATGAAGTCGAGGCACTGGCCGCACTGATGACCTATAAATGTGCCATCGTCGATGTTCCATTCGGTGGTTCAAAGGGCGCCCTGCTCATTGATCCCAGGAACTACAGCCGGGATGAGATGCAACTCATCACACGTCGCTTCACACTGGAACTTGTTCGCAAGGGTTTTTTGAGTCCGGCAACCAATGTCCCCGCCCCGGATGTGGGCACAGGTCAGCGTGAGATGTCCTGGATGGCTGATACATACAAGCATCTGCACCCGGAAGATGTCAACTACCTTGCCTGCGTAACGGGTAAACCGGTCCATCATGGTGGCATAAGGGGACGCACTGAAGCAACCGGACGTGGCGTACAATTTGTAATCCAGGAATTCTTTCGGCATCCGGATGATGTGCAGAAAGCCAACCTGAAGGGTTCGCTTGGCGATCAAAAGATCATCATGCAAGGTCTGGGCAATGTTGGATACTATGCATCAAAATTTCTGTCTGAAGAAGATGGCGCAACAATAATCTGCGTCATTGAAAGAGATGGCCTTCTCTACAATGAATCCGGTCTGGACATTGAAAGCATTCACCAGTACATCATTGAAAACAAGACCATTAAAGGTTACACCGAAGCACAGTTCGATGAGAATGGTGCAAAAGGACTTGAGCTCGATTGTGATATTTTGATCCCGGCGGCGCTGGAGGCACAAATAACCATCGAAAATGCGGGCCGGATCAAGGCACGCCTGATCGTTGAAGCAGCCAACGGCCCGGTGACTTACCAGGCCGATGAAGTGCTCAATAAAAAAGGAACCACTATCCTTCCGGATGCATATGTAAATGCAGGTGGCGTGACCGTTTCATACTTTGAATGGATCAGGAACCTGTCCCATATACGCTTTGGACGCATGCAGCGCAGACAGGATGAAATGCGCAACCAGCAATACGTTTCCATGCTGGAAGAAATTACCGGCACCAGTATCTCCGAGCGTACAAAAAATACGCTCAAGGATGGTGCAAATGAAATTGACATTGTTCGCTCTGGTCTTGATGACACCATGCGACACGCTTATCAGGAAATCAGGGAAATATATCTGAATAATGAAAAAATCAGGGATTACCGGACTGCGGCCTATGTCCTTGCCGTCACCAAAATAGCACGTTCATATACTGATATCGGTATTTACTAAGATAGTATCCAACGGTATTCATTGTACAATTGAGCCACTACCACCCACCGGAAAATACGGGTCTGGATCTTGTATTCAAGGATGACTCGATTCTTGTAGTCAACAAACCCGCTGGCTTGCTTTCTGTGCCCGGCCGTGGCGATGACAAAAAAGATTGCATGGTATCAAGGGTACAACAGGAATATCCGCAGGCACTGACAGTGCACCGTCTGGATATGGAAACCTCGGGATTATTGCTACTGGCACGGAATCAGTCAATGCATCGGGATTTAGGCAGGCTGTTTCAGGAAAGGCGTATCCGCAAAATCTACACCGCCATAACAGATGGCATAGTCAAACAGACAGAAGGTACCATTAATTTACCTTTGATAGGTGACTGGCCAAACAGGCCCAGACAAAAAACAGACCGGGAAAAAGGAAAACCTTCAGAGACCTTGTTCAAGGTATTGTCACATGATCATGAGAATAATACGACCCGACTGGAGTTACAGCCGATTACCGGAAGATCACATCAGTTACGGGTACATTTACTTGAAAACGGGCACCCCATTCTGGGCGACAATCTTTATGCCGGTAAATCAGTCAGGGAAAAGGCAGACAGGTTATTGTTACATGCAACCTGCCTGGAATTTATTCATCCGTTTACCAAACAAAATCTGTTACTGGAATGTAAAGCACCATTCTAGGAGTCTGTCGGACTTAGCAACAAAACACGCACGGATAGGGGAATCGCATGAAATACTTGACTGGATTAATAAGATATTAACCGTAATTCGCCTATCT
>VAPH01048964.1_pt1 | contig 82775 bp, 92 predicted proteins | sample 3393861 | NCBI WGS metagenome assembly VAPH01 (sample SAMN08290439, study PRJNA428436) | hydrothermal vent metagenome | isolation source: Deep-sea hydrothermal vent chimney | place: Atlantic Ocean: South-mid Altantic Ridge | reverse complement strand
TCTGAGCGGCGTCAGATCTTTGCTGAATCCGACAGTGACGTGAACAAGAAGGTCAAAGCTGTTCTAACCGCCGGCATGACGCCGATTCTCTGCGTCGGAGAGACGGCCGAGGAATATGACGCGGGAGCAACCCGGGAGAAGGTCGGGTCCCAGATCCGGGCAGGTCTCCAGGGGCTGACTGCCGACCGGGTTTCGACGCTGGTCATTGCCTACGAGCCGATTTGGGCGATTGGCACGGGAAAGACCGCAAGCGCAGATGATGCCGGGGCAATGGCGACGTTTGTCCGCGAAACGGTGGCTGGTGACTTCGGCGCAGTCGGTGACGACGTGCGCGTCCTCTACGGAGGATCTGTGAAGCCCGGCAACATTGCAGGGTTGATGGCCAAACGTGACATTGACGGGGCCCTCGTGGGTGGTGCATCTCTCGACCCGGACACGTTCGCTTCGATCGTTCGGTACTGGGTATGAGCACGCTCGTCCTGTTGCGTCATGGCGAGAGCGTGTGGAATCTCGAAAATGTGTTCACCGGATGGACTGATGTCGCTCTTTCCGATCAGGGTGTGGCTGAGGGTATCGAAGCGGGTGAGCTGTTGGCTGATGCGGCGATCATGCCCGATGTCGCGTATACGTCGGTTCTCCGCCGAGCGATCCACACACTTGACCTCACGCTTGCTGAAATCGGGCGGAGCTGGATTCCCGTCCGTAAATCGTGGCGCCTGAACGAGCGGCACTACGGAGCGCTGCAAGGCCTCAACAAAGCGAAGACCCTCGAACTCCACGGAGCAGACCTCGTGAATGCCTGGCGCAGGTCGTATGCGACGCCGCCGCCGCCGCTCGATCGCGATGACAGCCGCCACCCGCTCAACGATGAACGATATCAATGGATGCCGCGCGAGATTGCACCGGCGTCAGAGTCTCTTGCAGATGTTGTCGTTCGAATGATGCCGTATTGGTACGACGCGATCGTGCCGGAGTTGCGCAGTGGCAAAACGGTGATAGTCGTGGCTCACGGCAACAGCCTGCGTTCGCTCGTGAAGCACCTCGATCAGATTTCCGACGAGGACATATCGGGTCTGAACATCCCGACCGGGATCCCGTTGGTATACGAGTTCAATGATTCGCTTACGTCTTCGACGTCGCGCTACCTGGGAGACGAAGCGGCGGTGGCGGCAGCGACGGCGGCTGTCGAGGCTCAGGCCCGTCAAGGGTCCTGATATTTATCGCTCAAACCGGGTGCATCCCTCCTCTGGTTGACTTGACCTGGTTACGCGGCGCGGCGATACTTCCTGATTGCGGGCTCGCGTTGTGCGCGGGCCGCGCGTGAGAAAGGGTTCCGAAACGTGGAACAGTTCGTTGTAATAATTCATCTTCTAATTTCGCTATTGCTTATCTTCCTTGTCCTGCTTCATGCGGGTCGTGGCGGCGGCATGTCCGACATGTTCGGTGGCGGCATGGGAGGTGGAGGCGCCGGTGGTTCGACTGTGGTTGAGAAAAACCTCGATCGGCTCACCGTGCTTACTTCGGTTGTTTTCACTCTTACGACGTTGTGGCTGACGTGGTTGGGGCGCGCCTAGGGCTTGCCCTGGGTCGGCGTTCGGAAACCGATACAGATACTTAAGGAGGCAACCCTTGACTCAATTGTGGCGAAGCCGCAAAGTCGCATGGTCCGCGGTAATTATCGTTTTTGCTTTGATTGCAGCTGCGTGCGGCGGAACAGCCGAAACAACAACGACCACGGCGCCCCCAGCGGCGCCGGTGACAACAACAACGGCACCCCCGTCAACCACCCAACCAGTTGTGACCACCACCACCCAACCTGCGCCTACCGGCCCAGCGTATGGCGGTACGGTCGTGGTTGCGGATGACCAGGAGCCACCAACCTTGAACGCTTTCGTTCCGGGTGGTGACAACTTTATCGTGTCGATCGTCGGTCAGTCCTACTGGGCCGGCGTGCAGGAAATCGACGGTTTCACGCTCGAGCTCATTCCAGAACTCGTAACTGAACTGCCGACCGAGGGCAACGGCGGAGTTGTCGTCAACGATGACGGCACGATGACCGTGACGTATACGATTCTCGACGAGGCGCAATGGTCTGACGGTGTGCCGATCTCGGGTGATGACTTCCAGTTCACGCTGGATACGATCATGGACCCGGACAACGCGATCGGGACGACCACCTACGAAGACATCGTTTCGACAGAGGTCGGTCCGAAGACGTTCTCCTACACCTTGAGTGCTCCTACGGTGCTCTATGAGTTCCTGTTCGGGAACATCATCCCGAAGCATGACGTTGAGGGATCCGATTTCCTCAACGACTGGAACGACACCATGTGGGTGTCCGCCGGACCATTCATTTTCAACGAATGGCAAAAGGGTGAGTTCATTGAGGTAGTCCGCAATGACAACTACTGGAAGAAGGCGGAGAATGGCGACCAGTTGCCATATCTCGACAGTGTCGTGTTCCGGTTCATCCCGGAAACCGACTCGATCATCACAGCCTTCAAGGCACGTGAGGTTGATGTCATTCAGCCGCCGCCGGCGTCTGAGACCATTGAGGAACTTCAGAAACTCGAGTCCGAAGGTGCTCGTGTCGAGGTGCTCAGCGGTCCGGTGTGGGAACACCTGAACTTCCAGTTCGGTCCTGCACGCCTTATCCGCAACCCGGATTCGTCCAACGAGAACCTGAACTACCGCAAGGCGGTTGCGCACACGATCGATAAGGAGCTCATCGTTGATGAGATTCTCGCCGGTCAGGTCGAGCCCCTTGACTCGTTCGTTGAGGCGTTCAGCCCAACGTTGTCGCAGGGTTCATGGGCTCAGTACGACTACAACCCCGAGAAGGCTATGGAGCTCTTGGAGTTGGCGAAGGCCGAGCTTGGCAAGGACAGCATTTCGACTGTCTTCTCGACCACATCCAACAACGATGCTCGTGTCAAGCTCTCTGAGCTGTTCGACACGATGTTCAGCGCTGTCGGTATCGTGTACGAGAATCAGCTCGAAGAGTCACAGATCTTCTTTGGCGAAACGCTTGAGAACGGTCAGTGGGACCTTGGTGAGTGGGCATGGGTCGGCGCACCCGGCCTGTCCGGTTTGATCGGGATTATGGATATCTTCGATCCTGCCGGTCCACCACCCGAAGGTAGCAACTTCTACCAGTGGGGTACACCGACATCGTCCGTGATCGACGACAACACAGCCCGTGTTGCTGAGATCCGTACGGCGTTGAACCAAACTGTTGATCCAGAGAAACTCATTCCCTTGCTCCAGGAGGCTGAAACAATCCTCGCTGATCAGGTAGTGATCATTCCGCTGTATGCACGTCTCGTGACCGCAGCAGTCTGGGCCGATGAGGTGGGTGGCTTTAAGCACAACCCGACTTCGGCGGGCCATACGTGGAACATCGAACAGTGGTACAGGCTCGACATCTAAGTCGTCTCTGGAACTACGTTGAGAAGGGACCCGCTTCGGCGGGTCCCTTCCTTTATGGGCGGTCTCGGGGTCTGCCTGCGCGTCCGCCGAGCGGGACGCGGGTTTGCTCTGCTCTGGGTATACTCGTCGCCACAGTCGAGCGATCCGGAGGCCTAGTTTGTTCGCCTACATTGTCAGACGTCTTGTGTACGGCGTAATAACGCTGTTCGTACTCAGCGCTCTGGTTTTCATGCTCGTACAGTTCGGCGGCGGTTCGCCGCTGGACCGTCTGAGGCTGAATCCCCGCATGGTGAACGTGATTCAGAAGCTCACAGTGAAATACGGTTTGGACCTGCCTCTCTACCAGCAGTACTTCAAGTGGTTGGGCGGGTTCGTCTCGGTCGATCGGTTCATCGTTCTGGGGGCGTCGGCCTGGATTGGATTTGGTTCCGTGGTGGCGGTGACAGCGGGACTCTTCTTTACCAAGGTGAAAGCGACCTGGTTTCGGCCGGCTCGTGCGTTCGGGGTTGTGGCAATCTGGGTGTCCTTCTTCTGGTTTGCGAAGAGTCGCATCGATTTCGCAATGGACTGGGGTGACTCCTTCCGTGGGGACGGACCCGTCTGGGACCTGGTGTTCGGCGCCGCGGGAGCTACTTTCCGCCTGGGTGTGACTGCACTATCTCTGGCGCTCATCATCGGACTGCCTCTCGGGGTGTTCCAGGCCGTGCGCCAGTACTCGTTCTTTGATCAGGTCGGCACGCTGGGTTCGTTCATCGCCTTCTCGACCCCGATTTTCATTGTTGCAACCGGACTTCAAGTGATGCTGGCGTTCTACCTCGAGCGATGGACCGGCCTCAAGCTCTTCTTTACCGTAGGGATGACCCAGGTCGGGTATGGCGACCTGGGGCGCCTCGCTCAACTGGGGGACATCTTTCGCCATCTCGCGTTGCCGGCTCTCTCGATCGCCCTGATTTCGATAGCCGGATACGCGCGCTTCCAACGATCCGCGATGCTCGAGGTGTTGCACAGCGACTATCTGAGAACGGCAAAATCAAAGGGCCTCCCGCGACGCACGGTGCTGGTGAAACATGCGCTTCGCAACGCTCTGTTACCCATTGTGACAATCGTGACCCTCGATGTTGCCGGCATCATCGGTGGGGCGATCATCACCGAGTCGATTTTCGGATGGCCGGGAGTCGGCCGTCTCTACATTGGAGCGATCAACGCAGTGGACTACCCAGTTATTATGGCGATCGTGATGGTGATTGGCATGGGCATCGTGTTCATGAACATCATCGCCGACATTCTGTACGGCGTGCTTGATCCACGGGTTCGTTATGAGTAACGGAACTCCGGGTGTAGATCCGACCCTCGACGCGGCAGAAGGAATCTCGGCGGAACCGGTAACCCAGTGGGACCTTTTTCGAACCCGGTTGGCTCGGCATAAACAAGCCCGCATCGCTGCTATTTTCCTAGCACTTTTGTTTGCGGTCGTGTTTGTAGCTCCCTTTGTGACCTGTGCCGAACGCGACGCGTATTGCGGGAAACTTCTGGAGCATCCGGCAACACAGTTACGGGACCCGGAGAACGGTCTTCTTCTGGTCCAGAATCCGCCATCGACTGCCCGACCTTTCGGGACCGATGACATTGGTCGAGATGTGCTCTCTCGTGTCGTCCATGGCGGTCGCGCCTCTCTTACCGTTGGTCTTACGACGGGGCTGATCGTCGCGACTGTCGGGACCATCGTCGGCGCGTTGGCCGGTTATTACCCGGGGGCTGTTGACCAGGTTCTCATGAGGATTGTCGACGTCATCCTGGGTCTTCCATTGTTACCGGTTGCGATCGTGTTCGGTTCCCTGGTACCTCAGATACCGGTGCTTCCGGGATTCCTTAAGGAGGGAGCGTGGGTGATCGCGTTCTTGCTTGGCATATTGCTGTGGGGTGGTCTCGCACGTATCGTGCGGGCCGAATTCCTCTCTTTGCGGGAGAAGGAATTCGTCGAGGCGGCCCGTGCTGCCGGATCGAACGATCGTCGTATCATTTTCCGCCATATCCTGCCGAACGCGATGAGCCCGATCATTGTTGCGACAACACTCGTGGTGGGTACCGCGATCATCATCGAGGCTGCCTTGTCGTTTCTCGGATTCGGTGTGCGTCCGCCGACGCCGACTTGGGGTGGCATGTCTGCCGCGGGAGCGCGCGTCGCAACCAAGGGCTTCTGGTGGGAGTTTCTCGCCTCGTCGACCGCGTTGGTCACAACCGTACTTGCGGTGAACTTCATGGGTGACGGTCTTCGCGATGCGCTCGACCCGACTCAGTCGATTGAACGGAAGTAGCTGACGTGAGTGATGTGCTTTTGGCGGTGGAGGATCTGCGCACCTACTTTGCTACCGAGGAGGGTGTAGTCCGCGCCGTCGACGGGGTGTCTTTTACCATAAACCGGGGTGAACGCCGCGGTGTTGTCGGCGAGTCCGGGTCCGGAAAGTCTGTGACTGCCATGTCAATCATGGGTCTCATCGAACCACCGGCGGGCCAGATCGTCACCGGTGTCATCGACTTTGATGGCCTTAATCTCCTGGAACTTCCCGAGGATGAGATGCGCAAGGTCCGCGGTGGCCGAATCGCAATGATTTTTCAGGATCCGATGACCTCGCTGAACCCGGTGTACACGATTGGTCAGCAACTCATTGAGACGATCGTGCTTCACCAGAAGGTGTCGAAGTCGGCTGCTCGGGAGATTGCGGCGCAGTCGTTGGCCGATGTGCAGATTCCCTATCCGGCAGCCCGATTGGACGACTTTCCCCACCAGTTCTCGGGCGGCATGCGCCAACGGGTCATGATCGCAATGGGTCTATCCTGCAACCCGGAGCTGTTGATCGCGGACGAACCGACGACGGCGCTCGACGTCACGACGCAGGCCCAGATCCTGGACCTCATGCTTGCGCTTGCGGACGATCGTGGGACGTCGGTATTGCTCATCACGCACGACCTTGGAGTGGTTGCGGGTTTCTGCGACACGGTGCAAGTGATGTACGCGGGTGGCATTGTTGAATCGGGGTCGGCCGGTGACATCTTCTATGACCCGAAACATCCTTACTCGTGGGGGCTGCTGGGCTCGATGACTCGCCTCGATGCGGCTCAGCAGCACCGTCTGAACTCGGTGCGAGGTGCGCCACCATCGGTCATTAACCTGCCCGCCGGGTGTCGGTTCCGACCGCGCTGTGATTTTGCGGTTGACGTTTGTCAGCAGCGTTTGCCGTTGCTCGGTCCTTCAGATGTCGAAGGTCACACGGTCGCGTGTCACCGTGCCGCCGAGCTCGACCTCAAACTGGTCACGCCCGAGGGAGCGCCGCAATGACAACCGGAAAGATCACCGAGTACGTTGCCGACGGCGGACCCGAAGACATGCCCGAGGATGTGCTCCTGCGGGTCAATCATCTCGTGAAAGAGTTTCCGATCAAGCGGGGGATCTTCTTCAAGAGCCAGGTTGGTGCGGTTCAAGCGGTGTCGGACATCAGCTTCCAGGTCCGCAAGGGAGAGACACTCGGACTTGTCGGCGAATCCGGTTGCGGCAAGTCGACTACCGCACGATGTGTGATGCGGTTGCTGGAACCAACCGAGGGTCAGGTCTATTTCCGCCGTGAACGTGAGGTCGCGACTGCCGATGGAGGAACGGAAGTTGTGAGCGACATCGTTGATGTCGCATCCGCTGATGCCGGCACGCTGCGGGCACTGCGCCGCCAGATCCAGATCGTGTTTCAGGATCCCTACGCGTCATTGAATCCACGTATGACCGTGGCGGGCATCGTGTCCGAACCTCTGATCGTGCACAACGTAGGTACCGCGGAGGAACGTCTTGAGAAGGTCAAGGAGCTTCTCGCTGTTGTGGGGCTTAGCCCTGAGCACACGAATCGCTATCCGCACGAGTTCTCAGGTGGGCAACGCCAACGTATCGGCATCGCACGTGCGTTGGCCCTCAATCCGCGGTTCATCGTTCTCGACGAACCCGTGTCCGCATTGGACGTGTCCATCCAGGCCCAGGTTCTCAACCTGCTGCAAGATCTTCAAGAGGAGTACGGTCTCACATATCTCTTCATCGCCCATGATCTGTCGGTTGTTCGACACATATCGGACCGTGTTGCCGTGATGTATCTCGGCAAGATCGTGGAGTTCGCCGAACGAGATACGCTCTACCACGCTCCAATGCATCCGTACACGCATGCGCTGCTTTCGGCGGTTCCGATTCCGGATCCGGAGCTAGAACGGAGCCGTGAGCGGATCATCCTCGAAGGCGACATCCCGTCTCCGGCCGACCCTCCGCCGGGATGTCGCTTCAATACCCGATGTCCGATTGCGGTATCCGGCAAGTGCGATGTCGAGGAACCGTTGCTCACCCAACTCGGCGAAGGTCACTGGGTTGCGTGCCACTTCCCTGCTGTGAGAAAGCTCTTCTAGTGACGGTGTGTAATGTCTCTCATTGACGAACTTGAGGGCCTGGTGGGCACCGAGTACGGCGTCAGTGACTGGGTCGTCATCGAGCAAAGCCGTGTGCAGCAATTCGCAGACGCCACCGAGGATCACCAGTGGATTCACGTCGATCCGGATCGGGCAGCCGAAGGTCCATTTGGGGGAACCATTGCTCATGGTTATCTGACGTTGTCCCTCCTGCCGCGTTACGCACCCACCCCCGAAATTGCAGGCGTTCGGATGGGTATTAACTACGGGTTGGACCGGGTACGGTTTATTACCCCGATTCCGGTGGGTGGCCGGATACGGTTTCGTACAACAATTCTTGAAGCCACCGAGTTCCCTGGTGGTGCCCAACTCAAGCTCAATGTCACCGTGGAGCTCGAGGGTGCCGAGCGTCCGGCGTGTGTCGTGCAATCGCTGGTCCGCCTTTACGAGTAGTCGAACTTGGTCCGCACCCGCGGCGGGGTATACTCCCGGTTCGCACGTCGGAGTGGCGGAATTGGTAGACGCGCTAGGTTGAGGGCCTAGTGGGAGATAATCCCGTGGAAGTTCGAGTCTTCTCTCCGACACCAACAACCCCGTGGGATTCTCCGCGGGGTTGTCGCTTCTTGGTGGTGCACCGTGGCACTTGCTTGCGTCGCGCTCTCAGATGGCGGCTGCTTTTTCCACAACTCCGGAGAGTCGCTCGATGGCTGCCGCCATGTCACCGGGCACTGCCAGCTCAAGGTGCGTCGCACCGATGTCCGCAAACCGTTCCAGGCCTCTCAGGATATCGTCGTCGGTGCCGCCAAGCGGTGGTCCAAATGTAAAGGTGTGCGCGTCATCTGGAGTGCCCGATGGGCGAACGAAGATACCAATGGAGCGTGCCAACGTCGCCGGGTCCCTGTCATGTGTTTCGCAAATGGCGGTCAGCCGCTCAATCAGGGGTACGAATATCTCTGCTTCGGAGCTTCCGTTCGCATAGGTGCTCCATATGTCAGCGTGTTGCACAGCGAGGCGCATTGTCCGCGGTCCCTGTCCGCCGAGCATGAGTGGAATCCCACCGGGTCGTGGGCCTCTCGGCACCAAGACCTGGCGGACGGTTTTGTGATATTCGCCGCTGAAGGTAGAAGAGCCGTTGGCAAGCAAGTCGGTCACGATGGTCAGCGCCTCCTCGTAGCGGCCGACGATCTTCTCCGCGGGGAATCCAAACGCCTCGCCTTGTCGACCTGCGTGTCCCGCACCGTACCCGAGTATGAACCGACCCCCGCTTATCTCGTCGACGGTTTCAGCGACTCGGGCGGTGAGACCAGGGTTGCGATGCAGCGCCGAGAGAACCCATGTCCCGACGTTGATTGATGTCGTTGCTTGGGCGATAGCCGATACGGTGGCAACAACCTCCCACCAACCTCGCGTACCGCCCCAATCTTCCATTTCCCACTGCAGCTCATCGGGAACCCAGACAGTGTCGAAGCCGACCTGTTCGGCCTTGGTGACGGCGGCCTCAATCTCCCGCCAGGACGGAGCAACTCCTGATTTGGGGTTCTCCACCGTGTTGATGACAACTCCGAGTTTGAGTCTGCCCACGCCGTCGTACCTTTCATTGGTTGCCGGACCCTACCAGTTGGTTCCCGGGTTGGTTGTGGTCGCGATGAGGCTCGGCCCCGGCCACGAGGTATCCCGTGGACTCGACGCCCGTGGCGTTGGCCGTGTCTGGTGTCTTGCGGACCGGGTTCTTACTGATCCGAGTCGGTGGGGATCACGTCTTGTTCCCAGTTCTCTTCCGGCGATGCTTCCTCCCTTGTATCGCCGAGCAGTTCCCCTCGGAAGATACCGGCGTTGCGGACAAAGAGCACGGTCGGAAGGCCCTCCATGAGTGCACCCATGCGCTCGGCGTAGTCCGCTTCCTGGCCGGGTTCGTTGCCGCGGAGGCCGAGCAACACGACACCGGCATCCTTGGACACCTCGCAGATTATCTGACGGACAGTCATTCCCTCCGGTTTCAGGATGGTGTTTGTGGTGGCTTTGATCCTGGCAGAACTGCAGAGTTGATCGAGTAGCTGTTTGTTTTGCACGTTGGTTATGTCGTTGGCCGCAATGCTGTTGATGACAATGTTGGAGTCACGCCACGTCGGATTGAGCGAGAGCAGGTGTGCGAGCAGTACCAGAAGGTCGCCGTTTTGCTCGAGGCCTCCCCACCAGACGTGGATGTCACCACGCTTGCCGTTCCAATGCCGTCCGACAACTCGCGCTACAACCGCGGACTTGCCGAGATCGGCTAGCTGCTCGATGACTGTAAGGATGGAGGTTTGGCGTTCGCGTTTGTCGCTCCAACCAAACATGACAGTATTGGACTCGATGCCGGCAATGCCGTTGGATTGGGCTACGGCGACCGATCCTGACTCAAATTCAGTGACGATGTTGACCTCGGGAAAAGCGACAACTCCGAGTTCGTCGAGGTCCGCCTGTAACGCCGCCGCCTCGGCTGATCGATCTGCCGCCAGCGTATCTATCGACCCGACGAGTAGTTTGACGACCGTGAGGATGCCGCGTTCCTGTGCGAGCCAGGCTGCGTACCTGACCAGTTCCGCGCGGCGGTCGACATCGCCCGCAAACAAGAGGATGTTGGGTCGCCAGTTTCTCGGGTCCTTGGGCAGTCGGTAGAGCTTGATCGCCGTCGATCGCACGAGTGACATGAGAGCACCACGTCGGAGGTCTCCCCACGGTGCCGTCATTGCTCTGCGCCGCATGAACACATAGAGCCCTGCCTCGAAGATGAGGGCTACTGCCAGCGCCAGCGGGTTGATCAGGAACATAACCGTGAAACACGCGAACGCGCCGCCGATTGATACCCACCAGGGCAACTTGAACGTCGGGCGGTAGGACGGGTCGCCGCTCAAGGCCTCGAGTCCTGCGACGAGGTTGACGGTGCCGTATGTCGTGAGGAAGAACATTGTGAGGAGCGGGGCGATCGCATCAAGGTCCCCGAGGAGGACTCCGGCCAAGGCAAGCACGGTACTGACAAGTAAGGGGATCCCCGGTCCTTTGATCAGTCGGGATCGGGTAGCGAGTACGGGGGGAAGGATTCGATCATCGACCATCGCCTCAAGTGTGCGTGGTGCGGCAAGAATACTGCCGACGGCTGAGGCAAAGATGGCTCCCCACAAGCCCCAGAGGATGAGGAAGGATAGCGGTCCTGCGAGGTCAAACCAGATGAGGTTGTTCGACACCAACTCGGCCTGAGGCACTGCGGCCGCCAATATGATCGGCACGGTGGTGTACACCGCGAAGCCGACAAGAACCGCAGCAATAGTGCCTTTCGGAATCGCCTTCCTGGGATTCTCGAGATCGCCGGACAAGCTGATACCGGCCATGATTCCGGTTACCGCCGGGAAGAATATGGCGAAGACAGCCCAAAAGTTAGCGCCGGTTGGTGGTGTGGCGAGCATCGAGACGCCGTCAGCAGCGCTTTCAAAGGAGCCGATCAGCAGGGCGATCAGAGCCAGGACGATGCCTGCCATGATCGGTAGTTGCAGGCGGAGTGCCGCTCCCGCGCCGCGGGCCGCGAGGAGAGCGACTACCAGGATCGTCACCGCGGCGATCGGCCGCTGTGGAGCGTCGGCCCACACCACCGCGATGCTCTCCGCTAGCCCGAAAGCGTACAAGGTTACCGAGAACGTCATCGCCAGGTAGAGGGGGACCCCGATGGCAGCACCAACTTCGATCCCGAGGCTGCGGGAAATGACGTAGTAGGCGCCGCCCTTTCCAATGCGCATGTTGGTGACAACGGCCGAGACCGACAGTGCCGTGACAAGGGTGACTACGTTCGCAATCACGACAATGACCAACGTAGGCACGAGACCCACTGTGCCGACAACCCAACCCGTCCGCAGGAACAGGATGACACCGAGAATTGTCAGGATCGAGGGAGTGAAAACTCCGAGAAACGAACCGAGTTTCTGTTCGGGGGTGCCGCTGGCGAGCGTACTCATGAGCGCGGCCTTCAACCTGGAAACAGCAGTCACCGTCGTCCCCGGATTGAGTAGTCGAGTTCGTACGGCATGTTTGGCTACCGGCTCCGAGTTGATCGTGATCCGAGACCCGTTTCCGGTTCAAACGTGTCATTCGTGATTTTACCGGACGCACGAACTTCATGTCAGGATAGAGGGAACCTCCGGCGCGCGGTGTACCGTCTCACTGTCATGAAGAACTACATCGTATTCGCTTTGTTTAGCTTGATCGTTGCAGCGTGTGGCGGCGGTGCTGACACGTCCAGCCCGACTACTCCCGGTGCGGGCACCTGGGACCGTGACCCGACCGCGCCGATCGTTGTTATTGAGACGTTTGGCGGGTTTGTTCCGGTGGAGGTGTCGTTGGGGCAGATGCCGGAAATAGCTCTGTACGGCGATGGCACAATCATCACCCGGGGACCGACCATCGCGATCTGGCCGGGTCCTGCATTGCCGAATCTCGTTGCTGCACGCCTGGATGACGCCGCCATCGAGTCGATCCTGGCCCGGGCAGCGTCAAGTGGAGTCCTGAATCCGCTCGACGATTACGGATCCGCCAATGTTGCCGACGCGGGTACGACTCGAATCACGGTTACGGTCGACGGTGAACCGCGAATAGCGGAGATCTATGCGCTCGGAATCGGTATGTCTGGCGGTGAGACGCCCGGGATGAACAGCGCCCAGCTAACCGCGCGAAGAGGTGCGTCGGACTTCATTGACTTCGTACGACAACTGGCAGATGCGGCACCGGCGACGGAGTTTGTTCCAACTGCGTATGCGGTTCGACCGTGGCCGTTCGGCGGTGTCCCCACCGAGTCGGCGGGAATGGAGTGGCCGTTCGGGTCTCTGGCCGCCCTGGGTAACGCCGACGCCTTCGGAGAATGTGTCGTTGTGGATGGGAGTGATGCCGTACAGCTGGCGGAAGTGGCGGGACAGGCTACAAGTCAAACGCCGTGGGTGAGTGACGGCGTGTCCTACGGTCTGGTATTTCGTCCTCTCCTACCCCACGAGTCATCGTGCGAAGACCTCAGCTAGCCGCTCGCTCAGCACCGTCTGTGTGAGTCCCCGGTAATGAACGTTTAGCCTTACGATCCTTGCGTCTACCATTGCGGAATGACTGCGCGCCACAAGGACATCCGGAAACGTTTGCTGGTTGTGCTATTCGCAGGCAACGCCTTCACCTCGACGATGATTGTTGCCGCCGCGACAGTAACGTCCCTCGCCGGTGAGTATCTTTCGGGATCTGCGCGGTTCGCAGGTGTGCCCGCAACGGTGGGTGTTCTCGGAACCGCGGTTGCCGCGTCCGTGTTTTCCCAGCTGAGTTACAAGTGGGGGCGACGCCGCACCTTTGTTCTCGGCGCCGCTGTGGCCGGCCTTGGTGCTTTCATTGCAGTCGTTTCGCTGTGGGCGGGGAGCTTTGGGCTTCTTGTTGTCGGCCTTTTTGTGATGGGGCCGGGGAGAGCGATCAATCAGCTTGCGCGGTTCGCTGCGGGTGATATGCATGCAGACGATCGCCGCGTCTCGGCGATCAGCTTGATTGTCTGGGCTGCGACGATTGGATCGATCCTCGGACCGAGTTTGATCGCAAGAGCAGGCGCAATGGCCGAGGCGCTCGGTATCCAGGCCCTCGCGGGACCCTTCTTGATGGCCGCGGTCGGTTACGCAGTAGCAGCCGTCTACTACTCGGTGATGTTGCGACCCGACCCGATGGAGCTTGCGGTCGTCGAAAGCGATGGGCCGATTGATGTCGAACGCCGACCGATCAGAGAGGTTGTCCGACTGCCGGCAATTCGACTGGCGTTTTCGGCACTGATGGCGTCTCAATTTGTCATGGTGTTCATCATGGTGATCTCTCCCGTTCATATGCGGGCCAACGGGCACGGCCTCGAAGCGATCGGGTGGGTGATGATGGCTCACACTCTCGGCATGTTCGCTGTCGCACCCCTAACCGGTGCGGCGATCCGCCGATGGGGAACACGTCCCGTCATCGTTGTTGCCACCGGCATCTTCCTTGTCGCCGGCGTCGTCGCGATGACTGCGACGACCGCCGACATGGCAACCCTCGTCGTGGCTCTGTTCCTTATCGGCCTCGGCTGGAACCTGGGTTTCGTCGCCGGCAGTACGGTGATCCAGGAGGAATTGGAATTGCGTGACCGGGTGAGCATCCAGGGACTCGGCGACACGCTCACGGCGCTCGCAGGCGCCGTAGGAGCGTTCACGACCGGTTTCGTGATCGATTGGTGGCAGTACCGCGGCGTCGCTGTCGTTGGGCTGATCGTTTCGCTGGTCCCCCTCGCTGCCGTGCTGCGCAACCGATCTTCGAGCCGGGTCGACACGCCTTCTGATGTCATGCCACCGAGAGTTCGGTAGCTGCGCTTCATCGGATGCGCTACCGGTTCCCATGCGCTCGACGTCGGTGAATCGTCTCGTCCCTGACCATGTGATCCGCGTGTGGCACGAATGGCCGATCTGGTGCTGTGGACACACCCGGATACGTTTCCGAGGTATACTGCGAACGATTCGCAATAGGCGAGGGAGTCGCTCGTGACCGGAACTGAATGGGCGCTGCTCGGAGCGTCGTACCTGCTGGGTTTACGCCATGGTTTCGACTGGGACCACATAGCGGCCATAACTGACATCACTAGTTCCCAGGACAACACAAAGAGCGGTCTGTGGTACTCGACGTTGTATGCGCTCGGCCACGGGTTTGTTGTGATCATCCTCGGTGCGATCCTGATCTTGTCGGGGTTCGCGATCCCGGATTCCGTCGAGACGATAATGGAGCGATTCGTCGGTGCAACACTCGTGTTTCTCGGCATCTGGGTTTTCGTATCACTTGCCCGCCATGGTGCAGAGTTCCGCATGCGGAGCCGGTGGATGCTCATGTTCCAGTGGGCACACCGTATGAAACTCCGTGCTCGTGCGTGGGTGCGGCGCCGCCGCGGCGCTACCAACGAAACGTATGTGGATCCGACGGACCCGAACGCACCTTTTGCAAATTATGGCGTGAAGACGTCATTCGGTGTCGGCATGCTCCACGGGGTTGGTGCGGAGACACCTACCCAGGTGCTCATCTTTCTGGCTGCTGCGAACACCGGCGGACGTGGCATCGGTCTCGCGACACTGGTGGTCTTTGTTGCCGGCATCGTCACGATGAACACGTTTATCGCCCTCGGGTCGGCGTTCGGGTTCGTGGGGTCCACGCGATCCAAAGCGGTCTATCTCACCGTCGGGGTGGTGGTTGGCGTGTTCAGTCTGGGGATCGGCGGACTGTTTCTCTTCGGGATCTCCGACCTGTTGCCGGCGCTCAACTAATCACGCAGAAGAATGACGGTCGGTCCGTTGTGTGATCAGGTCGTATCCGATACCGTACGGGTCGCAGAACGGCCGTATGGTTTTCCGGTGGCTGTTCATGATTTCTGCGAGAGGTCGGGAGGGTCCGCGTGAAAAATGATGTGATGCCGATTGAGGGTTACGACTATATCGAGTTCTATGTCGGTAACGCGGTGCAGGCTGCCCACTTTTACGCATCAGCGTTCGGCTTTGAGCTGTTTGCTTATCGGGGTCCCGAGACGGGTGCACGCGATTCCATGTCGTTCGCCATGCAGCAGGATCGGCTCCGGTTTGTGTTCACCGGATCCCTCGTTGCCGGCAATACAATCAGCCGTCATCATCTTGCGCACGGCGACGGGGTTCGCGATGTTGCTTTTCGGGTGCCTGATGCAACCTCGGCTTTTCGAACGGCAGTCGACCGTGGCGCTAGTGCCCATCGAGCACCCGAAACAATCGTCGACGATCACGGAAAGATTACGCTTGCTGCGATAGAGACCTATGGCGATACGATCCACACATTCGTGGAACGTGCCGGTTACGGGGGAGGCGACACCTACGGCGACTGTTTCCTCCCGGGGTACCGACCACGGACCTGGGGCTCGCCGCAGGCATCGACGGGTCTCAAATACGTGGACCATGTGGTGTGCAATGTCGAATTGGGGGAGATGGATACATGGGCGCGGTTCTACGCCGAAGTCATGGGTTTCACCCAGCTCGCCCATTTCAATGATGATCAGATCAGTACCGACTTCACAGCACTCATGTCGAAGGTGTTGTGGGATGGCGAGGGTCGGATAAAACTCCCGATCAACGAGCCGGCCGAAGGGAAGAAGAAGTCCCAAATCGAGGAGTACCTTGACTTCTACAACGGTCCCGGTGTCCAACATCTTGCGCTTGCGACCGACGATATTCTGGCGACCGTATCTGCGCTCCGTAAGGCTGGCATTGAGTTTCTGACGGTGCCTGCGACCTACTACGAAGGTCTCAAGACCCGCCTGGATTGGACCCGAATTGACCGTGATATAGAGGCGCTTGCCGGCCTCGGAATTCTCGTTGACCAGGACGACGAGGGTTACCTGCTGCAGATCTTCACGAAACCGGTCCAGGATCGACCGACGCTCTTCTACGAGATCATCGAGCGTCACGGCTCTCGGGGGTTCGGGGTGGGTAACTTCAAGGCGTTGTTTGAATCGATCGAGCGTGAACAGGGCCGCCGCGGCAATCTGTGACCGCGCAGGTGAACAACGGCCGTAGTCCGTGCGACCCATTGACTACTGACGGTGTTTACCGATACACTGTGTGTGGGCATTGGTAAGTGAGGTAGTGGACGCCTTCTGTGCAGACAGCGAAGGGCTGAGCGCATGGACACGCTTTCCACGAAACTAGAAGATACGACGTTCCCGCTTTCTCGTCGCGGATACGAGACTGGTGCGGTTGATCGTTTCATGGACGACCTTAAAGAGGTCGTTATCGATCTTGAGGCGCGCTTGATGTTGGCCATGAGTAAGAGTGGCTCCCTCGAAAACCAGATGCGCGCTGTCGGTGATGCCGAACACGTTGCTGAGGCGGCGTTCGTGGCGGCGGCGGATGCGAAGCGCAGGCTTATCGCGCAGGCTGAGCGCAAGGCCTCAGATATCATTGCTGAGGCGAATGCCGAGGCAGCACGTCTGCTCGGCGAACCGGAAAGAGCTGTTGATAAGGCCCGCCAGGAGGCGGACGAGATACTCAACGACGCGGTGAAGCGAATTGAGTCGAGCGATGCCAAAGCTGCGCGGATCCTTGAGCGGGCCGAACTCACCGCGAGGACAATCCTGACGGACGCTCGGAGTGCTGCCCGCGAGCTTACCTCCAGTGCCCAGGAAGACACGACCCAGGGCATTGCGCATGCAACTCGCGAGTACGAGCGCATTCAAGTCCTGCTCTCTACGCTCAAGCGTGCGGTGGCGGATTCGCTCGTGACCCTTGAGGCGTCACACCCGGCGGGAGTGACGGCAGGCCTTGCTGTGGATCTCAATACCGCAGAACTCAGCAATGGGGCAGTGACCGAAGTTCGCTAAAACACTCTACAATCGGGGCCGAGACGCCGATGGAGTGATATGTCACGCAGTGTCAACAAGCGGCTGCAACAGCTCAACAAACACGGTCCGCCCGGTTCGAGATCGACTCAGGAGCCGGTTCCCACAGGGACCTGGCTGCCTTTCATCGCTGCCGGTTTGTCAGGTCTCCTCGTGATTTCTCTTGCGGCGGCGTGGTTTGGCGGCAGGACTGTTGAACTTTCGATTGAGACCCGTGTTTCCGAACAGCTCGCAGCGGCGGGAATCAGCGACATCCGGGTCGAGGCGTCCGGGCGAAACGTCACTTTGGGCGGCGTTGTCGGAAGCGACGCGGAACTAGCAACCATGCTTGATCTCATCCGCGCGGATCCACTCACGCGCACGGTCACGTTCGACAATGTTCGCGTTGTGGTTCCCGTTAGCGATCAGATCACCGTCATCGACCCCGATGCGTTCGTCGTGTCGTGGGACGGGGCGAACGCAACGGTCACGGGTACGATGTCAGATGAGGCATCGATGTCATCCGTCAAGTCGACAATGGACTCGGTGTTTCAGGTCGTTGATACGAGCGGACTGACGATTCTAGACGGGGTGCCCTCTGAGGCTGACTGGCTCGGTGCGGGATTGCGGATGGTGACTGAGCTGGGTAAACGCCTCGATATCGGCACCATTACCATTAACCGGGGTGTCATTTCGGTATCCGGTGAGTTTGAAACCCGTCAGGAACGTCGCGAAGCGCGCGATATCGCGGAATCGATCGTCGAGGTGAGCGGACTCGATTTCGTCTCCGGGCTCACGGTCAAGGAAGCGCCGCCACCGACAGTTGAAGCTGTCGAGGAACTCCAGACCAGCATTGATGATCTTATCGAGGGCAAGGTCGTCGAATTCGAGCTGGCATCCGACGTTCTGACCCCGGTGGGTATCGAGCTGCTTGACGAGATCATTGTCGCACTGCAGCAGTTTCCGCTCGTTCCGATCGAGATCGCCGGCCACGCCGACGCGCAGGGTGACGCAGCACTGAACATGGAGCTCTCGATTCGGCGAGCTCAGGCTGTCCTGACCTACCTGGTCGACAAGGGTATGGATCCTACGCGTTTCGAGGTCGTGGGCTACGGTGAGACTCAGCCAATTGCGGACAACTCGACCGCTGAAGGCCGGGAGCGCAATCGGCGCATCGAATTCAAAGCCCTGGAGGGATAGTGCTCGAGCTCGCATCAGAGATTTCAATGTGGATGACCGTGTCGGCAGTCTTTGGGTTCGCGGTCGGGTGGACCGCGCGAGGCCGAAAGCGTCAGTCCCGAGCGTCGGCCAGGCGTCGCCCTCGTTAAGCCGCGGACCGGCGCGGAAATGAAAGCCTACCAAGTGTCGTCGGCAGCAACAGGAGTCCGACAAGGATCACTGAAATGGCGCCGACCTGATACACCGGTTGTACGCCGACGCGTTGCGCGACTGCCGTTCCGAGGACCGTGCCGATCGGAAGGGTGGCGTAGGCCACAGTTCGCGAGGCCGCGGTGATTCGTCCGAGGTATTCCGGCGGAGATAGGCGTTGTCTTGACGTGACGAATGCGATATTGACGGTCCCGACCCCGGCAAGCGAGAACCCCGCCGGGATGAAGCCGAAGAAGTTTCCCATCATGAGCATGCCTCCAAACCCGGCTCCCATGAGCACAAGGCCACCGATGAACAGGTGTCCGATCCGGGCCCTTGCCGCGAGGCGAGATGAGGCCAGGAGCAGGAGTGTGCCAATGAGGCCCTGGACCCCGAGGAAAAGGCCGATCGCCGCCTGATCCTTGAACAACAGCGTGAAGGCGTCGGGGATGGCGAAGGTGGGGGGTGCGTAGTCCCGGACGTACACCACAAGGAGGGTCTCCAGCGGGGCGAACACCAGGTTTGCAAACGAAGCTGCGAGCGTTGCCACGACGAGTGGACGGAGTGACAGTAACTCCTTTACCCCGGACACGACGCTGGGCAGCAGCGGGCGGGTTTTGGCTGCAATCCTTGAGGAGATTGTGCGAACGGAGAGAATCGACAGTGCTGACACGAGGAAGGTTGCTGCTTGGACACCGAAGGCAAGCGGGAAACCGCCCGATGTCGCGATGATCACTCCGCCAAGTGCCGGGCCCACGGTAAACGCAAAGGTTCGTGACAAGGCGATACGCGAGTTCACGCCGACCAACAGGCTGTCCGGCACAGCTCTCGGCAGCAGGGTCTGCAATCCGCTATCGAAAAACACACTCATGGTGCCGACCGCGAACGCCGATGCTAGGACCAACGGGAGTTCGACGGTGCCTGACGCCGTCCCCAGAGCAAGCATGAAGAAGACGCCGGCGCGAACGAGGTCAGCGGCTATGAGAATCGGCTTAATGGTATACCGGTCGAGCAGCGCTCCCGCGACTAGACCAAAGAGCAGCAACGGAAGCGTTTCGAGAGCGGCCGTAAACCCCAGCTCTGTCGCACTGTCGTTGAGTGACAGCACATAGAGTGGAAGCGTGAGATATGCGACGTAGTCGCCGAGCAGCGACGCCGCCTGGCCCAACACTATCGCTCTGGAATTTCGTGCACCCCGGCTTGATCTTCGAAGGCCGTCAAGGTGAGGCTGGTGAACGGCTCGCATCGCCACTGACTGTAGTCGAATGTCGCGCAATCCGGCAGCGTTTCGACGTGTCGTCGCGCGACAAACGTTTCGTAGTCCAGGTGGAGTAGCCTAGGTGTTCATGAATAGCTCGTCAGACATCCCGACAATGGTCCAGGAGTTCATTGGCCTCGCCAAGGACTATGTGCGGCAGGAAACGATAGAACCGGCCAAACGTCTCGGTCGGTACGCCGCGTTCTCGTTTGCTGCCGCCATATCGTTTGCGTTGGCGGCTTTCTTCTTCGGTCTCGCCGTTCTCCGTACGGTTGCGCGTCTTCTTCCGGTCGGACCCTATTGGTCCGCGTTGGCGTATGGCATTACGGTCGCCATCTTGGTACTTGCGATTGGGCTGATTCTGTGGCGCACAAGCTCGTCTGAAGGGACCCGTGTGTAACTATGGCAATTTCACGAGATGATCTCGAAACGAAGCTCCGCGAGATCGGGACGGCGATCGATGAGACCAAACAACAGGCACAGACCACCGGTGTCATGGTGGCTGCGGGCGTGGTTGTCGTCATCGCTCTCGTCTACCTGTTGGGGCGACGCCGTGGCGGCAAGGCCAAGGGAGCGCGCATTGAGGTGTTCCGACTGTGATCAAAGGGTTTTTCTCCGTCTATCGCGGAACTCGATGGTTTCTGCGTGGCTTCAGGTCGGGCAACCGTCTTGTGACCGGGGTCGGCGCGCTTGTCGCGACAACTGCCTGGCTTCGTTCGCGTAAGGCGACGAACCGTGCTGTGTTAACCGAGGTGCTCAAGCCGGGGGAGTCGGTTACCCTACGGGTTGTTCGCGGTGAGATGGTCTCCGAGCGGACCATTAGTTCGTAGAGCAAAAGGACTCCCATGTATCGCAACCGCGAGCGGTTCATCAAGATTGTTGTGTGGTTTGTTGTAATCACGATGGTGTTAACGGTTGTAGCGTCGCTCGCCTCGTCGATCGGCTAGCCGCTGGCCAAGGACCTATTCTCGTTCGGTGATGCGTGTTTGCTTTACGACCGCAAGGGTCGACGGTACCTCATCGATCTGGTCGAAGGTGCATCGTTTCACTATCACCGCGGTCTCCTTGCACACGGTGACATAGTCGGAACTGTGCCGGGAACGACTCTGGCGTCGACCCTGGGTGCACCCTTGACCCTCATGCGTCCCCGACTCGCCGACTACACCACCAAGATGGGTCGCGGTGCCACGATTGTGTATCCGAAAGACGTTGGTGCGATTCTGACGTGGGCCGATATTGCGCCGGGAATGACCGTGCTCGAAGCCGGGACCGGATCGGGAGCACTGACGATGGCACTGTCGCGAGCGGTCGGTCCCGCCGGCAAAGTGATCTCGGTGGATATCCGTGAGGATCATCACAAGAAGGCGAGGAAACTGATAGGTGGTTTCTTCAACGATTTCCCCGCCAACATTGAGTTGCTCGTCGGCGACTTTGGAGATGTGCTTCGAGATGCCACACCGGACAGTGTGGTGCTGGACATGCCGGAACCCTGGCCGTACGTTTCCGATATCGTGGAACGCATGCGGCTTGGTGGGACGTTTTGCTCCTACCTACCGACGGTTCCCCAGGTCGAGCAGGTTCGGGCCGCGATGGAGGAGACCCGGCGCTTTGTTGAGGTTTCCTCGTTCGAGATCATGCACCGAGAGTGGGCGGTGTCGGGCCGGTCCGTGCGGCCGGAACACCGGATGGTCGGCCACACCGGGTTCCTGACTGTGGGGCGGACGTTTGCTCCGCTCGTTAAGGATCCGATCGACTCCGGGCGCGAGTGAGGGGCCGGTCTCGCGGCCCCTCACTCTCACATCTTGTTTCGGCTACGGCTCGATGAAGATGCACTCGCCGGGGCATTCCTCAGCGGATTCTACGACGAGATCCATTTGGTCATCGCTAAACTCAGCGAGTCCCTGGGCCCCCTCGGCATTGCCTGCTGACGCCGCGAAAATCTTGTCGCCTTCGCGGACGTAGGCGAGGCCATCGTCGAGAAGGACGAAGACGTCAGGCGCGATTTCCTCGCACAAACCGTCTCCGGTACAAAGATCCTGGTCGATCCAAACTTTCATCGATTCATCTCCTGCTCCATAAGCGGGGTCAGTGTAACCGCGAAAATCACTGAGGATGTCTCAAGGACGACCGAGTTGTTTCTGTAGGCTGCCTACACTGAATAGAGGCCACGACCGGGATGGCAGGTCCAAAGGAGGCGAGCCTATGGATGACACCGAAGGGCAACAGAACGATCAGTCAGCAACTATCCGGGTGCTGGAAGAAGAGATCGCCGTTCTTCGCCGCCGTCTTCAGGATGCGCCGCAACGGGTTCGGGTACTTGAGCAACGGCTCCTGAGCGCCAAGGCGGATCTGACCCAGGCCGTGAGCCAGAACCAGAAGCTTGCTGCCGCCCTTGAGGAGACCCGTGAGCAGCTCGCAATGTTACGCGACGAGGTCGAGAAACTCACTGCGCCTCCGAACCCATTTGGTGTTCTGTTGGGCGTAAACCCCGAGGGTACCGTGGATGTCTACACCGCGGGACGCAAAATGCGGGTCAGTGTGGAGCCGTCCATCGAAGTGAAACAACTCGAGATCGGCCAGGAACTCGTGCTGAACGAAGCATTCAACGTGGTCGATGTGCGACCCTTCACTCACACCGGTGACATTGTGACCGTGAAGGAGATACTGAACGACAATCGAGTTGTCGTGCTTGTGCGCGGCGATGATGAAAAGGTTGTCGACCTCGCCGGTTCGTTGGACCCGGGCATGATTAGGGCTGGTGACCATGTTCGTATGGACGGTCGCAGCAACCTTATCTTCGAACGTATCCCTCGTCCGGAGGTCGAGGAGTTGGTGCTTGAGCAGGTGCCCGACATCACGTACGCTGAGATCGGGGGATTGGGTGACCAGATAGAGGTTATCCGTGACGCCGTGGAGCTGCCGTACGTTCACAAGGCAAGTTTCAAGGCCTACAACCTGCTGCCACCCAAGGGTGTCTTGCTCTATGGGCCGCCGGGTTGCGGCAAGACTTTGATCGCCAAGGCGGTGGCCAACTCGTTGGCAAAGGCGGTCGCGGACAAGGAAGACCGCTCGGACAGTCTCTCCTACTTCCTCAACATCAAGGGTCCCGAGCTCCTCAACAAGTACGTTGGTGAGACGGAGCGCCAGATCCGGTTAATCTTCCAGCGGGCCAAGGAAAAGTCCGACGAAGGCGTCCCGGTTATCGTGTTCTTTGACGAGATGGATTCGTTGTTCCGGACTCGGGGAACCGGGGTCTCATCTGATGTCGAGTCAACCATTGTCCCGCAACTTCTTTCGGAGTTGGACGGTGTGGAAAGTCTCAAGAACGTCATCGTGATCGGGGCGTCGAATCGAGAGGACCTCATCGATCCCGCCATATTGCGACCCGGTAGGCTCGACGTGAAGATCAAGGTTTCGCGCCCTGATGAGGACGCAGCCAAGCAGATCTTTCGGATCTATATTGCCGAGGATCTTCCGTTCGACGCCGAGGAACTCGCGGCAGCCGGAGGCGACGTGACGGCTCTTGTCTCCTCGTTTTGTGAGCGGATCGTTGAGCGGATGTATTCAACGAGCGATGCCAACCGGTTCCTTGAGGTCACCTACGCAAACGGCGATCGCGAAACCTTGTACTTCAAGGACTTTGCGAGCGGTGCCATGATCGAGAATGTGGTGCGGCGGGCGAAGAAGGACGCAATCAAACGCGAGATCGCCGGAAATTCGTCAGGGTTGAAGGCTGAGGACTTCTTTGCGGCCGTCTCCCAGGAGTTCCGCGAGCACGAAGACCTACCGAACACAACGAACCCCGACGATTGGGCTCGGATTTCAGGCAAGAAGGGCGAGCGAATTGTGTACGTGCGCACGCTGATCGAAGGCGATGCCAGTGGCAGGACGATAGAGGCTGTGCAGCCCGGGCAGTACCTATAGTGGCGTGACGCTATGAGCCACTCAATTGTCATCGGTACGGAAACAGAGTTCGGGATAACGGCTCTGCACGATCCGGATTTCAAACCGGTGCTTGCATCGACGCACGTCGTCAACGCCGAGGTGGCCGGCCGACGCCCTATTCGGTGGTCGTTCGAAGAAGAATCCCCCGGTCTGGACCTGCGCGGGTACGGAACGGAGGAGTCGTATCCGTTCGACTTTGAGAGCGGTCTGGTGAGCACCGTGTTGACGAACGGCGCACGCTTCTATGTCGACCACGCCCACCCGGAGTATTCGTCACCGGAGACAACGAACCCGTATGATGCCGCCCTCTATGACAAGGCCGGGGAGTCGATCGTCCACAGAGCGACGCTGCGCGCAGCAGAACTATTCGGAGTTGCGGACTACCGCATCCACAAAAACAACTCTGATGGTCATAGCAATTCTTATGGCTGGCACGAGAACTACCTCGTGGAGCGGGCCATTCCCTTTGAGACGATCGTGGATCATCTCACGGGATTCCTGGTTTCGCGGGTGATCATCGCCGGTTCGGGAAAGGTCGGCGCCGAGAACGACCGGGATCGGGTCGACTATCAGATAAGCCAGCGGGCTGACTTCATCGAGGAACGAGTCGGCCTTGAGACCACTCTGAAGCGTCCCATAATCAACACTCGCGACGAGCCACATGCCGATCCGCTCAAGTACCGACGTCTTCACATCATCCTGGGTGACGCAACTCTCTCCGAGGTCCAGACATTCCTGAAACTCGGTACCGTGGCTTTGTTCCTGGCCGCCCTGAGCGGTCGCGCGCTTGGTGAACCGCTCATCCTCGATGATCCAGTCTCCGCGTTGAGGACATTCAGCCACGATCCGACGCTTGACGCCAAGGTCGCCCTCAGCGATGGTCGCCATATGACCGCTGTCGAAATGCAGCGTCATTACTACGCCAGACTTTCGACGTTTCAGCGTCGGGCTGGTCTCCATCAGTCGTTCGGAGATCTTGTCGAACAGTGGGACTCGGTGTTGCGCGATCTGGCCAGGGATCCCCTTCTGACTGCTGATCGGCTCGACTGGACGGCAAAACTCGCGCTCTTGAATTCGTATAGAGAAAGGGAGGCTCTCGCGTGGAGCGATCCCAAACTCGCATTGATCGCTCTGCAATACCACGACATTCACCCGGGCCGGAGCCTCTTCCACAAGCTCACCAAGAGCCGACGCATCCAGCGCCTCTTCACTGATGAACAGGTCGCCGCGGCGCGTGTGGCGCCTCCACAGGACACCCGGGCGTTCTTCCGAGGCGAGTGCATTCGTCTGTTTGGTGATTCGATTGTGGCGGCGAACTGGGATTCTCTGGTGTTCGAAACCGGGGCAGACAATCTTTGGAGGGTGCCTATGATGGAACCACTTCGTGGGACGAGGGACCATGTCGGGGACGTGCTCGAACAGAGCGGGACCCCGGCCGAACTTATCGAGACGCTTGGAGATATCGGTGACGGATCGTGAACACCAACAGAAGAAGCATTCGGACAGCGAGGAGACGCACGACGATGTGCAGCCCGCCGCAGACGGGCAGGAGGTAACCGATCAGATTGATGACCTCCTGGAGGAGATTGACTCGGTGCTTGAAGAGAATGCGGAAGAATTCGTGAAGAACTACGTCCAAAAGGGCGGAGAGTGACCCACGATCGGCAGATGGCGAGCAACGCACTACCGGTGTTCGGGTCGCACATGGACACGAGTTTTCTCTCGCTGTTAGACGAGCACGGGATGACACCGTCGTGGACGCTCTCCGGGAACCCCGATGTGTCGGCAGTTCCTGAGGCAACGACGATCCTTGCCGTCCAGTACGCCGGAGGCGTTGTGATGGCCGGCGACCGCCGCGCAACGGCCGGCAACGTCATCGCGCACACAAAATTAAAGAAGGTGTACGCGGCCGACAAGTTCTCTGCGGTTGCGATCTCCGGGACGGCCGGGATGGCCGTGGAGATGATCAAGCTTTTTCAGACCGAACTGGAGCACTACGAGAAGATCGAAGGTATGCGTCTTTCCCTTGAGGGGAAGGCGAACTATCTCGCCCGCATGGTGCGCGGCAATCTCACCCTCGCATTTCAGGGCCTCGTCGTCGTTCCGCTGTTCTGTGGTTATGACGAGCATGACCAGACGGGTCGACTGTTCACGTTTGATGTCGTCGGTGGCCGCTACGAAGAAGACAACTACGCCGCTACGGGGTCTGGTGGCCCCGAGGCTAGGTCGTTCCTCAAGAGCGTGTATCAAACGGGAGCATCCGAAGAGACGGCCATGAAATGGGCCGTCGAGGCACTTGTTGCGGCTGCAGAAGAGGACGCAGCAACTGGCGGACCCGACATACGACGCGGAATCTTTCCGACGGTCGTCGTGGTCGGCAGTGAAGGGTTCCGAGAGGTAGGCGATGATGAGCTGGGTCCGTTGGCATCTGAAATCCTCGAGAACCGCCCATGAGCATGCCGATGTACGTCCCACCCGAGCAGCTTGTCAAGGACCGGGCCGAGTTTGCAATGAAGGGCATCGGTCGGGGACGTCCTATTGCTGCCATCCAATATGACAACGGCGTTCTGCTATTCGGGGAAAACCCGTCGGCCACTCTCCACAAAATCGGGGAGATCTACGATCGGATCGCGTTTGCAGCTGTTGGCCGATTCAACGAGTTCGAGTCCCTGCGTGTGGCCGGCGTTCGATATGCCGATGTCAAGGGATACAACTACGGACGCACGGATGTGACGGCTCGGGGTCTTGCCAATGGTTACGCCCAGACGCTCGGTCAGATATTCATTCACGAAGTGAAACCGTACGAGGTGGCGGTGGTCGTCGTTGAGGTTGGCGACAGCCCTGACGACGACGTGATGTACCGGGTGCAGTTCGATGGAACGCTGGTTGACATTGAGAACTTTACGGCGCTCGGAGGGTCCGAGGAAGCACTGGTTGAAGCTCTGACTGAGGATTACCAAGCGGGCGCGACGCTTGCGGAGGCTATTGCCCGCACCGCGGCTGCGATCGCGACGGTTGAGGAAAGCGCGGTCGCTCCCGAACGGTGGGAAGCAGCTGTGCTCGATCGCACTCTCGGCCGACGTCGATTCCGTCGCCTCGACACACAAGAGATAGTTGCTGCGATCGGCGAATAGGTCCCCCAGGTCAACCTGCCCGCAGGAAACGGGTACGCTGGCTGTATGCGACGGAGGATCTTTGGAATCGAGAACGAGTACGGGGTGACCTGCACCCTCGCGGGGCAGCGCAGGCTTTCCCCCGACGAAGTAGCGCGCTACTTGTTCCGCAGAGTGGTGAGCTGGGGCCGCTCGTCGAATGTGTTTCTTGAAAATGGAGCACGCCTGTATCTGGACGTGGGTTCACATCCAGAGTACGCAACACCCGAATGCGACTCCCTGCTCGATGTTGTGGTGCACGATCGTGCCGGCGAACGGATCCTCGACAAGTTGGTCGAGTCTGCCGAGCAGCGACTCATGGAAGAGGGGATTCGAGGAACGATCCACCTCTTTAAGAACAACACAGATTCGGCCGGCAACTCGTACGGTTGCCACGAGAATTACCTGGTTGGTCGCCTTGGCGAATTTCAGAAGACCGTTGACACGTTGATTCCGCACATGGTGAGCAGGCAGATCTACACAGGCGCCGGAAAGTTGCTCACGACTCCGCGGGGAACACAGTTTTCGATGTCGCAGCGAGCGGAGCATATCTGGGAGGGGGTTTCGTCTGCCACGACGCGGTCGCGTCCGATCATCAACACCCGCGATGAGCCGCATGCAGATGCCGAACGGTACCGCCGCCTTCACGTCATAGCCGGCGACTCGAACATGTCCGAATATGCGACGTACGTGAAGGTTGGTATTACCGCTGCCATCCTCCAGATGATCGAAGACGCTGTTGTGTTTCGCGATCTAACGCTGGAGAATCCGATCCGTGCAATCCGTGAGGTAGCCCACGATCCGACTTGCCGGCGGCGGGTTCGCCTGGCGAATGGTCGAGAGCTCTCTGCTCTCGACATGCAGTGGGAGTACCTTGAGCGAGCGATGCGGTATGCGGCAACCAGCGGGTTCCCTGCCGAAACCCAGCGAGCCGTTGACATGTGGGAGTCGTTGCTGACAGGGTTGGAAAAAGATCCGATGTCACTTGATCGGGAATGCGACTGGGTCGCGAAATATAAGCTGATTGATCGGTACGGTGCTAAACATGATCTCCCAATGTCATCACCGAAGTTGGCGATGATTGATTTGGCGTATCACGACGTCAACCAAAAACGTGGCCTGTACTACCTGCTCCAACGCCGTCACCAGGTTGAACGTCTCATCACTGACGAAGCCGTGGAGCGCGCAATGGTTCGACCGCCACAAACCACGCGAGCCAAGCTTCGTGGCGACTTTATCAAGGCAGCCAAGGCCGCTAAGCGAGATTTCACCGTCGACTGGGTGCACCTGAAACTTAACGACCAAGCGCAGCGAACGGTCCTGTGCAAAGACCCGTTCCGCGCTGTGGACGATCGCGTCGAGAAGCTCATTGCTACGTTGTAGAGCCGGGTCGACATCCTTCCACTACATCTTGTGCTTCGATAGGCTCTGAGTATGCAGAAGGTTGTCGAGCGAATCTTGAATCTTCTGGCGTTCCTTCTCACCACGGATCGTCCAGTCACTGCCCATGAGGTGCGTCACACGGTTGCCGGGTACGACCGTGACAACGATGAAGCCTTTCGTCGCATGTTCGAACGCGACAAGGATCTGTTGCGTTCTCTCGGTGTTCCGCTTGCCACTAAGGCCACCGACGCGTGGGAGGTCGAGACGGGGTACGTCGTTCCGAACGACGAGTACGGTCTGCTCGACCCCGAACTCAATGATGACGAACGGGTGGCACTGCTGCTAGCTCGTCAGGCTGTTCTGATGGGTGGTACCGCTGAAGCGTTCGAGCCGTTGCTCAAACTGGGCGGTTTGCCGGCCCTTGCGTCGCCCGAGCCCTTCGCTGCCGACCTGGCCCTTGATGACGAGAGCATTGCGACAATCTTCGAAGCCACCACGGACCGATTCATCATCGAGTTTCGCTACCGCGCCAGACCACGCAGGCTCGCACCGTACGGACTCGTGCACCGTCGCGGTAACTGGTACGTCGTCGGATCCGAAGAAGGCCAGGACGAGGTCAAGGCCTTTAGACTCGACCGCGTTGAATCGGATATCGATGTAACGACGACGTCGTTTCTGCGACCCGCCGGGATCAAGGTGTCTGATGCGATCCCGGGGGCGCCGTGGGAGGCCGGGGGAGAGGACGTTGAGGTAGTTGTCCGCTTTGACCCGGAGTTGGCATGGTGGGCCGAGCGGCGGATTACCGACCAGGCGTCGACCGAGTCGCTGAAGGATGGAGGACTTCGGGCGACTATTCCGGTTCGCAACGTCGATGCGTTCTTTGCGTGGATGATTGATTTCCAAGACAAGGCGGTGATCGAAGGTCCGCAGGAGATCCGGTCGCGGTTCGTCGATCGTGTGCGAGGTGTCCGATGAGCAGCACCAAGACGGTACAACGCCTCTTCAGGATCCTCTCGATGCTGCCCTGGGTTATCGCCAATCCGGGATGCACTGTTCGGGAGGTCGTCAAACGGTTCGACTACTCCTCACCGCGACAACTTGCCAACGACCTCGATCTCGTGTTCGTGTGCGGTCTTCCGGGATACGGACCGGGCGAGCTCATGGTTGCGTACATCGATGACGACGAGGTTGTCGTTGAACTTGCAGACTATTTCTCGCGACCCATCCGTCTGACACCGCCCGAAGCACTGCAACTGATCGGAGCCGGCCGGGCCGTTCTGTCATCAGGGGCCGCACCGGACGCCCTTGCCTCTGCCGTCGAGAAACTGGAGCAGATGCTCTTTTCCGACGTCGACCAGATGCTGACGGTTGATCTATCGGAGCCGCCACTCCTCAATGAGCTTCGGAGCGCTGTGGAGCACAACGGAGTCGTTCGCATCACCTACACCGCGCTCGGCACCGGTGAGACGACCGTGCGTGATATTGAGCCGTGGCAGCTCCAGTCGGCACTCGGTAACTGGTATCTGACGGCCTGGTGTCGTCGGGCAGGTGCCGAACGAGTCTTCCGTATTGATCGCATCCAGAGTGTCGAGGATGTCAAGGATAAGGCGAGCGTTGAGCGGCGCACGGATTCGCTCGCGGTCGGTTATACACCAGATGCCGGCGAGACGATCGCGACACTGCGACTAAGCAAGAAAGCCCGGTGGGTGTCCCAGTACTACCCCGTGGATGTTGTGAGCGACGACGACAGCGGCGTTGTTGTGCGCCTCTCGGCTTACGACCCGAAGGTCGCGGCGAAGTTGCTGATTCGTCTCGGCTCGCACGCGGAGCTCCTCGATGGCGATCGCGTCTCGGCGGCACATCAGGAGCTGCGAGAGCAGATTCTGTCTCGGTATCCCGAGGCTGCAGAGTCATAACGGTCGCCTGTGACGACGACGTGTGTGTTTGCACTAGTTCGTTCGGACTAGGTACCAAATAGTCATTCAGGGTTGTGCCGCAATGCCGATGGTGAAGGGGACAGTAAGGGCACACCAAGAGGCTGAGGCTGATGACAACTATTCGCACGACCTGCAACCGCTGCGGCGACGTCGAACTTACGACCCACGATATAGGGTTGGAGCTGACCCCTGAGCGGTCGACCGGGAGCTATCGCTTTGATTGCCCGTTCTGCAGCTCGACTCAGCGCCGTCCAGCCAACCACAGGGTGGTGAGCATCCTGCTGGCCACCGGGGTCGCCTACGAGGTCGTTCCGCACCAGAGTGAGTTCATCACCGAAGAGGAGATCCGCGAGTTCGCTCGTGCGCTTGACGACGACGGTTGGTTCTCCGAGATCGCAGCGTCGTAGTCCATCTCTGAACGGCAAGCTTCGTGACCCCCACGGCAGTGGGGGTCTTTCTTGTTGTTGGGATTGACTGTCCTGGGCAATCCGGGGAGGTTCGACGGTGTCGGGTGATGGGAAAGGCGTGACAGTCTTCTACAATCTCCGGTGTGTTGAACTTCGGAGATATGACGGTCCTTGCGATATTGATCCTGGTCATCTTCGGCCCGGACCGAATGCCCGAACTCGCCCGTAAGGCCGGCGCGATGCTTGCAAAGGCGCGTGACACCGCGCGGGTGCTGCGAGAGGATCTGGGGGGCGAGTACAAAGAGATCCTGGAACCGATCGAAGACGTGCGCAAGACCTTGAAGGAAGCCCGCACCGAGATCCGAGGCATCGCGTCCGAGGTTGCCCATCAGGTCGGGGCAGTCGTCGAGGATGTCAAAGCGGAGGTCACCGCAGTGACCGATGAAGCAAAGGCCTCCGTTGACGAGGCCCTCGCCGAAGCACGCAAGGCCGTCCAGATCGACAAGCCGCTGTCTCCCGGTGGTCCCACCGATGTGGCGGCTGAGGAGTCCGAGGGCACAGAACCGGCGGTATCCGGAGAGGCTGATGATTCGGCGGCCGAGGAGTCCGCAGGGGAACAGCCGGCTGCAACCGATGGATCAGTCGTAGCCGAGGTCGGGGGAGCGCCACCAACCCGGGAAGTGGATCCGGGGTCAACGGACAAGACTCCGCCACCCTCCCAAGCTCCGGATACCCCACCGGCAGGTGCCGAGGACTCTTCGGTGCAAGGGACTGACGGCGCCAACGCTGCGGACGGTGAGGATCGGGACGTCTCATGACACAACAGATGACTCTCCTCAACCATATCCGGGAACTCCGCGACCGCATTATCAAGTCGCTGGTCGCCCTGACGCTGGGAACCATTGTGGGATTCTTCTTCAACCAGCAGACCCGGGTGTTTCTGGAGGAGCCGTATATAGAGATTACGGGCAACAAGCTCGGGTTCCTCTCACCCGCCGAAGGCTTCACACAGGCAATGAAGGTGTCTCTGTTCCTCGGCCTGGTGATGGCTGCTCCGATCATCATCTACCAGACCTGGCGCTTCGTCGCTCCAGCGCTGAATCGGCGCGAAAAGAGATTCATTGTCCCGCTGTCGATCGTTATGGGTGTGCTCTTCGTGGCCGGGATATCGTTGGCCTACTGGACACTGCCATTGGCCCTGCGAGTGCTCTTCAGCTTCGCCGGCGATTCCGTGGAGCCGACGATCACCGAGCCGTTCTACCTGTCGTTCGTGCTGCGCTATATGCTCGGTTTCGGTTTCGGGTTCCAGTTCCCGGTAGCGTTGTTTGCGGCTTCGGCTTTTGGGATGCTGACGAGCAGGAAGCTCCGGTCAGCGTGGCGCGGGGCCATGGTGTCGATCGTGGCGATTGCGGCATTGATCATGCCCGGTGGTGACCCGATACCGCTGCTCATACTGGCGGTGCCCATGTATCTGCTCTATGAAGCAACGATTCTGGCCATAAAACTGATCCTCCGAAAGTGAACGTGCCTGCCTTCGGCGCCGCGTTTATCGAGAGTTTGGCGTTTCCCCCCGACGCATTCCAGGTCGAGGCCGTCCGGGCGATAGATGCCGGCGAAAGTGTCGTGGTCACCGCACCGACCGGTGCGGGCAAGACCGTGGTTGCCCTCGCCGGCATCTCAAGGGCCGTCGGACTTCAGCGTCGCTCCTTCTACACGACACCGATAAAGGCGCTCTCGAATCAGAAGTTCGGCGAGCTGATCGACATCTACGGAGAGGAGTCAGTCGGACTGCTCACCGGTGACAACGTGATTAACGGTGATGCATCGATTGTTGTTATGACCACCGAAGTTCTGCGCAACATGATCTACGCAGGCTCGTCCGCACTCAACAACCTCGGTGTTGTCGTGTTGGACGAGGTTCACTACCTGGCTGACGTCGCACGTGGCTCCGTCTGGGAGGAGGTTGTCATCCACCTGGATCCCGTGGTCCAGTTCATCAGCCTCTCCGCCACGATTGCCAATGCTGGTGAGTTCACCGCGTGGATGCGGTCGCGACGGGGTCCTACGAAACTCATCCAGGAGCACATACGGCCGGTACCGCTCGACGTTGAGTACATGATCAACGATGCTCATCGTGACGGAGGTCTCATCGTCGAGCCGGTATTCGCTGAGAACTCGAAACGCCCGAACCCGAGCATTGTCAGGCTCCTGAAACGCGGTCGTGGCAAGCATCTGAGGTTTCGTACCCCTCGCAGGCGTGAAGTTGTCGAGGAGCTATTGGACAGGGGGCTTGTTCCATCGATCATCTTCGTGTTCTCTCGAATGGGTTGCGATCAGGCCGCGCAGGATGTGGCACGGGCACGGTTCGGGTTGACCAGCGCCCAGGACAGGCGCCACATCAGGGAGCGAGCCGAGGAGCTGACGGCCCACCTTTCGCCACCGGATCTGGCTGTTGTCGGGTACGAAACCTGGTTGGCGAACCTTGAGTCGGGCGTGGCAAGCCACCACGCCGGGCTGATTCCTGCGTTCAAAGAGACTGTCGAGGATTTGTTCGTCTCCGGCCATCTCCAGGTTGTGTTCGCCACTGAGACGCTCGCTATGGGAATCAACATGCCCGCTCGAAGCGTGGTGATCGAAAAGCTGTCAAAGTTCACGGGCGAGGGTCATGACCTGCTCAAACCGGGAGACTTTACTCAACTGACCGGGAGAGCCGGCCGCCGCGGCATAGATACCCGGGGAACAGCGATCGTGCTGCACACGGTCCATGTGCCGTTCGACCGTGTCGCTGCGATTGCTGCTGCCGGGTCACACCCGTTGCGGTCATCGTTTCGGCCGTCCTACAACATGGTCGTGAACATGATTGCTAACTATGAGCAGACCAGAGCAGAACAGCTGCTGCAGGCGTCTTTTGCTCAGTTCACCGCCCAGGCCCGGTCCGAATCCCTCGGGGCGCGTCTCGCGGCGCTTGAGACCGATCTCGCCACGTGGAGGGCTCTCGCTACGTGTGATCGAGGCGACGTCGGAAGTTGGGCGGAAGTGCACGACCGTGCTGCTGACATAGTTCACCTATTGGACGACTTTGCGAGCCGGCTGCAGGTTGGTGACGTCGTGGAGCGCCCGGCTTCCGGCGACCGGTTCGCAGATCGGTGGATAGTGCTTGCCCGAGGATACGGGGCGTCTCCGAAGGTTACGCTCCTCAGTGAGGACGGCACAGTTCGCCGGGTCCCGCCTGCAAGCCTTGGTGCGACGATCGCCGTGGTAGGGGAAGTCGATGTTCCAGAGCCGTTCAAACCGGACGACCCTCGATATCAGAGGCGCCTGGGATCAAGCCTACGGCAGTGGAAGTCTGACGGTCGACCACCCGTAGGGATCGAGGTTGACGCGCCGGATGATGAGAGCGCGGTGGCGACATGTCCTGACCTCGATGCGCATCTCGAAGCCCTCCGGCATGTGCGTAGAGCCGAAAAGGACGTCCGTCGGCTTGAGCGTCGGGTGCAACGCGCGGATACGACCGTGGTCGACGCATTTCACGCGATGATGGCCCTGCTTGAGGAACGTGGGTTCATTCAGGGCTGGAGTCTGCAACCGCGGGGAGAACGTCTGCGTCTGGTGTACAACGAACTCGACCTCGTGCTGTCGGAGGCATTGGACCAGGGCTTGTTCGCAGATCTCGCGGGTCCTGAGTTCGCGGCTTTCGCATCAGTGTTCGTCTACGAGCCCCGGCGCGTTGATCTTGCAGGTGGCCCACCATCTCGAACGGTTCACGAACGCGTGGACGCACTTTGGGATATAGTCGATGCCGTGCAAGCGGCAGAGCAACGCCATGACCTTACGATTTCCCGTGAACCCGAGGTGGGTTTCGCGGAGCTCGCGCATGGCTGGGTCGCCGGGGCGCATCTCGAAGACCTCTTTAACGAAGCGGAGGACGTTGTTGGCGACTTTGTTCGCACATGTCGACAGGTACTTGACCTCCTGCGCCAGATCAGGGATGGATACCCCGAGTTGCGCGAATCGGCTCGCGAGGCGATAGCCGGCATGGATCGAGGTGTCGTGGCGGCTGGAGGTCGAGCATGACGTGGATCGTTGTGAGGAATCCCAATGCCGGCTGGAAGACCCCTTCCGAGTCGGATATCGAGACGGCTCTCAACGAGAATGGAATCGCCGCTGAAATTCACACAACGACCACCGCTGATCATGCTGCCGGCATCGTAGCCACGGCGCATGTCGAGGGTCGAAGTAAGTTTGTCGTTGCCGGTGGTGACGGCACGCTCCACGGGCTCATGAACGCGATCCTTAGTCACGAATGGCCGCAACCGCCCACGGTCGGCGTTCTGCCGCTCGGGTCGGGGAGCGATTTCTTGCGGACGTTTGCGATTCCTCAGGACTGGAGGCGGGCGATGACGCACCTTGTCGGGGAAGAACGATACCTCTGCGACGCCGGTCAAATCGAAGGCGGGTTTGGACGCCGATACTTCGTGAACGTCGCCGATGTCGGTGTTGCCGGTGCGGCAGTGAAATGGTCGAAGCGGCTACCTCGCTTCTTGAGAAAGCTGCGTTACACCGCCGGTTTCTGGATCGCGCTTGCGGGGTTCCCGCCACGTCAGGTGACGGTGGATACCGGTAGGCGAATAATTGATGCCACGGCGGTGAATATCGTCGTTGCCAACGGTCAGTTTTTCGGGGGAGGTATGAACATTGCGCCCCAGGCGGCATTGACTGACGGCCTTTTGGACGTTGAAGTGTTTACCGGCAGGCGAAGGCAAGCGTTCACGGTGATGCCGCGTGTTATCAAGGGGCTCCATCTTCGTCACGCTTCCGTGCGCACCGCACGCACAGCCCGGGCCGTGATCACATGTCCGGCGAACTGGCCGGTAGAAGCCGATGGTGAGTTGCTTGGTACAGGACCTGTCACGATATCGGTCGTACCAGAGGCGTTCTATCTCAAGATCTAAGAGAAACATTCAGGATTCACATTTCCGGCAGACGGGGATATAATCGCTGCGCGTTTGGTAAAGTCGCCGTATATGAGGTGCATGCAATGAGTTCTAGCGACCAGATCGCTGGTGAAGAGATAAGTGAGGACACCGAAGCCGCACCGGACTCCGAGTGGGGAACGGACGGGGGCGAGGTCGAAGATGGTCGTGACGACTTTGAGAAAGAGGTCGACGAGACCGTGGAAGCCGACGTCACGGGTGAACCGCTCGACGAACTTGAAGCCGAAGAGCGGGGCATGCTCACGGCCGACGAGGCGTCCGAGACGATCAGTATCGACGAGGAGGCAGCCTTACGCGACATCATGATTGCCGAGCGCTCCATGGCCGCATCGGAGGTCGACGGTGCCCACGAGGATGAGTTCGTCTGCCAATCCTGCTTTCTCGTGAAGGCTCAGGTACAGATGGCGAGCAAGCGGAAGAAGCTCTGCATCGACTGTGCTGCCTAAGAGCTGCATTGTCCTACCAACGTATAACGAGGTCGAGAATATTGAGCTTGTGGTTCGCGCTGTTCGAGCCTACGGGTGTGACGTACTCATAGTTGACGACGACTCGGTTGACGGTACCGCCGAGACCGCCGATCGCCTCGCTGAGAGCGACCCCGGCGTGAGGGTGCTCCACCGGCCGGAAAAGACGGGTCTCGGTGATGCCTACGGTGCCGCGTTCGACATGGTCATCAACGACTACGACATTATCGGGCAGATGGATGCAGATATGTCGCACAACCCTGTTGACCTCCCGAGATTGTTCGAGGCCATCAGCAATGGTGCAGACGCGGTGATCGGATCACGTTACGTCCCGGGTGGTGGAGTCGGTGACTGGTCGCTCATGCGAAGAATGCTGTCGTCGGGGGGAAACCGCTATGCGCGTTTCATGTTGGGGGGGAGTGTCCGGGATATGACCGGTGGTTTCAGAGTGTTTACCTCCCGAGCGCTCCGATCCCTTGAGCCGGCGGAGCGTACCGCCGCAGGATACGCGTTCCAGGTGGAGATGGCCGCCAGGGCGCAGCGACTTGGCCTGGACGTTCGCGAGGTGCCGATCGTGTTCCGTGATCGTGTGCGCGGCGTGTCGAAAATGGATGGCAAAATAGCGCGCGAAGCAATCACATTGATCACCGTATGGGGTTTACAGCGGCTTTGGAGGATGGTGCGGCGTGGCAGGGACTGAACCAGCGCCAACGGTGCGTATCGCGATCCCCGCTGACATCGGGGATGTCGCCGATCTCTATGTGCGGCTTGCCGGGGAGCAGTCGGCGCTCCGGCCGCTGTGGGAATATGCCGATGGGCTAGACGAGCCGGTCGAGGAATCGATACGCGCGATGATCTCAGCGAACGATCGGATTCTCTATGTGGCGCAGGAGAGTGGTGCGATTGTCGGTTTCCTTGAGGCGTCCGTTGAAGGGCTTCTTCGCCAGGCCGGAGGCGAAAAGGTAGGGGTCATCAGGATGATTTTCACACTCGACGGCGCGCGCGGTGTCGGCATCGGCGACGCCATGCTTGAGCGGGCGTTGACCGACTTCCGCGCACGGGGCATAAAGCTCTTTGACGCTCGCGTGTCACCGGGTCACCGCCACGCGAAGAACTTCTTTGAAGCGCATGGATTCAAAGCCAGACTTATTGTTATGCATGCCGTTGACGAAGGAGGTCTGACTGCATGAACCACTATGGCAAGGAGTCCTCGGAGGCGGTTGTCCTCCTGCAAGAGCTGATCCGCAACCGCTGTGTGAACACCGGTGAACCCGAAAGCGGCAATGAGTGGAAATCGGTCGAAACCATCCAGGAGTTCCTGGGGGCCCCGGGAACCGTTGTTGAACCGGCACCCGGTCGTCAGTCGGTGGTGTACCGGATCCCGGGTGTCGTGCGCGGTGCGCCGGCGTTGGCGCTGCTCCCGCACCTTGATGTGGTTCCTGCCAACGAATCGGGCTGGTCATGTGATCCGTTTGCCGGCGAGATCCGCGACGGATTTGTGTGGGGACGCGGAGCTGTCGACATGCTGAACATTACGGCTGCGATGGCGGTTGTCTTCAAGCGGTACCTTGACGGCGAGCTGCCGCCACTTCCGGGTGACCTGGTCTTTGCGGCAGTCGCCGACGAGGAGGCGGGTGGAAAGCTCGGAGCCGAGTATCTGGTCGACCGGGAGTGGGATCTCGTTGCTTGCGAGTTTCTGCTGACGGAGGTCGCGACTCCGACCTTCCAAAGGACCGGGCAGGCCGCGCTGCCGGTGACGGTTGGGGAAAAGGGACCCGGTTGGAGAGAGCTCCACGCCCGGGGTAGACCGAGTCACGCGAGCCAGCCGTTCGGTTCGGACAACGCCTTGCTCGCCATGGCTGATGCAACTCTCCGCCTTGCTATGACCCCGACGCCGGTTGGGATTGATGATGGATGGACGTCATTCGTCGATGCCCTCGGTCTCCCGGACGACCTCACCGCAGCCTTGAAGGATCCGGACAGTGTTGACGCGGCAATCGATGAGCTCGCCCTGACCGAACCGATGTTGGCCAAGTGGGCGCATGCCTGCACACATATGACGGTCGCTCCGACCATGATGCAGGCGGGCTCAAAGGCGAACACTATTGCCGACGTAGCGACTGCTTCGGTGGATGTCAGGATCCTTCCAGGGCAGTCACAAGACGACGTCGATACACACATCCGTAAGGCAATGGGCGAACTTCTTGCCGACCGTATCGAGATAGAGCCGATCGTCGTCGGTTCGGCGACACGATCGGCCACATCCGGCGCGTTGTGGGAGGCGATCGGCGACGCTTGTGAACAACATATCGGTACGCGATCCCTTGTCCCGATGACAATTCCCGTCGCGACTGATGCCCGCTTTTTTCGAGAGCGCGGGGTAACGGCGTACGGTGTCGGGTGGTTTGATGACGGAACCGAGTTTTCGCAAATGCTCGCCATGTTCCACGGTCACGATGAGCGCGTCAGCGTCGTGTCTGTGAATCGCACTGTCGCGTTCCTCGAATCCGTTGTGCGGCGCTTTGGTATCCGGACGGCCCCCTGCTGAGCGCCTACCCGATGCCCCTTAACACGACCCCGGCACGAGGTTTAGGAGCGAAGAAAGTGGTCTTCTGGGGGAATCGGAGTCCGAGGCGACCGGCTTCGGCGATGGTTGATCCATCAAGGGGGGCCATGAGCAAGGCAGGGGCACCGCCGTCGGCGTGATTGAGAGCGGTCTCGATCGAGGTCGTGTAGGTGCAGTCGGCTTCGGTGACACCGAGATGCGGGTAGAGCAGCGTTTGCGCAACAGCCGAGCTTGCCCTGCGCCAGGGAGAGGGCATTGCCATGAGGTGGGTCGGGTGTGGGGCAAGGTCCCACGTGTCATCCCCCGTTAGCAGCACGATTGATCCCGGGTAGCGGGGGGGAGCCGGCTGCCCCAGTGTCACAACAAAATCTTGGCGCAGCGATTGTATGTCGATGGTTTCGAGAACGGGGAGGAGGCGGTGGAAGGGATGAATGCCAAGTCCGTGGGCATCTGACGTTGAGATGAACGCGAGGATCGAACCCGCGGGATCCCCGGCACTCGCACCCTGGCGTGCTGCAAAAGCTAATGCTGCGTGGTACCGGTGATGGCCATCGGCCAACGAGACCGGGCGCTCTGCCACGACGAGCGAAATAGCCCGAATCTGTTCGGCATCCACGATCTCTGAGATCGTGTGCACCCAGCCGTCGCCATCGACGATGCGGCGACGGACACGACCTGACCGCTGGAGGAGTGGCGAGAGATCTCGCGAACCGGAGAGACCGATAATCGGGTCGATATTCATCTGCGAGGCTGCCAGTGACGTCACCCACCGTTCAAAACCCAGGCTTATCGTTTCTTCGTGTGGAACGATCCGCTGTTCCTCCTTGTCGAGCAGCAGGGCCCCGATAACGCCGCTCACTCGGAGAGACGGATCCTGAAGGTTCGTCATCTCGTACAGGTAGAACCGCTCTGAGTCATCAGCGAAGACGCTTCCATCTGATTGCCACTGGCGGATGGTTTCGGAGATGCGGGCAATCTCGTGCGCATCGGTCGATCGCGCAGCGAGGGATCGAACGTTCACTGCCACGGTTGTTGAATCAAAGGCAGTTGACGGTAACGTGTCGAATGGCTCGGACGTGGGGTCGTCAGGCAACTCGGCAGCGAAATGAAAACCGGCAAAGGGTCTAAACATGGATGAGATGGATGAATCGTTCAAAGACATACGGACGATTGTATGTGATCTTGACGGTGTTCTCTACGTCGACTCTGCCGGGGTCGCCGGTGCAGGCAACGCGTTGCGAGCTCTCGTCGCCGACGGATACGCACTTTTGTTTGTCACCAACAACGCAACCAAGACGCCGGCCATGGTCGCTGAGCACATCGCGGGTCGCACGGGGTTTGAACCATCGATTGATCAGATCGTCACATCGTCCCAGGCGACAGCGCATTATCTGAGGAAACAGGGGCTCGACAATTGTTTTGTCGTGGGAGAGGTCGGGCTCCGCCGGACACTCAGCGACGCAGGGTTGACGCTGGTCGATGATTGGACTGCAGCCGCAACAGTCGTGACCGGACTCGATCGTGACGTAACCTATCGAAGGCTTGCCGATGCAACGCTCGCAGTGCGTGCCGGGGCGACGTTTGTCGCCACGAATCTCGATCCAACCTATCCCACGCCTGCAGGACTTCAACCCGGTGGCGGTGCAGTCGTCGCCATGATCCAGGCAGCGGCCGAGGTCGCACCGGTGACGTGTGGAAAGCCCTATGTCCCGATGCGGGAGCTCATTGCGCAACGTCGGCTCCCAGGCGGGGCGCTGGTGGTCGGTGATCGCATGGACACAGACATCGCCATGGCTGTCACCGAAGGATGGCTCGGTGCATTGGTGCTGTCCGGAGCCACCGATGCGGCTTCGGCTCCTGCCGAGTCCCCCTCATTGATGGTGTTGGAATCGATCGCGGCATTGCCCGACCGACTCCGTCGCCAGGGGGCACTCTCGGGTGCTATCTGACCTGGGACGGGAATCCAAACGCATCTCGCGGTGAGTGAATTCTCCCGAGTCGACGCATGAGTGATGGGCGCATAAGCGCAGTTACCAGAACACCGACGAGGAATCCGGCGACATGCGCCTGCCACGCAATCCCCGGATCTTGCTGTCCGAATTGCCCCGCGAACCACAGTGCGAGAAAGATGAACGCGGGTATCGGAACGAAGAACACGAACACCAGCGAGGTGATCTTATGTTTGGGAAACAACACGAGATACGCCCCGAGAACCCCTGCTACCGCACCTGACGCCCCGACGAGCGGGACTACGGTCGCAGCATTCGTAGCGACAAACCCCAGTGTTGCGACGATCCCCGCCACTAGGTAGCCGATGAGGTACCGGACCGATCCGTAAGCCTCTTCGACATTGTTGCCGAAGATCCACAGGAACCACACGTTGAAGATGACGTGGAGCCACGATGCGTGAAGAAACATTGAAGCGAAGACCGAGGCAATGATGGATTTGTCCGCGAACACACCGCGTTCGGATTGCTTGCTGCACGTATCGTTGTCGACCTCTTCGTACGATACCGGTTCGCCGGTGACGACCTCGCACGCAATGGCGGCGTACTTATAGAGAAACTCGCCGTCGGCCTGGCCGGAATCGCGTGGTTGCACGAACGCGAACACGCCAAGATTGATGATGATGAGGACCGCGGTGACGATCGGGAACGTTTTAGTGGGGTTGAGATCTCGAATCGGAATCATGCATGTAACCTTCGGCGGCATAATCGACGATAATGCCTTTCATGGATTCTACGCACACGCCCATTGATAGTGACGCCACAGTGGATGATCGCCTGGAAGAGCTGGCTGCAGTCGATCCGGCAGACGCCCCGGCCGTTGCGGAGCGCCTCGCCGAAGAACTTGCCGGCAAGCTTGACGCGTCTGCGGCTCGCTCATTACCCGCGGAACAACTCGAGGCCGAGTTCGACTCATCGACTCAATAACGATGATACGAGTTGACCGCCTGCTGGTTGAGCGCGGTCTCGTTAGCTCGCGGGCGAAGGGTCAACAGGCAATCCGTGACGGATGTGTGGTGGTTGACGGTGCGCCGGTTGATCGCGTCTCGACACTTGTGAGTCCAACGGCCGAGCTTTCGGTCGATCCGCAAGCCGACCGCTACGTATCTCGTGGAGGGAGAAAACTCCGTGCAGCGCTTGACGCATTTGGGATTGACGTCGCCGGGAAACGCTGCGTGGATCTAGGGGCCTCGACGGGTGGGTTCACGGATTGCCTCCTGGAAGCAGGTGCGGTGAGCGTCGTCACTGTGGACGTCGGTACCGATCAACTGCATCCGACGATCGCAGCCGACGCCCGCGTATCGGTGCACGAAGGACTTCACATTGCCGCCGCCGACGTTGGAATACTTGGTGGCCTTTTTGACATCGTTGTTGCAGATCTCTCATTCATTTCCATGACCCAGGCGGCGCCGCACATTGCCCGGTTCGTTTCCCCATCGGGCGATATCGTCGTCCTGATCAAACCGCAGTTCGAAGTTGGCAGAGGTGGACTCGACAAAAAGGGGGTTGTTCGCGACGAGGCGCGGAGGATCGCAGCAGTTGACGAGGCGCGTGTAGCGCTTGAGAAGGCGGGTCTGTGTCACAACGGTGCGATACCATCTCCTGTACGAGGTGCCAACGGCAACCAAGAGGTGTTGTTCTGGCTGAGTAAGGATGTGTCGAGTGTCTGAAGCGAGTGGCGGCTTGTCCAACCGGGAAGATCGTGGCAGTGCATCCTCTGTGCGACCCGAGCGTGTGGCCTTTGTGACGTATACCAACGGGGAAGCGGCGCGGAGGCTGGCAAAAACACTGGCCGGCGAAGCGGCAAAGCGATTCGGATTCGAGGGTGTGTATGTACCCGCCGAGGCGCCGCTCGAGAACGTCGATGCGGTGGTGAGCGTCGGTGGCGACGGAACCGTGCTGCACGCAGCTGCAGCCGCGCGCGAGGCGGATGTGCCGATTCTCGGGATCAACCTAGGCAGGGTTGGGTATCTGGCTGAAGTCGAGGTGGATGCGGTCGACGATGTGCTGATGCGGTTGGGGGCCGGAGATCTTGATACGGTCGAGCATCCGACCATCGTGGTGGAGTTCGAAGACGGAACGACGACGACGGCGATCAACGACATAGTGGTGGAGAAGGTCGTCAGCCAGCGGATCGTCGACCTTGAGGTGAGGATTGACGGTGAGCTCCTGACAACCTATCGGGCCGATGGGATCATCGTGGCAACACCGCTGGGATCGACCGCGTACTCCCTGTCCGCCGGTGGACCCATCATCCAACCAACGGTCGGGTGCATGGTCATGACACCCATTGCGCCCCACAGTCTGCTCAGCCGGTCGTTCGTTCTGCGCTCCGAGTCCATCATCAGTATCCGTGCAATGTCGGCGCGCCCCGCCCAGGTGAACGTCGATGGGAGCGGTACGCGCCAGTTGGAACGTGGCGAAACTGTTCGGGTTACGACCTCGGACCGTCCGGTTCGTTTCCTGCTGACCGGCGCAACACCGTTTCCGCGTGCCGTGCGCGATCAATTCGGTCTCGACCATGCTTGAAGAACTGTCGGTACGCAACCTCGGTATCCTCGCATACGCATCCGTCGAGGTTCCCACCGGCCTGGTGGTGGTGACAGGAGAGACCGGCGCCGGCAAAACACTGCTGGTCGGAGCCCTCCGCCTCCTCGCCGGCGAGAATGCCAATAGAGGATTGGTGGGGCCCAACGGTGATGAACTGTCTGTGGCCGGTCGGTTCGTCATCGAAGACGAAGATGTTGTCGTGCAGCGCAAGGTGACGACCAGGGGTAGGTCACGTGCCTATCTCGGTGGCGAAATCACTGCGGCCGGCGAGCTTGGTCGCACGATCGGTTCGCGGGTGGACGTCGTTGCGCAACACGAGGGGTTCCGGCTTGCATCGGCTGCCGGGGCGCTTGCGTTCCTCGATCGCACGTTGCCGGCAGAGGGTCAGAAAGCGCTCGCGGCCTACGCAGCGGCGTACCGAACGTGGCGCACCCTCGTCGAAGAACGCGAGCAGATGGGAAACGACACGCGGGCACTTGAGCGCGAGCGCGAAATGGCGGTCTTCCAAGCCGAGGAAATCGCTGCATCCGGGTTCAGTGTCGGGGAGGACGCCGACCTGCAAATTCGGGTCGATCGACTTCGTAACAGCGAAGAGATCGCCGGTCTCCTCGGCACGATCGATGCGTTCATGCACGGCGACCCCGGCGTGGTGGGGCTACTTGGCGAGACCGCCAGATCGGTCGCCAAACTTACGCGAGTTGATGCGACCGCTGCACCGCTTGTGACCCAGCTTGAAGAGGTGGAGGCGCTAGTCGGCGATTTCACGGCCGACGTAACCCGCAGGGCAATGGACGATTCTGACAGCGACGAAGTTCTGGCTGTTGTCGAGGACCGTATCGCCCTCCTCGGCCAGCTACGGCGCAAATACGGTGACAGTCTCGAAGATGTTCTCGCTTTCGGTAAACAGGCTGCATCTCGGGCTGCTGAAATCACCGAGTTGATCGCACGATCAGAGACCCTTGATGACGATATCGCCGCGGCGCTGAACGCTGTCGTCGACGCCGGTGACGTTTTGTCGCGCCGACGCGCCGCACGTGCAGATGAGGTGGCGGACGGAGCAACCGGGCACCTCGCCGAGTTGGGCTTCGATGGTCCTACGGTCCGTTTCAACATGGAGGAGATCGCCCCGTCGGCCTCCGGGACTGATCGTGTTGGTCTTCTTTTTGCGTCTCATGAATCGCTGACGCCCGAGCCGATCGGCAGGATCGCATCGGGTGGCGAGCTGTCTCGCCTGGTACTGGCGCTGCGTCTCGCCGCAGGTATCGACACCGCTGATGTCGTTGCATTTGATGAGATTGATGCCGGAGTCGGTGGTACGACGGCCCGGGCAATGGGAGCCAGGCTTCAGGAACTGGCCACCGGTCGGCAAGTGTTCTGTGTCACTCATCTACCTCAGGTCGCCGCGTTTGCGGACGGACACATTGTTGTTGAACGCGCGGGTGCAGTCGCAACAGCGCGCGTGTTAGACGACGCTGAACGGGTTGACGAGATTGCCCGGATGCTCTCGGGCCTGCCGGATTCGGAGAGCGGACAGTCACACGCGGCGGAGCTTCTGGCCTCCTCGCAACGGTAATGGTGGCGTGTTTCGGTGTGCAGAGTCGCCGTCCGTTTCGACTATGATGCAGAAGTCCTAGGTGAAAGTAACTGCGTTGACCAAGTACATCTTCGTCACGGGCGGCGTCACATCTAGCCTCGGTAAAGGGATTACCGGGGCGTCTCTCGGTCGGATCCTCAAGAGCCGGGGCTTGCGCGTCGTTATCCAGAAGCTTGATCCGTACATCAATGTCGATCCCGGCACCATGAACCCTTTCGAACACGGTGAGGTGTTCGTCACAGATGACGGTGGGGAGACGGATCTTGACCTCGGTCACTACGAGCGGTTCATCGGTGTGTCGTTGCGGCGGGATTCAAATCTCACGACCGGTTCGATCTACCAGTCGGTGATCCGCAAGGAGAGGCGGGGAGATTACCTCGGTGCAACCGTTCAGGTGATCCCTCACATCACGAACGAGATCAAATCTCGGATGCGTAAGTTGGGTGACGACGACAATGTCGACGTTGTTATCTGCGAGGTCGGTGGAACGGTTGGCGACATCGAGAGCACACCGTTTCTCGAAGCAATCCGTCAGATGCGCAAGGACGTCGGTCCAGACAACACCTGTTACATCCATGTCACCCTGGTCCCGTACCTGGAAACGTCCGGGGAACTCAAGACGAAACCGACCCAACACTCGGTTGCGGAGCTCCGCAGCCGGGGCATTCTCCCCGATGTCATCGTGGTTCGCTCGGACCGCCCTCTGGATGACGGCTCGCGCCGCAAGATCAGCTTGTTCTGCGATGTGGAGCCGGACTCGGTTATCAACGCCCGTGACGTCAGCAACGTCTATGCGCTTCCTGTTGAGCTCAACCGGGTCGGGTTCGATGCCGCAGTCGTCAGGACGCTGAACCTCGACCTGCCTGAGGCCGACCTCACTGAGTGGGCCGCAATCGTTGATCGTATGGACCGACAAACCGAAGAAGTAACCATCGGCATTGTCGGTAAGTATGTCGATCTTCCCGATGCGTACAAGTCGGTCGTCGAGGCCATCCGTCATGCTGCTGCTGCGAATGACGTTCGCGCAAATATCTCGTGGGTGCCGAGCGACGACGTCGATGGGTTGCTCACGGCCACGTATCTTGAGGAAATGGACGGCATTCTTGTCCCCGGAGGGTTCGGGTATCGTGGTGTCGAGGGCAAGATTCAGTCGATCCGCTACGCCCGTGAGAACAATGTCCCCTTCCTGGGGTTGTGTCTTGGTTTGCAGTGTGCCGTTATTGAGTATTCCCGCCACGTGCTCGGACTCGCCTCGGCACATTCCGGAGAGTTCGATCCAATGACCGACCACCGGGTTATTGATCTGATGGACACCCAGGTCGATGTCGAGGATATGGGAGGCACAATGCGTCTCGGGCTGTATCCGGCAAAACTTCGCGAGGGTTCGCTAACGCGCGAGCTCTACGGTGAGGAACTTGTTTATGACAGGCATCGTCATCGCTGGGAAGTTAACAACAAGTATCGCTCGGACCTTGAAGCAGCCGGTCTTCAGATGGTTGGCGTGTCGCCCGACGATCGTCTTGTGGAACACATCGAACTTCCGTCCCACCCGTTCTTTCTTGCCAGCCAGGCTCACCCGGAACTCCGATCGCGACCCGACGCACCTCACCCGATGTTCGTGGGTTTCCTCAAGGCAGCCCGCGACAGAGCAAGAGCGACAGCCGCACCGATCCCAGTCGATACGACGGCTGATCGCACCACAACGGCGTGAGTCAGTTTCAGATCACCTCTGAAGAGGTGATAGCCGACACCGGGTTCCTCACAACGTCACAGCTCACCGTCAAGACGCCGACTGGCGACGAGCTGGTTCGGTACGTGGTTCGTCATCCCGGTGCGGTCGCTGCCGTGGTGTGGGACGGCACCGAGATTCTGCTCGTCCGGCAATACCGCTCGGCAACCGACTCGTGGCTCCTGGAACTCCCCGCCGGGAAGCTGGATCACACGGATGTGTCTCCACAGGAAGCGATCGAACGCGAGATTGCCGAGGAACTCGGGTTTACGGTGGTGGACGTCTCTCATGTGGCGGGTTTCTTTACCGCACCAGGTTTCTCCGATGAATATATCGATGTTTTTGAGGCGTCCGCAGACCTGCAGGTCGGTGTCAGCCCGGACGGTGCTGAAGAGGTGTTTGCGGAGGTAGTCAGGATGTCCCTTGCCGATGCGTTAGAGCGGGTTGCCACGGGTGAGATAGTCGACGCGAAAACGATTATCGGCTTGCGAACGGTCGAAGGCCGACAGTGAAACTGGAGACGATCGCCGAGGATTACCTCGGATCGATTGTTGTCGAAGAGGGACATTCCCCCCGGACTGCGGCCGCGTATCGGGGTGACCTTGTCCACTATCTGGATTTCCTCGAAGGGCGAACGTCCACCAAAGAGCTCGTGGAGTCCTACATCGAGGGTTTGCAGGGCGTCGGACTCGCACCGAGCTCCATCAAACGGCGTTTGGCAGCTTTGCGGGGGTTACACCGTCACGCGGTGCGAGAGGGATTTCGCACCGAGGATCCAACAGCCCGGATCCCGACACCGAAAGTCGGGAAATCCCTACCGAAGGCGCTCACGATCGATGAGGTTGGAGAATTGCTCGGATCTGTTGATGGCGTCACCCCGATGGAGAAACGCGACAGCGCACTGCTGGAGTTCCTCTATGCAACAGGTGCCCGAGTGAGCGAGGCGGTGAACTGTGATCTTCTTGACGTGAACCTCGATGAGCGAACGGTGTTGTTGACCGGTAAGGGGAACAAACAACGTCTGGTTCCGCTCGGATCGTACGCGGTTGCCGCCATCAAAGAATATCTCGAAACGCTCTCGTACCTGCGGCTCAAGGCGCCGACCTCGGGAGCGCTGTTTCGCAACGCGCGGGGAGGTCGTTTGACCCGTCAGGGTATGTGGGGCATACTGAAAAAGGCCGCGGACACGAGCGGGATTCCCGGAGCGCGGGTGTCGCCGCATGTCCTGAGGCATTCGGCCGCCACGCACATGGTCGAGGGCGGCGCCGACCTTCGGACAGTTCAAACACTCCTAGGTCACGCTAGTATTTCGACTACGCAGATATATACACGCGTGTCACCTGAACACCTCTATGAGGTGTACGTCACGGCCCATCCGAGGGGTCGCTAAGACCGGGGACATGAGGCGTTACGGGGGCGCTCCGAAAGGGGAAGCGGCATGGACATTGAGGCAATAGCGGCCGAGCTCGACGCCGAGCGGGAGAAACTTGTGCACCAGCTCGATGAGCTGGGCGCGACCGAGACGGGTGATCTCACCGGGAACGTCGACTACGGATTCGCCGACGCCGCTTCGGCGACCGCCGAGCGGAGCGAAGTTCTGGGTCTTGTCGGGAACATTACACGCCTCCTCGGAGACATCGACCGAGCCCGGGCGTCGATCGCCGATGGCACCTATGGAACCTGCGCATCGTGCGGCGAAGAAATCGGCGACGCGCGGATGAAGTATCGCCCAACGTCGCGGTACTGCGTTAGCTGCAAGTCTCAGCAAGCCGGATAACGTCCATGACCTCACCAGCACATCTTGTGCGCCGCTTTTTTGGACATGTGCGAGCCCGCTCGCTTACTGCTGAGGAGCGGGCGTGGGTGTTAGGGCTGATTCATCCGCACGAAGCTGAGTTGTTCTGGCAGCAGTCAACCGCGGACTTGCGGCACGCTCTTGAGACCGCTCGGAAAGTAGCCGACACGTTCCCGGATGATCGAACCGTGCAACGCGCCGCGCTCTGGCACGACATCGGCAAGGTGGAGAGCCGACTGACCGCACCCGGTCGCGCCATGGCGACGGTTGCCCGGACGTTGCGGCTACCTCGTCCGCGGCGGTGGCGTGCCTACGACGATCACGGCCCGCGGGGTGCGGTTCATCTTGAAGCACTGCAATGTGAGCCCCTGGTTGTGGCATTCGCCAGACATCACCCGCAAGGGGCACCACCGGAGCATGATCTCGACGTGTGGAATGTGCTACTTGCCGCTGATGACGATTGAGGGTGATTCCGTGTCCCATCGGAGCGCGATACCATGGCAGTGACAAGTTGGTGGAGACCCCGTGACGTATGAAGTGCAAACCCGAGTATTCGAAGGGCCGCTTGATCTTCTGCTGCAACTCATCACGTCGCACCAACTTGAGATCACTGAACTTTCCCTCTCCTCGATCGTCTCAGAGTATGTGTCGTACATCGACGAGATGAAGGAAACCGACATTGAGATGACGTCGGAGTTTCTGTTGATTGCCGCGACACTTGTGCAGTTGAAGGCTCGGCATCTGCTCCCGGATTCCCGAGAATTTGATCTCGACGAGGAGCTTGCTCTTGCCGAAGAGCGGGACAAGCTGCTCTCACGGCTGCTGGCTTGTCTCACGTTCAAGGATGTGGCAGCCGTTTTGCTGCACCGCCTGGAGGCGTCCGAACGCTGGGTGCCCCGTATCGTCGGACTCGACCCCGGGGTTGAAGCAACGCTGCCCGAGGTTCGTCTGGATGTCACAGTCGAGCAGTTCCATGCGATTGCGGAGGTCGCGTTCTCCGAAACCCTCGTTGATCCTGATCTGGACCATTTCGACTTCGATCTACCCTCGGTTGACGACGCCATTGCCGACCTCCGGGCACGCATGGCGAGTGAGGCGATTGCAGAGTTCGACACTCTTGTTGCCCATTGTGATCGCCCGATCGAGGTTGTTGCTTACTTTCTAGCGCTTCTTGAACTGGTTCGGTGGGGTATGGTTCACGCCACTCAGGAAGCGGCCGACGGTCCGATCACACTTGTACACAATCCATCACCAACGAATCCCGAAGGTATCGAAATGATTGCTCGCGTCTCCGAATGGGGGCACAGCTGATGGACGTGGCATCGACCGTCGAAGCCATTCTGTTTGTGGCCGAAGAGCCAGTGGCGGCAGCGGAGCTGTCCCAACTGCTTGAAGTGCCCCGGACCGATGTCGACGATGCACTTGTGGCTCTCCAGGAGAGGCATGCCTCAGGTCCCTCCGGCCTGGTTGTCCGTAACACGGGTGGCGGATGGCGGCTGTACACCGACCCGGAAACGAAACCGTACCTTGAACGGTTCGCAGCCACTGAACGGTCCGCTCGGCTCTCCAAGGCCGCGCTGGAGACGATGGCGATCGTTGCCTACAAACAGCCGATATCGCGTGGTCAGGTCGCCGAAGTTCGTGGGGTTGACTCTGACCGCGTTCTCAGGACGTTGGAGCGGCGTGGTCTGATCTTCGAGGCTGGTCGTGCGGAAGGGCCCGGGCAAGCAGTGCTGTATTCCACGACGAACCTGTTCCTTGAGAAGCTTGGTATCTCCTCCCTTTCAGACCTTCCCCCGCTCGCCGATCATGTGCCGCCTGTCGGCGTCGTTGACGTTCTTGAGCGGCCTTTTCGCCCGGAGGAAACATCGAACGAGTCCACAAGCTGATCGCCCGGTCCGGGTATTGTTCGCGCCGCAAGGCTGAGATCCTGGTTGCTCAGGAGCGGGTGTTAGTCGACGGAACCATTGCTACGATCGGTCAGCGGGTAGATCCACTGACGGTCGCTATTGAAATCGATGGTGTTCCCTTGCCGGTAAGACCGGGTCTTGTCTACTACCTGTTGTACAAACCCGTGGGCGTCGTCTCGACGGTGACGGACACCGATGACCGGTCCGTCGTTGTTGATTTTGTTCCCGCTGAACCTCCGGTGTACCCGGTCGGTCGTCTCGACGCCGACTCCGAGGGGCTCTTGTTGTTGACCAACGATGGAGACCTCACCCACCGACTCACTCATCCAAGTTTCGGCGTCCCCAAGACATACCAGGTCATAGTTTCCGGAGCGGTGACTAACTCTAAGGTCGCCCGTCTCGTCCGCGATGGTGTGATGCTCGACGACGGACTCGCACGACCCGTCCGCGCCGTCGTCAAAGGAATCCAGGGAGACACGTCCATCGTTGAGATCGTGTTAGCGGAGGGTCGCAATAGGGAGGTGCGACGCATCTTCGAGGCGCTCGGTCATCCTGTGGACCGTCTGGTGCGCACAGCGATCGGTTCTCTGAAGGATCCGGGACTCAAACCGGGGACACACCGTGATTTGACGAGCACAGAGGTGCAATCGCTGTATGCGACGTCATCTCAGCGTGCCAGAATGCAATGATGGAATCAACGTCGGGTAGTAGGACTGTTGGCCCGCGGCGGGGCCGGATCTCTGCAACGGTGGGCGTACCAGGAGACAAATCCTCGTCCCATCGCGCATTGATATTTGCGGCATTCGCTCGCGGCTCAAGCACAGTGCGGGGTCTCGGTACGGGCGATGATATCCAATCCACCAGGGGAGTTCTCGATCAACTCGGTGTCGAGTTTGATGGAGAGACGGTTACGTCTCCCGGTGTCGCCGATTGGCGGGTGCCGTCACAAGCGCTTGACTGCGGTAATTCGGGAACCACCATGCGTCTCATGGCGGGAGCGCTGAGCGCGGCCCCGTTCGAAACGACCCTGGTTGGTGATGAGTCGCTCTCGGCGCGTCCGATGGAGCGTCTGGTCGGACCGCTTGAGGCTCTCGGTGGAGGTATAACAACGACTAACGGCACGGCGCCCCTAATCGTCGGTGGCCTGTCTGTGGAGCGCCATCCGGCGGATGTAATTCTTCCGATCGCCTCAGCACAGCTTCGCACGGCGTTCTGCCTCGCTGCGATCCAGGGCACCGCCCCTTCGAGCATTGCGTCGCCGACCGGCTTCCGTGATCACACCGAGAGGTGGCTCGTCGCGATGGGACGGGGTGAGCGTGTTGGTGAATCCGTCTTCCGGATCGTTCCCGGAGAGATCGAGCCGGCGGCATACGATATCCCGGGTGATCCATCGAGCGCCGCGTTTCTGTGGGCTGCGGCGGCGGTCCGACCGGGCTCGTCCGTGACGACACCCGATATCTCTCTCAATCCCGGCAGAATCGGGTTTCTACAGGTGCTCGAGATGATGGGTGCCCGTATAGACGCGGATGTGACGGGTGCGATCCACGGCGATCCGACAGGAACAGTCACTGTCACCGGCCAACCGCTTCGGGGAGTGGACCTCTCCGGACCGGTCATCGCCGGTGCGCTGGACGAGCTACCGCTAGTTGGCGTTGTTGCATCCTTTGCCGAGGGCATCACGCGTGTCACGGATGCCGCCGAGTTGCGCACCAAGGAATCCGATCGAATTGCCGCCACGGTGGCAATGATCCGGGACCTCGGCGGCGGTGCCCAGGAACTAGCCGACGGGTTTGAGATTGTCGGTCTAGGTACCCTTGAGGGAGGCGAAGTGAAAACCCACCACGACCATCGAATCGCCATGGCGGGGGCCGTCGCGGGCGCCGGCTCCCGGTCTGGCGCCGTCATACACGATGCCGGTGTCGCGAACGTCTCATGGCCCGCCTTCTACGAAGTCCTGGAATCGTTGTGGTCATAACGATCGATGGCCCGTCGGGTGTTGGTAAGTCGACAGTGACGCGCGCGGTTGCCGCGGCGCATGACCTTGATTTCCTCGACACCGGTGCAATGTATCGCGCGGCAACTGTTGCCGCCCTCGATGCGGGGGTTTCTCTTGACGATTCGGAGGCCGTTGCCGGCGTGGTCCTCAGGTCGGATATTCGATATGTCGATGGTGCGGTGTTGCTGGATGGCCGAGATGTCTCAGAAGCCGTGCGGGCGGATGAGGTCACCGGTGCGGTCAGCACCGTGTCCGCACTACCGGAGGTGCGCCACCATCTCGTCGACCTCCAACGTGAATGGGTCGCGCAGCGTGGCGCGCATGCAGTCGTTGAGGGCCGCGACATCGGGACCGTGGTATTTCCTGATGCCGAGGCCAAGATATTTCTTACCGCACGTCCGGAGGTGCGCTCGAAACGTCGGGCCGGGGACGCAGAGGCAGCGAACCTCTCGACACATGCAATCGAGACCAAGCTCCGCGAACGTGACCATCGGGACTCGACGCGTGCGATCAGTCCATTGGTCGCCGCCGAGGACGCGGTTGTTATTGATACGTCAGATCTCAGCCTTGCAGAGGTTGTGGACAGAGTCCTTGGTGTAGTCGCCGCCGCCGGATGCTGAGCGGGGTCACTAACGAAACCCGATCACAGCGAGTGACTCCGTAGCGGTGTAGGCCCGGTCAGCCTGAATCGGACCCGGTTCACCCGGTGACCGGGAGGCGACGGCGCCCTCAACGAGGTATTGCAGTGAGATGATGAGTCTGCGTAAGGCAGGGGGGAGAGGGAAATACTCGTCTTCCTCGGTGACTCGCAACGAGCTCTCCCGGCCTGCCGGGTTGACGGCGGCAATCACGTCACGCACCCTCTGGTCTGGTGCTGACGCTCCGGCTGTGACACCAACAACGGTGTGGTCCGCCAGCCATGCCGGGTCGATATCGCCCGGTCCGTCGACCCGATACGCCTCGGCGCCATGAACCTTCGCGACACGTACAAGGGCTTGAGTGTTTGAGGAGTTCCGCGACCCGACCACGAGTACAAGAGTTGCCTGTTTGGCGAGAGCGATCGTGGCTGCCTGTCGGTTTGTCGTGGCGTAACAAAGGTCGCTCTTGCGCGCTGTGTGCAAACCCGGGTAGGCGGCGGTCGCCGCGGCGAGGACATCCTCCCACTCGAACAGACCCAGCGTAGTTTGGGCAGCGAGAGCAACCTTTGTCGGGTCTGTTGCTCGAAAGTCCCCGAGACCGTCGCTCGGATCGATGAGTGACACGGCCCCGGGTGCTTGTGCGACCGCACCGCCGGCCTCGTCGTGGCCGTGGTGACCAACATAAATGATGTCGTAGCCTTTGTTTGCCATGCGGCGGATCTCATGGTGCACTTTCGTTACCAGTGGGCATACAGCGTCGACCATGACCGCTGCGCGGTCCCTGGCAGCGGCAACGACGTCCGGGGCTGATCCGTGAGCCGAGAGCATGACCGGACGCCCCTCAGGAACCTCGTCGATGCTTTCAACGAAGACGACGTCTGCTCTCTCGAAGGCACCGACGACCGCGGCGTTGTGGACAATCTCGTGGTAGCAGTACACCGGCGGCTCGAATACCTGCACCATCCAGGTGAGCGCCTTGATCGCCATTTCCACTCCGGCACAGAAACCGCGAGGCTGTGCGAGGATCACTCTGTCTGCCATGGCGGATATGGTACTCGCGTTCTATCGGCGGCCCGGCCCGCCGTTGGTGGAGATTCGGCACCTTGAGGCCGGGTCGAGATTCTACGACAGCGTGGAAACTGGGTATCCTATGGAACCCATGTCGTATCCGACGGTCCTTGAGGTCACCCCAGGTTCTCCTGCCGCGCTCGCAGGTTTCCAGATTGGCGATTCTTTCGTCAGTGTTAACGGGGTGTGCCCATCGGACGTTATCGAGTACCAGCAGTTGGTCGACGAGCCCGACTTGATGATCGAGACCGAGCGGAACGGTGTCGCACAGCGTTACGGAATCGAGAAGCGGGCGGGGGCGCCGCTTGGTCTCAGGCTCGATGCGTCGATCTTCGACCGGGTGCAGACGTGTGACAACCATTGCGAATTCTGCTTCATTTACCAACTTCCACCCGGCATGCGAAAGTCGCTGTACCTCAAGGACGACGACTACCGACTGTCGTTTCTCTACGGTAACTTCACAACCCTGACGCGATTCACAGAACTTGACCTGTCTCGGGTCGTCGAGGAACGCCTGGGTCCGCTCTATGTGTCGATCCACACAACGGATCCGACGGTGCGCACGGGGATGTTGCGCAACCCCCGGGGTGCGACAAGTCTGCGTTGGCTGCGCGCATTGCTCGACAATGGAACAGTGATCCATGGACAAATCGTGTTGTGCCCGACGGTGAATAGCGGTGACGTCCTCGAACGAACGTTGGCTGAGATCGTGGGGCGCTACGCCGGGCTTGAGTCCGTCGGTATCGTGCCGCTGGGTATCTCGAAATACAACACCGAACCTGGTCTGGTCCCTCACACGAAGGAAACTGCACGGCTCGACCTCGAGATCATCAGCGCTTGGCAAGAGATTGCCCTGCAACGCCACGGACGGCGCCTGTTCTTCGCGTCAGACGAGCTCTACCTACTCGCCGAGGCGGAGATCCCGGTGTCGGATGCGTACGAGGAGTATGCCCAGCACGAGAACGGTATCGGCATGGTTCGGGCGTTCTATGACGAGCTCGATCGGATAGAGCACGGAACCCGGGGCGGAAAACCGGTCGTGACAGGGGAGTGGCGCTCCATTCCAGCTGCTCCGGCACTCGGCTATCGGGCAGAGAGAAGCGGCCATGATCGCCCCCGAGACTCCGGCGACGGCGATGTTGTCGTCCTAACCGGGCGGTACGGGAGCGCGGCCCTGCGGCCCGTTGTTGACCGTCTGCAGGACATTGCGGGTCGTACGATTCGTCTCCTTGAGGTTGATAACCGGTTCTTTGCAGGGAACGTGGGTGTTGCCGGTCTCATGGTTGGTGAGGATCTCGTGAGAACCCTGCAATCCGACGAGGGTCCCGCCGGGGTGTACCTCATCCCGGATGTTGCAGTGGTCGGTGATACGTTTCTCGACAACGTCTCCGTCGAGTCAGTTGCCAGGGTTGCGAAAGCACCCGTACGGATCGTGGAAACAACCGTCGTCGGTCTTCTCGAAGGAGCTGCCGCATGAGTCGTATACCAGTCGTTGCCGTGGTCGGTCGCCCAAACGTCGGTAAGTCGACGCTGGTGAATCGAATCGTCGGACACAAGGCAGCCGTCGTTGATGAGCAGTCGGGTGTCACCCGGGACCGGCGTGAATTTGATGCCGAGTGGGCAGGCGTGGAGTTTCGTCTCATCGACACTGGTGGCTGGGAGGCGCGCCCCGACAAGGGAATCCCGGCTGGAATCAAGTCACAGACCGAGGTCGCACTAAGCCTTGCCGACATGGCGATTCTCGTTACGGACTCAACGACGGACGTAAGCGACGATGACCTCGGGATCGCACGCCTCCTCCAGAAGTCGGGTCTGCCATACGTGCTTGTCGCCAACAAGGTCGACTCACCAAAACAACAGCACAACTACGACCACCTGTGGTCACTCGGTCTCGGGCAACCGTTTCCATTGTCGGCTCTTCACGGCCGCGGAACGGGCGACTTTCTTGATGCGGTGCTTGCGGAGATGCCCGCCGTTGACGGTGAGGACCCGGACCGCGTCCCGATTGCTTCGCTGGCGATCATGGGTCGCCCGAACGTTGGGAAGTCGACGCTACTCAACAAGTTGGCGGGGGAAGATCGTGTCATTGTTTCGGAGATCCCGGGTACTACCCGAGACCCCGTGAACACTGTTGTTGATCTCGATGGCGAGCCGTTCGAGATCATCGACACTGCCGGCATCAAGCGCCGTACGAAGATCTCCAACGACGTCGAGTTCTACTCGACGTTGCGCGCCCGCGACGTGCTCTGGCAATCTGATGTCGCGCTGCTGGTAGTTGACGGAACGAGGGGCGCGTCACACCAGGAACAGCGGCTTGCCGAAGAGATCGTGAAGTCGGGCACCGGACTCATCGTTTTGTTGAACAAGTGGGACATCATCGACGAGATGCAGCGTGACTTCACCGAGGACTCGGTTGCCGATCGCCTGGCGTTTGTCTCCTGGGCGCCGGTGCTGAGGTTGTCAGCAGAGACTGGGTCACGGATCCATCGAATCCCGAAGGCAATCCGCATGGTGCTTGAGCATCGCCGCTTCCGGGTATCGACCGGTGAGGTGAACCGGAAGATGCGCGAGTGGCAAGAGATACATCCGCCTCCTGTTCGCAAGGGCAAACGGCCACGGATTATCTACTCCGTGCAGGCAGATGTGAATCCCCCCACGTTCCTGTTGTACATCCGCGGTGGTTCCATCGGTGAGGACTATCTGCGTTACATTGAGGGCAAACTCCGCGCTGAATACGACTTCACCGGCACACCGATCAGAGTCGTGGCAAAGCGCCGGGAGCGTTAGTGGAGTCCGGCAGCGAGACTCAGGAGACGGATCCGGCCGACGCGCCGTGGCCGGTTGGGTTCCTCTTGTTTGTCGGAGCCGTCGCGCTGTACCTCTTGATCCGCTTTGTGGACCTGGGCATCAAACTCTTGCGGGCGATCTTCTAGTGTCCTGAGTAGGGGCACGGTGCGAGCGGCATCGCAGGGGTTGACGTTGCCATAGGTGCGCTACAATCCAACGTCACGGGCTGTGGCGCAGTTTGGTAGCGCACTTGGCTGGGGGCCAAGGGGCCGCCGGTTCAAATCCGGCCAGCCCGACCGCGAGCTATTCCGCAGCGGTGACGACCGGTCGCGGCGTCTCTACGCCGCTGGTGTCGCTGCGGGGTGTTGCTCCGCCTTGAGGATCTCGATCCAGGCGAGGTATGTTGGTACGTTTGCCTTGAGCCGTAAGGCTGCCTCGCACACATCGTGGTCGCACGACGGCTGTCCGTCGTTGGCTACGAAGTCGAACATGCAGATGTTGCAGGTTACTTCGAGTTCCGCGGGGAGGCCCGGACAGTCATAGAAACTGCATGGCTTGGCGTCGGTGCTTGCTGCTCGACCGAGCGTACATCCGGGACACAGCGGGCGAAACTCCCGAACGGATCGAGGTAACAAGAGGAGAGTGGCTTCATTCATCGAAACTCCTTTCGCTGCGCTATGTCGAGCGTACACCCGGAACCGGTTTCGCGACAGGCCCTTTTTTGTGGTCCTGGGAATGTGTTCCATGGCCTGAGTCGGCAGTTGTCACGTTGCCATGCGAAGGTCAACGGCCAGCAGGCTGTGGTCTCCACCCTTCACCTTGATTCGATGCACCGCGGTGCACTCGAGTCCACTTGCAAGGACGTGGTCGATGCGCAGCAGTCGGGGAAACCACGGCCACGGACCCCAGGTGCGGACAGCACCGACTGTTTGCGGCATGTCGGTGAGTTCGGCCGCGAGACGTTTGTAGGATCGATACAGAGGGGTTGCGTTGAGGTCTCCGGCGACCACCCTTGGCACGTCCGCACGCGTGACGTGGTCGAGGATGCCGGTGACTTGTTGACGCCGGATCGCCGCGGTGACACGGAGCGGTCGATCGACGGGGTTCATGAGATGTGTGCCGACGAGTCGCAATCCGTGAGGCAACGCCGGATGTGCCCCTCTTGGGAAAACCGCGAGCGATGCCCGCCGGGCGGGTAGCTCAAGCGAGCTGGGTTCAAACGGGATTTGTGCCGCGACCGCCCTGCCCTGATAGCCGGACGCGGGGTGTAGATCCGTATGACGGAAGTGTGTCGCGATCACCTCTGTAGCGTTGGCCGCAAATTCCTGGCAGACGATGACGTCCGGTGCGACCGTCTCAAGTACTCGAGCCAGGGACGACGGGTCGACTTTGCCGTCATAGAGGTTCGCAGTCATCAATCTGAAAGTACTGGACATCGGCGCAAGAGTAGACGCCATGAGGAGATGACCACGAACGTGCAAAACGGACCACTAGTCTGTCTGTATGAAGATCACTACAGCGATGCTCGCCGATGCAGCTCAGGTACAGGGTGGGAAGCTCTTTGTTATGGGCGGAGGCTTCGATACGATTTCGGCCCGCAAGTTCCCGGTGGTGCATCGGGCAATCACGGTCGCACTGATTGCAGAGGTACAACCCGACGAGCGCCACCGCGAGCTGGAGATTGCGGTCAACCTCATCGACGAGGACGGTCAAGAGATGGGTGTCGCGGCTCAGGGTCGGCTGCGGGTCGGGGCGCCACCGACGCTGCCACCGGGATCACCCAGTTACGTTCCCATCGTCACGCCCTTTTACAACGTTCGGTTCCCGACCCCGATGGGGTACGCGTTTACGGTGCGATTCGAGGGTGCGGAACTCACGCGGATCACATTCCGAATCGTTCAAGGGGAGTAGTCCCGATGTGGACCATCCCGAACGGGATCTCGTTCGGTCGCTTGCTGCTGGTGCCGTGGTTGGTGTGGCTGGTGTTTGTGCCGGAGGACTACACGGCTGCGGGGTTGTTGCTCGGGTTTATCGGGGGCACCGACTGGATTGACGGTTACCTCGCCCGCCGCCTCAACCAGGTGAGCAAGGTAGGGGAGTTCCTTGACCCGCTGGCAGATCGGCTCGCGGTTGCCGTCGCGGTCATCGGGGGTCTTATTGCGGGGATACTTCCGATGTGGTTCGGACTTGCCATCGTGGCACGCGAAGTCGCGATAGCGCTGGGGGCCCTGGTTGTCGGCATCCGAGCCCGCGACAAACTCGAGGTGCGACGTCTGGGCAAGGTCGCGACCGCGCTGCTGTACTTCGCCATTCCCGGGTTCTATGTTCTTGCGGGCACAGGTGTGGAGGCATGGAACTTCTATGCCTACGGCCTTGGTGTTCCGGGCGTGGTTGCTTACTACGTCGTGGCGGTGCAGTACCTCGGGGACGCGCGTTTGTTAGTGCGCTCCCGAGGCAACACAATCGAGTAATCTCCGATCGAACTAACTTCTCGCCGCTTGTAGGAGGAATGCCGTGCAGATCCCAGAAGATCTTCGTTACGCCCAGAATCATGAATGGTTGCGCCAAACGGGTGATACGATCCGGCTCGGTATCAGCGACTTTGCTCAGGACGCACTCGGTGACATCGTGTTTGTCGATCTTCCCGAGGTCGGCACGTCGTTCAGCGCCGGAGACTCGTTTGGAGAAGTCGAGTCCACGAAGTCGGTTTCAGATGTCTACTGCCCCGTTGACGCGACCGTATCGGCGGTGAACGAGGCGCTCGATGACGCCCCCGAGCTGATCAATGCCGATCCTTACGGTGAGGGCTGGTTCATCGAACTGACACCGGGTGACGGGGCGACACTGGATGGCTTGATGGACGCCGCCGCCTATCGGGAGTACACCGAATAGCCGTTCGGTTTGGCGAACCTTCAACCGTTTGTTGAGGGATGTGGGGTACGATACATGTATGAGCTTCGCGAACGACGACGAGCCAAACACCGGCGGGCCGTACATTGAGCAGGATCCGACGGTCTTCTTCGACCCCAAGGAGGCGACTGACACCGACCAGGTCGCCCCGGAAGTAGCGGGGGCGTTCAAGTACGCACTTCGCTTCGAACGGGGTCTGCGGGCGGGAATGACGTACATTCTCGGCGACGGGACGACGTTGGTCGGCCGGAGCGACGACGCGGGACTTTTTCTCGGAGACGTCAGCGTTTCCCGGCGCCACGCAGAGTTTGACGTACGCGACGGCGTCCTGCAGGTTAAGGATCTCGGGTCGCTCAACGGCACCTATGTCAACGGAAGCCGCGTAGAACAGGCCGATCTTTCGCCAGGGGACGAAGTTTGGATTGGCAAGTTCCACTTCATCGTCGCTGTCGGTCATGGCTAAGTCCGAGCGTCTCGCTCGGCCGGTTTCAATCACTGGCAGGTCGACCCGGAGCATCGGGGAAGTCATCACGTTCCTGCGCGACGAATTTCCCGAACTGTCAGTGTCGAAGATCAGATTTCTCGAAACGCAGGGTCTCATTGATCCTCAGAGAAGCCAGTCCGGCTACAGAGAGTTCACCGACGATGACCTGCGACGCATCCAATATGTCCTGCGTGAACAACGGGATCATTTCCTCCCGCTAAAGGTGATCAAGGCCAAACTTCAGGCTTGGGAAGCCGGCACAAAATCCGGCCCGGCTGCCGAGTCCGGCCCACCGGCGGACATCTACTTTGCCGAGCCCACCGAAGCGCTGAACGCTTCGGAGCTCGCGAGTGTCTGTGGCCTCGATCCGGGCGTCATAGGCGACCTGATCGACCTCGGGATTCTTCTTCCTCGCACGTCGTCGCGGGGCACCTGGATCTTTGATGAAGTCGACCGCAGCGTCGGTCACGCGGCTGCCCGGCTATTGGACCGGGGTCTTGACATTCGGCATCTGCGCTCGATCAAACTGGGCGCCGATCGGGAGTACGACGTGCTCATCCAGCTTGCGGGTCCGCTGCTGCGACACAACAACCCGGAGAGCAGACAGCGCGCCACCGACATACTGGCGGACACCGCTCACGCGGCGTCCCAGCTTCAAGAAGGCGTGTTGAAGGGTCGACTGCGCGCCGAGTTGAGGCCGTAACCGATGCTCCGCGCACTCGCTGTCGCCTTTTCGATAGCTCTGCCTCTTACCATCCCGCCACCCCCACCAATCGCTCCCGGTCCGAGCGTCGGTGAGGTGCCCACGATCGAGTCGGAGGCGTGGATCGTCGTTGATTCGGCTTCCGGTATCGTGCTGGCGGGCAAGGACATCGATGTTCCCCGACCGATGGCTTCTGTCACGAAGATCATGACCGCAATGGTTGTGGTTGACAACGCGGCTATGGACGAGGTTGTCGTCATCTCCGACAAGGCCGCAGATGTTGGAGAGTCCGAGATCGGTGTCGTGGCGGGGGAGCTCTGGACCGTCGGTGATCTTCTCACAGCCATGATGGTTCGATCCGGGAACGACGCTGCCGTCGCGCTTGCGGAATACGTCGGCGGAAGCATTGAGGGATTCTCCGAGATGATGAACGCGAAGGCCGCAGAACTGGGACTTGCGAACTCACGGTTCCAGAATCCGCACGGCCTGGACAACGATGGCCACTACACGACGCCGTATGACCTCGTCATCATGGCCCAGACAGCACTTTCTTATCCGGAGATCGCTGAGGCGGCGCGAGTTCGGGTCGTGCAGTTTGCGCCGGACCCGATGGGGAACCCGCGCGTTGCGAACGCGACGAACCAACTACTCGGAAAATACCCGGGTGTCATCGGGCTCAAAACCGGGTACACAGCAAAAGCGAAGAAGGTCCTGGTGACGGTTGCCCGCATCAGTGGTCGAGAGATCGTGACCGTTGTTATGGGGGCAGAGGACCACTTTGCGGACACCACTGAGTTGCTCGCGTGGGCGACTCAGACCTACGGGCTCAGCGAGCGGTTGTTGGCTCTGGGTCGACCCGAGCAGGGAGGGTCCGGGATCTCGGCGTATCCACCGGGCGTTGCCGATGATGTTGTTGCTCGCATCGTCGGCATCCAACAGCTCGCGAGTGTCGGTGCGCCGGCCACCGTGTTCGAAAATTCGGAGTTGGCGGACGACATCGAAGCCTGGCTGCGGGCGAACATGCCGGGTGCGGCCGGCGGGGCGGGTAGCTAACAATGGCGCCACCGTGTGATCTCGTGGCCAGTCGCGAGCAGATCACCGAACGGGTTAAGGAACTCGCTGAGGAGATTGCCGGCGCATATCGTGATTCGCGTCCGGTGTTCGTCGGCGTACTGCCCGGGTCGGTAGTGTTCCTCGCCGATCTTGTTCGGGCAGTCGGCATTCCCGCGGACGTCGATTTCGTCGGACTCCGTCCGTACTCTATCGAGGGCCGAGTGGCGCTGACCCTTGACAGTGCCATGCCGCTCGAAGGTCGCGACGTGGTCCTCGTGCACGACGTCGTAGACACCGGTCTCACGCTGAGGACGCTCCAGCGGATGATCGCTATTCAGCGTCCTGCGTCAATTGAGAACTGTACGTTTGTGGACAAGGAGCATCGGCGGATTGTGGATGTTCCAATTCGATATCGGGCGTACATGGCCGGCGACGAATTGGTCCTCGGGTACGGCATCGGGTGGCACGGCAGGTTTGCGAATGCAGCAGATCTGTGGGGGGTGACCGACGTTGCCGCGCTCATTGCGGACCCCGCCAGGTTCGATGCCGTGATTTACGGATCGAAAGCACAGCCTCAGTGATAGGCTCATCATATGAGCACATACCTTCCAGTCGAGATTGTCGGTATTCGGATTGAACTTCCCACCAACACGCCCGTCATGTTGCTCCGTGAACAGGGAGGGCAGCGACATCTTCCGATCTGGATCGGCCCGAATGAGGCTACTGCAATAGCGTTGGCGCTTGAGGGCATCGAGTCACAACGCCCGATGACGCACGACTTGCTGTCTGAAGTTATTCGAAAGCTCTCCTTCGAGCTTACGGAAGTCGTTGTGACCGGGCTTCAGTCGGGCACGTTTTTTGCAGAACTGCACCTTCACAAAACTGGGGAAGACCCGGTGGTGATCTCGGCTCGACCGTCAGACGCTATCGCTCTGGCCACGCGGCTTGGTGCACAGGTGACCGTCGCGGAGGCGGTTCTCGACGAAGCGGGCATCCTCATTCAGGAAGAGTCAGATCCTGAGGATGCCGATCAGGAGATCGAGAGGTTTCGCGAGTTCCTCGACGACATCAACCCCGACGACTTCGGCGAAGGTCACCAACACCCCTCTTCGAATTCGTAGCGAGACCTCAGGTCGGGACTCCGGTACCGGTAGTCCTGCAGCTAACCCCGAACGGTTCACTCCCTCCGCGATATAGGATTGGACGTGACATGTTGAATGTGGTTGGCGGTAGAGGGATATTGCGGCCAAGGGCATGGCTTGAGTTGACTCGGGCAGATGGCGGCTGGACTAGGTTCCCGATTCGCAAGATCCAGGACCAGGAGGGGTTCCTGGGACTCGTTGACGAGCTGGCTGATGCGTACGGGTACCGCGGCCTGTGAGCATCCGCCCATCCGGGCTGGGTCGCATCGGACTTCACCAACACCGTGGTGTCCCCGGGGCTCGATGGTGTGTCCGCAGATTCCCGGAGTCGGCTTGCTCGAATCGCGGGTGCCGCGAACGGGCATGAACGGGTTCGATAGCCGCCACGATGTCGGCAGGTTGGCTGCATTATCCGTCCTCACAGGTTGTGGCAAAACAACCGTGCCCATGCAGGGGGAGCAGCGGTCGGTCCTGGGAATCTTAAGGTAAGTGTCGAAATGGTCGTTGACATCTGATCACAGTCGAGTAACTTCACTTCCGTAGTTCGACGGGCGGAATTACATCGATGTAGGCTGTGTGTAGCCTAAAGGAGGCTCCCTGTGAGCGACCAAGTAATAAGACCCGGTGTCGGGGAGAACGGTGGATTCCGTGCTCCACAGGTATGCAAGCTTGTCGGTATTACCTACCGCCAGCTCGACTACTGGGCCCGAACCGAACTGATACGGCCGTCCGTTCAGTCGGCGACGGGTTCCGGGTCGCAGCGCTTGTATTCCTTCTCCGACATCGTGCAGTTGAAAGTCGTCAAGCGATTGCTTGACGCCGGAATGAGCCTCAAGCGGATTCGCCAGGCGATTGAGATCCTGCGCATCCAGCTTGAAAGTGACTCCCCGCTTGCCGACGTGACCCTCCTCAGCGACGGCGCCACGATCTACGCTGCCGAGAGTGCAGAGGAAGTGGTCGACGTTTTCCAGCGCGGCCAGGGTGTGTTTGGTATCGCTGTCGGTCCCGTCGAACGGGAGCTGATCGGCGAGATGCACCAACTGTTTCCCGCCAGTGGATCCGACGCAGCCACTCTGGCCCAGGAGGCGTAAACGGTGGTTTCGGACCTCACGCATACGCCAGGTCCCGCGTCACACACCGAGTTCGCCCACGAAAGTGAACGCCAGTTTGCGCTCCTGCTCGACTTCTACGGCATCCCCTGGGAGTATGAGCCGCGTGAGTTTCCGATCGATTTTGACGACGACGGGAAGCCGTCCGCGTTCTTCCGACCGGACTTCTATCTGCCGGAAGATGACCGCTACATCGAAATCACCACTATGAGCCAAAAGCTCGTGACGAAGAAGAATCGCAAGATGCGCCTGGTACGGTCGCTCTACCCGCATGTGAACATCAAACTCTTCTATCTGCGCGACTACCTGCATCTTGTGGTCAAGTACGGTCTCGTGGAACCTCCCGGAATGTCGGGACCAGCCGTTCCGAGCAGAATTCCCGGACCTTCGCGCGTCGCACTCGACCTCGATGCAAGTGCAGTTGGTGCATACGCGGGCTAGCGTTTCACTGTCATCGTCCGCTGCGAGGATCTGCCCGACATGCACACAACTCATATCCGCCACGCACATGAGAGCCTGGGGGCTCGTTTCACCGATTTCGGCGGCTGGGACATGCCGCTCCAGTACGCGGGTGTGCTGAGCGAACATGCCGCCGTGCGTGAGGCCGCGGGTGCGTTTGATGTTTCTCACCTCGGCCGATTCTCCGTGGCGGGCCCTGGTGCAACCGCCCTCATTCGCCAACAACTCTGTAACGACATCTCAACCGTGGATCCCGGGAGAGCCCAATACACAATGGCGCTCAACGTTCGAGGTGGCGTGGAGGACGACATCATTGTGTGGCGGTTTGAGGAGGAGTCGTACTGGGTCCTCCCCAACGGTGCGAACGTCGACGAGATCCTGCAACGATTCAGGAGTGCCGCGCCGCCAACAGTAACCATCGGCACACCGCGAGATCACACTGTTCTGATCGCGGTTCAAGGCCCGACTGCGATAGACGCGATCGAGGAAGTCATCGGGATGCGTCCCGGGCGGTTTCGGGTTGCGCGGGGGACGTTTCAGGGAGAGGACCTGTGGGTGGGCGGTACCGGCTACACCGGAGAGCGCGGTGCCGAGATCGCCGTGACACACGATGCGGGTGCGGCCCTTTGGCAAGCCCTGATGGGGGCCGGTGTCGTTCCGTGCGGGTTGGGTGCGCGTGACACCCTCCGACTCGAAATGGGATATCCGCTCTGGGGCCAGGATCTGGACGAAACGACAACCCCGCTCGAAGCAGGCCTCGGTTGGGTTGTTAACTGGGACCATGAGTTTGTTGGCCGAGATGCACTTGTCCGTCAACGCGAAGATGGTATACAACGAAGACTCATCGGATTCACGACCGAGGGCAGACGCCCGCCGCGACATGGGTACGCCGTCCGATCGGATCAGGGAACCGGCGTAGTCTCGTCGGGAAACATCAGTCCGGTCCTTGGTCATGGCATCGGCATGGCGTATATCGATTCGGCCGAAGACATAACCGGCCTCGAAGTCGACATACGGGGAACGTGGACGCCCGCCGAGGTAGTCAAACCGCCGTTCTTGAAAAAGTGACCCTGCGTCGGCGAATTGCCGAGCGTGTGTCGGTTGCTGAGTCTGCGGTCGGTCTCGGCGTTGCCTTGGGGGACCCGAACGATGCGAGAGACGCGCACATGGTGCGCGGTGCCAGCGTGTGGGCGCCACGATCATCTATCTCGTGCGCGGTCACGACGTCACCGAACTGGTTCGGCGTCGATGATCGACGAGGTCTTCCGGGAGCCCGGGTCGTGTGTCTGGACACGGCATCGGCCGTCGCCGACATCCTCGGAGAGTCAGCAGCGAAAGCGGCGGACGTGTGGCCCCGTGCGGAAGTGACGCGGGCAGATCTTCGCCATCTTCAACGGCTGGCGGGTGCCCTGGGACAGATTCGCGGGGTCGGGTTGGCGTGGGGAAGACCGATCGGAGGGTGGTTCTCGGTGCGGACCCCTATTCCATCGATCGCCTGGGAACACTGGACTGCGTTTGGCAAGGTGGACATCCCACCGCCACGGCTGGCGTCCTTTCTACCCGGGATCATTCGCGTTGTGCCTGACTTGGGTGCGCCTGTCGGCGACTACGCTGCATCCTTCCAAGAGTTTGTACACGGATGGCGCTCGATGACAACGATTGAAAGATTGCCGTGAGTATTTTCCTCGGAATCGATATCGGTGGTTCAGGGGTGAAGGGGGCGTTGGTTGACGTCGCAACGGGTGAACTCGTTTCAGCCCGGTACCGTATCGCCACGCCTCGCCCGGCGAAACCGGATGCTGTCCTGAACGTGGTCGACCAAGTTGTGCGCCATTTCGAGTGGAGAGGTGCCTTCGGGTGTACGTTCCCCGGCGTCACCGACAACGACACGATCTTGACCGCCGAGAACATGGACCCGGCGTGGCTGGGTGTGAATGCGGCTGCCGCGATCAAGGGATCGACCGGTCTGGAGGCCGGTGTGCTCAACGATGCCGACGCTGCCGGGATCGCCGAATCAACGTTCGGTGCCGGAAGCGGTGTGAGGGGAACCGTGCTGCTCCTAACGTTCGGAACCGGCATCGGGAGCGGATTGATCTATGACGGCAGGCTCGTCCCGAACACTGAGCTCGGTCATCTCGAATTCAGGGGCATGAAGGCCGAGGACTACGCCGCCGCACGTCTTGTCGAGCGCGAAGATATGCGCATCGACTGGTGGGCCTCGAGAGTGAACGAGTTCCTCGTCCATGTTGAGCGACTCGTCACACCATCGCGGATTATCTTCGGCGGCGGCATCGCCAAACGATTCGATGAGATCGAGCCGTTTCTGACCGTCAAAACCGAGGTCGTGCCTGCGGCACTTCTCAACAACGCAGGCATTGTCGGTGCTGCGTACACTGCGAGCCAACGATTTGGGAGCGCCGACAATGACTAGCACGACTGCCACGCACGTCACACGGGACGGGGTGTCCCTTGTGGTGAGAACCTGGGAGGCAGATAGTCCTCACGGCGTTGTGCTGCTAGTGCACGGGATCTCAGAGCATACGTCGCGTTACAACCACGTAGCTGCCGCCGTCACTGCCGCCGGACTCACAATGGTCGGGTTTGATCTACGCGGTCACGGCGAATCAGGAGGTCCCCGCATCGATGTTGAGGACTTCGGATCTTTCCTGGGAGATGTCGGCGAGATCATGACAATGGTTCGTACCCGCGGCCTGCCGGTGGTGATGTATGGACATTCTCTTGGCGGTCTCATCTCTCTGAGCTATGTCGTTGAAGGAGAGAACCTGCCTGATGCTCTCATTCTGAGCGCTCCGGCGCTTGGAGCGAAGCTCCCACCGGGTCTGGAGACCGTCGGACGATTGATCGCAAAAGTTGCACCGAGGTTTCGGCTGCCGACATCAATTAAGGGCTCCCAACTCAGTGGTGACCCAACGGTCGGAGAGGCCTACTTCGCCGATCCGCTGGTCGTCACGAAATCAACGGCGCGTATGGGCGTGGCGGTTCTCGACGCGATGAAGGCCGTACGGCTACGTGTCGACGATCTCGATATTCCGACGTACGTGTTCCATGGCGGGAACGACACACTTGTGCCGACCGAGGTGAGCGAGATTCTGGAATCGCGGCCGAATGTTCGACGGGTCGTGTACGACGGCATGGCGCATGAAACCCACAACGAGGTCGACAAAGATCGGGTCATAGCCGACCTCGTGGCTGCTGCCGAACAGTTCGTGGCGGACACTGTCGCCTGAGGTTGCCGGTTTCTCTAAGCCGGGAAGTGTTCCGCAATGAGCGCCTTGCGCACCGACCAGTCACCGAACGCTCCGGTGAGTGCCGTGCGGTTCATCTCGTCGAATATCGCCCGGTCGAATCCGAAGGCCCTCTCGGCAAGTTCGTACTCGTCGGTGAGCGTGATGTTCGACATCAACCGGTTGTCAGTGTTGAGCGTGACAGCGAAACCGGCTCGTTGCAGCATGCCTAGAGGATGATCGTCGGGGTTGTCGACGATGGCGGTGTTTGCGTTCGATGTCGGGCATACCTCAAGTGGTATCCGGTGGTCGCGCACCCTACGGGCGACCGAACCGACCTCAACGATCTCGCCACCCTCGACAGCGCAGTCTTCGGTGATGCGCACGCCGTGGCCGATCCGCTGGGCGGCACCGAGCGCAATGGCCTGCCAGATCGAATGCACGCCATCACCCTCACCCGCATGAATCGTGATTCCTAAACCGTGTTCCTTTGCTTTGCGCAGAGCGGGTAGATAGTTCCGGACGGGATTCCCCGCTTCCGGTCCGGAGAGGTCGAACGCAACAACACCCCGGTCCGCATACCGAATTGCGAGATCAGCAACAGTCTCGGAGTCGGTGTCCTGGCGGAGGGCGTCGACGATGATTCCCCACACGATGCCGTAGTCTCGCTGTGCGCGCGTGAATCCGTCGATGACAGCCTCAATGACAGCAGCTCGATCGAGACCCTTCGCCGTGTGAAGCGACGGTCCGAAGCGAATCTCTGCGTACACAACCCCCTCAGAAGCCAGGTCCTCCAGGTTCTCATAGGCGACGCGTGCCAGGGCTTCTTCGTGCTGCATGACCGCAATCGTGTACTCAAAGGCTTCGAGGTACTTACGCAGGGACCCGGAGTCACCCATGTCGAGGCTCGCCGCCAGACCCTCGGCGTCCGTCGCCGGCAAGCCCGTGTAGCCGTACTGGTCGGCAAGGTCCAGGAGCGTGGCCACGCGGAGGCTTCCGTCAAGATGTTCGTGCAACACGGTCTTTTTCAACGACTGCAAGGTGGATTCGGTCACCGGAAACTTCCTCGGGTTGGCGGGTGCAAGACACGACACGCCTCTAGCGTGGGCGGTAGTGTACTGAACCTATGGCAGACCGTTCACCCATCTCGTCGATCGCACATCCATGGGGAGACTCGCCTCCACCCTGGCTGAAGCGAGTGGGTTGGCAGCTGCTCGGTGTTGTTGTCGCTGCATACGCCCTGTACGAAGTCTCAAAGCAGCTCCGCGGGTTCTTCATCCAGATAGCGATCGCGGTGTTCATCGCCATCGCGCTTGACCCCGGAGTGACGATGCTTGAACGGCGTGGCTGGCGGCGCGGTATTGCGACAGGCGCGTTGTTTGGACTTATCGTATTCGTTTCGACGCTGTTCGTCGCGTTGATGATCCCGCTGATTGTTGCTCAGACCGGTACGTTGGTCGAGAGAGCGCCGACGTATGTCGATCAGATAGGGGCATTCGCCGAACGGTTCGGATTCGACGCCACCACCGGCACGACCGCCGCTCTCGACGCTCTCCGTTCCAATGTGACATCTCTGGCGGGCGGGGTCGCCGGCAGCCTCATCGGCTTGAGCGGCAAACTTGTCAACACGCTCTTCCAGACCCTTACGATCGGGTTGTTTGCCTTCTACCTCACTGCGGACGCCCCCCGGGTGCGGCGTGCACTGCTGTCGCTTCTGCCGCCACGCCGGCAAACCGAGGTCCTTCGCCTGCTCGAAATAGCGATCGACAAGACCGGAGCCTATTTCTACTCCCGGGCCCTGTTGGCGCTCGTTGGGACGGGGGTCGCGTGGGGAGTGTTTGCGGCCCTCGGAATCCCGTTCTCGCTCGCCCTTGCCCTCTGGTTTGGTGTCCTGTCTCAGTTCATTCCTGTCGTGGGTACGTACATTGGTGGTGTCCTGCCGCTTCTCATCGGATTGCTTGAGTCACCATCCGCGGCCGTGGGGGTGCTCGTCTTCATCGTCGTGTACCAGATGGTCGAGAACTATCTTCTCGCCCCGAAGATCACCGCACGCACGATGGAGCTGCATCCGGCGGTAGCCTTTGGCTCGGCGATTGTCGGTGCATCCCTGATGGGTGCGATCGGTGCGTTCATCGCTCTGCCGGCTGCGGCCACGACTCAGGCGTTTGTATCGGCGTTCCTTGATCGCCACGAACTGATCGATTCGGAGCTGCTCGGCGACGCTGACGAAGAGTCGCCGGCACCAGAGAATGCCTGAGTCCGCGATCGCTCGCGTCGTCGTCCTGGGTTCCGGCCAGGATGCCGGCGCTCCACAGTTCGGTGGCCCACGTGTCGATATTGCCCGAACGGCGTCGTCGCTTCTCGTAACCGCTCCGACCGGCACAGAGTATCTGTTTGACGCGTCGCCCGATCTTCGAATCCAATCTCAGGTTGCCGGGTTCGACCCGCATGCCCTCGGTGGAGTGTTTCTCACGCACGCACATATGGGCCACTACCTGGGGCTTGCCCACTTTGGCCATGAGGCAGCCGCGACGTCATCGATTCGATGTTTCGGTACCGCATCGATGCATTCCTACCTTTCACGAAACGAACCGTGGCGCTCGCTGTTCACAAGGAAACATTTGGCTTTCAATATCCTTGTTCCCGGAGTCGAGACCCTTGTCGATGAAACCCTTACGGTCACGGGCCATCTTGTGCCGCATCGGCCTGATTTCAGTGATACGGTCGGGTATGTGGTGAGGAATCTGATGACGGACGGCTCGATCCTATACCTACCGGACATAGACGCGTGGGACCGGTGGGACGACGCGAGGCGTATCGTCGACGCCACGACCTTGGCTTTCCTCGACGCTTCCTTCTCATCGGTCGAAGAGTTGCCCGGGCGGGCAATGTCCGAGTTTCCTCATCCTCTGGTGTCGGAAACTGTCGCTCAGTTCAGTACGTCGCCATCTCAGATAGTGTTAACCCATATCAACCATTCCAACGTGCTCGGTACGCTTGGGGCCGAGGCGACGAACATGGCGAGAGAAGCCGGGTTCCTGATAGCGGCGGACGGTGATGCATATGAATTCTGACCGACAACACCAGGGATGGCTGCAGGGCAAGCTGCTGCTCGCGTCAACCCATCTCCGCAACAGTTTCTTCGACCGAGCGGTTATCGGCATCGTTGAGCACACCGATGACGGAACCGTTGGATTCATCCTTAACAGACCCTCGGATATTCTGGTTACCGACGTGTTTGACCCTTTGCCCCCGCCGCTCGACAATGCGGCTCCGGTATTTGTCGGCGGACCCGTGCAACTTGAACACGCGATCGGTGTAACCGACGGCGAACCTGACCAACCCGCCAATGTCGTCCTCGTCGACATAAGGGAGATGCACCTCGGTGACGACCGCAGGCTCCGGATCTACGCCGGGTACGCCGGATGGGACGCCGGCCAGGTGGAGTGGGAGATCGGTATGGAGTCATGGCTCGTTGTCGATGCCATCGGCGATGATTTCTTCTCGGAACATCCCGCGACGCTCTACGAGCGGATCGCTGATCGCTGTGGTTACGATCCGTCACCCGGCCCCGACCCGCTTCTCAACTAGCGATGACGACACTACGGAGGGCGTTGCGTTCGAAATCACCCTCACTCGACAACGAAAACGATCTGTGGGCAAGGGGCGCTCGGCTCGTCGTAGGAATCGACGAGGTCGGCAGGGGATCGTGGGCGGGTCCTCTCAGCGTGGGAGTCGTTGCGATCCCACGAGACGGTCGCCTGTACAAGGTGCGAGACTCGAAGATGTTGAGCGAATCCGAGCGCGAGATGATATTCGATCGAATCGTTGATTGGGTCGACGAATGGGCCGTTGGCCACGCCGAACCGGCCGAGTGCGACACGCTCGGAATGGCCGAGGCGCAACGTCTTGCGACCCGACGGGCCCTCGCCCAGCTAACGAACTCTCCTGACCACGCGCTCATTGACGGGAACTGGGATTTCGTTGACGGTCCAACGACCCGTTTGCTGGTCAAGGGTGACGCGCGATGTCTCTCCATTGCGGCGGCGTCGATCGTTGCGAAGGTCACCCGCGATCGCATGTTGCGGACTCTCGATCCGGAATTCCCGCACTACGATTTTGCGTCGAACAAGGGTTACCCGAGTCCGAACCACCGACGGGCGCTGCATGCCTACGGACCGACAGTCGTTCATCGAAAAAGCTGGTCGTGGATGGATGACCTTGTGTACCCGGGGATACCGCGCACCCGCCGACCGGCACCCCAGGGTGCGCTCTTCTAGCCAGATCACACCAGGCGGTGGTCACCGGCGCCATCGGGGCGGTGCCTGCTGCGAGTCGGCCCGAATTCAGAGATAGGGGAGCCGACAGTTCAACGAGTCGATAGGGTTCATTGCAACGCTTGTGTGACGCGGGAACGTTCCATTTGATGGGCTTGCCGCGACCCCGAGGACGTACCAAACTGAACGGTGCCCCACAACAAACGCGCAAGGACCCTCATGAGCAAACAACCAGTGAAGCCGGGATCCCTAGACCCCCGGGACTTCCTCAACATCGACGCACTTTTGAGCCCCGACGAGATTCTGCTGCGTAACACCGTTCGCGAGTATGTGACAAACGAGATCACCCCGTTCGTGGCCGACTGGTTCGAGGAGGGAATCTTCCCCAGGGAGAAGGCAACCGAGATGGGGGCACTCGGGCTGTTGGGCATGCACCTCGACGGATACGGTTGCGCCGGGATGAGTGCGGTCGACTACGGCCTGGCCTGTGTTGAGCTTGAAGCCGGGGATTCAGGAGCGCGCTCGTTTGTGTCGGTCCAAGGCTCGCTGGCGATGTTCCCGATCTGGGCGTTCGGCTCAGATGAGCAGAAGGACCAATGGCTCCCCGGCATGGCCTCGGGAGAGTTCATCGGCTGCTTCGGGCTGACGGAACCCGACTCGGGATCCGACCCGTCGAGCATGCGCACCAACGCCAAGCGCGATGGTGACGACTGGATACTCAACGGCACGAAGATGTGGATCACCAACGGGTCCGTGGCCGACGTTGCAGTGATCTGGGCGCAAACCGCGGATGGCATCCTCGGTTTTGTCGTGCCCACGGACACACCGGGTTTCTCGACGCGGGACATTCATAAAAAGATGTCGCTGCGAGCTTCGATCACATCCGAGCTCATCCTCGAAGACGTCCGTCTTCCCGCCGGTGCGGTGCTCCCGGGTGTGCGCGGCATGAAGGGACCACTCTCATGTCTGAATGAGGCCCGCTTCGGCATCCTGTTCGGGGCGGTCGGGGCGGCGCGTGCGTGTTACGAAACCGCACTTTCGTACACCCTTGAGCGTGAGCAGTTCAACAGGCCGATCGCGAGTTTTCAGCTCACGCAGCGCAAACTCGTTGACATGATGGTGTCGGTGAACCGTGGCATGCTGCTTGCGTTGCACATTGGTCGTATGAAGGACGCCGGGACGCTCGACTCTGCACATATTTCTGTCGGCAAGCTCGACAACGTGCGTATGGCGCTGGACGTGGCACGTACGGCCCGGGGGATGCTCGGCGCCAACGGCATCACGCTCGAATACCCGGTCATTCGACACATGACCAATCTAGAATCGGTGTACACCTACGAAGGTACCAACGAGATTCATACATTGATTCTCGGCCAGGCAATCACCGGGATATCGGCCTTCGGCGTGTAACCCGACCGCAGATTAACGCGAGGATCACATGGGCGAAGAGCAAGAGTGGACTATCAACTACCTACCGGTCGAAGGTGGGCGGTTCACCGGCAAACTGAAGGTCAGCGACGACAATGTCGCGTTCCGATCACTCTACGAATCGAGCAACGCAACGGTCGTCAAGGCGATTTTTCTCGACGTGACAACGTTTGCGGCTGCGGGTGGGCACACGGTGTACCGCTACTCCAACGACCATGAAGCCGTCGTCGAGCTGCCTACTGCCGACATTTCCGGTGTTAGCGCGACCAAAAAGGGCCTCATGAAACGTGCGGTCATCACCATGAAGAACAACGAAGTCTTCACGTTTGATTACGGCATGCTCTCGGTGAAATCACTGGTGGCCAAGATCGCTTCGGTTGCGGGTGTGTAGGGCCGGTCCGGGCTGGTGTACTCGCACCGTAATGTGGGCTAAGAGAGGTACGGCGCTATCGCCCTTTCGGCGAATGCGGGAACCGACTGGTCGGGCGCATCGCCCCAGAACAGGTAGGCAGGCACCATAAGGCGCTCAACGCCGAGATCAATAAGCGCTTCGATGTCCTCCCGAGGATCAGATCCGCTGGGCATCGGCAACGACAACTCGATCGCTGCTGGATCGCGACCAGACTTCTCCGCGGCTTCAGTCATGACAGCCTTAAGCCGGGCGAAATCCTCAATCGAGCCGCGGCCCGGGAAGAACCCGTCTCCGAGCCGACCGGCACGCCGTGCGGCGGCATCGGTATGGCCACCGACCACGATGGGCACACTACCCGCAACGGGGTGGGGCCGTGACGTCACGTTGGAGAAGTTCGTGAACTCTCCCTGGAACGAGACATTGTCGTCCGCCCATAGCGCACGCATAACAGCGATGTGTTCGTCGGTCCGGGCCCCTCGTTGTTCGAATGGGACTCCTAGCGCCTCGAATTCTTCCCTGAGCCAACCCACTCCAACACCCAGCTCCAGGCGTCCGCCGGAGAGGTGATCCAGCGTGGCGACTGCCTTGGCGAGAACCAGGGGGTTGCGCTCCGGGACGAGCAGGATGCCGGTAGCGATCCTCAGCGTTGTGGTGTGCGCCGCGATCCAAGTCAGCCACGTAAGAGAGTCAGGGATCGCGGTCATGGTATTGCCCTGCATCTTGCCGCTTGGGTGATACGGGTACGTCGACGTGTACGCTTCGGGCCAAATGATGTGCTCAACCGTCCACACAGATTCGAAACCTGCCCGCTCGGCTGCCTGGGCCATCGCGGCCGCCGGCTCGGGATCTGCGTATGGGCCGGTGTTAGCGAAGACGATTCCGAATTTCATGTGACCTCGTGATATGCGAATGGAAAAGCTCTTTGAGCGGCACTCTACTTTGAGGCATGCGACACCCGCTTAGACTCGGCAGATGTCTTCCATCATCGAATCTTACAAAGACCTCATTTACACCATTGAGCAGGCGATTCCGTTCAACCGGGTCCTCGGGATCCATCTTGAAGAAGTCACCGAGGAGATCGTGACACTCAGCCTCGAGATGCGGCCGGATCTAGTCGGGAACTTCGGCGACAGCCGACTGCACGGTGGTGTGATCTCCGCGGCGATTGATGTCGTGGGTGGTATGGCGGCGCTCGTTGCCGTTCTAGGGAGGGTCGACGCTAACGGCGGAGCGCTTGAGGGCTTCCGCAAGCTCGGGACGATCGATCTCCGTGTCGACTATCTTCGCCCCGGAGTGGGTAAGAAGTTCTTTTGCCATGGACGTGTCATCCGTGCCGGCGGGCGCGTCGCCGTGGTTCGCATGGAGTTCCTCAACGACGAGGGGCTTGAAATCGCGGTCGGCACCGCCACATACATCGTCGGATGACACAGTTTGTGCTCGCCAGTGGATCAGCACGGCGGGCCCTGTTGCTCCGATCCTCGGGGTATACGTTCACGGTTGACTCACCGGACGTAGACGAAACTGCGCTTGCCGGCGAAGATCCCCTTGCGATGGTTGTGCGCCTCGCCACTGACAAGGCGCAACACGTCGCGCAACGACATGGCGGTCGTACGGTGATCGGCGCCGACACAACAGTCGTCCTCGATGGTGAGTCCATCGGAAAACCATCGGATATCGATGACGCTCGCCGAATGCTGCGCCGCCTCATGGGTCGTTCCCACATCGTCGCCACCGGAGTTGCGGTCGTTTCAAGCGACGGTATGCAGGCGTTCGTCGATTCCAGCACGGTTCACATGTCCACCCTGTCCGATGAGGACCTCGAGGGCTATCTGGCAACCGGCGAGAGTCTCGACAAGGCCGGGGCGTACGCCCTCCAGGGGGAGGCGAAGAACTTCATCGATAGAATCGACGGTCTCAAATCTACCGTCATCGGGCTTCCGCTCCCGCGTGTTGTTGCGATTCTCGACAGCATCGGCATCGTCCGCGCTACGGCGTAAGACGCTCCGCCAGGAGAGTCGCACCGCGGTGCGCAAGTGCCGAGATTGTGATCATCGGATTCACCCCGGAGGCGGTCGGGAAGAGGGACGCATCGAGCACCGACAATCCCTCGTACCCATGGACGCCGCACGAACCGTCAACGACTGATGTTGATGGTTTGGCACCCATCCGAGCTGTCCCCATCTGGTGGAAAGACGCATACCCATGGCGGTTCGGGCCGAGACCGGCACCGACGACGTCGCCGGCGAACGACTGTGCGGACGCGGATGTGGAATCGGCCCGCCATTGCTTTCTGAGGTTCGAAGAGCCGAGCACTTCGGTCGCCCCCGCACTCATGAGAATTTGTGCGCCAACCTCGATTGCTCTGTGGAGGTGGGAGCGGTCGCGGGCGTTGATCGTGTAGTCCCATCGTGGCGAGCCGTCGCGACGAGTGCGGACGCGCCCACCATCTCCCGTGTCGCGCAACAAGATACCGATGGGACTGAGATGCCCGAGGGCATGAAGGTCGCGACGAAACACACCGTCGGGGTGCCACCCGAGGAACAGTCCTGGAAGCATCGGATGAACGGGGGCGGTTTCCAGGAGGAAGCCGTTGCCGTTTCCATCAAGGTTGGCGAACTCCTTCGAGACGCGTGCCTGGAGGGTTCCTGTCCAGGGATCGACTCGTTCTGAGAATCGGCCCCATACAACCGTGACCGGGTGCAGCCGCAGATGTCTTCCGAGGGTGCGCAGCTTGACACCCGAGCGTGCCAGCAGCGGTGGAGTGGCCAGTGCACCGGCTGCAACGACTACATGTCTCGCCTTCACGTACAGTCGGTGACCGTCGACATTCACCACGACACCGACCGCGGTGTTTCCTGCGAAATCGATGTGTCGCACATCGGCGTCGACAACGATCTTCGTTCCGTGGCGTGCCGCATCACGGAGGTATGTCACGGCGGTAGATTGTTTCGCACCGATCGGGCACCCCATCGTGCAAAATCCACACACCGCTTCGTCACACGCTTCAACGTTGCGCGATATGGTTTCAACGTGCCATCCGTTTGCGGTCAAGCCCGCCTCAAGGATCTGGTCCCTTCTCGACGGAGTCGAAAACGTCTTCGTCACCCCGAGGCGGGACATCACCTTCGAGACGGACTTCTGAAGGTCGGCTCCCGTGAAGACACCGTCGAGACCCGAAACCTGGTCCCACTCGGCGAGAAGAGAGTCAGGAGGTGCGAACGACGTCGTGTAGTTGATGGTTGTTCCGCCACCGAGCGATGAGCCCGCAAGCATGGTGATGGCACCATCTGAGGTCGCTGACATACCACCGTCCACGTAGTGGTCGCGATACGCAGCATCTTCGTGGTAGGTGTATCCGTCCGGGCGTGGTGGTCGGGCGCGCTCGAGAACCACAACGTCGAGTCCGGCATCCGCGAGAACCCCGGCCGCAACTCCGCCACCCGCCCCGGAGCCCACGACTACCACGTCGCAGGTCATCTCCGTGTCGTCATCGATCGGGTATGTGCGCGGAAGATTATCGACGCGTTCGACGCCCTCGAGACCGCCCGGTCCGGGGTAGGCAGTCGCTGCCCACGAGGCCGCTAAGCCACCTTGGGACGCGGTGGAATACACCAGGCCGGCGATGCCTTTGAGCGACCGAAAAGCCCTCCGGATGTCGCTGATACGGCTGGTGCCCATTGCCTCAAGCGCACGAATCTTCTGTGGATGTGTGAGGGCCGACCAACGACCTTGACGGTGGAGAACCCGGGCAGCGAGCGGACTATCGAGGAACCGGAGAAGGCGGTCGAGCTCTCGTCGATCACGAGCGTGGGGCAACGCCGCAACAACCTGGCTGATGCGCATCAACGTGCCGTCGGGCATGACGTCACGGTCATGTTCGGCGTCGCCGTAACTGGCGAGGAAGGTTGACAGAACGTCGACCAGCAGTGCTTCACCCCGAATGTCCATGCATACCTCCGGCCAACACTCTATCTACGCCGGTGGGGTCGGTGCATCTAACCTTGCAGCATGAACACGATACTTCGCCTTCGCCTCGTTGACGGCACCGAGCACACTCTTGCCCTGGATGGGGAGCTATACACTGCACCGGTCGGGAGTGGCGCGACGATCGATCTGCGCCATCTCTGGGCGGTTCCCGGACTAGTGGATGCCCATGGGCATCTGATCGCCAACAACACTCCGGACATGCTGGCGACGCACGGAGAGATAGCGGACATCGCAACGATGCGCCGTTACGCGAATGCGCAACTGGATGGCGGCGTTTTGCTGATGTTGGACAAAGGGTCGAAGACCGATGCGACACTCGCCATGCTCGACCTCCCGGAGGTAGAACGTCCCGCGTTGGAGATGGCGGGTCGGATCTTTGCGCCCGCTACGGGGTATTTTCCACATTTCCCGGTCTCGGTGTCGGAGACAGAACTGGAACGTGCGGTCAGCGCCGCCTGTGAGGGTACCGCCGCTCAATGGATCAAGATTGTGGGTGACTGGCCGCGCAAAGGCATCGGACCGGCGCCTAACTACACGGAGGAGGCGCTGGCGGGCGCGGTTGCGGTTGCTCATGGACATGGGCGGCGGGTCGCGATCCACACGATGGCCCCGGACGTACCCTCAATGGCCGTGCGCGCGGGGGTCGACTCGATCGAGCATGGTCTCTTCCTGACGGCTTCCGACGTTGAGATGCTCGGTGAACGCCAGGGGATGTGGGTGCCGACGATTGCCGCAATGGAGGGTATCGTTGACCAGCTCGGCCCGGAATCTTCGGGTGGCCGCCTCATTCTCCGCGGCCTTGCCAATGTTGCAGAGATTCTCCCCACGGCCCTTGAGGCGGGTGTGCACGTACTTGGGGGCACGGACATCGTGCTTCCCCACGGAGCCGTTGCTAGGGAGGGCCCACGACTGGTGGAGTACGGACTAACCGATGGTCAAGCAACCGACATTCTGACGTCGGCGGGATACCGCGCGTTGGGTAAGCGTGTGTTCGTCGCCGGCGCCTCAGCGGATGTGACGCTATTTGCAGGGAACCCTGTTCACGATGTCACCCAGCTCCAGCGTCCGGTAGGTGTTCTCAGACGTGGAAAATGGCGCCTGGTGCCGGACGACGTGATCGCCGATATCGGGACCGCCACCGACCGGTAGAATCCGGGACCCCGTCTCGTGGAGCGAACGTGCCCGACTCGTCGGACAATCCAACCCTGAGAGCGGTCCTTGCTGCCGGGTTCCGGTTGGTCGGCCGATACATTTCCTGGCATCCGGTCGCGTTCGGATTGGCAGTGCTGGGCGCGGCCATGTTTGCATCCGCAATCATCGGTGCGGCGTTGTTTGTCGGATCAATCGCGGACACTGTCCTTCAACCGATCATTGAGGAAGGGGAGCCCGCCGGGAATCGTGCTGTGATCGCTGGACTGGTGTTGCTCGGCATTGCATCTTGGAAGGCGATCGGGATCGTCGTGAGGCGCACAGCAGCCGGCTACCTGCAATACCGAACGCAGGCAGACGTGAGGCAGAAACTTGTTGACAAGCAACTCAGGTTGACTCTGGCGTGGTACGAGCAGCGCACTGTCGGCGACCTTCTCGCAGTTTCGGATGCGGACGCCCAGGGCGCGACCTTCGTGCTCGCCCCATTGCCGTACGGGACGGCTGCTGCGGCGCTCCTGGTAGGAACCATGGTGATGGTGTTCTTCGTGGACGTGACCCTTGGAGCCATCGTGTTGGTGTCACTCTTGGTCGTGCTCGCGGTGAATTTCTGGGGCTCGTGGCAGATGTTCCAGGCCTTCGAGCGCATCCAGGCACGCCGAGGTGATGTCAGTGATTCGGCACACGAATCCTTCGATGGAGCGTTGACCGTAAAAGCCCTGGGGCGCGAGGACTATGAAACTTCACGGCTGGCAGCGACTTCCGAAGCTCTCCGGGACGAACTGATCACCGTCGGCATTCTCCGCGGCAACCTGCGTGCAATAGTCGACACGCTTCCGCCGCTTACGTCCGTCATCGTGCTGGTCGTTGGAGCATTGCGGTTCGACGCCGGGGCCGTAACACCCGGGGACCTTGTCGCAATCGCATACCTGTTGTCCCAACTCATGTTCCCGATTCGCCTCGTTGGGTTCGTCTTGTGGGAGATTGCCGCGTCCGTAGCGGCATGGCGGCGCGTCGGGGGAGTGTTGGACAGCACGGAAATCCAACAGCACGGGGATCTGCCGGGCTCGACCGATACATCCGGAGCGGACGTATCCACGGCCGCCGTCACGTTTTCGTACCAACCGGGGGAGGAGATTCTCAGCAACATCGATCTGACCATCGAACCCGGTACGACGATCGCAGTGGTGGGTGCGACCGGATCGGGAAAATCCACGTTGGTGATGCTCCTTGCACGGCTGTGGGATCCGGTCTCCGGCGTGATCACATTGGATGCGCGAGATCTGCGCGACTTCGCCCCCTCCGAACTGCCTACTGAAGTCTCGTTCGTCGGCCAGGAAACATTTCTCTTCGACGACTCGGTCTCGGGAAATATCGGCCTCGGACTCATCAGCGACGGCCCCGCGATCCAGGAGGCGGCGGAGCTTGCTGCGGCTACCGAGTTCATCGACCTCCTGCCGAATGGGTTCGCGACCAAAGTAGGTGAGCGGGGAGCATCGCTTTCGGGCGGTCAGCGGCAAAGGATTGCGTTGGCCCGCGCGCTCGCTCGGCGACCGCGACTGTTGATTCTCGACGACGCGACATCAGCGGTTGACCCCTCAGTAGAGTCACGGATCCAGACAGCGCTCAGCTCCGCCAACATGCCCGCGACCGTCATCCTGGTCGCATACCGACCATCGTCCATCCGTATGGCAGACAGCGTCGTGTACGTCGAAGACGGCAAGATCGTGGCGCACGCTACGCATGACGAACTTATGCGAACCCAGCCCGGCTATTCCCGGTTGCTGCTCGCATACGAACGCGACGCCGAGGGTCGGGCCGGGAGCATATCGGGGACACAGGTATGAGAACTGACTCCCGTGCTACCTGGGGAGTGCTGAGGAGGGCGTTCGTAGTCGCCCCTGCGTTGCGGAAGGGTCTCGGGTTTACGCTCTTTCTCGCGGCGATGGGGACTGCCCTGCGCATTGTCGTGCCCTTCGCTGTTCAGCAGATTCTTGACGATCAGCTCTTTGGAGATGGACCGATCGACACGCGTGCGGTGTTGCTCAAAGGTGGTGTCGCCAGCGCTGCGATGGTGTTGTCGGCGTTAGCGGCGCGTGCCGCGACGATCCGCCTTGCTCGGACATCGGCGACGGGATTGTCGGACCTTCGCGTGATGACGTTCGCTCATCTCCAGGGACTTTCCGCCCTCCACACCGAATCGGAGCGGCGCGGGGCGCTTGTCGCCAGGATCACCAGCGATCCGGAAACCATCGCGAGATTCATGGAGTGGGGTGGACCGGGTCTCGTTGTCGGATCCGGACAAATAGTCCTGGCAGTGGGAGCAATGCTGTGGTTCGACTGGCGTCTCACCCTGGTGGTGCTTGTCGGGGTTGGGATCTATGCCGTTGCTTTGATGTGGTTCCAGAACATTCTGCGTCGGGCACACGACAAGGTTCGCGTTCTTGTCGGCAAGAGTCTCACAGTTGTTGGTGAGTCGATCTCGGGGTTACCGGTCATTCGGGCCTTCGGCGTTGAGTCGCAGACCAGTGACCGTGTCCGGCAAGCCCTTGATGCCCAGTTCGAAGCGGAGTACCGGACCGGACGCCTCGCGGCTTTCCTGTTCTCGTCAGCCGAGGTGTTCGCCGGGGCGATCAACGGGCTGGTAGTGGTGGTCGGCGTCGTTCTGGGTGTCAACGGGAGTCTTTCAGCAGGCACTCTGATCGCGTTCCTGTTCTTGATCAACCTATTTGTCGAACCCATCCAGATGCTGGTCGAGGTCGTCGATCAAGCGCAGAGCGCCGGTTCGGGGCTGAGAAGAATCCTCGATGTTCTCGATACCCCCAGTGACGTACCCGAGGTCGACAAGGATCAGGCTGTGCCGCTGCCGTCGGACATGCTGGACGTCTCTTTCGAAGGTGTTCGGTTCCGATACCCGGATGGTGAGAACGACGTGTTGATTGACGTCTCCGTTGATATTTCGCCTGGAGAGAACATAGCTGTTGTCGGTGAGACGGGTTCGGGGAAGACGACGTTTGCGAAACTGGTGACACGCTTGATGGATGTGAGCGACGGGTCGGTGCGCCTCGGTGGCGTACCGGTACAGGCGGTTCGGTTTGACGACCTCCGTTCGCGCGTCGCCTTTGTACCCCAGGAGGGTTTCCTGTTTGACACGACGGTCGAGGCGAACGTCCGGTACGGTGACCTGTCGGCAACGACTGAGGAGATCGAAGCTGCGTTTAAGGAGCTCGGACTCACCGGGTGGGTCAACAGTCTTAGCGATGGTCTTGCAACCCGGGTCGGCGAGCGGGGATCGCAGCTGTCGGCGGGAGAACGTCAAATTGTTGCTCTGACGAGGGCATGGATTGCCCAGCCCTCGCTGCTGGTTCTCGACGAGGCGACCTCGGCCGTTGACCCGGTTCTGGATGTGCAGCTTCGTCAGGCAATGGAGCGAATCACACGGTCACGGACTTCATTGACGATTGCTCACCGCCTCTCGACAGCGGAGGCTGCAGACCGGGTGTTGGTGTTTGCCGACGGGGTGCTCGTCGAGGACGGTGACCACGCGACGCTCCTGGAGGGTGAGGGCGTCTACGCATCAATGCACAAGGACTGGAGGCGCGGCGCGACGGGCTAGTGG